>OJBR01000104.1_pt1 | contig 50523 bp, 41 predicted proteins | sample 1591161 | NCBI WGS metagenome assembly OJBR01 (sample SAMN05416803, study PRJEB24817) | seawater metagenome | isolation source: Sea water | place: Canada:Atlantic | collected 2013-07
TTTTAAGGGAATAACCCTTAATAAAAAAATGCGTCTTGATTATGAATCGCTCAGACTTCCTGAAACGAGCATCTTCAAGTGGAATGGGTATAAACATCCATTAACATCGTTGCTTCCAATCCCATTCCCCTGCTATTGCTTAATCAAGCTTTCGTTTTTGAAGATTTATCCTCACTGCTTATTATAAAGTGAAGGCTGTAACCTTATTTAGCACAAAGAGTATTTCTATAAAGTGCTCATTACTCAATACAGTATTACTGCTTCCTCTCATTTACGTGCTTATTAAACCTTATACGGTACAGTTAGAAATTAATTGCAGTCACCATTAATAAGGTAATCGATGTAAATCCATTTGAAGAAACTCAATTAGTAATGACTTGATAATTTAAGTTTACGGTATAAATATCACATCCTTGCTATTGAAAAAGGCTTGTTCGACACCATATTTATACTCCATCCTTATTTTGATTGGCAGCATACATGACATACGCACTAGAAATTAGCGCACTGGCAAAAACGTACAAAGGCGGTTTTCAAGCGTTAAAAGGCATTGATCTAACCGTAGAACAAGGTGATTTTTTTGCCTTGCTTGGCCCTAATGGTGCTGGTAAATCTACCTCTATTGGCGTAATAACCTCACTGGTTAATAAAACAGGGGGCCAAGTCAAAGTCTTTGGTTTTGACATTGATACAGATTTAGAAAAAGCTAAAAGCTTTATTGGACTGGTGCCGCAAGAATTCAACTTTAGTCAGTTTGAGCCCTTGGTTAATATTTTAGTCAATCAAGCCGGCTATTATGGTGTAAGTAAACCTATCGCTATACAGCGTGCAGAAAAATACTTAAAGCAACTAGAGTTATGGGACAAGCGTGATGAACCCGCTCGTGCACTCTCTGGTGGCATGAAACGTCGTTTAATGATTGCGCGCGCGTTAATGCATGAACCACAAATGTTGATTTTAGATGAACCTACTGCGGGTGTTGATATTGAAGTGCGCCGTTCAATGTGGGACTTTCTAAAAGAGTTAAACGAGCAAGGTATTACCATTATTCTTACAACTCACTATTTAGAAGAAGCTGAAATGCTTTGTCGAAATATAGCCATCATTGATGGTGGTGAGATTGTTGAAGATACCAGTATGAAAAAATTATTAGCACAATTGGATATTGAAACTTTTGTGTTTGACCTTCAAGCAAGTATAACGTTAAGTAAATTAGAAGAATTTGCTGAGCAATCAAAATCTGTCGCTTATCGAATTATTGATGACCATACCTTGGAAGTTGATTTAAAGAAGTCGCAAAACCTTAATCAAATTTTTGAACAATTAAATGCAGCCGATATTGAAGTGTTGAGTATGCGTAATAAAAGTAACCGCTTAGAAGCTTTGTTTGTCAATTTGATAAATAAAAAACCGAGTACTACTCAAACTGACCAGCTGAGCGCTGTCGTTGGAGCAAACTAAATGAATAACTCTATCGCGTTAAAAAGTATTTTAACGAAAGAAATCCAGCGTTTTACTCGTATTTGGGTGCAAACCTTGGTACCACCAGCCATTACTATTAGTTTGTATTTTGTTATTTTTGGTTCATTAATTGGCTCTCGCATTGGTGAGATGGGCGGCTTTGATTATATGTCGTTTATCGTGCCAGGCTTGATTATGATGAGTGTTATTACTAATTCATACTCTAACGTAGCCTCGTCATTTTTTAGTGCTAAGTGGCAGCGTAATGTAGAAGAAATGTTAGTTGCGCCTGTGCCTAACTGGGTGATTGTGGCAGGTTATGTTGGCGGTGGCATGTGCCGTGGTATTTTAGTCGGCTTAATTGTTACTATAGTTTCATTACTTTTTGTCGACATTCAATTACATAATATCTGGGTAATTATTGCTACGGTTACGTTAACCTCAGCAACCTTTGCATTAGGCGGTTTAATTAATGCTATTTTTGCGGGCAGTTTTGATGATATTTCGATTATCCCCACCTTTATCTTAACGCCCTTGACCTATCTTGGTGGTGTGTTTTATTCGATCAGCTTATTACCTGAATTTTGGCAGGGTGTTTCTCAAATTAATCCTATTGTCTATATGGTTAATGCTTTTAGGTACGGTTTTTTGGGTATATCTGATGTAAGTTTAGTCACTGCTTTTGCAGTAATTGGTTTCTTTATTGTCACTTTATTTAGCATCGCAATGGTGCTTATTTCTAAGGGTATAGGATTAAGAAGTTAATATGACAGCTAATACAGAAGAGGGGATGAATATAATGAATACTCAAACATCGCTGGGTGATTCTAAGGCAATTATTAGTAATCAAGAAGGTATACATGAAAAACTTGATGAAGTAGTGAAGAGGCATTTAACTCATGCTTCTAAAAAGCCCTACCAAGCGCATACCCAAGAAGCTTTTGCGAAAATGGATGCTTTGGTAAATACGTTTTTAGCCGCTAACCCTAACGGTGAAATCATCTTGGATGCTTGTTGTGGTGTTGGTCAAAGCACGCGTATTTTAGCCAAGCAAAACCCACAAGCGCTCGTCATTGGCGTAGACAAGTCAGATCATAGAATTAATCGTAATGTGGAAGGTTTCGATATCGATGATGGTTTTAGTGCAGAAAATTATCATTTAGTTCGTGCAGATTTAAACGACTTTTATCGATTAGTAAAAACAGCTAATTGGCCGGTGTCAAAACATTACATTTTATACCCAAACCCATGGCCGAAGTCTAAACATTTACAGCGACGTTGGCATGGTAGTGCTGTTTTCCCACAAATGACCAGTATTGGTCAGCAACTTATTTTGCGTAGTAATTGGCGTATTTATTTAGCTGAATTTCAACAAGCAGCTAAATTGGTTGATTTGCCAGGTAAAATTGACTCTTTGCCTACGGTTGATTCTTCGTTGGCATTAACGCCGTTCGAAGCCAAATATCAAGCCAGTGGCCAGATTTGTTGGCAATTAATATTGAACAGATAACAAAGATTGTGGTTTTGTCGACGAAATCACAAGACTTTTGCGTTATTTTTTATTAAAGTTTGTTTTTCGTCTTGGTTACAAATAGACAATAATTATAAAACTTGCATGTATGTACAACACTCGTTGGCCAAGCAAGTAAGTAAAGTGAATAACTATGAGAGCAAGTAAGCGCATTGCAGAAGCAACGCAAGAATCTTTACATCGAATTTTTACCATTGCTGAAGCCCCAGATTCTACCTTGGGACGTCTTGAGCAAGAGATGTCACAAAACTTGGTGGGTTTTTTAAACAATCATATTGTAGCGAGTAAAAATGCCTTAACGGATATTGAGCAAGACTTTATTAATGCACATATCCCTGAGGAGCCTGAATTTGTTTCAGATCACATGCACCATTTGCTTGATAAATTAGTCGCACAATCAGTACACACTTCAAGTCCAAGCTTTATCGGTCATATGACCTCAGCGTTACCCTCTTTTATTTTGCCGCTGTCAAAGCTGATGGTCGGTTTAAATCAAAATTTAGTTAAAGTTGAAACTTCAAAAGCCTTTACACCCTTAGAACGTCAAGTTTTAGGCATGATGCATAATTTGGTGTATCAACAGGATGATGTGTTTTACCAAAACTGGATGCATAGCGCTGAACATTCCCTTGGCGCCTTCTGCTCAGGTGGTACTGTCGCGAATATTACTGCCTTGTGGGTTGCACGAAATAAGCTATTAAAACCTGAAGGTAATTTTAAGGGCGTGGCGCGAGAGGGATTACATCGTGCTATGCGACATTATGGTTATCAGGATTTAGCTATTTTAGTGTCTGATCGTGGTCACTACTCATTGAAAAAATCGGCGGATATTTTAGGTATTGGTCAAGAAAATGTTATTGCGATTCCTACCGATGAGAATAACAAAATAGATTGTCAAAAGCTGGCAGAAAAATGCCAGCAACTTGCTGAAGAAAATATTAAAGTACTTGCTATCGTTGGTGTGGCCGGAACCACTGAAACGGGAAATATTGACCCGCTTGATAAGATAGCTGAGATTGCTCAGCAGAATCAGTGTCACTTTCATGTTGATGCCGCTTGGGGCGGAGCAACATTATTATCGAATAAATATAGACCTTTACTTAAAGGTATAGAGCAAGCCGACTCTGTGACTATTGATGCTCATAAGCAGATGTATGTTCCTATGGGCGCAGGTTTAGTCATTTTTAAAGACCCTGCTTCAGTAAGTGCGATTGAGCATCATGCGGAATACATATTACGTAAAGGCTCGAAAGATTTAGGTAGCCATACTTTAGAGGGATCTCGTCCAGGGATGGCAATGCTAGTTTATGCGAGCTTGCATATTATTAGCCGTCCAGGTTATGAAATGCTTATTAACCAGGCCATTGAAAAGGCGGAGCATTTTGCTGAGCTGATTAATAAACATGATGACTTTGAATTAATTACTCGTCCGGAATTATGTCTTTTAACATATCGCTATGCGCCTAAGTCAGTGCAAGCACTTTTAGCTAGAAATGATAATGAAGCTAATAAGTCGGTAAATGTATTACTTGGGAAATTGACTAAGTTTATTCAAAAACGTCAACGTGAAGATGGGCGATCTTTTGTCTCTCGAACTCGCATTGAAGTAAGCCGATATGGCGGCGAGAAAATCATCGTATTTAGAGTGGTATTAGCCAATCCACTAACGACTGAAGAAATTCTACAAGGTATTTTACAGCAGCAATGTCAATTAGCGCAGGAAAGTGAAAACTTTTTACCTGAGTTACTTCAAGCAGCGAAATAAACGGTAAACTTATTATATCTGGACTAATTAGTTCAAATAAAAAGCTCAACTGATCTTAATTATATAGATTAGTTTGAGCTTCTTACTTTTAATATTAACGTTATGATTAAAAGTAAAAAGGCTCACTTTCTTATATTACGTATTGCATTAGAGCTTGTTCACACCCTCTACTAATTTAATAATTATGGTATAAGCCAAACTGTTTATTTATCGTAACATTTTGCTTATCGGCCCAAATGTAATAGTCTTGATCTTCTAATTCGCTCGCTGCTTCTTTGTCGAGCAGTACAATGGCATTCTCATGTAGTTGCAAAGATGATGCGGGACAAACTGCAGATAATGGCCCTGTAACCATATCTTTTACAGCTTTTGCTTTGTTTTTTCCTGTTGCCATGAGTAGTACATATCTAGCATCTAAAATGGTAGCAATACCCATAGTCATAGCTAATGTTGGTTGGAATTCATCAGCAGCGAATAAACGACTATTATCATCGAGTGTTTGTTGCGTTAATGTCTTAATACGAGTGCGAGAAGCTAAGCTTGAGGTCGGTTCATTAAAGCCAATATGTCCGTTAGCACCAATGCCTAATATTTGTAGATCGACACCACCAGCTTGGTTAATTCTATCTTCGTAATCTAAGCCTTGTTCTCTAGGGTTCTCACCTTGATTACAGGTAGGTAAAAAAGTTTTAGATTGGTTGATATCAACATGATTGAACAGGTTTTCATTCATGAAGTGACGATAACTTTGTACATTTTTTTCATCTATACCTAAATATTCGTCTAAATTAAAACTTGTGGTGTTACTAAAACTAAGTTCGCCAGCTTTATGTTTATTGACCAATTCTTGATAAAGACTAATTGGCGTACTACCAGTCGCTAAACCTAAAACAGGGTTTGATTTTTTATTGATTAGCTCTGCAACCCATTCAGCTGCATTCTCTGCAACTTCTTGTGCGTTATCAAAAATAATAACTTGCATGTTATTTCCTTAGGAAAATGAAAAGCACTATATGCTTATACAGAGAGTGATAAACTTTATAGTATGATGAATATACTATTACTTTAGTAATTAATGACAGCGCTGTCAATTATTAATGATACTCATTGTTACATCTATTTTAGATTAAGGATTTTTACTAAAAAGGTGTAACTTGCCTATGAATAAAATTGGTGCTGACAGTAATACATATAATCTTGAAACGATTTTACGCATTAAATAATTGTTTTAGTGCGTTAAAAATTACTTTTAACTCTCTATCGAGTGACACTGATGATTACAATAATATGCCCCTACTAGGATTGATTGTAGTTAAATTTTGTTCATCATGAGGCCACTAGGTATTGTAAATGTAGATACAATTAGTTACTCGTTTTATCAAGTCTTCTGATAAACTAGCGATAATTTTATTTGTTAATGCACGTCTGTGCCGATACTCCCAATGACCCAAATTAGTTCATATACAGCCAGCTTTACTTTAGATAAAGCCCACTATAGCGAGTGCTACACTCAATCTAGTACGTTATCCCATGATAAAAAAACGTATTTTAAAGCAAATGTTCTTACTGTTTTTGGCTTGATCATTTTGTTAGCTACACCAGTAAATCCTTATGCTGCTTGGTTTGTCATTGCTCTAGGACTTATTGAAACGATTAGCGTCTATTATCATAAACCTTGGTGGGTGATGAGACAGATGCTAAGTAAGGCGTCTAATAGTGAAGTAAAACTCACAATTGATGAGCAAGGTATTTTGACGGAATCTTTTCATATCAATAATCGAATTTTGTGGACTGATGTTACTCGCGTTACTGAAACGGAATTAGGTTTTCTGATTTATTTTAGTTTAGGTAAAACAGCGATGGGCAAAGATATTGCTAGTAAAAGTTATATCTCTAAAAGTTGTTTGTCAGATGATGCTAATACTTTTATTAATCAAAAAAATCTAACTGCCGCATAGATCAAAGCGAGTCTAATAAAATATTTCGAAGTAAAAATACCTATGGCTAATATTACCAAACAAGCATTTATGCGGTTATCGAACCCTAAGTTTATAATGCTTTTTTTAATGTTATGGGTAGGTTTACTCTTGAGCTCTAACTATACATTGAGCGAATTAACTAATTACATATTCTTTACCTTTTTAGGTACTTTAGGTGCCATTTTTGCCAACTCAACGGGAGCTGGTGGTGGTGTGGTATTTATACCCATGTTTACCCAACTTAACTTTACTGAGCAACAATCAATTGCCACAAGTTTTGCTATCCAATGTTTTGGTATGACCGCAGGCGCTGTAACTTGGTGGCACCATTATAAAACTGAAAAAACTGAGCTACGTTTATGGCAAGGGTTTAAACGTATTATATGTGTGACGACTATCGCTTCGATAATCGGTCTCAATACTATCTTTTTTTATCAGGTAAATTCACCTGCTGCTTTGCATATCAGTTTTAGCTGGTTTTCATTACTGTTAGGCTTTTTTATTATATTAACAGTTTATTTATTGCAACCGCATCGTGAACGAAGCCAATTATATTATCCCGATTACGTTGCTCTGGTACTCATTGGTTTATTTGGGGGAGCCGTTACCGCTTGGTTGAGTGTAGGCGTAGGTGAGTTATTAGTTATCTACCTATTACTACGTCATTTTGATATTAGTATGGCTGTAGCTGCTGCTGTAATCGTTTCTGCAATCAGTGTTTGGGCCGCAATTGCACAAGTTAACAGCGATGTTTATTGGCAGGTTGTATTATTTGCGGGACCTGGTGCTGTACTGGGAGGGATATTTGCTAAAACCTTAGTAACCCATTTATCAGCAACTAAGTTGAAATTGTTTTTTGCCTGCTGGTTATTGTTAAGTGGGGCAGTAGGATTAAGTTAATTCACCTTAATCTTAATGGGAATGATTCGTAAAAACCTTGACAGTTATTGTTCTCCTTGTACAATTCGCTCATCATATTTCATTGAGATAAATCTTATGTTGAGAAAATCGTTTATTAGCTTGTTTATAGCACTGTTTTTTATAGCCGCTTTTAGTGCCAAAGCTAATGACATAGTTAATGTTTACTCTTACCGACAACCATTTCTTGTTGAACCCTTGTTTGATAAATTTACTAAACAATCAGGCATCAAAGTGAATGTGGTCTTTGCTAAGAAGGGCATGGCAGAACGTTTAGCGCGAGAAGGCAAGTATAGTCCCGCAGATATTTTACTGACTACAGATATTAGTCGTTTGATTGAGTTACGTGATAAAAATTTAATACAACCAGTTAATTCGGCAGTATTAAGTAGCGCAATCCCAAAACAATACCAAGCACAAGACAATACGTGGTTTGCTTTAACTACTCGCGTGCGTAATATCTATTCGGCAAAACGTTTAGGTAAAATCGATCTAAATTATGAAGATTTAGCCGATGAAAAATATAAGGGACGTGTTTGTACTCGCAGTGGTAAACATCCTTATAACGTCGCCTTAGTTGCCTCTATGATCAGTGAGCATGGTGAAGCTTACACCTTAGACTGGTTGAAAAAAGTTAAGAGTAATTTAGCGCGTAAACCACAGGGCAGTGATCGCGGACAAGTACAAGCTATCCATCAAAAACTGTGTGATATTTCATTAGGTAATAGTTACTATTTTGGCAAAATGCTAAAAGATGAAAAGCAAAAAGTTTGGGCTGATGAGGTGTATATTAATTTTCCTAACCAAAAAAATCGCGGTGCCCATATCAATATTTCAGGTGTTGCTATGGCTAAATATGCTCCAAACGCAAAGAATGCCCAAGCGTTAATGGAATTTTTAGTTTCTAAACCTGCGCAAGCGTTATACGCGAAAACAAATATGGAATATCCTGTTCGAGAAGATGTTGCTGTATCTGAACTAGTTGCTTCTTGGGGAAGTTATAATGCAGATGCTTTAGCACTAGAAGAAATAGCCAAGAACCGAACCACAGCATTAAAGTTATTAGATCAAGCACAGTTTGATTTGTGATAGCGCTGTATAACAACAAAATATGGAAATTAGTTAGCTACGTAACAGCATTGGTATTGATAGTACCAATGCTGGTCATGTTACTCGGTGGTGTAAGTGCTTCAACGCAGCTTTTTTTACACTTATGGCAAACAGTACTACCAACTTATCTTGAGAACACCTTATTACTTGCCTTTTGGGTGGTGCTATTAGCATTACTTTTTGGCGTGTTAAGTGCATCCATCATTACGCAAACTAACATTGTCTGTAAACATCAACTACGCTGGTTGTTATTGTTACCTCTTGCGATGCCTGCGTATTTAGTTGCTTACCTTTATACCGACTTATTTGATTATGCAGGCCCTGTACAACGCAACCTAAGAACATGGTTTGATTGGCAATCAGCCAATGAGTATTGGTTTTTTGATATTCGTACCTTACCGGGTGCTGCTTTAATGCTGGCATTGGTGTTATTTCCCTATATTTATATGTTAACGCGGGGCACTTTTGAGCAACAAGATCAGAACTTAATTCGAGCAAGTCGATTACTTGGTTTAACCGCAAAGCAAAGTTTTTTCAAGGTTGCGCTACCTTTGGCAAGACCTGCTATTGCCGTTTCGGCGAGTCTTGTTTTGATGGAAACCTTAGCTGATTTTGCTACCGTGCAATATTTTGCAGTTAATACTTTAACAACTGCAATTTATGATACTTGGCTTGGTTATGGCGATCTTGGTGCGGCGAATGCGTTAGCTAGTATTTTGATGCTACTGATACTATTTGTCGTGTTAGCAGAACAACGCAGTAGGACAGGGCTGAGACATCAAAGCGCTAGACCTAATTTAAAACGGGAGTTGATACAACTATCTTTCGGACAGCAAATATTAGCGAGTCTATTTTGCTGGTCATTAGTCGTTTTTGGTTTTTTATTACCAATAATTTTGTTAATCATCATGGCGGTACAATACAGTGATATTACTCAATTATCAGCTCTTGTATCGACGGGGATTAATTCACTAAAAGTGTCGGTCTTTGCGGCGACTATCGCTGTTTTTATTGCTTTATTATTAGGTTTATATCAACGTTTACATGCCGACAAATATCGTCATCTTCCTCTACAGATTTCAGGCTTTGGCTATGCAGTTCCAGGAACTGTACTTGCTATGGCGATGTTATCAACCTTAGGGCCAGTTGATCATTGGTTGAATGAAGCGGTCGAGTTTTTAGGCTTTGCTGCACCAGGATTAATGTTATCGGGCTCATTGTTTGCAGTTGTCTTTGCGCTGGTGGTTCGTTTTTCAGCGATAGCTAATGGCACTATTATCAGTGGTATAAAACAAATCCCACAGTCACTAGATTATGCACCTGCATCTTTAGGGGTGAATTTATTGGGAAGTTTAACTAAAGTGCATTTACCTATTTTAAAACCGACCATAATGATGGCGTGGTTATTGGTTTTTGTCGAAGCAATGAAAGAGTTACCAGCAGTATTATTACTGAGGCCTTTTAATTTTGAAACCTTAAGCAGTCAAGTCTATCAACTTATTTCTGATGAAATGCTCGAGCAGGGTGCTTTAGGCGCAATTCTTATTGTTTTGTTTGGTTTATTGCCTATAGTGCTGCTAAATAAGCATAAGGAAAAAGTATGAGTACATTGTTAACTATTGAGCAATTATCTATAACCCTTCAAGATAAAAGTATTTTATCAACCTTAGATTTGAGTCTTAATGAAGGGGATATATTAGGGCTGGTAGGTGCAAGTGGCTGTGGGAAAACAACCTTACTTAACGCCATCGCTGGTTTTATCAAGCCAAGTACAGGACGAATTGTCATTGATGATAATTTACTTAATGATGGTGAACATTGTCTACCAGCGGAACAACGTCAAGTAGGTATGATCTTCCAAGACTATGCACTCTTTCCTCATTTAACGGTAAAAGAAAATATCGCCTTTGGACTAAGCAAGTTAAGTAAAGCTGATCAACTAGAACAAATTGATCACTTACTTACCTTATTAAAATTAAGCGATTATCGTGATAGTCATATTCATCAGCTTTCCGGTGGTCAGCAGCAGCGTGTCGCCATTGCAAGAGCGTTAGCGCCTAAGCCGAAGTTACTCCTACTCGATGAACCTTTTTCAAATATTGATGCGCGTCTCAGAAATGAATTGATGGTAGAAATAAGGCTGTTGCTAAAGCAGTTTAAGACAACGGCTATTTTTGTAACCCATAACAAAGATGAAGTATTCACCTTTGCGGACAAAATGGCCGTAATGGCGCAAGGAAGATTATTACAGCTTGATGCACCAAGTATTATTTGTCAGCAACCAAATAGTTATCAAGTTGCTGATTTTTTACAGCTTGGCAGCTGGCTTCCTTGCCAAATCAATGCAACAAGTGCACAGAGTTTGTTAGGTAAGGTTAATTTAGAAACTAGCGACTCTAAACGAGAGAGTTTGCTGTATTTATTAGTAAAACCCTCGAATTTATTACTTAAGGTTTCCACTGATGCTAATAATCATATGAATGCACAAGTCGAATATATTAGTGTTACCGAACAAGGAAATCACTATTATTTAAGCAGCTTAGATGACTCAACTGATGATGAGTCTTTGGCATTTTCTAAGCTCAGTGTATATAGTGATATTGTGCTTTCTCTAAAGCAAAAAGTGGCGTTAACTATTAGGCCGCATCATTATTTATTTTTTGATAAACCTACCTAATATCATAGTAATTTTGCTTATTGCAAGGTGTTACAGTTTCATTACAAGCTATTACAGTCTCTTTGTTATTTTATTTTATAATTCGATTATCAAAAATTATTTAATTTTAAGGAGTCTGTCATGGCATCAAGTATTGAGCTTGTTGAAAATATACAACCACTTGAAACTAAAAATGATAATCAATTACAACGAAAGTTACTGTTGATTGAGAATGATCATTACCTCAGTAAAGCATTTTTAGATAACGGTAATCAATCCATTTACCAAACTACAGAAATACGAACAGGTGAAGTTCTCAGTCAAGAACTTGAAAACTACTTAGTAGACCATAGGCCAAGCATGATAGTGCTAGATGTTGGTTTTTCTGACAGTGCACAGTTATTAATAATACGAGATCTTCGTGCTTTATTTGATGGTTTACTTGTTATTGTATCGAGCAAGAATAGTGAACAAGAGCAAGTTGATGCTTTTAAACTCGGTGTGGATGACTATTTGCTAAAACCGATTGATAGTCGAATATTGATGATGCGAATTGAGGCTTTATTTCGTCGGCAGAGTAACAAGACAAACCAAGTTGAGTTAGCAAGCTTAACGTTGGGGGATGTGTGTTTACAGCCTAAGTCACAAAAGTGCTTTATTAATGGTGAGGTGGTGAAGTTAACCACTTTTGAGTTTAACTTGTTAAAATCTCTGGTTGAGCATCAAGGGAAGATCTTATCTCGAGATCAACTCTATAGCACTTTACTTAGACGCGTATACAATGGCGTAGAACGTACTCTAGATGTGAGAATGTCACAATTACGTGAGAAATTGACTCATGCAGGTATGAAGAATAATCAGATAGAAACCGTTTGGGGCCAAGGCTACATGTTTAACAATATCGCGTCTTAGTCCAACCTACAATATAGTGTCCAATATTGCGCTGTAATCAACAGTAAACTGTGCATTATTGGACTATTATGACCCCCATAGTCAATTCCTAGCATAAATAATAGCTCTACCTTAGGGTCTGCTGAGTTTTCAGTTTGTAACTCTGTTGCTCTTGAAAAAGGTGGCAATCGAGGCGCTTCATTCAATATTTGGTTGTTCCAAATGCGAATGAAGCAACAAAGAGTGACGCTTTTTCAAGGCAACCCGAAGGGCTATAGCTCATTTTCAACCTAACATCGTTGGAAATCATTAAAGTAGAGTGACTACATTGCACTCTTTTAGCCTTGTTAACTTAAAAATTAGTCTATAGCAGAGACTAAAATTAAAGATAAACAGACCCTATTATTTTTTTTCTGTATACTCGCCCATAATCTTTTTTTAGCTATCAATGCTGGAGCTTTTTTTGCTAGCTGTAATACGTGTTATTTTAATGACCTTGGCGTTGTTTTTCATCTGCATTGTCTCTATTTTCTATTGTTTATTACGTCCTTTTCATCGTAATAATGTTTATCATACGGCAAGGTTTCTTGGGAAAATCACAAAAATTCTAGGGGTTGAGGTCGAGCTCAGAATTCCTGAATCTGTCAAGGGCATTGGTCCAGTTGTTTGGATGGCAAATCATCAAAACAGCTATGATCTTATTACTCATGCGAATGCAGTATTGCCTGGCACCGTCAGTGTAGGCAAAAAAAGTTTGAAGTGGATCCCTATTTTTGGACAAATGTATTGGTTAACAGGCAATATTTTGATTGACCGAAAAAACACCAATAAAGCAATGAATACTATTGAGCTAACTGCCGATAAGATAAAAAAAGATAAACTTTCTGTGTGGATGTTTCCTGAAGGTACCCGCAGTCGAGGAAGAGGTTTATTGCCGCTTAAAACCGGTGCTTTTCGTACCGCGATTCAAGCAAATGTGCCGATTGTGCCAATTTGTGCCAGCAATCAAGTAGGTACTATTAACTTAAATCGATGGGATAATGGTAAAATTATCATTGAATTTTTAGATCCCATTAGCCTTGATGATACAGGTCGTGAGAACTTACGCTCAATAGTCAATGAAGTCCATGAGTTAATGTCTACTAAAATTGAGCAGCTGTCAGTTGAAGCTGCGGCTTATCATAATAAATAATATATACCCAAACTCATTGAAAATGCATGATTTCAGCGGGAGTTTACAGGGTCAAATGCAAGGCATTTATCTTAAGCATTGTCATTCTATGGTTATTATAAATAACGCGGTAGTTGGCCATTTAAAACCCGCCCGTAGGGAGTTTCTCAGGTAAGTAATCACTGCGTAACATCAATTTGAAAGGCAATAAGCGTTCCTTCATTGATGTACCTTGTGCTAACTCACCTGAGTAACTCTGAAACACGCATTATCAAGGAGCTTGGGTATAGGCTTTTTATAAAACATAAATAGGTAATGAAAATGATTGATGAAGAATTACAACAATGGTTTAGCCATACTGAAATGCTAATTTCTGAGCTTCTTGAAGATGGCACAAACGACGAAGTTTATCATACGATTGAACATCACTTTGCTAGTAGTGATTTTGATTTATTAGAGAAGGCAGCCATCGCCGCATTTAAATTAGGGCATGAAATTGAAGAGCCTGAAGAAGCTGAATTAGAAAATGGTGATAAAGTGTTTGCCTTTGATATTGCTACAGAGCAAATGCTGGATGTAGACTTAATCAAAAAAGAAACGCAAACTATGTTTGAGTTGGCAAAAAAATGTGGTGTTGACTATGATGGCTGGGGCACATACTTTGAGGAATAACCTTAAGGTATAGTAAAATACTCTAAGGCTTGAACACCTGTACTAAATATCTTAATATGTGCGGCATAACTAGTCAGTTTTTCTAAACTGGCTAGCTGGTACTAACTCATTTGGGCCAGCTAAAAGTTGAATTAACAGGATTTTAATACACTAAGGAAAGTAAACCATGGAATGGCTTAGTCGTGCACTATCACAAGAACTTACCGTACTCGCTCTCTCAATTACAGTCGTAATTGCTATTTTTATTTTTGCAGCGAGGAAAGCACACTTAAATCACTTAGCAAAAATGAAAAAAATAGACGATACCTTTAACATTAAATAGCTTAATGAATGACTTATTAGGTTGTCGAAATTAGAAGTTCTTGACACTTCCACTGAAAAACCTATCCCTTAGCGATTGCTAACAATAGCCGTTGAGTCTCTGATAATCAGTTTGGGAACATACTGGCTAATCGTTGTTTGATTCTTTTGTTTACGAACCTGGCTGATAAGTAAATTTGCAGCATCTTCCGCTATTTGGTTATTCGGCTGATCAGCAGTAGTCAGTTTTGGCCACGTTTGACGAGAGAATGGACTGTTCTCAAATCCTACTATTGATAGTTGTTCTGGAATAGATATATTCATTAGTCTTGCTGCAAATAATGCACCAGCAGCAATTTCATCGTTACACGAAAAAATAGCCGTTGGACGGTGCTTATTATTTTCTGCAGACATCAGCTGCTTTGCACCACTTACACCTGAATCAAAAGAGTATTCCCCTTCGATAACGAGTTCTTTATTAAAATCGATGTTACTTTCTTTTAATGCTCTTCTGTAACCTTTATAACGCTCAACAGTCGACATATGTTTTGCGTCTCCTGCAATAAAACCAATATCCTTATGGCCTAAATCGATGAGATGTTGAGTAATAGTTTGTGCAGCATCTCTATCATTTACCATAACGCAAGGACTAAGATCATCTGGAGCTACGTCACCAGACATGATACGTACAACTTTCACATCAAGGGCTACTAATGACTTAACAAACTCTGGCATTTCGGATAAAGGAGGTGTCAATATTAGGCCTGCAATACGTGCATGCTTAACCATGTTAACAACCTCTTCGGTAATGTTTTTATTTTTAGCATCACAGGGGTGAATTAATAACTCAAAACCTTGCTGTTTGCAGGCAGACAAAATGCCTTCTTGCATATCAATGATATAATAAGCGTTAGGGTTATCGTATATGTAAGCAACAGAAAATGATTTTGCACCGGCCAAATTACGTGCGGCTAAATTAGGCTGATAATTTAACTCTTCTACAGCCTTCTGTACTTTTTCACGTGTTAATTGTCTCACTGAAACTTCATTGTTAATAACACGAGAAACAGTTTTAATTGATACGCCCGCTTGTTTTGCTACGTCGTTTATTGTCGCTTTCATCTGCAGATAACCTTGTTCTTATTTTTATAAACAGACTGGCTTTGCCAGAGTGTTGCAATTATTGCATAGCCGGTCCGTAGTAATCTATAGGACTTTACAGTATTATTTAGAGTAATAACAATTGACAGCGCTGTCATTTTTTTATAGGGTAACATGAAAATATTACAAGTCATAATGGTTAAACAGAGCAAATACTCAAGTTAACTGCAATGATAAAGTCGATAATTGTCTCTAAACCATCTTATAGGAATTAGTATGTCGTCTCGTCAAACACTCGCTAGCTGGAAAAAGCTTCAGCTTCTTGCGCAAGACAAAAAATCTCAGCACATGAATACTTTATTTGCACAAGACAGCGAACGTTTTAATAAGTTCTCTATCGAATTGCCTAACATGCTACTCGATTATTCAAAAAACCTAATTGACACAGAAACACTCGATGCATTATTAGCACTAGCAGAAGAGACACAAGTATGTGATTGGCGAGCTAAGATGTTTGCCGGTGAAAAAATCAATAAAACTGAGGACCGTGCGGTATTGCACACGGCTTTGCGTCGTCAAAGTGATGAAGCATTCATGATTGAAGGTGAAAACGTCACTGAGCATGTAAAAAACCAATTAGCTGAGATGGAAGTCTTTGTAAACAAAGTCCGTCAGGGGCATTGGTTAGGCTACTCAGGTAAACGTATTACCGATATTGTTAATATTGGTGTTGGCGGCTCAAATCTTGGCCCACAAATGGTAACCGAAGCTTTAAAACATTACAGCGACGGTAGTGTAAATGTTCATTACGTCTCTAATGTTGATGGTGCGCAAATTGCTGAAGTATTACGTCCCTTAGAGCCTGAAAAAGTTCTCTTTATTGTTTCAAGTAAAACTTTCACTACCACTGAAACCATGACCAATGCTCGCACAGCAATTAATTGGTTAACAAGCGCCTCTTTTGATGAAAACTCTGTTGCCAAACATTTTGTTGCGGTAACTGCGAATAAAGAAAATGCCATGAGTTTTGGTATTGAAGAACAAAATATCTTTGATATGTGGGACTGGGTCGGCGGTCGATTTTCGTTGTGGTCAGCTATTGGTCTTGCGATTGCCTTGGATCTTGGATTTGATAAATTTGAAGAGTTACTTGCCGGTGCTCATGATATGGACCAGCACTTTATCAATGCGCCATTAAAAGATAATTTTCCGGCAATCCTAGCATTGATTAGTGTTTGGAATACTACTTTTCTAGGTTCTCAGTCTCAAGCTATTCTGCCTTACGATCAAACGCTGCATATGTTAACAGCATATTTGCAACAAGCGGAAATGGAAAGTAATGGTAAATCAGTCAGCTGGGATGGTGATGAAATTAATTATGCTACTGTGCCCTCTATTTGGGGTGAGTTAGGCATTAATGGTCAGCATGCTTTCTATCAATATTTACATCAAAGTAATAATGTTGTGCCTGCTGACTTTATTGGCTCGGTTAAAAGTGTCACTCCGGTAAAAGGGCATCATGAAACGTTAATGGCCAACTTTTTTGCCCAAACACAAGCATTGATGGCCGGTGTTAATGAAGAGCAAGTTCGTGCTGATCTTAAAGCCAAAGGTCGTGATGCAAATTACATCGATAAAGTCGCTCCACATAAAGTACATAAAGGTAATAGACCGACAAATACCATTTTATTAAAGTGTATTAACCCGAGAAACTTAGGTAGCTTAATCGCAGCCTATGAGCACAAGATCTTTGTTCAAGGTATTATTTTACAGATATGCTCTTTCGATCAATGGGGTGTTGAACTGGGTAAAGGCCTTGCTGCAGAGATACAAAGCGAATTACAAACAGATAATATTTCCCCTCAGCATGACTGTTCAACATCAAGCTTATTGAAGTTTTATCAGTCAGCAAAGTAGTTTATTGTTAACTAAAAGTTAGCGAAAATTAATGTAGCGATTAAAGCTAATATCTTAGTAATAGGGTATTAGCTTTTTTTTATCCGCAATTCAAATTACCCCATCAAATAATTACCTCATTCACTTATATCATTTTAGTGATTTTTTATTCCTTAAAAAAGAATATAAATTCACATGGTTATATTTTACGTGTTTTTATTATACAAAAATTGATAATTATTTCGATAGTTACGATTTAATGACAAAAATAATAAATAAAAAAAACCTTTATATTCAGTCGTTTCGTAATTATCTGTAACCATTATGCAGTTTTAAGTTAATTTATTCTGGTCAAACGTAAAAATAAACGGTATGGTTTATTACGTCTTATGACAGCGTTGTCATTAAATATTGACAGCGCTGTCGTAAAACCGAATTAATTATTATAAGTAAATATAAAAACATTCTAAAAAACAAAACGTGTGTAAGGGAAAGTCGATGTCAACTAAAACATTTAAAAAAGGCGTGTTAGCGAGCTCAATAGCAATGATCCTAGCTGGTGTAACATCACAAGCTATGGCAGCCGAAGAAGCCGCTTCTGAAATAAACAAAGACGAAGTTGAAGTAATTCAAGTAACCGGTATTCGTGGCTCATTAAAAGCATCTTTAAATGCTAAGCGGTTTTCAAACGCAGTAATGGATGCGGTATCTTCAGAAGATATTGGTAAGTTCCCTGACGGCGATGTTGGTGAATCATTAGCACGTATCCCCGGTGTTGCAGTTAACCGTCAATTTGGACAAGGTTCTCAAGTATCAATCCGTGGTGCGTCTGCACAATTAACACGTACTTTATTAAATGGCCACTCAGTTGCTTCAACTGGTTGGTATGATCAACAAGATATTGACCGAAGCTTTAACTACTCAATGTTACCTTCAGAATTAGTTGGCGGTATTGAAGTTTACAAATCTTCACAAGCAGATATCGTAGAGGGTGGTGTGGGTGGTACAGTCATTGTAAAAACTCGTAAGCCATTCGATCTTGATGCAAATACATTATTCGCAAGTGTAAAAGGCGATTACGGTACAGTTTCAGAAGAAGTTGACCCAGAAGTTTCTGCTTTATATAGCTGGAAAAATGAAAATGAAAGCTTTGGTGTTCTAGTTGCTGCCTCTGTGTCAGAAAAAGAATATCAACGAAACGGTATCGAGTCCTTAGTTGGTTGGGGTGATATTGTTCCTTCAACTTTCCAACAAGAGCGTAACCGTACTTCACTTAACCTTGCAGTACAATATGCACCTACTGACGAATTAGAATTCGGTTTAACAGTAACGAGCTTAGAAGTTGAAGCTAACAATGCAAACACTTCTTTATTTACTATGTTCCCAGATGACAAAGATGCTGCTTGTGAGCAACAGAATGCTAGCGGTACTTGTACATTCTATCGTCGAACAGGAACTGGCGCTAACCCAGGTTGGGCGCAGACTTGGGCTCGTGAAACAGGTATGAAGTCAGACACCGTTGATTTCGATTGGCAATATGAAGCTGATAACTTTACTGTTTCAGGCCGTGTAGGTAATACTAAATCTGAAGGTGGTACAGACCTTACATCTAACTATGGTTTCTTTATTGGTACTCCAGCTGATTTTGCCGGTACGTATGATGCAACTGGTGATGTTATTGCTATAGATATTGCAAACAAATCATTTGCTGCTGAAGACTTTAATGCCGATTTATCTTCAGCTGGTTGGGCGCTTAAAAAGCAACCTAACTCAGATGAAGAAACCTATGTAAACATTGATGTCGAAGTACCTGTAGAACTTGGCGCAATTAGCTCAATTAAAACTGGTTTCCGTTACGCAGATCATTCTGTTAAACAGCAAACATTTGCTTTAGCTACTGCAAACGGTATAGCACAAAATGCTTCGGCATTTTACTCTGGTACTATGTCTTCAGGTGCTGGGTTTACCTTACCAAATCCTAACTTAGACGCCATGCTCGCTGATGCTCACGCAACGGTTGAAGCAAATAACGTATCTAATGAAGACTTATCTGGCTATGGTACTGTTGATGAAGAAAACTTAGCTATTTATGCAATGGCTGATTTTGATGGTGACGGTTTCCGTGGTAATTTTGGCTTCCGTTACGTAACTACTGATGCATCTTCTGATTACTATGCATTAGATGTAACTGGCACATATGCAGATACGCTATCAACTGATGAATTTGATTATAGTGAAGTATTACCTAGTATTAACGTTGCATTCGACTTAGCTGAAGATGTTATTTTACGTATGTCAGCAGCACAAGTTATGTCTCGTCCTAACTATACAGATATGTTCGCTAGCTCTGGTACTCCGGGTTTAAATGATGGTACTGCCGGTAACGAACGCATTCAACGTGGTAACGTATCATTAAAAGCATTTAAAGCTTTTCAGTCTGACTTAGGTGCAGAATGGTACTTCAGCGACGATGGTATGTTCAGTGCTACTTACTTCTTAAAAGAAGTAAACACTTTCGTAACAACTACCCAAAAGCTTAACCAACAAGTAGGTATCGAAGATAACGACTTAATTGCTGCTGGTGGAAGTGCTTGTGGTGTAGGTGTATACGATTGTTGGACTGTTATTGACAAAGAAAATGCAACTGGCGGAATCATAAAAGGTGTTGAACTACAGCTTCAAGACGCATTTGATAATGGTTTAGGCTACTCAGTAAACTACACTTACGCTGACGCTAGTGCGCCAGGAAGTAACTATCCAGATGGAAAAGGTGTATTCTCTGATTCATCTAAGCATACTGTTAACACAGTAGGTTACTACGAGAATGACAATTTCTCAGCACGTTTAGCTTATAACTGGCGTTCAGAGTATATGATTCGTGAGTCTGGTTTTTATGGTCAACGCGAACATCAATCATACGGCACATTAGATTTTAGCTCTACTTGGTCTGCGACAGACTACTTAGATGTTACCTTTGAAGCTGCAAACATTCTTGAAGAAGATAGTGTGCAAATTGGTGTTGCAGGGGCTAGTGCAGAAGTTAAGCCTGAACTTAAACATGGCTATCCAGCATGGAGCTTCGAAGGCGAAGCTCGTTACAAAGTGGGTGTAGCTGTTCGTTTCTAAGCGATAGTTAACCAAAGGTATCATTATAAAAACCCAGCTCATGCTGGGTTTTTTTATAAGTCACTTGCTGTATTGTTAGTAGAATGAAAATTAGCTAAAAGTATTTAATTATTAGGAATTATGTCTATGAAAAAAATTGTTGTTGTTGGTGGAGGCACGGCTGGTTGGTTAGCTGCTAACCACTTAGGCAAAAAATTTAAAGACAATGCTGAGATAACGGTGACTTTAATTGAATCTCCAGATATTGCACCCATTGGTGTTGGCGAAGGCACAGTACCCAAAATCAGACAAACCTTATCAAGTTTTGGAATTTCTGAAACGCAGTTTATTAGGGAGTGCGATGTAACCTTCAAACAATCGATAAAGTTTGTTAATTGGATGGATAAGCAAAAGCATGGAAGCGATAACTTTTTTCATCACCTATTTGATGCACCTGATAAATTTGCTGAAGATTTAACCCCTTATTGGCTCAAGCATGGACAAGGTAATAGGTATGCCGATATGCTTTCACCTCAGCATAGTGCGTGTGAACTTAATAAAGCGCCAAAATCGATCACGACACCAGAGTATGAAGGTACGCTTGGCTATGCTTATCATTTGAATGCCGCGAAGTTTGCTAATTTATTGTGTAACAATGCGGTAGATAAGTTTGCGGTTGAACACTTAAAAGCGCATATCGTTGATGTTGAACTAAACAATGATGGCGCAATAGCTGCTTTGGTAACTAAAGAAATTGGTAAGCTTGAGTACGACTTTTACCTTGATTGTACTGGCTTTGAATCATTACTTTTAGGCAAAGCACTTAATGTCCCCTTTATCGAAAAGTCTAAAGAGCTACTGGTCAATTCTGCGTTAGTGGTACAAGTACCAACGCAAGAAGAAGATGAAATACCGCCTTATACAGTTGCCACAGCACACCAAGCTGGCTGGATTTGGGATATAGCGTTGACTAATCGTCGAGGTGTCGGTTTTGTCTATTCTAATAATCACATGTCTGATGATGAAGCTAAGACTAAGTTAGATCACTATTTAAAAGGCAACCCATCAGAGCTTACCTATCGCAAGCTACCAATGAAAGTTGGGCACAGAGAAAAGTTCTGGCATAAAAACTGTGTGTCTTTAGGCCTAGCTCAAGGGTTCTTAGAGCCGCTAGAAGCAACCTCAATTTTGTTGACTGATTTTGCCGCAGGCTTTTTAGCCGATCGCTTCCCTGAATCAGAGGAACAAATGCTTATGTTAGAGCAGCGTTTTAACCATGTGATGGGTTATGCGTGGGACAGAGTGGTTGATTTCATAAAATTACATTACTGCATTTCAGATCGTACCGACTCGACATTTTGGCTAGATAATAAGAAAGAAGAAACGATTCCAGTTATGCTCAGAAAGCGTTTAAAGTTATGGGAGCAGTTCAATCCACAAAAAGAAGACTTTTTTAGTAAGTTTGAAATATTTGATTATGATAATTACTTATACCTACTTTACGGAATGTGCTATCAAACTAAGTTGGCACCTTTATCAAGTCGTTATCATGAGAAGGCAAAAGCGAAGGCTGATAGTATACAAGCCATAGCTGCTCAACTTAGCCTTCGACTACCTAATCATAGAGAGTTAATTAACAAAATTAAGCTGTATGGCCTACAGAACATTTAATCTTTGGTCGTAGGGAAGTGGATGCTAATAAAGTAAAATTATATAGCTAAATAATGGGGGTGTTGCCACGATGTGACATTTAAAAATGTGGCAGTATTAGCGGTGTGCTTCTAATTTATGCCACCGTTCATTGTACACTTTTGCAAGTTGCTCATTATGGTTATAAAACTGCTGACTTACCTGCTGACAATATTTGATGATTTCAGCTACAGGGGCTACTTTTGTATTGGGACTGGGTTTATTTAATGAGGTTGGAAAGTGGCCCTTACCAGAAAACAAACAGTACCAACTAGGTGCGAAGTAAGTTAACTCTGCATTATGTCGATGTAATTCTGCTTCGAAATCTCCCCCCGGTGTATGCCAAGCAGAAAGTAATGCCGTTAAGCGTGTCGAGTTGTTCTTACTCTCTCTATTGTCACACCAGTATTGACTATCAGTGCGTGAGTTTAGGCGATAGTGAGCGACAATATAGTCTTTTATACTTTCAAACACTTCATTTAACTGATTATTATAAGTGTCTTGTTGCGCTATAACTTCTCTTTTAGCTGCCTGCATATCTTCGTAGCTATTAATGAAAGACTCAACAGTGTGCTGGATTAACATTAATGCGGTTGCTTCTAATGGCTCTATAAAGCCTTGTGATAACCCAACAGCAAGTACATTTTTATGCCAATGTTGGCTTACGCGACCTAAACGCATTTTAATGACTTTAGCCTTTTGATCTTTACAGCTTGGACCAATATGCTCCCTAAGCTCTTGTTCTGCCGCATCATCACTAATGTATTTAGAGGAGTAAACATAACCATTACCATAGCGGTTTCGAAGGGGGATCTGCCAAGCCCAACCAGAGGAGAGCGCGGTTGAGGTTGTATTCGATGGTATGTCTTTTGAACAATCTATCGGAGACTGAATGGCAACGGCTCGATCATTAAATAAACAGTCACTGTAGTCGATAAAGTCAACGTTAAGCGCTTGCCTGATAAGTCGTGCCGCAAAACCAGTGCAGTCAATAAACAAGTCAGCGCTGTGTGCACCATTATCCTTAGTTACGATACTAGATATTTGACCGCTGTCACTTAAGTTAACATCATCAACAGTATCAATTAAGTGACTTAAGCCCATATTTAACAAGCGCTTTTTTAAAAAACTGCCAACCAAAGCAGAGTCAAAATGGTAACCATAATCCATTTCATTTCTTAATTGCTGGAAAGCTATTGGCGCTTTGAAATCTTTTGCTAAATAAGATTGCAGCCAGTAATCATCAGGATGAGCAGGCACATCTATTCCCTCGCGCCTTAAACGAGCGTTATGCATAAATGCATTGCCGGTTTTCCAATCTGCTTGGGAATAAAATGGGTGTATATAAGCTGGGTAGTCGGCATAAGCAGGATCATCAATATTAGTCCAGCCAGGAAAACTAATGCCGCATTTATAAGTAGCATTGCATTCAGGCATCCACTCTTGCTCACTTATCCCTAAATGTTTGAAAAATAGACGTAACGAAGGTGTTGAACCTTCTCCTACGCCTATTTTATTTATAACATCTGACTCTATCAGTAATATCTCAGTCCCTTTTTTAGCCCAAGCTTTATGAATAAGGCTCGCAGCCATCCACCCAGCGCTACCGCCACCAAGTATTATTATTTTTTTAGGTTGTGAGCCAATTACTGACATATTAGATTCTCTCTATTTTGCTTCGAATTCGTTCTGTTTGATCGTCAAGCGAGTAATTTGGTGTAATGAGGCTAAGTGTGCGTAAATTAACGGTAATAAACCTTGTGATCTGAGTTCTTCAAACTCTTGAATCGGTAGAGCGTTTAATACCTTTTCATCAATAAGATAGATACCGCTAAGTAGCATAGGCTCTGATTCATGGGCTAACTTTACGTTTAATTGTTTAGAAGTGAGGAGCTTCTTCTGGGCAAGAATATGGATGATCGCTTGCGTTTGTTCTGTAAATTCAGCAACACTTAACAATGCTTGTATTTTTTTGTTTAAAAATTCAGTTTGTAGACCTTGCTCATCAAATAATGCTTCACCGCTATCGGTACTTATAAATGAACTTTTTTCATCAAAACAAACGGTGACTTCATCACTATTATCACTCGTTTTCACCAAACTAAGTGGTGCGTTATGAAAGCCCACAGGTGCAACTGCGCAATTCCACTCAACATCTTGGCAATAAAGGTTAATACCTGATCTAATCCCCATTACGGCGACACTGGTAAATTGCCCTGTTTCTTCATTTTTTACGAAAACAATAGGGAATTCAGTAGACAGTGGAATGAAGTCTTGTACCGTTATCGGTATCAAATGCTGGTTCTTAAAGCGAGAAACATCATTAGTGTGTTGTATTTTTAGGTTTGCGTGTTGCTTGTTATTTAAAGGGGTCATGTAAAGTTATACTCCAGAGTTGTCTTTTTCAAATTGTTTATACCCGTTACCTTTCAAAATGCTCGATTCACAGCTGAATAAACCGTTATATCGTCGTGATACTAGCAAATGAAGAAATAGATAATCTACCTTGATTAATGTCGCCGCAGTAGCTATTTGGTGAAGCTAAATTTGCGCTATGTAAAATATTTGCGGGGTAAATTACTAAGCGGTTAAACTTTGCCTCAATAGTGAGTATTTGTTCAAAAATACTTGTGCTACCAGTAATATAGCTACAATGATCTTTTGGATTTTTTGTAACATTAGTAATCATTTCAGGTAATACCTGTTTGTGCTCATTATTGAACTCAATTAAATTCCTCGGTTTGTAACGATAAAAGCTAGTCCCACCAAGCTCTTGTGAAGATAAGTAATGAACAAAAGCATAATCTCCATTATTGCAAGAGTCGACGTGTGGCATTTTTTGACTCACGGTAAGTAGTGATGGTTCACAAGTCACTAACGATAATAAACTACTATGAAAACTTGATTGATAGCGTGACTCTGGCCTAATATTTGGCAAAATTAACACTTCAAAAAAGCGTTTTAATAAATGGGTATAAGGCATTGGCATTTTATCCCGCATGCCTGGAAATAGCGTGTTATCGGCAAACATTGGGTTAAAGTAAGCAATGTTATGAGCAAAATGAGTAATAGCGTCTGTATTAAATAGAAACTCATCTATGACCAACATATGTAAAGAAGTCCCCGGAATTAAAACTTTTTGCAGGGTATAGTCAGGATTTACTTTTATGTTTCTCATGTTACACATCGTTGATGAAATCAATACTAGTCATATCAATTTATGTTGAATAAATCGACAGTTCAAAAAATCAATATACTTAGATTTGACAGCGCTGTCAAAATTATGGATAGTTATGCCATCAATAATAACTAAAGCAACACAGTTTTATCATTTGAAACTGTAAAAGGTCCTTTACTATGCACATTAGCAAGATGAAGAAAATAAAGTGGGCGTTTACCATTGCCGCTAGTTTATCTTTACTCGGTTGTGAAAAATATCCTGAGCCAGCAGTTGATACGGGGGAGAAAATTAACTTACAGGCAATTTATTCTGTTACCCAAAATGATATAGACAAAATAGCCCAGAATTTAGAAGTTAATTATCGTGTAGTTACCAATATTCCTACGGATAAATGTGACAGTAAAATTGCTGATGGTGCTTGCTTTGAGGTGGAGTTAAGTTTTACGGCGAAACAAGCGATTGCAGCTAAAGATTGGACTATACATTTCAGCCAAATTTCGCCTATTCAGTCTTTTGAAAGTGAAGATTTTACCGTAAAACATTTAAACGGTGATTTGCATGTTATTAGTTTAAAGGACAACTATTCTGGTTTTTCTGCAGCAGAAACCAAAAAGATAATGTTCCGTGCTATGTTTTGGTCACTAAGTGAGACAGATGCTTTACCTAACTATATTGTTAGTGCTCCGGGCTTAGATGCTCGTGTGATTGAAAGTACAGTACCCTATATTGATAAAGACACAGGGCTGGAAATACTACCCTATGTTGAACCTTTTACCGATGAAAAAACGCAATTTAAGCGCACAGCCACAGACAAGACCCAATGGTTAACCAGTGAAAAACTCTATCAACGTAATTCTGCACTGGTAGAAGATAAGTTAGCCGTTATTCAAGCAATTATTCCAACACCTAAGTCGGTTACTCTTGATATCAATGATGGCTTTGCCGATATAAGTAAAGGCATTGCAATCTCTTTAGGTAATGTGAAACACCATGATGTGGATGCCGCTATCGCACGTTTAGGCACTTTAGGAGTTAACCAGAACTCTGAAGGTTTACCGCTTCATTTAAGTATTGTAAGTGATAAAGATAAGGTTATCGGCAGTTATAGCTTAACGGTAACCGAAACAAAAATTGCCATTGTGGGTGTTGATGGCAATGGTGTCTTCAATGGCTTGCAATCATTAGCAAGCTTGGTAATGGTTGGTGAATCACGTATCCCTATGATTGTGGTTGCTGATGAACCGCACTTTGCCTTTCGTGGCATGTTAGTGGATGTTGCTCGAAACTTTCATTCGAAAGAATTTATCCTAAAACTGCTTGATCAAATGGCAGCATATAAGTTGAATAAATTGCACTTACATCTTGGTGATGACGAAGGATGGCGTTTAGAGATCCCGAGTTTGCCCGAATTAACTGATATTGGTGCAAAGCGCTGTTTTGATGTGACAGAAGAAAACTGTTTAATCTCTCAGTTAGGCGCAGGTGTTGATGAAAATTCATCGGTTAGCGGTTATTACAGTGTTAGCGATTATCATGAAATTTTACAAGCGGCCACTGCTCGCCATATTCAAGTGATCCCATCACTTGATATGCCAGGTCACTCTCGTGCATCAATTAAAGCGATGACGGCCCGTTACAAAAAATTCATGGCCTTAGAAGATGAAGCAAAAGCTAAACAGTTCTTACTCGAAGATTTTGAAGATAAAACGCAGTATTCCTCGGTGCAGTTTTATAGTGATAACACCATTAATGCCTGCTTAGAGTCTTCTTATGACTTTGTTATTGAAGTCATGACTCAAGTGAAGAAAATTCATGCTGATGCCGGCCAACCGCTGACTCGCTATCATATAGGCGCAGACGAAACCGCGGGTGCTTGGCTAGAATCTCCAGCATGTAAAACGTTTGTCGCGAATAATGACCAAGGCGTGACAAAAATGAGTGAGCTTGGCGCTTATTTCATTGAACGTGTGGCCGGCATTTTATCTGATCTTGATATTGAAACAGCGGGTTGGAGCGATGGCATGGAGCATACTCGTGTTGACAATATGCCAGCTATTGTTCAAGCCAATGCTTGGGATACACTAGCGTGGGCAGGACACGAAAAGGTTCATCGATTAGCAAACAGAGATTGGCAAGTTGTAATTTCTAGCCCTGATGTTTTATATTTTGATTTCCCACATGAAGCTGACCCAAAAGAGCATGGCTATTACTGGGCATCGCGTCATACCAATACTGAAAAAGTATTCCAATTTATGCCTGATAACTTACCTGTTCATGCTGAATTTTGGTTAGATAGAGAAGACAACGCCTATGTTGCCGATGATACAAAATCAGCCCTAGCACAGGGGAATAAATTCCTAGGTATTCAGGGGCAATTATGGAGTGAAAATGTCCGCACGGATGATATGGTTGAGCATAAGATCTTTCCACGTTTATTAGCCCTTGCGGAGCGTGCGTGGCACCTTGCTGATTGGGCAGTGCCTTATAATTATCAGGGGGCAAAATATTCACAACAAAGTAATACCTTTACTCCGAAGTCAAAGGTTATGCGTGATAACCAATGGGCATTATTTGCCAATACTTTAGGGCAAAAAGAGTTTACTAAACTTGAGCTTGCACAAATAGATTATCGTTTACCTACGGTAGGTGCCGTTATTCAAGCGGGTAAGTTGCACGCCAACATTGCTTTCCCAGGTCTTACTATAGAATATCAAGTGAATGGTGGAAACTGGCTTACTTATCAAGCTCCTGTTGCTGTTTCAGGTGAAGTAAGCCTGAGAAGTAGAAGCACTAACGGTTTAAGAGCGAGCCGTATTACGAAAATAAAGTAAAAGGATAAAAATTAACTAACAGATATATCGATTTTTATCAGTTAGTTAATTTACATTAGGTAACATTTTTTAAAAAAGTTGTAACTTTATTTAAAAAAACAAATGACAACGCTGTCATTTCTAGCTAAGATGAAAAAAACGAAAAGTTAGAGCAGTTAACACGGGGCCAGTATGCTGACAAGTAGTAACAAAGACAATAAATTATTTTTAGGTATTGATGGTGGTGGTAGTAAGTGTAAAGCCATTATTATGAATAAAGATAATGAAATACTTGGCACAGGCATTTCAGGTCCAGGCAATCCGTTACATGGTTTTGAACAAGCAACCAATTCAATTACAGAATCGGCAAAGTTAGCGCTTGAAGATGCGGGTCTTGCAAATATTGAATTAAATGAATTAGTAGCTGGTGTAGGATTAGCGGGCGTTAATATTCCTGTGTTGTTCGATAAGATGGCTTCGTGGCAGCATCCTTTTAAACAGATGCATTTGGCGACTGATTTATTAATTGCTTGTTTAGGTGCTCATGATGGCAAAGATGGTGCTGTTATTATCAGTGGGACGGGGTCATGTGGCTTTACCTGCGTTGATGAACAACACACTATTGTTGGCGCTCATGGTTTCCCTCACGGTGATAAAGGCAGTGGTGCTTGGTTTGGCCTACAAGGGGTTAAACAGGTTTTATTATCACTTGATGGCTTAGTACAGCCTACGTCGATGTCAGCAGTACTTTTGAATAAACTTAATTGTAAAGATGATACCGATCTGGTTGAAGCGGTTGCTAGCCAAAAAGCAACTTTCTATGCACAGCAAGCAAACCTAGTATTTGATGCGGCAGAGGCTGGCGATATAGTTGCTTTAGCCATTGTTACTGAAGGGGCAGAGTATATTAATAACATTGCCCGAACGTTGACAGTACAAAATCCACCGCGTATGTCTATGCTTGGTGGTCTAACACCAAGACTCAAATGTTGGCTGGCAGATGAAATAAAAGATATGTTAGCAACGCCAATAAATGCGCCTGAAGTGGGCTCGGTAATTTTCGCAAGGCAGCAACAGGCTAAGCAGTAAGCTTAGTAGTAAGCTTAGTAGTGACTTTACAATATCAAATGAATTAATAAATGACTTCACTTGGTATAATATCGCGCACTCAATGAACTTGATAACCTAGGACAACTCATGACACAAAAACGCTTTCATGCTAAACAACTTTTTGATGGGCAAGCTTTTCTTGATGATCAAGTGTTGACTATAGTTGACGGTCAAATTATGGCTATTGATCAAGATATTAGTAATAGTGATATTACTGTTAATGGTTTAGTGGCTCCTGGTTTTATTGATTTGCAAGTTAACGGTGGTGGTGGTGCATTATTCAATGATTCGCCGTCGGTTGATAACTTAAAAACTATCATGTCGGCTCATGCTAAATTTGGCACCACAGCGATGATGCCAACCTTAATTACCGATAAAATTGAAATAATGCAGCAAGCTGCAGAGGCTATTTCTCAAGCAATATCAGAAGGTGTCCCTGGTATCGTTGGTATTCATTTTGAAGGTCCGCACTTATCTATTGATAAAAAAGGCACCCATTGTGCCGACTATATTCGACCTATTTCTGATGCTGAATGGCAGGTGCTATCCCGCCAAGACCTTGGCCAAATCATAGTAACGCTTGCACCGGAAACCGTTAGTTCTGAAGATGTTAGCCGTATGGTTAAGTTAGGCATCAACGTTTGCCTGGGTCATACGAATGCAGATTATAAAACGACTCAACAGGCTATTGATGCAGGCGCGAGTGGTTTTACCCATTTATTTAATGCTATGTCACCATTACAAGGTCGTGAGCCAGGTGTCGTTGGCGCGGCGCTGTTAAATAACCATACTAGTTGCGGTTTAATTGTTGATGGTTTTCATGTGGATTACGCCAGTTGTAAATTAGCAATTCAAGCTAAACCTCAAGGCAAAGTATTTTTAGTCACAGATGCAATGCCACCTGTTGGCACCGATCAAACTCAATTCGCTTTATACGACCGTACTGTCTATGTCGATAACGGTAAGCTTACTTCAACGACGGGAGAACTAGCTGGTTCTTCTTTAGATATGGCAAGTGCAGTGAAAAATACGCACCAAAAATTAGGCATTGAGTTAGGTGAAGCAATTCGTATGGCTAGTGTATATCCAGCACAATACTTATATCAAAATAAAACCGTTATACGTGGTGAACTCATACCGGGTAAACAAGCAGATATGGTGGTATTGAATGATGATTTATCAGTTCAAGAAACCTGGGTTGCAGGTGAAAAAATTTAGTTTATTAGCGGTTGTTCTTTCTATTAAAACTAGACCGTGAAAACCAGCAGTTACTAATTCAATTCAAATAATAATTATAATGCAAGTTAACGAGGAAGTTATGGAAATGTCTTTAACACAAGAGAAAAAGCAGAGTAATGCTGTGCCTATGGTGATTGTTGCCGGGCTATTTTTTATCCTAGGTTTTGCTACCTGGTTAAACGGTTCCTTAATGCCTTACTTGCAACAAATTTTACAATTAACACCATTTCAGGCATCGCTAATATTATTTTCTTTTTATATTGCCGTCACTTTCACTGCGTTACCTTCTGCGGCTATTATTCGTAAAGTAGGTTATAAGAATGGTATGGCATTAGGTATGGGGACCATGATGCTTGCTGGGTTACTTTTTATTCCGGCAGCTAAAACTCAAATATTTCCCTTATTTTTATTAGCTCAGTTAGTTATGGGTACAGGACAAACCTTGCTACAAACAGCTGTTAACCCGTATGTAGTACGTATCGGCCCTGAAGAATCAGCAGCAGCACGTATCTCTATTATGGGTATTTTGAATAAAGGCGCGGGTGTTGTCGCTCCTATCGTTTTTACGGCATTAATCTTAAGTGGCTTTAGCGATACTGTCGGTACTGAATTAAGCCAAGTTCAAATTGACGCAATGGCTGATAAATTAATTTTACCTTATTTAGGTATGGCTTTGTTTATTGGTATTTTAGGTTTTGCAGTGAAAAAGTCTCCTTTACCCGAGCTAGCAAGTGAAGAAGAAGAGGGCGAAAATAAAGGTCATTTGAAAGAAGCCCTTGCTCACCCTAATTTAGCGTTAGGTGTTGTAGCATTGTTTTTATATGTTGCGGTAGAAGTTATTGCAGGAGATACCATTGGCGCTTTCGCTCTTGCGCTAGGCGTTGAAAATTATAGCGTCATGACCTCATATACTATGGGCTGTATGGTACTAGGGTATATTCTAGGAATATTACTTATCCCGCGTTTTATCTCACAACAGAAAGCTTTGATGGTTTCAGCTGTTTTAGGTTTGGCACTTACCCTAGGTGTCGTCCTTGGGGATAACAACTCTTTTGTGATTGCTAACTCGTTATCCTTTATTCTTGGAGATGCGCAATTGCCTGATACGTTAATATTGATAGCTTTCCTAGGTCTTGCTAACGCAATTGTCTGGCCAGCTGTTTTCCCATTAGCGCTTTCAGGCATGGGTAAATTAACGAGTGTCGGCTCTGCTTTGTTAGTTATGGGGATTTCAGGTGGTGCTTTTGGTCCATTATTTTGGAGTATCGCTAGTGGTACTAGCGGGCAGGCAATAGATCTTCAAAGTGGATATATTGTCATGTTGCCATGTTATTTATTTATTTTATTCTACGCAGTAAAAGGCTGTAAAATGAAGTCGTGGTAGTAAATTAAACAAACAGCTATTTAAACACTGTAAAGAAAACCTTAAGACGGATTTATTTTATATATTTCGGATTAAGGTTTTTTTATAGTCTAAATTCAATGCTTTAAAGTTTATTAAAGCGTGTGGAAACCTCTGAGAAATCGACGTTTAAAACGCATTTTCTGATTTTTGTTAGTATTGACCTACTGGTTTAACCATATTAGTATGATCTTACTGGTTAAGGTCTGACCTCTTTTATCTAAATGGAATTGAAGGTAGTTATCAACTTAAGCAGAGTGATAAATAATACATTAAAAAGGATTTAATTATGTGTGAAGCCAAAAGGAAAGTAACGGTCATCTATTGTTGTGACAAAGATTTAAGCATGTACCGTAAAACGCAAAGTTTTAAGTTAAATGCCTATGGAGATATGATCATTCCACAGGATTTCAAACGTGGTAAAACCATAGTGGCAGTTTGTGAAGGCGAAATAGATGTCATCAATAGCGTTGGTGATAAGCTTGTGAAAGAGTACTGGCATTAATCGTACATATCAGAACCAATAATACAGAGCTTAAAAACGTTTTCAGCGTAAATAAAAAAAGGTGACATAATGTCACCTTTTTTGTGTCTAAATATAAAGAGCTTAGGGTTAATCAACCTGAGCTCGGCTTAACAAATGTTTCTCTAGCAGTTACTTTTCCTTACTTCTGCGTTAAATTTACTTGCAATAGGCTAGCTATTGACGCGAAATTTGCCTTGAATTAAGAAAAACTATCAAGCTAGAGGTTAAATAAAATAATTTATATCGATATTTCAAACTGTTAAATATCTCTTAAACCGAGTTCAGGTTAATTATCTTTGCTATTTAGCTGCTTATCACTGTAAGTTGCTTTGTCGTGTTTTTGACCTGCAGCTTCCGCTAATTCTGCCGGCATATAGTTTTCATCATGCTTAGCAAGTACTTCACTGGCTTCAATACTTAAGCCCGTTGGTGGGTGTTCTGTCAACGTGCCATTAGCAACAATACCTTGTCCTTCACGAAATAGATCAGGCAAAATTCCTTCGTAATAAACTGTAATCATAGGGTCGTCATCATTAAAAACGATAGGCATGGCCATATCACTTAGTTTAAATGAGACCTTAAGGTTTTCCGGATCACGCTTTACTGAGCCGGGCACTACTAGGCCACCGATACGAATACGTTGACCAATACTTGGTTTTAAGCCCGTGTCTTTTTTACCTTGTGTGATTTCAGAAGGCGTAAAAAATAAATCAATATTTTGACTTAAGGCATATAAAACAAGCCCTGAAACGACACCTATACCAATAAGGATAGAGCCTACAATAGCAAGACGTTTTTTACGGCGTGGATTCATTATTCAGTTACCTCGTTTAATGCTTTATTCTGTTGCTTACGTAGCGCTTTGGCTTGGCGAAGTTTATCTTCACGTTGCTTGCGCTTTGCTATTTGTGTGATGATTTTCTGATGACCAGCTTTAGAGCTGATCAAGAGAAATGCAAGTATCAAAGCGGCAGTTCCAAAAGAAAGCCAGACATAAAAGCCATAACCGCCCATATTGATGAAATCGCTAAAACTATTAAATTGCATTGAGTGCTCTCCAACTACTGTGCTAATTTTATGTATTATTTACTGTCATTTACTGTCATTTACTGACTTGTGTTGTTTTTAACTAGTTCTCGTACCCAGGGACGAATGCTATTGCGTGCTAGAATTTCATTACGAAAACGTAGACAAATAATCACGCCAACTAATAAAGAAAAACCGATAAAGCAAAAAATGAATGGCCATAACATATCAAGTGACATAGACGGCTTACCTAATTTACTGACTGTTGAGCCTTGATGAAGGGTATTCCACCAATCAACAGAGTACTTAATAATCGGGATATTGATCACGCCGACAAGCGTTAAAATTCCGGCAGCTTTACCCGCTAAGTTTTTATCTTCAAAAGCGTTATGTAAGGCAATGACGCCTAAGTATAAAAACAACAAAATAAGTTCAGATGTCAAACGGGCATCCCATATCCACCACGTTCCCCACATTGGTTTACCCCAAGCAGCGCCAGTAATGAGTGCTATTGCAGTAAAACTTGCGCCAACAGGAGCCATAGCTGCCGCAGAGGCGTCAGCAAGTTTCAATTGCCATACTAAGCTGCTAAATGCAGCCACTGCCATGGCAAAATAAATTCCCATAGATAAAGACGCTGCTGGCACATGAATGTAGAAAATACGAAAGCTGTGACCTTGTTGGTAATCGGCTGGGGCAAACAATAATGCCCATACCAAACCAATACTAAGAAAGATCGCTGCTAGGGCACTTAACCAAGGTAATAACTTATTAGTAAAGTGATAAGACACTTCTGGGTTTGCATAAGGGTGTAACCATTTCCACATCAGTTGGTACTCACTTTTAGGGCGGCCCCAACAGCAAAGGGGGCGAGCGTTAAAGATCCAAAAAATAATGCGGCGATTATAGCAAGTTGACCGCTGTAAGGTAAACCAAGCGCAGCAGTATCTATCGCGCTGGTGGCAAAAATTAGGACCGGAATATAAAGAGGCAAAACAAGTAAGCTCAGTAATACACCACCTTTTTTAATACCTACGGTCAGTGCAACGCCAACCGCGCCAAGTAGGCTAAGTACTGGTGTGCCTAATAATAACGTAAGTAATAATGCAGTGTAACTGTGTTCGTCTAAATGCAATAGCACGGCTAACAGCGGTGCAATTAAAATCAGGGGTAAACCGGTAATTAACCAATGAGCAAATATTTTAGCGAGCACTAATATAAAAATAGGATGTGGGCTAAGCAACATTTGCTCAAGTGAACCATCAAGGTGATCGGATTTAAATAAGCGGTCTAGTGATAAAAGGGTCGCTAATAATGCTGCTACCCAAATAATGCCTGGGGCAATACGGCTTAATGTTTGTGCTTCAGGACCAATGCCTAAAGGAAAAAGTGTCACCACAATAACAAAAAACAATAATGGGTTAATGATGTCATCTTTATGGCGCATTGCAATGGTGAGATCACGTTTTAATACCAACATAAAGGCATTGCGATAAGAAAGCGGCTGTAAGGACTGCTCGCTGCTTGTTAAAGCGCTGCTATCACTCACAGTATTCTCTGTTAAGGTATCATCGATAAAGGTCTCATCGATGATAACTGTTAAATTTTCAGTCTCTTGAGTCGACTGGGTTTTTAAGGTCATTGGGTTATTGTCTCTAAACGCTCTAAAATGAATGCATACTAATCAACTGCACTATCATAGCTGTAATCTAAAGTGATTTTTTTGATTTGTTCAGGCTTAATGCTAATTAAATCTTGATGAGTCGTTAAAATAACGCAACCACCACGCTCAGCATGCAGTGTAAATAGTCGCTCTAAGCTAGCAACGCCTTGTTTATCAATAGCGGTGAAGGGCTCATCTAATATCCAAATCGGCACATTACTTTGATATAAACGTGCTAAGGCAATTCGTCTATGCTGGCCAGCACTTAAGTGTGATGCCAAACACTCTTCAAAACCTGAAAGGTTTACTTTAGCCAAATAGGCTAAAGAATCTTTGGTTTTGTTACCATGGAGTGCCAAATTAAAATCAAGATTCTCTTCAGCGGTCATTTCACCTTTAACACCAGATAAATGGCCAAAATAAAGTAAGTTGTGATGAAACTCTTCTCGACAGCGACTAATTAGCTGCTCTTTATAGAAAATTTTGCCATCGTAGGGTTGTGAAAGGCCGGATAAAATACGTAATAAACTGGTTTTCCCCGAGCCATTAGGGCCTTCAACTTGCACAATATCACCAGGATTAATTTGCAGTGATAATTCATCAAATAATAAGCGTTCTTCTCGGATGCATGTGAGGTTTTCCGCACTGATCAAGGGAGTTGAGTTTTTTTTGGACAATGTATTCACTATTCTTTATCAACGTTTTGTTAAAGTCTATAACATCAAGCTAGGAGGCTGAATTCTAGCGTATGTTTGTCGAGTTATTCTTGATATGGATCGTATAATCACTTTGGGTGATATAATACCATAGCCAACATTAACATAGCCCAAGAAACTTGTAACATTATGAAACAACTTGAGTCGTTAATTTACATTAATATTTGAACCTATAAAATGTTAGTATGACGCGATAATTTTTAACCTAATTAGTATTGTTTACTAATTACTCATGGTTAATTGTTTTTTGAAGTAGAGCGGAGAACCCAATGATACCCGATATGGTAGCAACAAAAATGCCTGAGCTTATACCTGAACTCGGTCACTTAGCCCTTATAATTGCTTTAGCATTTGCTATTTGCTTAACGATAATTCCATTAATAGGTGTTCATAGCCCAGCACAGAGTTCTTTAAAGAAACTCATGAGCTATGCTAGACCACTAACTTACGGTATGTTTTTTTTCACCGGTATCAGCATTGTTATTCTTGCTTACAGTTTTGTCGTTGATGATTTCTCCATTAAGTACATCGCTAGTCACTCCAATACTCATTTACCCTATTATTTTAAAATCAGCGCCGTTTGGGGTGGTCATGAAGGCTCATTGTTGCTGTGGGTATTCTCATTAACAGCGTGGACTGCTGCTGTTGCCCGTTTTTCTGACGGCATTGAAGAAGAATTTATTTCTCGTGTTTTAGCTGTCATGGGTATGATTGCTATCGGGTTTATCGCTTTTACTCTATTAACCTCCAATCCGTTTGACCGTTTATGGCCGAATGTGCCAATGGAAGGTCGTGATTTAAACCCATTATTACAAGATGTCGGTTTGATAATTCATCCACCATTGTTGTATCTTGGTTATGTTGGTTTTGCTGTTGCTTTTGCCTTTGCTGTTGCCGCTTTAATGGCGGGTAAAATGGATGCAGCATGGGCTCGTTGGTCTCGTCCTTGGACTGTCGGCGCATGGGTGTGTTTAACATTAGGTATCGCGCTAGGTAGCTGGTGGGCATATTATGAACTTGGCTGGGGCGGCTGGTGGTTCTGGGATCCTGTTGAAAATGCTTCTTTTATGCCTTGGCTGGTCGGTACTGCTCTGATCCATTCTTTAGCGGTTACAGAAAAACGAGGCACCTTTAGAAACTGGACTATTTTACTGGCAATATTTGCTTTTGGTTTAAGTTTATTAGGCACATTCCTAGTGCGTTCTGGAGTGATTACTTCGGTACATTCTTTCGCTGCCGATCCTTCGCGCGGAATCTTTATACTGGTGATTCTTGCTATTGCTATAGGCGGCTCTTTAACGTTATACGCCTTTAGAGCTAGTACTGTGGCGAGCTTTTCTCGCTTCGCATTTTACTCTCGCGAAACGGCGCTCTTATTATGTAATGTTATTTTGGTGGTTGCAGCGGTAACCGTTCTTTTAGGTACTCTATATCCATTATTAGTTGATGCGTTAGGTTACGGGAAAATATCAGTGGGCCCTCCGTATTTTAATGCCGTTTTTGTTCCTATCATGAGTATTCTATTTATCATTATGGGAATAGGACCTTTGATTCGTTGGAAAAAAGCGAAACAAGGTGAATTACGTAAGCGACTATTAAGTCCTTCGGTATTTAGTATTGCCTTTGGTTTATTATTCCCAGTGATTTATGCTGGTGAATTTAATGCTTTAGTGGCTATGGGGATTACATTAGCAACTTGGGTATTCTTAGTTGTTGTTAAAGAAGTTATAAATCAATACAAATTAGCCGGTAAGCTAACGACAAGTCATCTAGGTATGGCAACAGCTCATGCTGGTATTGCTATTACTATTGTTGGCGTTACTATCGTTTCAATGTATGAAAGCGAAACTAATGTCAAAATGGCATTAAACGAAAGAGTAACTATTTCAGGTTACCAAATTGAGTTTAAAGGCATTAAGCATGTTGAAGGTCCTAATTATAGTGCTGAGCAAGGGCAAATAAATATTTATAAAGTTACCGGCCCTAACGAAAGTGAATTTGTTAGTTTACTCAAACCGGAACGTCGTACTTATCGTGTACAAACGATGGGAATGACTGAAGCCGGCATTGATCCAGGTTTGTTCCGTGACGTATATGTCGCTTTAGGTGACCCATTACCAGGTGATGCGTGGGCAATTCGAGTACATTATAAGCCATTTGTTCGTTGGATTTGGTTAGGTGCAATTTTCATGGGCGCAGGTGGCATTTTATCAATGCTTGATAAGCGCTATCGCCGTAAAAAAACTGTAGTTGTTAATTCGCCGGTTGTTGCTGATTCGTTGACAAACGCCATCGCTGCAGCGCCAACAAATACAGCAAAAGTGTCGGAGATATAACTATGGGTAAATTAATTCGTTTTTTACCTTTGATATTAGTTATTGCATTAGGTGTTGTATTATATCGTGGTTTATCACTTAACCCACAAGATATGCCGTCGGCACTTGTTGGCAAGACTATGCCTGCCTTTACACTGAAAACACTTAATAATAGTGAAAAAGTGGTTACTCAGGCAGATCTTCTTGGTGATATTGTTCTCATTAATGTATGGGCTACTTGGTGTCCAACCTGTAAGTATGAACACCCGTATTTAGTGGATATCGCTAAAGACCCGAAAGTTAAACTGTATGGTTTGAACTATAAGGATGAACGGGCTGGTGCGCAACAATGGTTAAAAAATTATGAAGATCCCTATGTGTTTTCTATTTTTGATGAAGAAGGGACTTTAGGGTTAGACCTTGGGGTTTATGGAGCGCCAGAAACGTTCGTTATTGATCATCACGGTATTATCCGTAAACGCTTTGCTGGCGCGATAGATACGCGAGTTTGGCGACGTGAATTTGAGCCGTTAATAGCTCAGTTAATTGAAGAAAAAAAACAGGGGAATTAACATGCGCCTACTCAGTATATTTATAGTTACCTTGATATTTTCCTTGAGTGCTAATACCGCTTTAGCAAGCCCTGTTGATACTTATGAATTTAATGACGAAGTGACTAAAATTCGTTTTCAGGCTTTAAGTAAAGAACTGAGATGTCCTAAATGTCAGAACCAAAACTTAGCGGATTCAAATTCACCTATAGCTGCTGACTTACGTAGAGAGCTTTATGAGTTATTGCAACAAGGTAAAGCTGATAGTGAAATTGTCGATTTCATGGTGGATCGCTATGGCGAATTTGTTTTATATCGCCCAAGAGTATCTGAGTTGACTTACGTTTTATGGTTTGGTCCTGCAGTATTAATCTTATTAGGAGTTTTTGTGGTCATTGTAGTTGTTCGCAGGAAACCCGTAGATAAAAAAACCTTGGCGCTATCTGCAGAGCAACAAGAAAAGCTTAAAAACTTAACAAACGATAAATAGGTATAGCAAACGGGCTCATTAATTATTGCTCAGTGAATAATAATTAAGTTCGATTGATATTAGCACGCGATAAATTAAAAGAAGTAGTAGATAGCATTATGGAATTTTTAGTAATAGGCCTTATATTTTTAATTTTATTATTATTGATTGTATGGCGACCTTTCTTTAAACAGAAAACACAAGATGTTTGTGTAGATAGTAGTTTGCGTGATGAAACCAATATCCGCTTATATCACGAGCACAAAAAAGAAATCGAAAAAGATTACGGCGAAGGAGGGATTGATGAAGAGAATTATCAATATCTGTTAGCTGAACTTGATAATACGTTATTGCAAGATATAGAAAGCATGTCAACTGAAGAAAAAGTTAGCACTAAGGTAAGTAAAACTTATTCTCCTTTTTGGCCACTAGGCTTGAGCGTATTTATTATCATTTTCTCTGTTGCGCTTTATAACAAGCAAGGTAATTACAAAGTTCTTACCGAGTTACCTGCAGGGCATGGACAGCAAGAAGCTAAATCTCAAGAAGACATGTTAAAACAGCGTGAAATTGAGGCGATGGCGCATATTGAAAAGTTGCAACAACATATAGAATCTAACCCTGAAGATAGTGAAGCTTGGTATAATTTAGGACAAACTTATGTTGCCGTTGGTGGATTCGATGAAGCGGTTATTGCCTTTAAACGAGTGATAAAGATTGAAGGTGAGCACGCTGATATTTTAGGTGCAATTGCACAAGCGCTTTATTACAAAAATGATCAACAAATTAGTGCTCAAGTACAAGCGTATATTGATAAAGCATTAGCTTTAGATATCAATGACCCATCAACCAATATTTTGTTAGGTATGCATAGCTTTATTGGTGAAGAATATCAAAAGGCAATTATTCACTGGCAGCGTGTTATTGATGCAAATAATCAAGGCGTAAATATTACCGCGCTAAAAGAAGCAGTAGCCGAAGCTAAAAATAGACTGGGTATTGCAACGGATAAGCCAACACCGAAGCCACAAGTAGAGCCTGGTTCGGGACCACAATTAAAAGTGAACGTGAGACTCTCTGATGATATTGCGAAGCAATTGGCTCAGGGTGAAGATCGCGTCGTATTTATTTATGCAGTGCCTACTAATGGCCAGCGTATGCCACTGGCAGCAGTTAAAATGAAAGCGAGCGATTTACCTACTGTGGTTGTACTGAATAATAGCCAAGCGATGACCAGTGAGAATAACTTAAGCAGTGTAGAGAAAGTGCATATATATGCCATTGTTTCAATGCAAGGTGGCGTCGGTATTAAATCTGGTGACTATAAAGCTGAAGCGCTTGGTATTGATGTTAATCGCAGTGAAGCACTTGAATTAGTAGTGAACAAACTGGTTGAGTAAATAGTACTAATAATACCCGTTACCATTAAAAATGCTCGAAATTAGCCTATTGATTGGTAATGGGGTTTATCAAACGAATTCATCTATTGACCAATTGAAAGCTCTAGTAACGAGTTTTAAACAAAAATAAAATTAAATATAGCTTTTTATATTTAATTTTATTTGTAATATCCTTAGTTTGTTAATGATATTGAAAAGTCGAGTATAAACAGCTTATATCGGCGTTACCTATTTTGATCAAGGTGCTGAATGGATTCAGCTTATGAGATAATACAGGAGCATACTTTTCCTGAATAACCACTCTATTTGATTAATACCTTACCACTAAGACTTTAAATTCTCGTTAAGTGATCGATAAATGAGTCCGATGAGTATTATATAAACTCAATAACTTAAAATAAGAAGAAAAAGCCAAATGAAATCTCGCTTTAGTGCACGTCAACAAAATAGTGATAATACCGCTGATGAAAATAAATGCCCAACAACAGCAGTATTGTTAACTAATTTGGGATCACCCGATGAGCCGACAACAAGTGCAGTACGTCGTTATTTACGAGAGTTTTTATCAGATACACGTGTGGTCGAAATACCGCGCTTAATTTGGCTATTAATTTTACACGGTATTATTTTACGCATTAGACCAGCAAAATCTGCCAAGTTGTACCAAACGGTTTGGCAAGATGATGGCGCGCCTTTAATATCAATTACGGCGGCACAGAAAGAAAAAATGGCAACGAAAATAAAATCGCAATACGGTGACAATGTTATTGTTGATTTTGCCATGCGTTATGGAAATCCATCAATTGCGAGTGTATTACAAAAATTTCAGCAACAAGGTGTTGATAAACTTGTTGTGTTACCTCTATATCCCCAATACGCAGGTCCAACGACAGCCTCTACTTTTGATGCTGTTAGTAAAGAATTACAAAAATGGCGTTATATACCATCTATCCACTTTTTAAACACCTATCATAATAATTCACTCTATATTCAAGCGTTAGCTGAAACAGTTAAAGAACATGTGTCTAGTCATGGCAAGCCAGAGCGCTTAGTGCTGTCGTACCACGGCATGCCAGAGCAATTTCGTAAATGGGGTGATCCGTATTATGATTTCTGTCAGGAAACAACGTCATTGCTCAAAGGGTTATTACTTGAAAGTAATTTAGGTTTTACTGATGATGACATTATCATGACCTTTCAATCACGTTTTGGTAAAGCTGAATGGCTTAAACCTTACACGGATGAAACTCTTGAAAACCTGCCTAAGCAAGGTATAAAACATGTTGCAATCATGAGTCCTGCATTTAGTGCTGACTGTCTAGAAACCCTTGAAGAGTTAATTCACGAAAATAGCGAAGTTTTTTTAGAGGCAGGCGGTGAAAGCTATCATTATATTGCAGCGTTGAATGACCGCGATGATCATATTGATGCCTTGTTTGATGTATTAGCTCCAACTTTAGGCTCACCAAACCCTCATTAGTTATACATTTATTATCATTTGAAGTGAACGCTAAAACACCTTCATTCATTGATAATATCTATAGAGTGAGGAACAAAAATAGACACCAGCTAAATAGATAAACTTACTTGCTAAGCTACATAAAAACAGTATACTGTTTTTATGTACAGTATTGGTGGCTGGTGAAAAATGGGTAATCAGAAAAAAATAATTCATATTGATATGGACTGCTTTTATGCAGCTATTGAGATGCGAGATTTTCCTGAATATCAAAATATTCCTTTGGCCGTTGGTGGTGATGGCCCACGTAGTGTTTTGTGTACTAGTAATTATCAAGCACGTCAGTTTGGTGTCCGTTCCGCTATGCCTGCAATTAAGGCAAAACAACTTTGCCCACACCTTAAGATTGTTCATGGCCGCATGGACGTATATAAAGAAACCTCTATACAAATCAGAGAAATATTTTCTCGTTACACCGATCTTATTGAACCGTTATCTTTAGATGAAGCTTATCTTGATGTGACCGATGCAACTATGTGTCAGGGTAGTGCAACTCTTATCGCTCAGAAGATTCGGGCTGATATTTACAATGAATTAAACTTAACGGCATCTGCTGGTATAGCCCCGAATAAATTTTTGGCAAAAATTGCCAGTGACGAAAATAAACCTAACGGGCAATGCGTTATTACCCCGGATAAAGTCGCTAACTTTGTTGAACAGCTTTCATTAAAGAAAATACCAGGCATTGGTCCGAAAACATTTGAGAAACTAAATCGGCATGGTTATGCCACGTGTGCAGATGTTCGTGAAAGTAATATTAGAGCACTACAAAATATAGTTGGAAAGTTTGCTAACAGTTTGTATTTGAAATCGCACGGCGTCGATAATCGAGATTTAGAAGTCAGTCGACAACGAAAATCTCTCGCTATTGAAACCACACTTGCTCGTGATATATCTAGCCAAGATGAATGTAAACTTGTGATAGATTCTTTATATAAAAAACTACTCACTCGACTTGCGCCTCACAGTAATAGAGAAATCATAAGACAAGGTGTAAAGCTTAAGTTTACTGACTTTAATCAGACCACGGTAGAAACACAGAGTAATGAATGTCAGCAAGCTCTTTTTGTCAGTTTATTATCAAAGGCATACAGTCGAGCAAATAAACGTAATATACGCCTTGTTGGTTTAACGCTTGGTTTTGCTGATAGCCCAGATGAAAGCCAACAGTTATTACTTTCGCTTTAGTATTACACTGTGCTGTTGCTTTATTGAAATGAAGAGAGCATTCGATACAGAGTTACAGCAGAAGCCTATCGTGTGTGATTTTTCAGCTACAGATATTGATGCACTAATTGAAACCTGAACCGAAAATGGTTACTTAACTGATGAACACTATGCTGTAAGTTGCTGCCAATTTCAGTTGAATCGAGGTTGTGGTTGGCTTCATATAACTAATAGCCAATAGATTCATTTATTGAACCCCCTAAGGGCGAGTAATTAATAAAAAGTAACGGCTTGTATGTCCCGTTATTAATTTCGACAAGACCGTTGCATGGATGCAGTTTATCAGAGAATGCTGGAGCTATTTCCCTGAATAACCTTTCTTATCAATCAATGGCTTGCCTCTAAGCCTTTTAACACTCACTAAATGATCAATAAGTCAGTCCTATTGCATAATTAACTAGAATAAAAAGGCGTCTGCACAACAATTATCCAAGAATTGCGTGAAAGTTGTGAAATTGATTGGTATCTTCAAGCTCAGCTTGCGTATAATAAGCTTTTTGGTAACAAGCACTCTGTTGAGAAAAAGTCAGAATGCACGCTTAATAAAAAAGTAGCACAATAAAAATAAGCCAAGAAGATTCATTTTACTATACCGCGGTTATTCCATTGATGAAATTTCTGCAATATTAGAATAAAATAAAAATTAAAATAGACCCGAATTAACATAGACCTAAATTGATTTGTTGAGTATCTCATGATTAAAAGCACCGCCGAAGTCCGTCAGGCATTTTTAGATTTCTTTGCCACCAAACAACACCAAATAGTTAAAAGCAGCTCACTCGTTCCTGGAAATGATGCAACATTATTGTTTACCAATGCGGGCATGGTTCCTTTTAAAGATGTTTTTTTAGGTGCTGAGACACGTAGTTATACCCGAGCAACCTCCGCACAACGTTGTGTACGAGCAGGTGGCAAGCATAACGATTTAGAGAATGTCGGCTACACAGCCCGTCACCATACTTTTTTCGAAATGATGGGTAACTTTAGCTTTGGTGATTACTTCAAAGAAGAAGCCATTTTCTTTGCTTGGGATTTCTTGACGCAAATACTACAAATACCAAAAGAAAAACTTACCATCACCGTTTTTGACGAAGATGACGAAGCAGAAAAAATTTGGATTGAAAAAGTTGGCGTACCCGCTGAACGTGTTATTCGCATAGGCGCTAAAGATAACTTCTGGTCAATGGGTGATACAGGTCCATGTGGGCCCTGTTCTGAAATATTTTATGATCACGGAGCAGATGTTTTTGGTGGACCTCCAGGATCACCAGATGAAGACGGTGACCGTTTTATTGAAATCTGGAACATAGTATTCATGCAGTTTAATCGTCAAAATGACGGTACTATGGAGCCGTTACCTAACCCGTCTATCGATACAGGTATGGGGTTAGAGCGAATTTCTGCCATTATGCAAAATGTGCATAGCAACTATGAAATAGATATTTTTCAAGCACTAATTAAAGACACTGCTACGTTACTTAGTTGTAATGACCTTGAACATAAATCACTACGTGTTATTAGTGATCATATTCGTTCATGTAGTTTTTTAATCGTTGATGGTGTTGTGCCGTCAAATGAAGGTCGTGGGTATGTGCTTCGTCGTATCATTCGTCGTGCTATCCGTCATGGTCATAAATTAGAAGCTAAAGGGCACTTTTTCCACAAACTCGTTGCTTCATTAATCGAGCAAATGGGTGAAGCTTATCCTGAGTTATTGCAACAGCAAGCTATTATTGAAAAGCTGTTACGCATCGAAGAAGAGCAATTTGGTCGCACACTAGATCGCGGTATGATTTTACTTGAAGATATCTTAAGCAACTTAGCTGGCGATACCATCAAGGGCGATGATGTATTTAAGCTCTATGATACTTATGGTTTCCCTGCTGATTTAACGGCAGATATTGCTCGTGAACGTCAATTGAAGATTGATCATAATGGCTTTGATGTCGCTATGGGTCAACAGCGTGAACGCGCACAACAGGCTAGTCAATTTGGTACTGATTATAACCAGCAGCTTAAATCTGATCATAAAACAGCATTTAAAGGCTACGACAATGATTCATATTCAGCGACAGTTGTTGAATTATTCAACAACCAAGATCAACATGCGGTTAATCAATTAAGCTCAGGTGAACAAGGTATTGTGATCTTAGATCACACACCATTTTACGCTGAGTCAGGTGGTCAAGTGGGTGATAGTGGCCTGCTACATCTTGATGGCGGAGTATTTGAAGTATCAGATACCGTTAAGTTAGGTAATGCCTTTGCTCATAGAGGTACTGCACTTACTGATGTTGGCTTAAACCGTCGAGTGAAAGCTGAAATTAATGTTGAGCGCAGAGCGGCTATTGTTAAAAACCATACCGCAACGCATTTATTGCATGAAGCATTACGCAAAGTACTAGGTGAGCATGTTACGCAGAAAGGTTCATTATGTGATAGTGATAAACTGCGTTTTGATTTCTCTCATTTTGAAGGTGTTACCGCTCAAGAATTACATGATGTTGAGCAAATGGTTAACAATGAAATTCGACGCAACCACGCCAAAAAAACCGAATCAATGTATATCGAAGAAGCTAAAGCAAAAGGTGCTATGGCACTCTTTGGTGAAAAGTATGATGATGAAGTTCGTGTTGTCACACTAGGTGATTTTTCAATAGAGCTTTGTGGTGGTGTGCATGTTAATAGAACCGGAGATATCGGTTTCTTAAAAATCGTATCTGAGTCTGGTATTGCAGCAGGTGTTCGTCGTATTGAAGCAGTTACTGGTACAGGGGCTCTTGATTTTATTAATCAACAGGCTGCCTCATTAACTGATATTGCAGCGCTAGTTAAAAGTGATGTAGCTAATGCAAGCAGCAAAGTAGAGTTACTTATTAGTCGTTCTAAGCAACTTGAAAAAGAGATTGGACAACTCAAACAAGAGCTTGCTGCACAAGCTGGTTCTGACTTAGTTAACAACACCATTGAAATTAATGGCGTTAAGGTTCTCATTGCTGATTTAGGTGGTGTAGAAAGCAAAGCATTACGCGGTATGGTTGATGAACTTAAAAATAAAATGCAATCAGGCGTAATAATGTTAGCAACCGCCAATGGTCCTAAAGTCGGCTTAATTGCAGGCGTTACCAAAGATTTAGTTGGTCGAGTTAAAGCCGGTGAACTAGTTAATATGGTTGCACAACAAGTTGGTGGTAAAGGTGGCGGTCGCCCTGATATGGCGCAAGCAGGCGGTAGTCAACCTGAAAATATAACATCGGCCCTTGAAAGTGTTTCAGCATGGTTAACAGAAAAACTGAGCTAACATACACTTTGAAAAATTAAGTATTAATGAATACTTATGGTTAGAGACTAAAAAGGAAGCATTATGCTTCCTTTTTGCATTTATGGTGCAGTGAAATATCTCTTGAGTTCTGCCGATAATTGTTATCATTTCGTGATTTTCTAAATAAAACACAGAAAACGTTACAAATGATCACAGCTTTGGCTGCAAAATTAAGCTATAAAGCTATTCAATGATATGGAAATGTTGCTAAAATATGATCGTTTAATAGAGTAATAATATCTTTTGTTACTCATAATCGACGTTTCATTGAAAACTATCATCGGATATGGTGTTTTTAGTGAATAATGACTTTTTATAAAAAATTGACTATTAGTTATAGTGAATGGATTAAAAAAAGTAACTAATTCTAATATATTACTAGCTTATATATATTTATTTAGTGATCTCACTTTAAAGGATAAGGAAGAAAATATGCTTATATTAACAAGGCGCGTAGGTGAAACATTAATGATTGGTGACGAAGTCACCGTGACTGTTTTAGGCGTTAAGGGAAATCAGGTAAGAATAGGTGTTAATGCACCAAAAGAAATCTCGGTACATCGTGAAGAAATCTACATGCGTATCCAAGCCGAAAAGGGCGATAATGAAACTTCAGGTAATAAAGTCTAATTATTTAGGCTAATTTTGAAATATCTGAGAGCTGCTGTTGTATATATAGCTTTATATGACTTTGAAAAAACACCGCTAATACGGTGTTTTTTTATGCCTTGTACTTTGTTAATGATTAAAAAATGGCATAATTGTCTGAATTGTCAGCAAATAGAAATTTATACTAAATAAATACTAAAAATTGTTTGACTTATTTTTAGAATCCCTTATTATTCGCACCCATTGAAGAGGAGGCCAATTGGTCTAAGACGCTCACCTGTTAAGGGAGTATCTGGTTTGCAACCAGGTAGAGGGTTCTTGTCTAAAGTGTGTTTTAATACGCGTTAGTACTTAACAATAATGAAGTAAAAGAAAAATGGAGAGCTGGCCGAGTGGCCGAAGGCGCTCCCCTGCTAAGGGAGTAACGGCTTTAAATCCGTTCGAGAGTTCGAATCTCTCGCTCTCCGCCATTTTCTTCTTATGAAGAATAATGGTTGTGTAGAACGTAAGTTCGCTATCTTTAGACTAAGATATAAAAAATAGTTCATGAGGGCGCGTAGCTCAGCTGGATAGAGTACCTGGCTACGAACCAGGCGGTCGCAGGTTCGACTCCTGCCGCGCCCACCACTTTTCTACTTAAGTAGATATAAAAAACCTAGCTTTTGCTAGGTTTTTTTATGCCTGAAATATACTGTTTCGTTCATATTCGAGAATTAACCAATCAGAAATAAAGAACAGCTCATATTGGGCTTGAAAATATATTCCTCATAATGCATTACACAATGCCGTTGGACGGCTTTTTATTAAATAGAGATTAGCTCCGACCTTATACCTTTGCGATCGAAGTTTCGACTCTTGTCGTGCTCACCACTTTCCTACTTAGGTAGATATAAATAAGCCTAGCTTTTGCTGGGTTTTTTTATGCCTGAAATATACTGTTTTGTTTCGAGGTGTAATACCAATTTGATTAAATTTCTTCCCAACTCAGAGCTGTGTTACATGTTCAATAACAAGGAAAATTTGTTTAGATCTAGTCATTCTAAATCAAATAAATTTAACGATGTTAATGGGCATAGAACAAGCTCCCAAAGGGCGAGTATCTAATAAAAGGTAAAGGCTTACAAGCTGCGTTATTGATTTTGATAAGGACGCTGCATGGATGCAGTTTATTAGAGAGTGCAGGAGAATATTCTCCCGAGTATCCATTATCTTCAATCAATGCCTTGCCTCTAAGCCTTTTAATTCTCGTTGGGTGGGAAAGAACTTAATCAACTTGGTATTATGTACCCAACCGTATGATGGGCACATAAAATTACTGATATTACTACTGGTTTTATTACTAAGTTATTACGTAAATTACTTTAAATAAAAACCAACATGCTGATGTAGCCTAACCATCATTTCTTCTTGCTCTCCAACGATAGCTAACTTTTGAGCAAAAGTGTGTAACGCTTGCTCTATTTCATTGACGAATTTACCGTATCCATGACTGGTTTTGTCTTGTTCACTGGCCACAAAAATTAGTTGTACACTGTCTACCAACTTAGCTGAATTCCACTTACAGGTATAGCCACAGCTGGTATGTAGAGGGTTGTAGCTAAGCATTAATAATTCGCCTGACGTTACAACATTTTCATCTTCACCAGAACGAACAATAGGCACTAACCCGTTCGCAACAACCGCGCCATTATGTAAGTTTTGCTTTTTAGCTGCACCGATAAACGCATCAGCGATGAGGTTATAAAGTGGGTTGTAACGTTCTTGCGGGTTTTCATCAAGCTCTGCTAGTGCACGTACGCGACGATTAATGGGAAAATCAACGACAGCATAAGTCAAGGCTCTAGCCTGTTCAGATAAGGTCTGTTGGTCTGCCATGTATCTGTCTGCAATAGGTCTAAACTTATGCGCTTGACTCCCTTCAACACCTTTACTTTTTGCAAATAAATCGTAAGTTAAATGTTGATGATCACTGACACGAATTTGTTCTGCTGGAATAGCTGTCTCATGGGCAAAGGCTTCTAACGCTTTAGTAACCAACTGATGAAATTTAGCAGACTGGCCACGAATATCCTCTCCGTTAGCTAAGAATATTAAGGTTATTTTTTTTGCTTTATTTGCTCCATTAAAAAAAGTATTTCGACTGGTATGATACTTAGGGTTATATAAAAATAGCACCTGTTGTTTCGTCTGCGCAGTAAATTTTTCTGGACTAAAGCGTACGCGAGCAAATTTATCATTAGCGATGAACTGTGCACTTTCAAGGGCAAACTTATCATTAACAGCAAAAAACGTATTAGCAAGGTGCTGATATAGCTTCTCAAAAGGTGTTGCACTCGTGTTGTCAATTAGTGGTTGATATTGTGCTATTAATTCATCAGTTAATGGGATTTTAGCCATTAAATATTGATTTTCTCTAGCAGATGAAGGGATATAAGCTTTGTGTTGTAAGTTTTTTGTACGTGAAATAGGCATAGTCACACCCTTAAAGTTGAATGAATTGTACCCGTTGCCAATCAATATGCTTATTTCAGAGTGCTTGAGTTATATCAATTTCCACTGAAACCTCACACATTGAATGGAGACGTGTATATAAGTTTATGGGGGGATTATACGAGCCTAATCGTACTTCTATATGATGTAAATCAATAGAATAGTTAGCAAAGTGTTAAAAGTTGTAATTGGTTGTTTATTGGTCATATTTAAAGGAGTCTGTCTGCTTTTAAGCTTGTGTTTATACGTATTTTAAAGCATGGTTATAACAATCAATATTGCGATAAGGTCGATATCCTATGAAAAAATTAAAAAATGAAGCTGAATTACTCAAAAAAGCATTAACTATTGGTGAAAAGTATGCAGTTAACCGAGGTTATAATAGTTTTGCAGCAACTAACTCAGCCAAAGATAAAATAGAAAGTCTTTATCGCTTATTAGTCAATGACAAGCTTATTCAACCGTTAGCAGTTGATAATGAAGATCAGCCAAATATGAAGCATAAACTCGCACTTTGGATAGCTAAACAGCTTCCAGAAGGGCATGAATTACTGAAGTAAGGCTATTTTTTCTGCAATTGTAGAAGCAAAATGCCATGAGAATTTGCTTCTATACCCGTTATCAATCAAGATGCAGGTTTCAGAGTGCTTGAGCAATTTCAATTCAAGGCGCTGTGATGAAATAATGGTTGTTCCATTATAAG
>OJBR01000111.1_pt1 | contig 49166 bp, 36 predicted proteins | sample 1591161 | NCBI WGS metagenome assembly OJBR01 (sample SAMN05416803, study PRJEB24817) | seawater metagenome | isolation source: Sea water | place: Canada:Atlantic | collected 2013-07
CACTATCCTCTTCGTCGGCAGCGTCAGATGTGTATAAGAGACAGGAGTTCAGGTTACTTAGAAAGCAGCTTTTAAATCATCAACTATTACTGACTTAGTTAAGTTTTTACTAAAATGAAAGAATCTTAAAAAATCAATATAAATGTATTTTTAAGATTAAAATTAATAAAAATTATTGAGGTTTAATATGTCATTTCAGTTTTCTGTAGCTTTCAAAACACTTGCTGGATTTGTTTTATTAGCCTTTGTTATTGTTATTGTCGGTGTTGGTGGACTTAACAGTATTAATGAATTAAATCAACAGGTTCAAAAAATAACCGATAGCGATATGCCCGAGCTGTCTTTACGTTTTAATCAAAGTTTAAGTATCTCTCAAGCAAATGAAGCACTTCTAATTTATCTACAAGCAGATGAAGTGGAGCAAATGAAGAGTCAGGTAGAGATATTTGAAGATAAGTTCTCTCTTTTTGAGAAAATGATTACTGAATCGAACGCTTTAGTTGAAACGGTTCAAACAAAGGCCATTATTGAAAAAGTAAAAATATCCTCTAACATTTACTATAAACATGCAAAGAAAGTGATATCAAATCACAAGGAAGAGCTTGTTTTTAATTATCAAATAACAGAGCAGTTACAAAAACTGCAGGGCAAACTTGAAACGATCAATAAATTTAGTCAAACAATAAGTCCATTAATCAGTAATAATCCTCCAGCTATTCAGGCATTACGGAAATTGATAACGTCTACCAATCAGATAAGACTTGCATTTCGGCAGTATCAGCTAGATGGTGATATTGTACGTTTAGAAAGTCAAGGCCATAGATTGAACGGCCAAATTAAAACCGAATTCAAAGAGTTTGAAAACTTAGAAAAGAAAGCCAAATTTTTAAAACAACATATTGACGGATTACTTGTATTACTAGATCCCAACAAAGGGTTGTTATTTAGCTATGCAACATCTTATCAATTGGAAAAAGACTTAAATATACAAATTATTGGTGCCAAAGAACAATTGGCAATAGCCCAACGTAATTCCCAAACGCTCGTGGACCAAGCCATCATTACGGCTCAGACAAGTCGTGAAGAAAGTAATCAAGTATTCACTACAACACGGACATTAATTTTAGTGCTGATATGTATTTCATTAATTGTTGCAGCAGTGACTGGTTATACCATATATCATACTATTCAAAGGCCATTGAAGCGTATTAGTAAGTTGCTTAATGATTTTGGAAAAGGAGATATGTCGGTAGTATTTGACGTTCATAACAATGATGAATTTGGTTTGCTGGGTAAAGATCTCAATAAATTAGTTAAAAGTTTGCATGATTTGTTACAACAGGTTGTAAATAAATCGACAGAACTAGAAGAAACCGCACACACTAATAGCAATATAAGTCATGAGACCACGTCTGCTATGCGTCAACAAAGTGAAAAGTTAGCAGCAACTTCTCAATCAGCGGAACTATTAAAATTGAGTGTTGAAAAGGTTTCTGAACAAGTTAGCTCAACTTTGCAAGCAGTAACGCACTGCCATTCGTTGACCGTTCAAGCAGACAAAGATGTGAGCCAAACCAGTGATAGCATAATCATTCAAGCGAAAGAGATAGCTAGCGTAGTTGAGGAATCTCAACAATTAGAAGCAAACAGTAAACAAATAGATGTGATTCTAGTTACTATTAACGCAATAGCCGAACAAACTAATTTATTGGCCTTAAATGCAGCCATAGAAGCAGCACGAGCAGGGGAACACGGCCGAGGGTTTGCTGTGGTGGCTGATGAAGTACGTGCACTGGCGAGTCGTACTCAGAACTCCACCGCTGAAATTCAAGAAACAGTTGAAATGATGAAAAGACAGATAGCCAATGTTTATCGTTCATTACAATCTACCCACACTAAAGTAAGTAATTGTGTAGAGATGGCCAATGCCTCAGGGAAATCACTTAAGTCATTACAAGAGTCCATGACAACAATACATCAAATGAGTACAGACATTGATGCTATTACTGAAGAACAATCAGAAACCGTCCTAGAAGTGAATCAACATATTGATGAGATAAATCAAGCCGCCGAACGTACGGCAATTGGTGCTAAAGAGGCGACACTTAGTAGTGATAAATTATTGGAAATATCACGAGTTCAACATAGTTTGACTAAGCATTTCATTTTTTAACTCTGTAACTGATGTAGTAAGGCAACACTTGAATTTATTATCTTTATTGAGTGTTAAATTACAGTAACTATTTTAGGATGAGCGGCGAACTATGTAAGTCATTTTGAGGTTACTCCGATAAAGAAGCTAACTGTGGTTTTCTGATCTTTCCCCGATTAAATATTATTGATGCAATTAGGCTAGGTCATCTATCAGAAACGCTCACAGCACAATATAAAACGGTCAATAGCGATTCAATCATGGATTTTTTGAGCAAATCAAAGCGTTTTATGCAGATAAGGACAAAATTAACTTAGTCTTGGATGGTGCGAGATATCATCGCTCTCAAGACGTTAAAGATAAAGCGGAATATTGGGTATTACGCTTCATTATCTACCGCCTTACAACCACTTTTCCACAATAAAGGAACTCAAGCGAAATATAGATAAGTTTTTTGCTGTTATTTTGTCAAATGTTGGTGCTAATTGGGATGGTAGGATCAATGACAACTTTCATCTGTTCAACTAAGTACCTCCAGGTTAATTGGGTATATACCCAAATTTTATAAGGATGTAAATCCTGCAAAGACGAATAAATTAACCCACTTCAGAGCAGGTTAGGATTTGTGCATTTTGTTCAAGGGTTTTCTTATCTAAACTATACAGGGTGTCTAGAATATGTGTGTGTAAGCTACCTGGGCCTTGCGATTTTTTAACCGCGAGTTCTCCGGCAATGGAATATGCCAGTAATGCTTGTACTGTCGCCTCAAACGGGTGGGGATTAACGGCAATAAAAGCGGCAACTAAAGCCGTTGCAGCACACCCCATCGCTGTAACGCGAGTTTGCATCGAATGTCCGTTAGCAATCATCAACGCTTGATTACCATCTGTAATAATATCGGACTCTCCTGTCTGGGCAACAATAGCGCCTGTCTGTTGTGCTAACAGCCAGGGGGCATCGGGCGTATTTTGCCCAACTAGTGCTTTAATTTCAGCAGCATTACCACGAATAACTGTTGGGTTATATTCAAGTAATGTACGAGCATATTGACAACGGGTTTTTGAAATATGCACCGAAACAGGATCAAACACCCATGGATGATGATAATACAGTGCAGTTTCAATAGTGGGTTCAATCACGGTTTTTCGAGCAATATCGAGCGTACCGATATTGACACTGAGGCTATCACATTTAGCGACAAACTCTTGAATTTCGCCTTTCCCTAACGTCAAAGAAACACGCGCCCCGACAGCCAACAACACATCAGAACTGAAATCCATAGCGACGCTATTGGTAATACACTGAACACGTGGCTGGTTATGTGCTATAGCTTCTAGCATAGCCGCACACGAATTAGCATAATCAATATTACAAGCAGATTTAATATCAAATGTAATGGACATCATTTTACTCCTAAAAACTCAATCAACCTTGGATCAGCTGAGCTCTAAAATTTCAACTTGAGGTAAAACAGGTATAGACCCATCAAACTCACATTTTGAGATAACACGGGGTTTTAGCTTAACTCACGCTGTAAACGCTTACGTTCGTCATCCGTATATTGCACATAACCCACCGGGATATGGTCATTAATTGCATCACGAATACGCTGAGCATCTTCAGCAGAAAAACCACCACACAGTTCAATTAACTGAATACCTTTAGTAATCATTTCCTGAGCAACCAACTCAGCCTGAGCGACATCTTGAACGCCAGAAATAGACATATCAAAGTTTTCGCTTGCCAGACGAGAGTGATGCTTAAACATTTCTAGGTCAGCACTTTTTACAATAAAACCATATCTCTGTAATGCCATAATTAGCTCCCACTATTGAGTTGTTATTACTTTTATGAATCATATTAAAAACTGATTAGCATTACTAAATTAGAACCAAAAGACTTTCTAATGTAGTTCCAATGCTGTTTCTAAAGCTTGCAGATGGTGCCTATCCTTAACATTTCTAGGCATGTTGTTTTAAATAAGGTCAATGTTTGATTTCAAGATGAAGCTAGGTATGGGCAACAAAGTACAACAATAAGAGTGTGAGATACAAAAGGAACAAGAGCACGGGTAGTTTTACCAAGTCCATAAAGTTATTTCCCACTCAGCCAGAATTAAAAGGCTTAGAAGCAAGGCATTGATTGAAGAGAACAGTTGTTCTATTGTCAAAATCAATAACGATGTATGTAAGCCTTGTAAATTCGCCTTTGGGAGCTTGTCAGAAAAGCAATAACTGCACAATTTTGTTAGATATAGAATGACTATACCCGTTACTATTCAAAGAGCAGTATTTCAGTGGGAATTAAAATGACTTTAGGCAAGGCAAATAATTTAAGCATAGTTATTCTATGGTTTGATTATTTAACGCCGTATAAAGTGATTTAAAACCCATCGAAGCAGCGCTTGAGCAACATCACTTTATCATTGCTGTTCCTTTAGCCATAGTGAAGCCATGGTTGAACATATGACTCCCACACCAAAAGAACGATGACTGGTCGCAATGCAGTTGTCATTATGGATGGTGCAGACTGTCATCAAAAACACACAACAGCGGTGCTTGATAATGTATCAAACATTAAGCCTCCACTTTATTCACCAGAGTTGAATAAAGTGGAGCAAGTGTGGTAATGGACGAGGCAAAACGAGTTAACTAATAACTGTTTAATGGTTTAATGGTTTAATGGTTAGGATGATATTGTTGAGCAATGCAGCCGTATTTGGAATAATTTTAGAGGGATAAATTAAGAGTTAAAAATTTATGGATTAAGGATTGGACTGAACTGTTCAATTAATTAATGTAATTGGGGTCTGTTGATCTTTGTGTTAAGTAACCTGAACGCTGGATAAGCAGCACTTGCTCAACATTCCTCTTTATCCAATTATCAGCGTTAAAGCGTCGATAAATAGCCAGCTATTCATAAACGTTTTGCCTTAATAATTGAATAAAAAGAAACATTGATAAAGCTTATAGCTACTTTAATTGCATTACTTCTTATACGTAACAATCTAAGTTTTTGATTTTACTTAAACATCAAGCACTCATTATCCAGAGTTCAGGTTAATTACAATCACGAAGTTACTTTTTGAAATAAAAAAGCAGAATAACGGTTAAGTTATTCTGCTTATTCAATGGATATACTTTATTAGCCCTTACTAGAGCTATGTTTGTTGGTAAGCTTTAGTATTAATCTGAATCAAGTACCTTTTTAAGTATTTTACCTTGAGCTCCTGAAGGCGCTTTAATACCAAGAACTGCCGATAGCGTTACGGCAATGTCGGTAGTACTCACACGGTCATAAACTTTATCGTCATCAATAGTAAAGCCTGCAAAAATTAGCGGTACAAAAGTATCATAGCCCCAAGGTGAACCATGAGTTGCAGCCACAGTTAACCCTTCCATATCGGCAACAAAACGATGAGCTTCAAGTACAACATATACATCACCAGAGCGATTCTGGCTGTGATTATTAACGACTAATGTATGTAAGTAATCTTGTGGGGTATTACCCGATTCGATATCTGAGCTAGTTACTGCAAGCGCAACACCATCAAATTTTGAAACTTCCATAGCAACAGCTTTTTGAACTTGTTCAAGGGATAATTTACGTTCAGCAATTAAGTCTCGGTCAAGGTATATGTAAGGATGAAAGTAACTTTTAATAAGCGCAGTATCAAAACCAAACTGCTTCTTAAGGGCTTTCATACTTGGCGCTTTGTCCCATTCTTTTGGAGCAACCACATCAGTTTTCATACCTAATGACGATAAATAAGCCGGTACTTCAGCGGCACCGTGATCGGCAGATAACACAATAAGGGTATTTTCTAATCCTACTTTTTTATCAATAAAGGTAATTAGCTTGGCTAACGTACGGTCTAATCTCAGCATATTATCTTCAGCTTCTAAACTTGAAGGTCCAAAAATATGGCTAACATAATCTGTTGATGAGAAACTTACTGATAAATAGTCAGTAATATCGTCCTGCCCCAGTTGTTCGTTATTAACCACGGCTTTAGCAAAATCTAACGTTAGCTCATCTCCTGCAGGGCTTAAGGTTAGAAAAGTATTAAAATAGGCATTTGTCATATCGCCGTATTGATGCGGAAAAGTTCGGCCAAAACCTGGGAATTTAGTTTCCCAGGCTTGATCATCTTGTTTTGCAAAAACGTACTTAGCTTGAGGTTGGCTTAGCTGCCATGGCTTTTGATGGTATTTTTTAGTGGGCTTTGCGGCATTCCAATTTGATACCCACTCAGGGTATTTATCATAATAATATTCACTGGTAACAAACTCCCCTGATTTTTTTGAAAACCAAAAAGCTTTGCCCATATGACCAGCCATAGAAATGGCGCCTCGGTCTTTTACTGAGACACCAAAAACTTTAGCTTTACCGTTAGAAGCAATGTTTAATTCATCACTGAATGTAGACACTTGGATATTATTGGGAGAACGGCCAGAAGACTTTGCAGTGCGCTGCGTGGGATCAATTTCTGTTTTTTGATTCACTCCCGCATCTGCTGATAACAAAGGGTAATTCGCATCTTCAACGTTATAGACTAAACGTTGCAACTTATCATCAAACCACACATTACCTATCATGCCATGAACAGCTGGCAAAGCACCTGTAGCAAGCGTCGCATGCCCAACGATTGTTTCAGTGTTAGCATGATTATGATGTGCATCCTTATACACCAATCCCTCATTTAACAGGTATCTAAAACCACCTTTACCCATTTTGTCTAAATAGGCAGTTGGCATATCTCCGCGTAATTGATCAACGGTAATTTGTAAGATGAGTTTTGGCTTATCCGCTTGCGCTAATGCAACGTTACTGCTTAAAAGCGCTGTTGTGGATAATACTAATCCAAGGTAACTTTTGTTTTTTGTTTTCACTGTCATCATTTTTAATAATCCTTTATTACCTGTTAGTTAACAATTTAAAAAATATGAGAATACTAATATACCCGGTTAAATACAGTTAAATAGTTACAAACTTACTTTACCAAGCTCTACCCGAATAGAAAGAGACGTCATCATTAGTTTTTTGGGCAATGATATGCATATTAAAATGTGCATCATCAGAGCAAAATAATTTTTAATAAATTATCATGTTACCTTGTTGAATAATATGCACTTTCCGTAAGATACTAAATTAACCAAAGTAACGGGATATGCATTGTTATATTTCAAGAAGCTTACACTATGGGGTATTCACAACAAATTATCTGCACGATTTAACACATAACAATTAACCCACTAATTTTTCTGATGAGTTTTACTCGTTAAGTTTCTTAAGGGTTGCAGAAGGTAGTTCTTTAAAAAGTTGACGGTATTCACGTGCAAATCGACCTAACTCGATAAACCCCCAATTAAGTGCTACGTCAACAACTTTGTTTTTATCACTCCGATTTATTAACAAGTCACGCCTGACCCCATTTAAGCGCAACAACCTTAAATAACGTATAGGTGTTACCCCTAAGTACTCTTTAAAGCCATATTGTAGATTTCGTTCACTTAGTTTGGCAATTTTACAAAGCTCAGGAATTGTTGGAACACTTTCTCCATAACTGTGCAAATAGTCCATGACTTGACGCACGCCTTCACAACGCTTCGATTGGTTTACTCGCTTTTCAGTACAAGGAGTTGTTACTTTAAGCGCGTTAAATGCCAGTCTTAAAATTGTATCATTTATCATGCGTAATGAATTTTCGGTTTTTATAACTTCAGGTTTCGCTTGTATGACATTAATAATATTATTTACTCCCCTCGCAAATTGAGCTAATGCAAGAGGCTCTGTCAGGCAGGCTTTACTAATTAGCCAGTAATTTGGGATTTCTTCGCCTGTGAGCAGGTGAATATCATGGGCAAATGTCTCTCTATCAAAAACGGCGGAGATCACGCTTAAATGGTTTTTAAAAGTGACATCCCAATCCCCGCCCGTCGCTTGAATAATAGAGTTTTGTTCAATATGTTTACCACAAAAATTTGAATCATCTCTATTCGAAAGTAATGCCGCGAAAGGCACAAAGTTACTCGCGGGCGTCGCTTCTATTAATGCGCCTACATTAAGGTTCTCCCGGAAAACTTGTAACTTGCCTAAATTTATCTCCAGATAGTCTCCTTGTAATTGCCCTGAATATAACTGGGTGTAACGGCGGTTCTTATTCTCTTGAAATAGGGCGAGCTCATCAATATCAGAGGTCGATACTCCCCTTATTTTATGATGATTGTGATTTTTACCTTGAAGGTTCATTAGTGATGCAAAGTCCTTTTCTCGATACCATCCCGTTGATATAACAAAGCAACTATAACAATATCCTTTCGGAAATTGCATACTTAAATGTTTGATGAATCAATATAATCGAATAATAACAACCACGACATTGCATAATTTAAATGAGTGTCCAATTCAATTAGCACTAATATTTGTATCGTTGAGGTTTAATCTCAGTCGACAAATGAAGAGCTCTATACTACAAAATAATTTGACTAGGTTAATTCTGAGGCTAAAGTTGAGATTGTACTTAGCAAACTTATAACGGATAAATGATATAGCGTTATTGAACTTTTCAATCTCATAATTCAAATTTTATCGTAAATAAAGGAAATACTATGGAAATGAATACCAGGCTTAAGAAAATCGCATTAGGAATAGGTTTACTTGCTATTGCCACCAGCGCAGCAGCAACAACTAATAAGGCAAAACCTAATGTATTAGCTATCTGGGGTGATGATATTGGCTATTACAATATCAGTGCTTATAACCAAGGTATGATGGGCTATCAAACACCTAACATCGACCGTATTGCTGATGAAGGTGCTTTATTTACTCATCACTATGCCCAACAAAGTTGTACTGCTGGTCGCGCTTCATTCATTTTAGGTCAAGAACCTTTTAGAACCGGCTTATTAACCATAGGTATGCCTGGTTCAACACATGGTATTCCGGATTGGACACCAACCATTGCGGACTTGTTAAAAGAACAAGGTTATATGACAGCGCAATTTGGTAAAAATCATTTGGGTGATCAAGACAAACATTTACCGACTAATCATGGTTTTGATGAGTTTTTTGGTAATCTTTATCATTTAAATGCTGAAGAAGAGCCTGAAACCTACTATTACCCTAAAGATAAAGCCTTCCATAAAAAATATGGCCCACGTGGTGTTATCCATTCATTTGCCGATGGTAAAATTGAAAACACGGGTTCAATGACACGTAAACGTATGGAAACTGCGGATGAAGAATTCATAGCAGGTACTCTGAAATTTATTGATAAAGCGCACAAAGCGAAAAAGCCATTCTTTATCTGGCATAGTTCAACCCGTATGCACGTATGGACTCGTTTACAAGAAAAATACCGTGGTAAATCAGGTGTAGGATTAACTGCCGATGGTATGCTTGAGCATGATGATCATGTTGGTATATTGCTTGATAAATTAGATGATTTAAAAATAGCAGATAACACCATTGTTATTTATTCAACAGATAACGGCGCAGAGAAGTTTACTTGGCCTGATGGTGGTACATCACCATTTGCCGGAGAAAAAGGGACTACTCGTGAAGGTGGTATGCGTGTACCTCAGCTAGTTCGCTGGCCTGGTACCATTAAAGCAGGCAGTAAATTCAATAACATGATGTCTCATGAAGATTGGATGCCAACCCTCTTAGCCGCAGCAGGTGAGCCAAACATAGTTAGCAAGCTAAAAAAAGGTTACAAAGCTAACGGTAAAAAATGGAAAATTCACCCTGATGGCCATAACTTCAAACCTTTCTTTGAAGGTAAAGAAAAAAATTCACCTAGACTAAGTAAATTATACTTCAGTGCTGCTGGTGATTTAAACGCTGTTCGCTGGAATGAATGGAAAATTTCTTTTGCTGTTGAAGAAGGCGCTATCAATACGGCTTATCGTAGAACACCTGCATGGCCAGTAATTACCAATTTACATGCTGACCCATTTGAAACAGCTTCAACAGAATCTGCGATGTATGTGCGTTGGTATGCCGACAATATGTGGTTATTTGTTCCTATTCAGCAACAAGTATCTGCATTTATGTCAACTATTGACGGTTACCCTTTCCAAGCTGGTTCTAGTTTAAGTGCTAGCGATATTGGTTATAAGAGTATCAGAACGCAAAAAGCTTTAAAGCAACTGCAACAACTAAGTCCTAACCGATAAGTTTTTGCATTAAAAATATCTTAAAAGGGTAATAAAGTTCATTCTCATTGAACTTTTTATTACCCTTTTTCGTATTTCAATAATGCTAGATTTATCAAGTAAATAATGTAATATCGTTAATGATAATAATTATCATATTGTTAAGTTTATGCATCAAACAATATACTCATCCATAGTGATAAGGAAAACCCATGGTAACTAAAAACAAGTTGAAAAAGCTGGTTTTAGGTTTAAGTTTAATTGCTGCATCCAGTGCAGCAATAGCAACAACCGACACCGCAAAACCTAATATTCTGGCAATCTGGGGCGATGATATCGGTCCATTTAACATCAGCGCTTATAACCGCGGCATTATGGGTTATAAAACCCCTAATATTGATCGGATTGCTAATGAAGGGATTATCTTCACTGATTCATACGGCGACCAAAGTTGTACCGCAGGTCGCGCTGGCTTCATTACTGGTCAACATCCAATTCGAACTGGCTTGACTAAAGTTGGGCTACCGGGTGCTAAAGAAGGATTAAATAAAAAAGATCCTACCATTGCTGAGTTATTGAAACCTCTTGGTTATATGACTGGCCAATTTGGTAAAAACCACTTGGGTGATCAAGATGAACATTTACCGACTAACCATGGTTTTGATGAGTTTTTTGGTAACCTTTACCACTTGAATGCTGAGGACGAGCCAGAGCATCCTGATTATCCTAAAGATCCTGCCTTTAAAAAACGTTTCGGACCTCGTGGTGCTATCCATTCATTTGCCGACGGTAAAATCACTGATACCGGTCCTGTCACTAAAAAGCGTATGGAAACTGTAGATGAAGAGTTTTTAGGGGCGGCTCTAAAATTTATTGATAAAGCTCATGCGGCTAAAAAACCTTTCTTTGTTTGGTTTAACTCAACTCGCATGCATGTATGGACACGGTTAAAACCTGAGTCTGAGGGTGTAACTGGCCAAGGTTTGTATGCTGACGGTATGGTTGAACATGATGGCCATGTAGGTCAATTGCTCGACAAAATTGATAAACTGGGCATTGCTGATAACACTATAATTATGTATACCACTGATAATGGTGCAGAATTAGCACTTTGGCCTGATGGTGGTTACACACCATTTAGAGGCGAGAAAAACACTAACTGGGAAGGCGGTTACCGTGTTCCTATGATGGTGAAGTGGCCAGGTAAAATTAAGCCTAACCAAGTATCTAATGAAATGATTTCACTAATTGATTGGATGCCGACTATTTTAGCTGCTGCTGGCGATAGTAAAATCAAAAGTAAGCTTAAAAAAGGTACCAACATTGGTAGTACTAAATTTAAAGTGCACCTTGATGGTTATAACTTTTTACCGCACTTCTTAGATACGTCTAAACCAGGTCCACGTAAAGAGTTTATTTACTCTTCTGATACTGGTGACATTGTTGCAATTCGCGATGGTGATTACAAAATGGTATTTAAAGAACAACGTGCACACGGTCTAAAAGTATGGCAAGACCCTTGGGTTTCTCTTCGAGCTCCTAAAATATTTAACTTAAGAATGGACCCATATGAACGTATGGACCACGATTCAGCTGCTTATGGCACTTGGTGGGCTGAGCATATGTTCTTAATGGCGCCTTCAATGGTGAAGGTAGGTCAATTTAAGGCAACCTTTAAGGAATTTCCTCAGCGTCAAAAACCAGGAAGTTTCGTACCTTAAGCTAAGTACTTACTGAGTATTGCTTTAGTAAATAATATGATCGCTATCTGCTTTTGATAGCGATCACTCTTACTTTTCAATCACTAACCATTACAATTAGTTTTATTACCTTATCACTGTTAATTAATAATCATAAGCTAATAGAATTTATCTACAGTTTACTAGGGTCTGTTGATCTTTCATTTTAGTCTCTGCTATAGGCTAATTTTTAAGTTAACAAGGCGAAAAGAGTGCTATGTAGTTACTCTACTTTAATGATTTTCAACGCTGTTAGGTTGAAAATTAGCCATAGCCCTTTGGGTTGCCTTGATAAAGCGTCACTCTTTGTTGCTTCATTCGCATTTGGGACAACCAATATATTGAATGAAGCGCCTGGATTGTCACCTTTTTCAAGTGCAACAGAGTTACAAACTGTAAAGGTCAGAAAGCCCTAAATAATTTTCTTTTAATAAGTATTTCATAAACAATTACAATAAGAATCCACACTGTTATGTATAAAACCTTTCGACTTTATCCCTCTTCATTGCAAACAATAGTAAATCTGACACTTGCCGTAAGCTTTTTATCTATCAGTCTTAACAGTTTTGCAAAAACAGAAGATGCATTAGTACAATCTTCAACAACTCAAGTAGAAAGCACAACAAAAATAAATGAACGGATATTTAGCTTACCAAAAGCAATGCATGATGAATTAATGAAGAATATGATTCTCGTTGAAGCTGGTAGCTTTACTATGGGATCTGACTCTTCATTAGCAAGAAAAAGAGAGCAACCAGCCCATCAAGTTAGTCTTGATAGTTTTTATATTAGCCGATATGAATTAACACAAGATATTTTTGAACAAATAATGGGTTGGAATAATAGCTACTTTGCCTGTGATAAATGCGCAGTAAACAATATCAGTTGGTTTAACATGCAGCTTTTTATCGAACGATTGAACAAGGCAACGGGAAAAGAGTTTAGTCTTCCTACTGAAGCACAATGGGCCTTCGCAGCCAAAGGGGGCAATAAATCGAAAGGTTATCAATACAGTGGTTCGAATGATATTGGTGATATTGCTTGGTTTGCCGACAATGCCAATAATAAAAGCCACCCTGTAGGGCTTAAAAAACCAAATGAACTAGGCTTATACGATATGACAGGTAACTTGTGGGAATTTTGCCTCGACGATATGAGCCGAAAGGCCTATAGCAGAACACAGAGCCACAATCCTTTTCAAGGAGATAAAAAAAATCTAGAACGAAAAGCAATGAAAGTTATTCGTGGTGGTGGCTATGAATTTTCTGCCACTGAAAATCTAGTATTTATGCGAGATGGCGCAACTAATAATGTCCGTATGGCTGATATTGGCTTCAGATTAGCATTGAGTAAGAAATAAATGTATTCACTTTTCCCCAAAAAAGACAAAATCTATAAAATGAAATTAGTTTCTAAATTCAGCACACTTTTATTATTACTAACCCTAAATATATCGACTAGTGCAGTTGTTATGGCTACTGATTTTGTTGGCTCAAAAACCTGTGTAAATTGTCACGAACAAGCTTATCAATATTGGCAAGGTTCACATCATGACATGTCGATGAAACACGCAACAAAAGAAAGCGTATTAGGCGATTTCAATAACGCTACATTGGCTGTAGATGACAACAAATTAAACTCAGAAACAAAAGTACAAAGCACCTTCTTTAAAAAAGCCAATCAATATTGGGTCAATATCAAAGGCAGTGATGGTAAGTTTCATGACTATCAAATTAAATATACTTTTGGCTATACACCACTACAGCAATATATGGTTGAGTTTGATGATGGCAGAGTACAACTCATCCCTTTTGCCTGGGACTCTCGTGCTGAAAAAGAAGGCGGTCAACGTTGGTTTAACCTCTACCCTGATATGACAACAAAACATCAAGAATTCTTTTGGACAAACACAGGACAAAATTGGAATTACATGTGTGCCGATTGTCATTCCACTAATGTTGATAAAAACTTTGATGTCTCCACCAATACTTACAACACAACGTTTAGTGAAATAAATGTCGCATGTGAAAGTTGTCACGGTGCGGCCAGTGATCATTTAACTTGGGCACAACAGCAAGACGGATTATCTAAAAACGATAAAAGTATAAAACCTAATGATGGCGATATTGGTTTTACACGTGACCTATCAAAATCAGTAAAGCAGTGGCAAGCAAACACAGATAAAAACAAAAAAACGTTACAGCCAAAAAGTATTGAACATAGTCAACAAGTCTTGGTTTGTGCACAATGCCATAGCAGGCGAACTCAAATAAGTGATAATGACTTTGTCAAAGGTAATGCCTTTGGCGAACGCTATTTACTTGATTTAGTTTCTAGTACTAACTATCACCCTGACGGCCAAGTTTACAACGAAGATTTTGTATATGGCTCATTCTTACAATCGAAAATGTACAAAAAAGGTGTTGTTTGCAGCAATTGTCATAATCCTCATACAGCTGAGTTAAAACTTCCCATTGAAACGCTTTGTTTGCAGTGTCATCAAGCTGATAACTATGCTTCAACAAAACATCATAAACATCCAGAAAACTCAAGCGGTGCGCAATGTGTTAACTGTCACATGCCTGAAACCACTTATATGGAAATAGATGCTAGACGTGATCATGGTTTTCATATTCCAACACCCAACTTAGCGAAAAAACTTGGAACGCCAGATACTTGTTTAACATGCCATGAAGATAAAAACAGTCAATGGAGTGCGAGTAAAGTTAACGATTGGTATCCTAACTCGCAGGTTAAAGATGAAAAAGATTTCGTACCTGTTTTTGCAGCCATCAACTTAGCATTAAATGAACAACAACTTCAGGGCGTTTCTGCCGAATTATCTCGCATTTCTCAAACTATTTCTTATGCTGGTATTATTCGCGCATCCGCATTAACCAAAATGGCGAGTGTTTCAAATACTAATACCATTATTGCCATTGCCAGAGCAGCAAAAAGTGCTGATGAAAATATACGTTTAGGTGCAATTGAAGGTGCGCAGAGTATGCAAGCGGCTGAGAAATGGCGAGTATTATCCCCTTTATTGAATGATAAAGTATTAGCTGTACGCATTAATGCTGCTTTTGCTTTAACCAGCTTATGGCAAAACCTATCGCAGTCACAACAAGCTCAATTAACACCTGCGCTTAATGAGTATATTGAAAGTCAGCGTTTTAATGCAGATCGTAGTTTTGCGCATTCAAACATGGGGATTATTGCCGCTTACCAAGGAAATACAGAACAGGCAATAAAAGCGTTTAAGCAAGGTATATCAATTGAGCAAAGCTTCGCTCAAACTTACCTGAATTTAAGTCAAGTCTATTATCAGCGTGGTGAAAACCAACAAAGTATTAGCACATTGCAACAAGGCAAAAAAGCGAACCCAGATAATGCAAGCCTCTCGTATAACCTTGGTCTTGCCTTCATACGGACAAAAGATAAAATCAATGCTGCTAAAGAATTAGCCATAGCTACGCAGCTGGCGCCTCAAAATAGTCATTATTTTTATGTCTATGGTTTAAGCCTTGAGCAAGTTAAGCCAAGTGCCGCTTATGAAGCACTTTATCAAGCTTTTCAACTCAGCAATAATCCGCAGCACCTATATGCTCTTTGTGAAATGAAAATTCGTCACAAAAACCCATTGGCACAACAATGCTTAACTCAATTACAACCCATAGTACCACCAGCAGTGATGCAAAGGCTTACTCAACAACTAAGTAATAATTAATCGCTAAGCACTAACTAGTCGATAACTAAGTAGTCGATAACTAAGTAGTCGATAATTAAGTAATAATTTAACGGATAGAAAGGGATAGTCTAATGACAGAAAACACGCAAGTACCATCGAACGCTTTAGCACAGTTGTCATTGCTAAAAGCACAAATTGAACAATCAGTTATTGGTCAATCACATGTTGTTGACTCATTACTTATCGCTTTATTAACTAATGGTAATATCTTACTTGAAGGTCTGCCCGGTACCGCTAAAACGCGTTCAATCAAAACATTAGCGCGTTCTCTCGCCGTAGATCTTGGACGCGTTCAATTTACGCCTGATTTATTACCTTCAGATGTAACGGGTACCGAGGTTTATCAAGAAGTTAACGGTAAACCTGTCTTAACTTTTCAACAAGGTCCTATTTTTAATAATTTGCTTCTTGCAGATGAAATCAATCGTTCTCCAGCAAAAGTACAAGCGGCATTGTTAGAGGCTATGGAAGAAAGACAAATCACCGTAGCAGGTAAAACATATAAGCTGCCTGAGTTATTTATGGTATTGGCGACACAAAACCCCATCGAGCAAGAAGGCACCTACCCTTTGCCTGAAGCACAGATGGATAGGTTTATCATGAAAATCAATCTTGATTATCCCGATGATGCCGCAGAAGCAGAAATAATTAAGTTAGTACGCAGCGAGGAAAAACACGTACAGGAAGTAGAACACATTAATCCTGAGCATATATTCACTGCACGTGACGAAATTCATAACATTCATTGTAGCCAAGCTATCATTGATTATATTGTTGCTATTGTCATGGCGACAAGAAAGCCCGAACGCTATCAAGATTCTACTTTAGAAGAATGGCTGACCGTTGGTTCAAGCCCAAGAGCCAGTATCGCAATTGATAAATGTGCTCGTGCTCAAGCGTGGTTAAAAGGTAAAGACTTCGTTGACCCTGAAGATGTTCGCTCAGTTGTTCACTCTGTATTACGCCACCGACTAGTATTAAGTTATGACGCATTAGCTGACGGCATTACAGCAGATGATGTCATTGATGAAATACTTAAACAGGTGGCAGTTGCCTAAGGCGTTCCTATGAGCACCAGCAGTCTTCTTAATAAAACTAACGCTAATGCTAGAAAAAAGCATACCGGTGATTCTAAAGATACCACTAAAGATACGTCAGCGATTTATGCTGATTTAAATGAGTTGCGCCGACTTAAGTATTTAGCGAAAGGTTTTTCATTTACCCCCAATCAGCCAGCAAATAGCGCTTTAAGTGGTAAAAATGTCTCTAAACTTCGAGGGCGCGGACTTAATTTTGAAGAGTTACGTCACTATAGACCTGGCGATGATATTCGTTCTATGGATTGGAAAGTGACACAAAGAACTGGCAAGCCGCATATTAAAGTGTTTACTGAAGAGCGCGAACGGAATGTCTTTTTAGCAATCGATCAACGTATGACGATGTTCTTTGGCAGTTCAAATAAAATGAAATCAGTGATTGCCGCAGAGCTCGCTGCGCTTATCGCTTGGCAAATAAGTGATAGTGGCGATCGCATTGGTGCTGTTATTTATAACGATCAGCAAACAAAAGTCATTCCTGCCAAACGTGGCAAACAACATGTGGTAAACCTACTATCAGAGGTATTAAAGAAAAACCACGAATTATCACTTGAAAATAGTGCTCAACTACAAAATGATGATAGTGATTCTTATAACAAGATGTTAGCAACGTTGAATAAAGTCTCCAGTCATAATGGTTTGATTATCTTGATCGGTGACGGTCATGGTTTTAACGACAAAAGTACCGATTTCATTAAACAATTGCGACAGCATAATGAAGTCATTGCTTGCCATATCTTTGACCCGTTAGAATTAAAATTACCAAAGATGTCACAAATGATTGTCAGTGACGGTGTACAACAAATTCAATTTTCTTCTGAAAAGAAAAATTTCCAAAAAAACTATGAAGCTGAAATTGCCCGACAGTTAGAGAGCTATGTCAAAGCAGCGAAAAAATATCGTATTCCATTAATTGAGATAGACACCATATCGCCGGTTGAACAACAATTACGTAAAGCCCTTGGTCACAGCACAGGTAGTAAAGGTGGAACTAAAATATGAGTTTTGAAAAACCATGGGGTAACTACCTCCTTGAAGCAATTGTAGAAACTACCGCTCCGCAAAATATTAGTTTTTGGCCTCAAACGATCGCTTGGCAGTTAATATTTATTTTACTTACCATAATTATTATCAAAAAAATCTATCAAACATGGCAAGATTATCAAGCGAATGCTTATCGTCGTGAAGCCCTTGCTTGGCTGGCACAGTGTTCATTAAGTAGTGAAGACGATATTAGACAATTACCCGCGTTATTAAGAAAAACTGCACTGCTCGCCCATGAAGTTAATCAACATGATACACGCAAGCCGTTAGGCTCATCCTCTGTAAGTAAACGTCGCCAAGAAATCACAGGATTATCAGGCCAATCTTGGGCTGTTTGGTTAGATATGCATTGTAAGCACAGCGAATTTAGCAAAGAAATACGGCCAGCTTCAGGTGCTTCTCTTTCAAATGAAGCATTATTAACACAACTCGCCTACATCCCTAACCTGGATTTGACTGATAGCGAATTCAATAATTCCTTAAATAACCTATGCCAGCAAATCAAATTATGGATTCAACATCATCAGTTACTTGACGACAATATTCCACATGATTTAGGGGAAAAAACATGATTGAATTTGTTTACCCTTGGGCATTTGTGTTATTGCTCGCGCCAGTTTTAGTAACCCTCTTTGCACCTGCGTATAAAGAACGTAAGTCCTCGATAAAAGTGCCCTACTTTGCTCGTTTGGTTGATGTAACGGGTGAAACACCGCAAAGTGGTGCTGTATTACTTAACCGTAATAATATACAGCGCATTATTGTTGCTTTTTCATGGCTTTGCATTGTAACGGCTATCGCTAAACCCGAAATGATAGGTGCTCCCATAAACCAAGAAAAATCAGCAAGAGATTTAATGGTGGCGGTAGATTTATCTGGTTCTATGTCAGTAGAAGACTTCACTTTACCTAAGACGAAAAACACCACTAAAATAGCGGATAAAGTCAATCGGCTGGTGGCAGTTAAAGATGTGCTTAATACCTTTGTCAAAAGTCGAGAGCATGACAGGTTAGGTCTAATTCTGTTTGGTGATGCTCCTTACCTGCAAGCGCCATTTACTGATGATATTCCAACGTGGCAAGCATTGCTCAATGAAAGTGAAATTGGAATGGCGGGACAAAGCACAGCCTTTGGCGATGCTATAGGCTTAGCTATTAGTGTCTTTGAGCAATCTGATACCCAAAACCGTGTACTCATTGTTTTAACTGATGGCAATGACACCGCCTCTAAAGTGCCGCCTGTTGAAGCTGCTAAAGTCGCAGCAGCCCATGATATCAAGATATACACCATAGCGATTGGTGATCCAAGCGCGGTAGGCGAAGAAAAAGTAGATCTTGAAGTCTTGAAAGAGATGGCTGACATTACCCAAGGCAAAAGCTTTCAAGCCTTAAACAGTGATGAACTTTTACAAGTCTATGCAGAGATAGATGAATTAGAGCCTCAACAGTTTGACTCGCTGTCCTTCAGACCCAGGGTAAGTGTGCATCACTATCCTATTATACTATTTGTTAGTATTTATCTAATTGCCTTATTTATCGTGAATATTCGCATTCGCTTGCTGCTAAACAAACAAAAGCGCGCATTAGTGAATAGTGAGAAAAACGAACAGCATAGTAAAGTAAATGCCGACAATGAGGTGATCCATGATTGATCAACTAGGCTTCTTTTTCGATAGTATGCAACACTTCCACTTTTTACGGCCATATTGGCTGCTAGCGTTTGTCATTATTTACTACATCATTCGCGCCTTCTCATTAAGGGACGATAGCCTTGCTCAATGGCGAAGCTTAATGTCCAAGCAAGTACTAACGCATTTAACGGTGAGCGGGAATAATAATCATTGGCTATCTCCTCAAAAAATGTCGTTAATTTTGGCGCTTCCTTTGTGTATCGTATTGATGGGACCCACATGGCATCAACAACCATCACCTTTTAGTGAAAATAATGCGCCATTGGTTATCGCCCTTGATGTATCAAAAACTATGGAACAAGGTGACGTTCAACCTTCAAGGTTATTACGTGCTAAGCAAAAAGTCATCGAATTACTTGAACTCAGAGGCGATAGTAAAACAGCATTAATCGCGTTTTCCGGAAGTGCCCATGTGGTTATGCCGATAACGAATGACAGAGAAATGATCCGCCACTTTCTTGATGCTCTCAGTGAAAAGATCATGCCGGTATCTGGCAAGTTACCCGAAACTATACTGCCCTTAGCCGATAATTTACTCGCTAGTTCAGCAGTTCCTGGCACTGTTTTATTAATTGGTGATGGTGCGACTAACAACACAGTAACCGCCTTTAAAGAGTTTTTTGCCACACAATCTGCGCAACTTATCGTTTGGGGTATTGGTCAAAGCACAACTGCTGAGCAAAGTATTATTGCTCAGGATGAGCTCGTTACGGATGTTATTCCAATGCAGCTTGAGCAATTAAAAGCACTTAGCAGCGAAAGTGATGGTCGCCTGGTCTTAATGAGTAATGATAATAGTGATGTAAAGCGCGTTAATAATTACATTAAACACAACCTTGTTATTGTTGATGATAACTCAAGGCCATGGCACGACTCAGGTTATCCGCTGGTTTTTGTTGTCGCTTTCATCTTCTTATTTTGGTTTAGAAAAGGGTGGACATTACAATGGTAACTGTCATTTCAAATCGCTGGTTCACTTTGTTAAACGCCACTAAACGTAATAAGCGCAGCATCATTGTTATGCTAATTATGATAAGTGCTCTTTTCGCTTATCTTAGACCGCAACAATTTGCTGATTTATGGCTGACCCGTGATCAACAAGGACAGTTATTATTTACACTTGGTCATTATCAACACGCTAGTAACACCTTTAAAAGTACTCAGTGGCAAGCCTATAGTAGTTATGGTGCTGAACAATATAAAAATGCTGCAACCTTGTATGGACAATTTAATACCATAAACAGCCAAATAGCGAAAGCGAATGCCCTCGCTCATGGACGTGAATACATTAAAGCCCGGAACTTATATCAGCAGATCTTAACGTTAGCACCACAAAATACAGCGGCATTGACCAATATAGTCATCGTTCAAGCCATTATCGATGAAGTTAATCGTTTGTCTGCTAGTCAAGCACCAGAAGATGGTGAGGCAATAAAGGAATTAGGCGATGAGCCACAAACGGGTGATGGAGCCGAACGTGAAGTAGCGCCTAAAGAACAAGAAATTGAACAATTAAGTGCTGAGCAACTACTGCTCGATCCAAGTTTAAATGCTATGTGGTTGCGTCAAGTTCAAAAAAATCCAGCACACTTTTTATCACAAAAGTTTTATATGCAACAAGAGATAAAAAACCAGCAACCGCTTAAAGAAAACAATAATGAAAGCCAAGGAGTCGATGATGAATAAAGCACTTATCAGCCTGTTTATCTGCTTTTATCTGTTCAGCAGTACAAGCTTTGCGATGCAAACTATCGATAACTTGGTTAACCAAGAGAAATTAACCATTTCGCTAACAGTCAACGAAAGTGAACAACAAATAGTGGGGCAAGCGCTGGTCGTCTCTATTGAAGTTGCAACAGATCGTTGGTTTGCAACAGGAACCCGTGTACAAAGCTTTACCTTGACTGATGTAGTTATGCAAGCAAGCAACATAGTGACTATCAATGGCAGTAAGCGTATCAAAGGACAATCCTGGGCGACACAAACCCATGAAATTACTTTGTACCCTACTCTTACTGGCTCTTATCGATTGCCTGAAATTAAAGTTGATGTCTCAGTGAATACTGAGAATGATGGCATCATCACAGGCGTGCTAAACACACAAGAAGCAGGCTTTAACATAAGCTTACCAGAAGCACTTATCGACATTGATAATTTTATCGTTTCACCTGAAGTGACTCTAAACATTGATGGCCAGTTTGACGCCGATAAAAAATACAGCATTGGCGAAGCAATCACGCAAACCATCACTATCACGGCAAGTGATACCCCGGCAATGATGATCCCTGAAATCAACTTAACCAATATCAGTGAGGTAAGTAAATCAGGCAAAGCAAATACAGAAACCGCAGAGGGTATTAGTATTTACCATAAACCGGCGAAAGTTTTTGATAAGTCTAATCGTGGTTCCTTGTCAGGCAGTCGAGTTGAGTCATTTACCTATATATTTGAAAAATCAGGTAACTACATATTAGCTGAGCAAGTTATTTACTGGTGGAACAGTCAGTCAAATACACTCGAAACATTACTTATTCCCGCTTCATCTTGGAGCGTTTCTGGCCAAGGATTCATAAAACAACAATCAAACTTCGAGCTAAAAAATTTAAATTTTAATATCGCAACGCTACTAATTATCGCCTTAACTTTTTTAGTCTTAACCTTAGCTTATTTAATTTATATAAAACGTCAGCAGTTAGTGACTTTTTATAAAAAACTAACCAAACACGAACAACGACAACTTCGTCAGCAGTTTTTAAATCACATAGCTAAAAAAGAATATCTCATAGCGACTCAAACTCTTTACCAATATTCACTCGCTTTAGGTAAAAGTACTGAAATTAAAAATAACAAATTAACCGAACGATTAAATAAACTGGCTTTTCAAGGCGGTACTGATATAGATAGCTCACTAACCTTCTCTATTGACGATGCTAAGGCACTTATTAGACAAATAGCTAGCAAGACAGCTAAAAATGCCAAAGAGTCTAATTTTACGCATGGTGAGGCGATTAAACTCAATAAACAATAGGGGCTGTTGATCTTTCGAGATTACTTTTGCAGCAATTTGTTGTTTTTTTTTACAGCGCTATTGATTTTGATAAGGGCGCTGCATGGATGCAGCTTATTAGAGAATGCAGGAGCATATTCTCCTGAACAACCATTCTCTTCAATCAGTGCCTTGCCTTTAAGCCTTTTAATTCTCGCTGAGTGGGAAATAATACCAATTTCATTAAGTTTGTGATCTTGTTGTGCGTAGGAAAAATAAATCAGGGCAAGGCGCTCAATTGAGTAATAGCTGGCTATTGGGATTGAGAGCAACGCAGTCGTGAAGTATTTTAACCAGCACAAGTGAGCAATAATTTAATGGAATTGGTATAACTTAATGGACTTGGTATAACTTAGGTTTTACTTTCGATAAGGCATAAAAAACCCGCAAAAGCTTATCGCTCATGCGGGTTTGTTTTTTGTATGCGTCGTAAGAACGTGAAGTTAGGACTAACTAGTAAATTAACTAGTTTACCTAAATAACGTTAATTACTCGCTATTACCGTCTTCAACGCGGCTTTTCAATTTTTGACCAGGTCGAAAAGTCACAACCTTACGGGCAGAAATTGGAATATCTTCACCGGTTTTAGGATTACGGCCAGGACGTTCGCTTTTTAGACGCAAGTCGAAATTACCAAAACCTGAAAGCTTTACTTGATCACCGCTTTCTAAGGTTTCGCGAATTTCTTCAAAAAATATTTCAACCATGTCTTTTGCGTCACGCTTGCTCAGCCCAACTTTTTCAAATAAATGTTCTGCTACTTCTGCTTTGGTAAGCGCCATTGCTTAGTCCCTCAGTGATGCATTTAATTCTGTTTTTAATGTTGCAACAACCCTGTCAATGACATCTGTGATGTCTTTTTCTTCAAGTGTTTTACTTGTATCTTGTAATACTAGGGCGATAGCTAGACTCTTAAAACCGTCATCAATGCCTTGTCCTTGGTATACATCAAATAAGTTTAGATCAATTAAATAATTTCCGCCAACCTTTTCAATAAGTTGTAACACTTTTTTTGCATCAACGTCTTCATTTACCACTATAGCTAAGTCACGACGATTGGCTGGGAAGCGAGATATATCGCTGGCTTCAGGGATTTTTTGTACCAAAACTTCAGACAATAAAAGTTCGAAAATTAATGTGCGACCGTTTAAGCCTAATTTCCTTTCTAATTCAGGGTGTAATGTTCCAACACAACCGACAAAAACGCCATTCTTAGTTATTTTCGCTGTTTGACCTGGATGTAAAGCATCAACTTCAGCTTTTGAAAACTCGTAACCTTGTGCATCACAAGTCAACGCTAATAAAGCTTCAACATCACCTTTAATATCGTAATAATCAGTCGCTGCTTTTTCCATGCTCCAATGTTCATCAACGCGTTGACCGCTGATAACACCCGCAATCATGTTTTCTTGACGAACACCGTTTTCAGCATTTTCGTCTGGAACAAAACGTAGGCCCGTTTCAAATAAGCGAACACGCCCTTGTTGACGGTTTTGATTATAAACCATAGATTGTAACAACCCTGTCCATAAACTTAAGCGCATCACCGACATTTCAGAAGAAATTGGATGAGGTAACGTCATGACTTCTTGTCCAGGATGCAATAATGCTTGAACTTTTGGGTCAACAAAACTGTAGGTGATCGCTTCTTGATAATCGCGATTGACCAAAGCTTGCTTTAAATTCGATAAAGAAAGATTAGCTTCTTTTTGTTCACACATTTTCAACGTTGCTTTTGGCGCAATATTTGGAATGTTGTTATAGCCAAAAATACGAGCAACTTCTTCAATTAAATCAACTTCAATTTTAATATCAAAGCGATACGCAGGCACAATCACTTGCCATACTTTCGCTACGTCTTCGCCTGTTGTATTAACAGTAAAACCAAGACGTGTAAGAATTTCACTGACTTGTGCATCCGCAATATGATGGCCAATACGACTGTCTAACATCTTGCGACGTAAGCTCACATCTTTTGTTTGCGGAATGTCAGCATCAGATTTTGCTTCGACAACTGGTCCTGCTTGACCACCAACAATAGCGAGTAATAATTCAGTTGCTCGCTCAATCGCATCATGCTGTAACGTTGGATCAATACCACGTTCGTAACGGTGTGACGCATCAGTATGTAAACCATATTGACGGGCTTTACCTAAGATAGCTAACGGCGCGAAGAATGCACTTTCTAAAAAGATATCTGTCGTATTACTAGTAACACCTGAATCAAGGCCACCAAAGATACCTGCCATGGCTAATGCTTTGTTCTCATCCGCAATAACTAAAGTCCCTTCTTTTAGCGTGACTTCGTTTTCATCTAATAATGTTAATTTTTCGTCTTTATTTGCGAAACGTACATTGATACCGCCGTCTAGTTTGGCTAAATCAAAGGCATGCATTGGATGACCCAATTCAAGTAAGATGTAGTTAGTAACATCAACAACAGGGTCTATTGAACGTGTTCCACAACGACGAAGTTTTTCTACCATCCAAAGTGGCGTGGTTGCGTTAGGGTTAATACCCTTAATAACACGACCTAAATAACGAGGACATGCTTCATTAGCCTCAATATTAATGGTAATAACATCATCAATTGTTGGTACTGCGACCGTAATTGTTGGCTCAGTGACTTCTAAAGAATTTAATACGCCTACTTCACGAGCTAAACCTTTAAGGCCTAGACAGTCACCGCGGTTAGCCGTTAAATCGACATCAATAGTGACATCATTTAAATCTAAATATTCACGAACACATTGGCCTAAAGGTGCATCACTTGCTAATTCCATGATGCCATCTGAATCATCGGCTAAACCAATTTCAGATTCACTACACAACATACCAAAAGATGGCACGCCACGTAATTTTGCTTTCTTAATTTTAAAATCGCCAGGTAATACTGCACCAACAGTTGCCACAGCAACTTTTAAACCTAAACGACAGTTTTTAGCACCACATACGATATCAACTAACTCGCCTTTCTCTACGGTAGTAGAGCTGTAATCGCCTAAACTAATTTTTGTTACTTGTAACTTATCTGCGTCAGGGTGTGGGCCACATTCGACTACTTCACCAATGACAACACCACTAAACTCGCCTGCTACTGGGTCAACACCGTCGACCTCTAAGCCAGCCATTGTTATTTGATGCGCTAAATCATCAGAAGAAAGTGCAGGATTAACCCATTCACGTAACCAAGATTCACTAAATTTCATTATGAGTTATTCCTACTTGAACTGTTTTAAGAAGCGAAGATCGTTTTCAAAGAATGCACGTAAATCATTTACGCCATAACGCAGCATGGTTAAGCGTTCAACGCCCATACCAAAAGCAAAACCTGTATAAACTTCAGGGTCTATACCAACACTACGTAAAACATTAGGATGAACCATGCCACAACCTAATACTTCTAACCATTTACCATTTTTGCCCATAATATCGACTTCCGCTGAAGGTTCAGTGAATGGGAAATAAGAAGGACGGAAACGGATTTCTACTTCTTCTTCAAAGAAATGATGCAGGAAGTCATGCAAAATACCTTTAAGATGAGTAAAGCTCACATCCTTATCTACCATCAAGCCTTCAACTTGATGAAACATTGGTGTGTGCGTTTGGTCATAATCGTTACGATATACTTTGCCCGGAGAGATAATACGTAATGGCGGCTTTTCAACTTCCATAGTACGAATTTGAACACCAGACGTTTGCGTACGTAATACTAATTTAGGATTAAAGTAGAAAGTATCATGGTCTTGACGTGCAGGATGGTGCTCAGGAATATTTAAGGCATCAAAGTTATGATAATCATCTTCAACTTCTGGACCGGCTTTAACTTCAAAACCTAAGTCACCAAAGAAACTTTCAATTCGTTCAATCGTACGAGTTACCGGATGTAAACCACCTATTTGCGTGCCACGACCTGGTAAAGTGACATCAATAGACTCTGCCGCTAATTTTTCTTTGATCTCTTGGGCACGTAATAATTCACCACGTTCGTTTAGTAATTTTTGTACTGCTTGTTTAGCAATATTAATTACTTGTCCCATTTTAGGTTTTTCTTCTTTCGGTAATTTACCTAAACCTTTCATTTGCTCGGTGAATAAACCTTTTTTCCCTAAAAAGTTAACACGCACTTGGTCAAGTGCTGTTGGGTCTGATGCTTGTGCAATGGCAATTTCTGCCTGCGCTACAATGCTATCTATAGTGGTGGTGTCTAAGTTCATGATGTCCTCTAAAACGGGTAAATAAACGACGTTAAATAAGCTTTTCTTATGAAAAAAGGCCAGCTAAGTAAGCCATTTACCAATAGACTAAGTTAAATAATAAAAATGCGATTGATTTTACACGAAAACCTAGCTTTAGGTAGCAGTAATAGCGGCTTTTTTAATGATATATAGCGATATATCGTCAAACTACTTAAGGATGGAGCTTTCAACAGGATTTATAAACGATTTTAGACAGGAGTTGCTTGAAGATATGAGATGAATTGGCACACAAGTATATAGCTCTTTTAGTATGCCTTTACCAATATGTGTATTTATTCCTAATAGATGAAGTAAATTAACGAATACTGTCTTTATTGTTCTTTGGCTTCACTTTCACGTTTGACTAAAAGAAAAGTTAGATACATTTTTGTCGGTAAGGAAAATATCAAACCAAAGGCAATGCACATAGCACTAATAATAATACCAGTTACGCCAAGTGACTCCATATAATCACTAAATGAGTGTAAATAAATCCCGAGTAGAATCAGAGATATTCCGATGCAAATAGAAATTTTCAATAATAGCACTAAGCGTTGCTCTGACATAAATCACTCTGTAAAACCAAAAACAAAATACAAATATATCAAGTTTTACCATTACCACTTATTGAGCAAGATCATGGTCTTGTCCAATAAGTGCAATCTTATAGCCAAGCTACTTAAATCAATCTGGATCTTCAGGTGGTTTGGCTATATTATTTACTTTTTCTGACCTTTAACTTAAAGAATCCAATAGTGCTACGACAGGATGTCTGGCTTTTAAATCACTGAAACGCTTCACTTGCGAACGACAAGAAAAACCTGTAGCTAAGACTTGTTCACTCGCTAGGGTTTCTAGCTTCGCCTGCCAGCTTAATTCAAATAAACCTTTAGAGTTTTCCAGATTAGTTTTTTCATGGCCGTAAGTACCTGCCATGCCGCAACAACCAACACTAACTTTTTCTAAGGTTAAACCAAAGTGCTCAAAAATCGATTGCCATTCATTTTCACTATTTACTAAGGCCGTTTTCTCGGTGCAATGAGAGAAAAGTTTAAACGCCTTAGTGTTTGAAAGCTCAGATGCAGTTAATGCTTCTTTAAACGCTGTGTCTTGTTTGATAAAGCTTAATAACCATTCATGAGCAAGTAATACAGAAAAGTCACCACGTTTATCTTGCAAGGTTTTCGCGTATTCATCGCGATAACATAAAACCATGGAAGCATCCATTCCCAACATAGGTATATCAAGTGCTGCAAGTTGATTTAAGAAGTCACTGCTTGATTTTGCTGTTTTAGCAAAACGCGCTAAAAACCCTTTAACATGCTGCGCTTTACCATTTGGTTTAAAAGGTAATAAAATCGGTTCTAAACCCAATTTTTTAATTAAACTCATCATACTTTCTACCGTAGTGGCATCATAAAATGAGGTGAAGGGGTCTTGCACTATCAATACATAACCTTTGCGCTGTAGTGCGGTTAGCCCTTGTAACTTACTTAAATCAAACCCAGAGAAACCCGCTTTTTTCACTTGTTTTTTCAACGTAGGCACTGAAAGCAAAGGCGTATTCACATAACCAATAGTTTTGGCTGACAATTTGTCATAAAGCTTAGTATTTAGTACCGCATTGACCATTTTAGGGGCTTTGGCCATTAAGGGTGCAAGTAACTCCACATTAGCAACAAGGTGATCTTTTAATGGTCTTGCATATCGTGAGTAATATATATTGATAAAACGTGATCTAAAATCAGGTACATCGACTTTAATAGGACATTGGCTTGCACAGGCTTTACACGCTAAACACCCTTGCATAGCCTCCATCACCTCATGGGAGAAATCACCATTACCATTTTCATCTTGTTGTGGTTTACTAATAAAATTAATACGAAGTTTATCAGCAGCATTTGTTACGATTTCTTTAATCGACCAAATACTTTTTGATGTGTTTATATTGTCTTCTAGTTTGAGAATATCGACGCCCTGCTTCTCTAATAAACGTAGCCATTCGCGCATTAAACCAGCTCGCCCTTTAGGAGAATGACGTCTATCTCGAGTAATTTTACTCGACGGACACATTGGGCTATCAGCATCATAGTTAAAGCACAAGCCGTTACCGTTACAATCCATAGCAGCGGTAAAAGATTCTTTAACTGTCACAGGGATTTGTCTATCAAAAGAGCCTCGTTTAGTATCATCAACGCTCACTAATTTTTCATTGGAATCAAATGGTGTACATATTTTGCCGGGATTCATTCTATTAAGCGGATCAAATACGGCTTTTATTCTTCTTAGCTCGTTAAATAAGTGCTCACCAAAGAATTCTGGGCCATATTCACTGCGATAGCCCTTACCATGCTCGCCCCACATAAGACCACCGTATTTGGCGGTTAGTTTGACGACTTCATCGGAAATAATGCGTAATAACTTTTCTTGCTCAGGATCGCACATATCAAGGGCTGGACGTACATGTAACACCCCAGCATCAACATGACCAAACATGCCATAATTTAATTCATAACCATCAAGAAGTGCTCGAAACTCAGCAATGAAATCAGCCAAATTTTCTGGCGGTACTGCGGTATCTTCAGCAAAGGCTAACGGTTTTTGACTGCCTTCAGCTTTACCTAACAGCCCAACTGCTTTTTTACGCATCGCATAAATTTTGTTGATACTGGCAAGATCTGAAGTCACCTGATAACCAATGACGCCACGACTTTCTGATGAATTCTCCGAGTTATCTGAGCTATCCGAGCTATCTTTACTTATCAAAGCATCTAGCACTGAAGTAAGCTCGTTAACTTGCTCTGCTAAGCCTTCAATACTATCGCCGTTATATTCAACAACATTAATACCATCCATGACTTTTCCTGGCACGTCGGTGATTAAATCACTAACGCTATGCCAAACGATATCTTGCTTCGCGAGGTTTAATACTCTTGAGTCAATGGTTTCTACCGAGGTAGCTTTGGCTTCAACCAATGCAGGAGAATGGCGTAGTGCGGAATCAAAACTATCATATTTGATATTAATAAGTGTTTTAGCAACGCGTATAGGATTAATGTTTAACTTTGCTTCACAAACAAAGGCTAATGAACCTTCAGAGCCAGTGATCAAGCGAGATAAATCAACGCCAGTAATATCACCATCATCATTTGTTTTTAATACGTTTTCTAAATCGTATCCTGTTAGAAAGCGATTTAAGCGTGGAAATGTCTTTAGTACTAATGCGCGATTTTCAATGCATGAGTCAAGTACTTGCGCCATAATCCTTGCATGAGAAGTTGCATGGAAAGTTGAATCAGAGCTCACATGAGTTTGTGTTTGACTATCGCCAATATTGCTTTGTTGAGCTAAGTCCTGTGCTTGCGCTAACGTCATTGGCTCAGTATTTAGAACTTCGCCATTCGCAAGTACCGACTCTAGAGCTAAAACGTGATTTGAAGTTTTTCCGTAAACTAACGAGCCTTGCCCAGAAGCATCAGTGTTAATCATACCGCCAACAGTCGCTCGGTTCGAAGTAGAGAGATCTGGGGCAAAGAAAAAGCCATGCGGACGTAGAAAATCATTCAGCTGATCTTTAACTACACCCGCTTGGACTCGTACCCACTTTTCATCCACATTAATCTCTAATACTTCATTCATGTATTTAGATAAATCAACCACAACACCTGGTGTTAAACTTTGCCCATTTGTGCCGGTACCGCCTCCACGTGCACTGAATTTTATACTGAGATATTGCACATCACTGGCTGTTTTTGCCAGTAAAACAATATCAGCTTTAGTACGCGGTTGAATAACCAATTGCGGTAACTGTTGGTAAATGCTGTTATCGGTTGCGACTGAGAGCCTAGCGCTGTAACTGGCATTAATATCACCAGTAAAGTTTTTATCTTTTAATGAACTAATAAAATCGTCATATAAAGGAGGGAGATGATTTTGATGACTAATATGGGGAAGCATAACGACTTAACTTTTCTTTTAAACAGGACAATGTATCGAGTATATCATGTTAAAAATGAATTTTTACTCCATTTAGACCCCGATATTCAATAATATTAGTGAAAAATGAATATTTATTTATAAGACTAAATCAAGACTTCTTTTTATACAGCAATACTTATAATTCATAAATTATTACACCACACTTTATCTACCAATATAGAAACTGATGTTTTTCAGCATAAGTTTTATGGCGCGCCCTGAGCATTTACAACAATTTTTTGTAAAAAATTGATCTTAAAGTAGATATTTTCAGTACAATTTAATGGGTAAGAACAAAATTGTTGATGACATGCTTTAGTTAAGTTGATGATTCTCTATTACTAACCTGTGGACTTTTTAACGCTATCAACACGTATTTCTGATTGCCGTATTATTCAATTAATTGAATTAATATCACAAAAAATTAAAAAGATTGAAAGAAAAAGACGTAAACGGCTATCTATATGCCCAATCGTTACTATTAAAAATTTAAGAGAATCTAACATGAATATGATCATTAAAAATTTTACCGCTTTCACCCTTATTAGTTGTTTGTTGTTATTTACCACAAGTGCCCATGCTGAATCAGAAATATATACAGAGTATTTCAGTGATCTTGCCGTTTCAGGTTACGACACTGTCGCTTATTTCGAACAAGGTAAGCCGGTAAAAGGAGATAGCGATTATAGCTTTGAATACAAAAAGGCAACTTGGCAATTCAGTTCACAAGCCCATTTAGCACTTTTTAAAGCGAATCCAGAAAAGTATGCGCCACAATACGGTGGTTATTGCGCTTGGGCTGCTGCAGATGGCCGTACAGCAAGTGGTGATCCTCTACAATGGACAATTATCAATAATAAACTTTACTTAAACTATAACGCTGCAGTTAAAGCTGACTGGTTAAAAGATGCTGAAAAATTCATCATTGAAGCCGACAATAACTGGCCAGCACTTTTAAAATAACCACCTAATAGAGATAGAGAGTAATTATGAAAAATCGTAGTATCACCATTTTTAGTTGGGTCGTTGTCCTATGGACTTGTAAGGTATTTTTATCTTCATTGCCTTATAAATTTTCTGGTCACCCTGATACACAGCACATTTTCGGAACAATAGGCGTTTGGATGCAAGAAACGATCAATCTAGGTCTTGGACAGTGGTTTGTAGAACAAGGTGCTGTTGCTGTTGGCATATTTGAATTATCTGCATCGTTATTACTGTTATCACCTATTGTTTTTTGGGCAGTAAAAAAGCTTAATTTAGTAAAAAATGTACCTTCACGTGCATTAATTCATACGCTTGGCGGCTTGTTATCCGCTGGTGTTATGGCGGGTGCAATGTTTTTCCACTTAGTTACACCATTAGGTATTGAGGTATTGCACAACGGCGTAAGCGATGGTGGTTCACTGTTTTATGCAGCAGTATCTATCTTTATTTTAGGACTTATTTCAGCGGCCCTTAATGGCACTATTTTACGTCGACAATACAATTAACCAATAATTAAGGCTATATCAGCAGATGATTATTCGAATATTACTTGTTTTAAGCTATGTCGTGTCATGCATCCGATTGTGCGTTAAACCTTGGTATTACTTTCGATTAAATGCCCCTTACTTCAATGAAAGTAAGGGATTATTTTCTAAATTAGATATCGATCGTCTTATTCCTGGTCAGTGGCGTTTAGAACAATGGGTTGATGATGGTACACGTGAGCCAACAGAGTTCCCTGTGTTTATAAAACCCGAATGGGGACAAAATTCACGCGGGATATCTCGTGCTGACAATCTACTGCAGATTCAGCAATCACGCTTACAACGCAAATCGAATAAGATGCGGTACTTAGTGCAAGAGGCCGCGCGTGGTGCAATTGAATTTGAGATTTTCACTATCGCTAATCATAAAGACTTGACCAAACACGCCGTGTTATCGGTGACACAGGTAAAGAATACCAGTACAGATAAATTCCCCATCAATGGGATTTACAACAAAACTACGCAATACCATGATATTACGCCGACGTTATCGCCCGAGCAACTTGAGAAAATATCTCAACACGCAAGTGAAATCGGACAATTTAAGATTTCTCGTTTAGGTGTCAGAGCTGACTCGATAGCAGCATTAGTGGCTGGGCAGTTTGAGGTAATAGAGATTAATTTATTTGTACCTATGCCGCTAGTCTTATTGTGTCAGCATCGCCGGAGCATTGATAACATACGTTTCGTTTTTAACGCCATGTACGCACTGGCTAATGTCACTAAACAAATTCCAAAAAATCAGCCTCATAAGGCAATATTTTTCAGAAAATTAGGGTTGATGCGTCAACATACCATAAAAGAAAATGAGGTTGGCAATGAAAGCCATTAAGAAAATTATTTACGCGTGGATCAGTCAAAAATTCATGGGTGGATGTAGCAGTTACAATTCGTTAGAAACTCGCAAGGGCTGTCGCTCTAAAGAACAGGCGCGTGATGTTTTTTCAAAAGGCAGTATTCCTCACGCTAAGGGTAAAATATTCTTTAATCCTTGGGTTGCCTATCAATTTGCTAAAGAACATGGGTTTCCATTGGTTATTAAACCCAATGTAAGTGGGTTTTCGCGCGGCAGTCACTTTCCTATTACTAGCTATAGAGAATTATACAAGGCCATATTTTTGGCTAAACTGTGGTGGCCAACCACAGTAGTTGAACAATATTTGGAAGGTAAAAACTATCGCGTCGTAGTCATTAAAGGTCAGATTATGTCAGTAATTCAGCGCTTTTCTCCTTTTGTAACTGGTGATGGAAAAACGACAATTAATGAACTGATTGATCAAGAAAATATTGTACGTGAATCTATGGGAATATTTCCATGCATTTATCCACTGAATAAAAGCGCTACTACGATTAAGTATTTGAAAAAACAAAACTTAACCTTAAATGATATTCCCGCAGAACATCAAATTGTTAATTTGTTTTATCGAATCTCTTTGGCGCCGGGTGGTATTGTTCAAACAATTGATAAAACAACTATACCTGAGAAAAATAACGCATTATTTTTAGATATATTGGACATGTTTGATGCCAATATATTAGGTATAGATGTTATTTTTGAACACAATATCACCAAAGACTATACCGAACAAAAATGCATATTTTTAGAAGTAAATTCACGTCCCTATTTGAAAATGCATGACAACCCACGTTTTGGCGAAAAAGAAGATTTAACACCTTACTTTAAACAACTGGAACAGCTTGATATTAGTCAGGCAGATATCTTTTAATGACGGAGGTTGCTCGCCTATTTTATCGTTTTGCCGGCATTCATTCACTATTGATAGGTTTATTGCCCTTTTTTATTCCTGTTTTATTATGGCAACAAGGTTATCAATTAACTGAAATTAGTGCCTTTATTGCTCTAACAGCTGTTGGTTTTATGGTTGCCCTTATGGGTTGGAAAGCTCTTTATGACCGAAAGCATTGGCGTGCTATTTTACTTGGTTCTTTTGTCGCTGAAATAGCCCTAGTTGCTAGTTTAATCCTAATAACTTTTGTCATAGAGTCTAGCGTTTCAGTATTTGTATTAACTGCTTTACTTAACGGTGTTTACAGTTGTTTTTATTGGATCACCCAACGTACTCTATTTAGTGCAATGACTCAGTCTCAAACAGGTGAGCAAACAGAAAATAAAACAGGAAAACAATTCGGTAATTTTCAAATTGTTATCGTTGTATTTTTAAAAATTGGCATTTTGATGGGTGGGTATTTTCTCGCACAGCAACAAACACTGTGGTTGTTGGCTATTAGTACTTTACTCTCTATTGCGGCATATTTTGGTTTATGTCGACGAGTTAGTTATAACGAGAGTCAGCTAACACCAATAGACAAAGCAGCCATAATTGATTGGCGACAAAAAGTAGTCTTTACCATCGATGGAGTGTTTCTGTTTTGTGAGAGTTATTTTTGGGTATTAACGCTATTTTTCATCACAGATAACAATGTAATGGATCTCGGCTTGTTAGTCGTAGGATTAACGATAACGTTAAGCATTATTTTTTGGGGAATTAAAAACACCATAGATAAGTTAAATCAACGTTATGTATTTTACTCAGCCATAGTGTTATATGCCCTCTCATGGGTTATAAGAGGCAGCGTCAACAGCAATACCGATCATTACATTTTGTTGGCGAGCATTATTGTTATTGCCTTTTTAACCACTTTTTTTAGGCTAAGTTTTAACAAACAATTTTTTGATGACGCTAATGCACAGCAACCGTTAGCTTTTATCATAATGAAAAGTTATTTATCTCAAAGAGGGCTTGTTGTGTTTTTTACCCTGTTGTCATTAGGATTAATGATGATGGGTGAATCGGATAATACCTTAGCTTTATTTTATTGGTGTTTAGCGCCAATAGCAGTGTTGTATGGGATGTACCCATTACGACATCAAACACATTTGCAGTCGGAATTGAATAATGAATAAAATAATTAGCGGTAGCATCGAATCATTAGAACAAATGATAGATTTTATCACAGGCCTTAGTGATGAAGCCTATATGATGGCGCCTAAGCCATTATTTAATAGCTCAATTGGCCAACATTTACGTCATATTCTCGACGTATATATGGCTATTATGAACAGTGATAACCGTAAAGAGATTAATTACGATATCCGCCGCAGAGGACTGGCGCTAGAAACAGTGCGCAGTGAAGGCCTCATTGAATTAAACGTGATACACCAGTGGCTTGTGACATTTGATGCAGACTTACTCACCTTGACAACGACAGTTCAAAGTGAAGTATCTGTGTGTAGTGAACAGTCCGCACAAATGGCGTCTTCACTGGGACGAGAATTATGCTTTGCTTCGAGTCATTTAACGCACCATTTAGCACTCATGGCAGCCATTGCGAAGTTTTTAGGGCATGAAGTTAACGATGAACTTGGCGTGGCACCAACCACAGCGACGTTTTTGCGAAGCCAACAGCAAAAGAGTGACACATGTGCACCGTAAGTTGGTTGGTTGATAACAATGCTTATCATGTATTTTTCAATCGCGACGAACAACGCAGTCGTAGCATGGCATTATCACCTCAGCAATTCACTATTAATAATACTGAAACCTTAATGCCGATTGATCCAGATGGAAATGGTACTTGGATAAGCACTAATGAGTTTGGCTTGAGTTTATGTTTGTTAAATTACTATCAGGGCATTAAACCTCAAGGACCTTTAATAAGCCGTGGGTTATTAGTCAAAGCATTATCAGCGAAGAAGACAATACAAGAAGCGCATCAAGAATTGCTGCAATCAACACTACATGATTATGCTTCATTTAGTTTATTGGCCTTTGGTTACGATGTTCATGGCCAGTTTGTGCAACAAACCTGGCAATGGAGTGGCGAGCAGTTAACTCAAATACAACTAAACAGTCCTTTTACTTCATCATCGGTTGAATTTGAACAAGTCAGTACGTCTCGTCTTGCTTTGGCAAATCGAATGCCAATGAAGAACGTGGCTGACTTAGCACGTTATCATCAAAGCCATCAACCCGACAAGAGTCACTTGTCTGCTTGTATGCACCGTACTGATGCAAAAAGCGTTAGTTTGAGTCATATTCATGTCGACCAACAGCAGAGCTTATTTCATTACAAGGGCGCATCTCCCTGCTCTAAAAAGCCATTCGTCACAACTGAACTTGCACGTTAAAAAACGTTAGGGTGAATGGCCAGTAGAAAAAATAGATCAATAAACGTCTCCATTAATCTAGAGACATAAAAAAACACGTTACCTCCTAAAAGGTTAACGTGTTTTTAATGTCCTAAGAAAGATAATCACATCACTGTGTTTACTTCCAAAGGGAGTCTCAGCAAAATAATAGCTTACTAGCTTTTATCCGCTAATTGCTCAGCAAGGTATAACCATGTAGGTAAGACTGTATCAGGGTTTAACGAAACACTATCAATACCCTGCTCTACTAACCAAGCAGCAAAGTCTTCGTGATCTGAAGGCCCTTGACCACAAATACCTACGTATTTACCACGTGCTTTACAGGCTTTTATCGCCATCGCTAGTAATATTTTTATCGCTGGGTCACGCTCATCAAATAAATGCGCGATTAAACCTGAGTCTCTATCTAAACCAAGCGTTAGCTGAGTTAAATCGTTTGAACCAATAGAGAATCCATCAAAATAATCAAGGAACTGATCAGCTAATAGCGCGTTTGATGGTAATTCACACATCATAATGATGCGTAAACCATTCTCGCCACGTTTTAAACCATGCTCAGCTAAGATATCAATAACGGCTGCAGCTTCACCTAACGTACGAACAAACGGGATCATTACTTCAACATTAGTTAAATCCATGTCGTTACGAACACGTTTTATCGCTTCACATTCAAGGGCAAAACAATCTCTGAAATCTTTAGAGATATAACGCGCAGCACCACGATAACCAATCATAGGGTTTTCTTCATGTGGTTCAAACGCTTCGCCGCCAACAAGGTTAGCATACTCATTTGATTTGAAATCAGACATACGCACAATCACTTTCTCTGGTGAGTATGCTGCTGCTAACGTAGAAATACCTTCAGTTAGCTTAGCAATATAAAACTCAACAGGGCTTTCGTAACCCACGATAATATCATTAATTTCATCTTGTAATTCAGCAGGCTGAGTATCGAAATTAAGCAGTGCTTTAGGGTGAATACCAATCATTTTATTGATAATAAATTCTAAGCGCGCTAAACCAATACCAGCATGAGGTAAGCGGGCAAAAGCAAAAGCTCTGTCTGGGTTACCAACATTCATCATGATTTTAAGTGGTAACTCTGGCATATCATTAATTTCAGACGTTTTCACGTCAAAATCTAGTTTGCCACGGTAAATAAAACCGGTATCACCTTCAGCACACGAAACTGTTATGTTATCGCCAGCGTTAATAAGCTCAGTCGCATTACCACAACCAACAACCGCAGGAATACCCATTTCACGTGCAATAATAGCAGCATGACAAGTTCTTCCGCCGCGATTAGTTACAATCGCTGAGGCGCGTTTCATGATAGGTTCCCAATCAGGGTCAGTCATATCCGTAACTAATACATCACCTGGTAAGATTTTGTCCATTTCAGCCAGTGAGGATAAAACTTTCGCTTCACCGCTACCAATTTTATGACCAATTGAACGCCCTTCACAAACAACTTCTACTTTGTCATCAGTTTTTAATTGGAACTGTTCCATTACGTTGGCATTTTCACGGCTCTTAACCGTTTCAGGACGTGCTTGAACAATATATAACTTGCCATCTAAGCCATCTTTTGCCCATTCAATATCCATTGGATGACCATAATGCTTTTCAATGATAACCGCTTGTTTAGCGAGTTCTTCAACTTCAGCATCGGTTAATGAAAAACGGTTAGAATCAGCTTCATCAATATCAACAATTTCAACTTGCTTAGAATGCTCTTGGCTATCTGAGTACACCATTTTAATAGCTTTACTACCAATATTGCGACGTACAACTGCAGGTTTACCTTTCGCTAGTGTTGGTTTATGAACATAAAATTCATCCGGGTTTACTGCACCCTGTACAACCATTTCACCTAAGCCAAAGCTTGACGTGATGAAAACGACTTGGTCAAAACCAGATTCGGTATCAATAGAGAACATAACGCCTGAAGCAGAAATATCACTACGCACCATTTGCTGAATACCAGCAGATAAGGCAACGCCACGATGGTCATAGCCCTGATGAACACGGTATGAAATAGCTCGGTCATTAAACAATGAAGCAAAAACATGCTTAATAGCAACCATGACTGAATCAAAACCACGAACGTTTAAAAAGGTTTCTTGTTGGCCAGCAAAGGAGGCATCTGGCATGTCCTCTGCTGTAGCAGAAGAACGTACTGCAAAAGAAGCATCTTCAGAGAAGTCACCGGCAAGTTTTGCGTATGCAGCTTCAATATCATTCTGCATTTGAGGAAGAAATGGTGTATCGATAATCCATTGACGAATAACAGCACCACATTTGGCTAGTTCATTAACATCATCAACGTCTAAACCATCAAGTAGTTGGTAAATTTTTTCATTAATACCGCTTTGTTCTAAAAATTCATTAAATGCAAATGACGTAGTCGCAAACCCCGTAGGTACTTGCACGCCAACATTAGCTAAGTTAGAAATCATTTCACCAAGCGATGCATTTTTACCACCTACGCGGTCTACATCGTTCATGCCTAAGCTTTGATACCAAAGAACATTTTCTTGCACGTCACTTCTCCAATTAAAAAATAAATTTGATTATTTGTTTATCTATTTATTTGTCGCTAAATACATTCTACACTGCCAGTTGTACAAACTAAAAGACAAAATAAAATATAACTTAAAAGTTTTCATTATACCCATCACCAATCAAGATGTAGGTTGCAGAGTGCTTGAGCTATTTCCATTCAAAGCACTGTAATGAAATAATGATTATTCCATTGTAAATCACAGCAACAAGGTGATATTGCTTAAATGCGTCATTGATGGATATAAAACGTTTAAAACGACACCAATACTTATAAATAACGATTCGATAAGAAGAACTAATTATGCGATCAGCTTTTTACATTTCAGATGGTACCGCCATAACTTCAGAAGTTTTTGGCCACGCACTACTATCACTTTTCCCTACTGAATTCGAGCACCATACCATTTCGTTTATTGAAACTACTGAGAAAGCGCTTGCTGCAAAAGAGCGAATTAACAAAGCAAGCAGCCGCGCGGGTAAACCAGCGTTAGTGTTTCATACTTTTGTAAATAATGAGAACCGTGAAATTATTGAGAGCTGCGATGCTGTTCTATATAACTTTCTCGAACCCTTTGTTGCGCCACTTGAAAAAGAGTTAGCTATAAAAGCCAAACCTACAACCCATAGAACCCACAGCATTCACGAAAAGAGCTACGATTATCGCATTGAAGCAGTAAATTATGCGTTAACTAATGATGATGGGTCAAACGTCACCAACTATGAAGAAGCGGATGTGATTCTAGTAGGAGTCTCTCGCTCAGGAAAAACGCCGAGTTCACTCTATTTAGCACTACAATATGGTATCAAAGCGGCAAACTATCCGTTTACTGACGATGATATGGAAGAACTTAAAATCCCTAGTTTTTTAAAACCTTTTCATAAAAAGCTATTTGGCTTAACCATAGATGCACAACGCTTAATTGATATTAGAGATGGTCGTATGGCTAACAGTAAATATTCTTCTGCAAGGCAGTGTCGTATGGAAGTAAGAGAAGTAGAAAAACTCTATAAAAATGAGCAGATCCCTTTCATCAATACCACTAAACTTTCAGTCGAAGAGATTACCGCTAAGATACTTGCTGAAACTGGCTTGCAACGTTACAAATATTAAATTAAATGACGAATAACAAGCTTATATCAATTTATCGGTGGGTTATTCCGTTTTTATTGCCTTTTATTAGCAATAACAGTTCACATTAGCCACTAATTTAGCTATGTTATCGCGCATAAATTACTTTATGTATGCGCGATATACGCGGCCTTCTGTTAACCTTTAAAGAAGCCAAAGTAAACCAAACTTAATCTAAAGATATATTAGAATTTCATGACAATTAAAACCGATGAATTACGCACTACGCTAATTGAAAATTTAGCCTCACCTGCGCAGCTTGCTGAGCAAATTCCGTTAAGTACGGCCACTGCAGATTTTATCATGCAAAGTCGTAAAGAAATTGAAGCGGTTATTAGTGGTGACGACAAACGTTTATTAGTCATTATTGGCCCTTGTTCGATTCATGATACAACCGCTGCTATTGATTACGCTAAAAAACTCACCGTATTACGTGACAAGTATAAAAATGAATTACTCATTGTAATGCGCGTATATTTTGAAAAACCACGTACCACCGTTGGTTGGAAAGGTTTAATTAGTGATCCTGATTTAGACAAATCATTTCATGTGGCCAAAGGTTTAAAACTAGCACGTAATTTATTAGTCGAAATTAATGATTTAGGATTGCCAGCTGGTACTGAGTTTTTAGATATGGTTACCGGTCAGTATATTTCTGATCTAATCAGTTGGGGCGCCATTGGTGCTCGCACAACAGAGAGTCAAGTTCATCGTGAGTTAGCCTCTGCCCTGTCTTGTCCTGTTGGTTTTAAAAATGGTACTGACGGAAATGTTAAAATTGCCCTTGACGCCATTCAAGCCTCGAGCGTGCCGCATGTATTGTATTCACCTGACAAAAGTGGCCAAATGTGTATTTACCAAACACATGGGAATCCATTTGCTCACGTAATTTTACGTGGTGGTAAAGTGCCTAATTACCACGCTGCAGATATTAAAGAAACAAGACAAAAGCTTGAGAAAGCGTCATTACCACAAAGTATTATGGTCGATTGTAGCCATGGTAATAGCTATAAAGATCACAATAAACAGATTGATGTAGCGCGTTCAATAGCTGATCAAATCAGTCAAGGTGAAGACAGTTTATTTGGTGTTATGATTGAAAGTTTTATCGAAGAAGGTAATCAATCAGTAAAAGCTGACACGCCGTTAACTTACGGTAAAAGTATCACTGATGCCTGTATTGACTTAACAGTCAGTGAAGAGATATTAGGCTTGTTAGCCGATTCAGTGAAAACACGTTTCGCGTAAATAACATGTCGTAACTCACATAAAAAAACCTTAGCTTTTGACTAAGGTTTTTTTATGAAAAATTTGTTGCGATGAGTTATTTCATTCTTTATATTTTCTCTAATAAACCATCACTTGCTGCTTCCACTAAATCTAGCACATATTCAAAACCTTTAGCGCCGCCATAATAGGGATCTGGCACCTGCTCTTCTTCATGTTCAGTCGCAAAATCTAGCATTAAATGTATTTTGTCATGCATCGCTGGTGGCGCTACTTTTTTTAGCTCTGCAACGTTGTCATAGTCCATTGCCAGGATGAGGTCAAAGTCGGTAAAATCTTGCACGGTAACTTTACGTGCTTTAATACCATCAAAAGAATAACCGCGTACAACACCTGCTTTTTGAGCGCGATGATCGGGTTTTTGTTTAGCATGTGCACCCACAGTGCCCGCAGAATCAACTTTTAATGCTAAACCTTTTACTTTCATTTTATGTCTAAAAACAGCTTCTGCACTAGGTGAGCGACAGATATTGCCCATACATACAAACAATACGCTTTTTATTTCATTAAAATTCATAAACTTAACCACTATTTCCCATGTAATTAGCAGACAATCATTAGTATTTTAAGCACTAATAAATCAATAACTTATGTTTATTTTCCGGAGAGAGAACTAAGGCTATTTTGAGCTGTTTTGATCAGAAGGTAAAGGATAAATTTAACTAGACAATTGCTTTACATCAAACTGTGGTTATAAAGTAGATCTAGGTACTAAAATATTTATTCTAATCATTCTGCTGATGCTCACATATACTTATCAGGATGTTAAACTTGATTTAAATAAGCTGAAGCGCCCAATAAACCGGGTTGAGGTTCAATGATCACATAGGTTGGCGTTCGCTTAGTAAGCGATGACAAGCGCCCTTTATCTTCAAATCGTCTCCTAAAATTACTGTGCTCAATAAACTCAATAAATCTTGGTGCAATACCACCCGCAATATAAACACCTCCTAAACTATTAGCCGTTAATGCCGAATTTCCTGCGAATGAACCTAGTACACCACAAAACACTGACAATCCCTGATAACAAACTGGGCAAGTACTAGCTATAGCACGAGCGGTAATTTGTTCTGCAGACAATTTATCAGCTTCTACACTATGGCTATTTTTCCAGCCGTTTAGAGAGGTTAACGCCTGATATATTTGCTCTAAACCATACCCTGAAAGTAGTTGCTCATATGAAACTCGACCTTTTCTTTCCTGTAAATATTGCAATATTTTTATTTCTACCTCATCGACAGGTGCAAAGTCAACATGCCCACCTTCACCACTTAGGCAATGCCACTTATTACCCATTGGGACTAATGTAGCAACACCTAATCCTGTTCCTGGGCCGCAAACAGAAATAGCTTTATCGGCAGTAAACTCACCACTACCAATTTGGACCTTTTGTTCATTGCTAAGAAAAGGAATTGCCATGGCAATGGCAGTATAATCATTAATCAAACACAAGCTATTTAAGTCGAGCTGCTGTTTTAATTCATGTTGAGAGAACTTCCATGGCAGGTTAGTCATTGAAATCAAATCATTATCAACAGGACAGGCAATGGCCAAACAAGCATCAACTTTTTGCCCTTTCAGCTGCTTTTCTATCATATATTCGGTGATAACTTGATGTAAACTCAAAAAGTCCGAACATCGATAAGTTTTAACCTCTGATAAACAGTTGTTTTCAGAAGCGATTGCTAATCTGATATTGGTACCACCAATATCAGCAACTAAATTGATACACCCACTTGATGCTGAACTCATAATACTCTTCTACCCTACATAATATCAAACGAAATCACAGCCAGACTTGACCTATTAAAAAGCCTAATAATAAACTAAATAATTTCTAACAGAGACTCTTGAATCGCTTCTAACGAGCTATATTTAGGCATAAATTCCAGCAATTCTTTTGCTTTGAGGTTACTACAGTTTGTACTGTGGCTGACATGTTCAACAGTCGCATTGAAGTCTTGCTCATTTAGATGATGCTTCATTTCCTTAATAGGTAAATATCGTAAATCCGCGGGCTGCGCATACCAATCAGCTAAAGATAACGCATAGCCTTTAAGTGTCAGTGCTTGGTCGGATACAGCATGAAAACTTTCTCCTAAAGCATTTTTACGGTGTTTGATAGCTTGTATAAAAAGGCTTGCTACATCATCAGCATGGACATGATGTAAGGTTTCTAACCCTAAATTTGGTAGCAAAACTTCATGGCCTTGAGATATATCAATGAAAAATAGCTCATTAAAGTTGCCCGCAGGGTTTAGAGGTATCCACCCAGGACCGACAATATGGCCAGGATGAATTACCGTTGCAGGAAATTGCTGATAAATATATTCTTCATGTAAGTATTCTTCTATTTCTGCTTTGTTTATTCCATATTCGCCTAGAGGACGCTTTATTTGTCCTTCAACCGATGGCACTGCTCTTGTTTCGCCATGTACCCATATAGTACCGCAGTGAAGAAATTGTTTGATTTTCCCTTTTACGGCCTCAACCAGTTGTTGTGCACTTTGTTTAGTAAAACAAATCAAATCAATAACAATGTCCGGCTCTAAATCAGCTATAGCCTGACCAAACTGATTCGATTCTTCTAACTTCACCCTATCTAAAGCGACTGACTTTACACTCTTCCATGCTGGGTTATCATTATATGGTGTTTGTTGGTGACGACTTACCGCCAATACTTCAAAACCTTGATTGACTAATTTTGGCACTAAATAACTACCGATATGTCCTGTCGCTCCAATTACAATAACTCGCATGGCTCTATTCTCTTTATTTAAACGTTTTAATTAAAGTTTATTTTACTATTTATACTGTTGCCTTCGTGGCTCCGGTACTAATGCCACCATCAACCAATAGTGTTTGTCCCGTTACATATTCACTTGATTTTGAAGCTAAAAATACAACCGCACCATCAAGATCATGGGGTTGTCCTGGGCGACCTAATGGAATACGATCACAAATATAGCTTAGCCACTCTTCATTTTCATAGAGCACTTTATTTTGTGCGGTTTCAAACCACCCTGGCGCTAAGCAATTGACGGTAACGCCTGATTGCCCCCAATCATCAGCCAAGCTCATGGTTAATTGTTTAATGCCACCACGACTAGCACAATACGGAGCTAAACCCGCAAAGCCAGATACGCTGGTCACTGAACCAATATTTATAATGCGGCCATAATTTTCTTTAACCATATGCTTGGCAACCGCCTGCGCTACAAAAAAAGCCCCCCTTAAATTAGTATTTACCACTAATTCCCAATCATCCCAGCTAACCTCTAAAGCAGGTTTACGTATATTACAGCCAGCATTATTAACAAGAATGTCAATTTTTCCATAATAAGCAATAGCCTCATCAACCATGTGATTAATACTGTTTTGATTATTTACATCTAGAGGTAGTGCAAGTACTTGTACACCCAGCTTTGATATCTCAGCAACAATATCAGTAAGGTCATTAACATTGCGTGCTGTTAGTACTAAATCTGCGCCTGACTTGGCTAAAGCTCGTGCAAAATATTGACCTAAACCTCTACTGGCACCAGTAATAACCGCAACATTATTTGTTAAATCAAAAAGTGCGTTCATCTAACTATATTCCTTGCTGTTTCCTTGCTATTAGTTACCTTATCAACCAAATAAATAATTGATTGATAATCAATGCCTGCGTGCTCTGACAAACCTATTTCACACGTTCGGCTGTTGCTATACCCTTGACTACAACTGCTTGGCACTTGTTCTTTCAATGACGCTAAAGCATTCGCATTTAGCTCAGGAACGGTAAATCCTTTATCGCCAGCAAAACCACAGCAATAAATATGCTCTGGAATATTCACTTGTGTTGCACATCGATTAGCTAACGAGATCATTTTATCCGTTAAGCCCATTTTTCGACTAGTACAAGTGACATGTAACATGATGCTTTCATCGGTAGCATTAAAGGTTAAATGTTTCGCTAATACATCTTCAATAAAACCAACTGGCTCATATATGTTAAGTGAACTATCAGCATTATCGCCTTCATATAACATCGATTTGCATGGGCTAGTATCAAATAAAACAGGATACTGGCCATTGTTGCTCAATTTGCTCAACTGGCTTTCTGTTGCTTGACGCTTTTGTTCAGCTTGCGTAAACATGCCCTTGCTTTTAAACGGCATACCACAACATTGGCCTGTAAAATCTGGACTGATCACCTCAAAGCCAGCTTTATCGAGCAAACGCATAGTAACGTCAGTTAACGATTCTTGCTCTTTAGCTGCTGCTGCTGGCCCCATGGTACGACTAGCACAGCTTGGAAAATAAACTACTTTAGGTCGTGATTTTTCTTTCACTGGTTCTTGAACAGGCTTAATTGTTGTCGGCTGATAATTTGCCCTTGATGGCATATTTTTGTTCCATAGCGGCAAACGATTAAAACTGATCTTTGTCATCGCTTTACTAACAAAAGACATTACGCTATTGCCGAGTACTTTTTGCGCGATTGCAACACTTGCCAAAGAAAAACGTGTGGTTTTCTCTATTAAAGAAAACTTATTGGCTAAAGCTTTCGACAGTGATTGATGTTTTTTATTTCGCTCACTGCGAAATTCACGGATTAAATCCCCAGTATTAATACCTACAGGGCATCGCTGTGCACATAAACCCGTGGCAGCACAAGTATCTATACCTAGATACTTAAAGTCGGCTTCTAATTCAGCAAGTAGACTTGGGTTTTCATTACTCTTACGTAAACGCTGAATTTCTCTGTAGCTGGTAATTCGCTGTCGAGGGGTAAAACTTAAGCCTGTTGAAGGGCAAACAGGCTCGCAAAAACCACACTCAATACACTTATCAATAAGTTCATTCGCAGCAGGTAAGGCTTTAAGTGATTTCAAATGAGCTTTTTCATCATCATTAATAAGCACCCCTGGATTTAAAATATTATCGGGATCAAATAAGGCTTTGATCTCTTCCATCAGCTGATAACCTTGCTTGCCCCATTCAAGCTCAATAAAAGGAGCCATATTACGTCCAGTGCCATGTTCGGCCTTTAAAGAGCCATTAAATTCAACCGCCACTAGCTGACAAACATCATTCATAAAAGCTTCATAACGTTCAATTTCAGTTTGCGATGAAAAGTCTTGAGTAAAAACAAAATGCAAGTTGCCATCTAGGGCATGGCCAAAAATTATCGCTTCATCATAGTTATGTTGGTCAAATAAACACTGTAAACGTGAAACACCTTGGGCTAAATCTTCAACAGCAAAAGCGACATCTTCAATGATCACAGTTGTCCCAGTCTCCCGAACAGCTCCCACTGCGGGAAAAGTTTGTTTTCTTATTGCCCAAAGTTTTGAGTATTCATCAACACTATCGGTAAACTTAATGCTATTAGTCTGTTCAAACCGGGCTAATACCGTAGTTAAGTTGGCTATTTGTTGCTCAAGTAACGTTTTATTTGCTGCTCGTGTTTCAATTAACAAGGCTGCAACACCTTCAGGCATTTCATGAATAAAGTCAGGCAGCCCTTCCATATCTCGAACTGACATTAATGATCGATAATCTAACAATTCAACTGCTGAAACATCTTCAGCAGCTAAGGCACTTACCGCACGACAAGTAATATCGATATTTGGAAATAGTACTAAAGAGCTGGCACGATATTTATGCTCAATAACCGTGTTGTAAGTAATCGACGAAATAAAGCCCAATGTTCCTTCAGAGCCAATCATTAAATGCGCTAAAATATCAATAGGGTCTTCAAAGTCAACCAAGGAATTAATCGCATAACCTGTGGTATTCTTTAATCGGTACTTGTGTCTGATTAATTCACTTAAGGCTTTATTTCGTTTAGTCTTAGCTGAAAGTTCAGCTAAGTTTTCAAGTAATGTCTCGTGGCTTTGTTTGAAGTGTGCCCTGCTAGATGTATCGCCGGTATCGAGTACTGTTCCGTCATGTAATACCAGCCTTATGCTATCAAGGGTATGATAACTGTTTTGTGATACACCACAGCACATACCACTTGAATTATTTGCTGCAATACCTGCAATTTTACAAGTATTAATAGATGCGGGATCTGGGCCTAGCCTACGTCCATAAGGTAGCAGATACTTATTAGCATCCGCCCCAATAACACCTGGACCTAAAGTGATTTTCAATCCAAGATCATTGATTTTATGGTTGCGCCAACTATTGGTTAACATGATTAAAATCGAGTCTGATTGCGCTTGCCCAGACAAACTCGTGCCCGCGGCTCTAAAAGTGACAGCAAGCTTGACCGCTTTAGCTTTTTTCATCACCTCAATAAGTTCATTTTCATCATCAACTCTTATCACTATTTGTGGTATTAACCGATAAAAACTCGCATCAACGCCAAATGCCAACCGTTTGGCATGATCAGTAATAATTCTTTCTGTTGGAATTATCTTAGATAAACTCAGAGCAAACTCTTGATAAGGGTGAGACAACATTAAAAATCCTTCAGCAAATAAATATACACAATACATCTAATATCACTATAGTGGCCGAACGTCTCTTATTGCACTACTCAATGGTTGACTATTGAATGGTATTTTTTTAACGTGCATGTCTATCATTGAAAACACCATTTAAAGTAACTTCCCCGCAATGATTCACCTGAATAATCAAGCTCTCACCTTCTTTGTGCTAACGAGAAATTAGCGCCGATAACTATCGATGAAAATCAACGGATGTTAATTTAGTATCAGAAAATTCTCATTTACGACTTAGCGAAACAAGGGGGACTATCGATATAGTTACTCTATTAAGAAGCCACAATGAGATTTTCCCATGACAAATACTTTATCTACAACTACTGCACCGACAACTGAGAACAAACTCGCTATCGTTACTGGTGGAAGTTCAGGCATTGGACGTGAGCTAGCTATTTGCTTAGCACAAAATGGCTGGAACGTTGCCATCAATTATGCAGGTAATGCTGCTGGCGCAGATGATGTTGTTACCGAAATAGAAAAACTGGGTCAGCAAGGTTTTTCCCTTCGATGTGATGTAGGTTTGAGCGAAGATGTAAATCAATTCATCAGTGCTGTCGAAGATAAATTCAACAAAGCACCAGACTTATTAGTCAATAATGCTGGCTGTCAAACGTGGTCTCCTTTTTTAGAGTTAGAAGAAGACAGCTGGGATAAAGTTATTCGTACTAATTTAAAAGGTTGCTTTTTATTATCACAATCTGTCGCCAAACTCATGATTAAACATAAAGTGAAAGGCGCAATTGTTAACATTGGCTCTGGTTGTAATAAAGTACCCTTCCCTAATTTAGTTGACTATACCGCATCAAAAGGCGGCATTGAAATGCTAACTCGCTCTACCGCCATTGAGCTTGGTAAATATAACATCCGTGTAAACTGTGTGGCACCTGGTGCCATTGAAATTGAAAGAACCAAAATTGAAGATCCAAACTACGCAAAAACCTGGTCTAAAGCGGCTCCTATTAACCGTGTTGGCTACCCAGAAGACATCTACAATGCTGTTGAATTCCTTGGAGGAGAAAAATCAAGCTTTATCACCGGGCAAACATTATGGGCTGTCTCTTATACACATCTGACGCTGCCGACGAAGAGGATAG
>OJBR01000113.1_pt1 | contig 49118 bp, 36 predicted proteins | sample 1591161 | NCBI WGS metagenome assembly OJBR01 (sample SAMN05416803, study PRJEB24817) | seawater metagenome | isolation source: Sea water | place: Canada:Atlantic | collected 2013-07
CGGAGATGTGTATAAGAGACAGTATTCATATTTTGTTCAACAATACTGCTGAATAAACCAAAAGGAGAGTTTTTATTAATATCACTGCTCAGTTTTAAAATATCATCTTGATGTTCGATAAAGGCTGATAGACTTTGTTCAAGAAATTGTTGTAAATAGTCTTGATTATCATTGCCATAAAAGCATATAAGTCGCTTCAAGAGCGTATTAGTCAATAATGATTGACGCTCACTAGTTTCTTCTTCACTTATAATTTGAATTAATATGCTACGCGTTTTATCTTCATCTGTTTTTGAATCAACTATTTTAAACTCTTGATTCGCTATAACTAATTCTCGAATATAATCCAAGTTTACATAATGACTTTTGGTAGTGTCATATAGACGACGGTTTGGATATCTTTTAATTATGATCAACGGTAACCCCGGTTGGTTATTAATTTTTACTTTCGCTATGGTACGAACAGCTTAAAAGAAGCATTCTTTGTTAGTAGTATATCAGACATACCATCGATAAAAAAAGCGACCTTTGTGGCCGCCTTTTATATTAACTTAACAAGTAAATGCCCAAAAAAGGATAAATATCTATAACAACTCAACAGCTATATGCGTTTTTTCACGTAACTGCCAGGAGCAGCTTCAATACTTGAATATTTTTTTGAACCTTGCTTGCGTGCAGTAACTTGTTTGCCTGATTGAGGAGCTATCCAATTTTCCCAATCTGTCCACCAAGAACCTTCTTTTTTAGTAGCACCTTCAAACCATTGTTCTGCAGAGTCCGAAAGTTCATCGTTAACCCAATGCGGATATTTACCGTGATCTACAGAATTAATAACGCCAGCTAAATGGCCAGAACCAGCTAAAACAAATTTTGTCGGGCCAGAAAAAGCCTTAGCTCCTTTATATGATGCTTGCCATAATACAATATGGTCGGCAATAGTCGCTAAGAAATAACTTGGTGTGGTGATCTTACTTAGTTCAATTGGGACACCTTCAACTTCAACAGCACCATCTTTTATCAAGTTATTCTCTTGATAAGTATTGGTCATATAAAAATCAAAGGTTTCTGCTGGTAAATTTGAAGAATCACTGTTCCAATATAAGATATCAAATGGTGCAGGATCTTTACCTTTTAAGTAGTTATTAACAAAGTATGACCAAAATAAACTGTTTTCACGAAGCATACTGAACGCTAAGCCAAGCACACGACCATCTAGTATCCCTTTTTCTTTGATATTCTTTTTCAAGAAAGGCAACATTTGCTCAGAAAGATAAACACCAATTTCACCTGGCTCATCAAAATCGAGTAATGTTGTCAAAAAGGTCAATGAATTTATCCGTGTATCACCTTTTGCCAATAAATATGATTGAGTTGTTGCTAACAATGTTCCACCGATGCAATAACCTACAACATTCACTTTATTCGATTTTGTGACTTGTTCAATAACATCAAGGGCTGCGATTGGACCTTCTTTCATATAGTCATTAAAACCCTTATGAGAAAGTGTCGCGTCCGGATTTATCCATGAAATTACAAATACCGTATGCCCTTGAGCTACAGCCCACTTAATAAGGGATTTTTGCTCATCCATGTCTAAGACATAATACTTATTAATAAAAGGGGGAATAAACAATAAAGGCACTTCATTAACTTTTTTAGTGCTTGCTTTGTACTGTATTAGTTGAATTAAATCATTTTGGTAAATCACATCACCAGGGGTGTAAGCTAAAGTCTCTCCTAAAGTAAATGCATCAGTATCTGTTTGTGAAATTCTAAGCGCATCAGCAGGACTTTTCTGTAAGTCTTGCATAAAATTTTGCAATCCCTTGATAAGGTTTTCACCTTTAGACTCTAGTATATCGCGGCAAACTTCAGGATTTGTTAAGGCATTATTAGTTGGAGAAACAGAGTTGATATATTGTCGGGTATAGAACTTAATTTGTTCTTCAGCCTTGGGATCATCAAAATGTAGGCTATCAACCATTTCTTGCATCATGTTTGAATTTAAAAGATAGGACTGCTTTAAATAGTTATAAACAGGATTTTCAGACCATTCACTGTCATTAAACCTTCTATCATTACGCTCTTCAGAAACCACTGGATCAACTTTTGTACCAAGCAATGCTTTAGTTGCGCTTTGCCAAAGTTCAGCTTGCTGATTCATAAAAGACATCTGTTTATTAAATAACATCGCTGTATCAACTTTTACTCCTTTAGATAAAAGTTGAGATAATTTCTCTGAATCCATCATTGAATTTAAGCTTTCTGTATCAGAATCACTTAAAACCTGCTTGACCATGGTGTTAAATACTTCTGAATATTGCTCTAAAAAATCAATTACTTCATTTTGCTGACTCGATTCCATAATATATCCTTGTAAATGATTTGGTTATAATTCATTCGCTTTAAACTGTTAAAAGTTGAGATATTTTTAAATTCTAATAAACAATTTACAAACAATAATAATAAGATACAAACTTATTTGATAATTATCTGTTTGAACAGCCTTGCCTCAACCTTATGATAAAACACAGTGTACTTGTCTAATAAGCAACCAACACTAAGGATACCTTTATTTTTGATGCGGTGCAGCAAGAAATTATTGACCAATTTGATTTTGCTAGGTACACTCGCTTTAAATACGGATGCTGCGCTGCAATATAAAAATAAAAATTGGAACCTTAATTAACGCTAAATAATGAAATAGGAACCTTAATTAACTATAACGTAAACTGTTCAACCGGTAATATTAGTGTATTTGATTCTGTAAAACACTTTAATAGCAAGTTGATTAAGTTCTTTCCCACTCAGCGAGAATTAAAAGCTTTAGAGGCAATGCATTGATTGTTGAGAATGGTTATTCCCTTATCAAAATCAATAAAGCTGCATATAAACCTTTTAAAATCGCCCTTGGGAGCTCATTGATAAACTGATAACATCACAAGATTAATGAAATATAGAATAACTATATTTAACAAGTTTTGTTTGTTCTAAGCTCAACAATGTAGCTCTGCGTAGGGAAGAAATTTAATCAAATTGGTATAAGATCAATACGAAAGTTAAGACCCGTTGAAAGCTTATTTGAAGGATAAAACACATGATGTATCAAACCTACGACCTCTATAGTCGCTCCGCCGAACTGATGAATGGTTTTATCAAAGTGAATCAACAATTGCTCACTCATCCATTTAACCCATTTTCAAATACCCTAGTGGGAAAAAGTATTAATGCAGCACTCGACAGTGCATACCACCATACAAAAACTTACGATAAACAGCCTTTTGATATCAAAACATCAGTAATTGACGGTGAAACAATTAACATCACCGAACAAATTCTTGTCGAAAAACCTTTTTGTAATTTAATTCACTTCAAACAAGATACCGAGGTCAAACAACCTAAACTGTTTTTGGTTGCTCCGCTTTCGGGTCATCATGCAACCCTACTCAAAGCAACAATAGAACGTTTAATTGTAGATCATGATGTGTATATTACGGATTGGTTAGATGCGAAAAATGTTCCTTTATCTGAAGGATCCTTTGGTTTTGATGATTACGTAACTTACGTGATCGATTTTATGAAAGAAATTGGCGAAGATACGCATGTCTTAGCCGTTTGCCAACCTGCAGTTCAAGCCCTAATAGCAACAGCTGTATTGGCTAAAGAAAAAGATCCAGCAACACCTAAATCTCTTACAATAATAGCTGGCCCAATTGATACTAGTATCAATCCTAACGAACTCAATAAATATGCCAGTAGTAAAGATTTAAAATGGTTTGAAAATAACGTTATTATGACAGTGCCTAATCGCTTCCCCGGTGCAGGGCGAAAAGTTTACCCTGGCTTTATCCAGTTAAGCTCTTTTATGGCGATGAATATAGAAAACCATATAACTAAACATACTGATTATTTTGGCCATGTTTTTCACGGAAAAGAAGATAAACAAGAAAGCCATCGTGATTTTTATGACGAATATCTAGCGGTATTAGATCTTAACAGTGAGTTTTATCTAGAAACCCTCGATCGCGTTTTTATTAATCATGATTTAGCTAATGGCAAAATGACTTATCATGGTGAGCTTGTAGACTTATCAGTAATCACTGATACAGCATTACATACCATTGAAGGAAAAAACGATGATATTTGTTCGTTAGGACAAACCCAAGCAGCACAAACTTTATGTTCTGGCATCCCAGAGCAAAAGAAGTTGGATCAAGTTTTTGATGGTGTTGGTCACTTTGGAACGTTTAGTGGCTCTGCTTTTCGCGAAAGAATAGCACCGAGTATTGCAGAGTTTATTCAAAAGCATAAATAACTCTTCTCTGAGAGAAGTAAGTTATTAAGTAAATAAAAAGTAGGCTTGTTATCAAACCTACTTTTTTATTTTATCATTAATAAAAATCAACTATCTTGCTACCCAACCACCGTCTAATACCATGGTTTGTCCTGTCATATTTTTAGCGACATCACTTGCTAAATAACTTACTGAACCACATATTTCTTCTATATCGATAAATGCTTTTTTCGGCATTGGCGCCAGCATAATGTTATTAACAACTTCTTCTTCACTAATACCATGCTCTTTCGCCGTATCTGCAATTTGCTTCTCAACCAACGGAGTTTTTACATAGGCAGGACAAATAGTATTGATAGTAATATCTTGATCACCTGTTTCTAACGCAATCACTTTAGAGAAACCTATGATGCCATGCTTAGCGGCAACATAAGCACTTTTGTATGGAGAGGCGACTAAGCCATGCAAAGAGCCAATATTAATAATACGACCAAAATTATTTGCTCGCATCAAAGGTAATACCGCTTTAGTCATCATTGCAGGACCAACGAGTAGTACATTGGTAATCAATTGCCATTTATCTGCGGGAAACTCTTCTAATTTAGAGACATATTGAATACCTGCATTGTTGACTAATACATCAATGCGGTTATTAAACTCATCCGCACGAGCAATAACATTATCAATATCAGCTTGCATAGTAACATCAAGTTTAAACGCTAATGCATCTCCTCCTGACTGGTTAATACTCTGTGCTACATCTTCAGCCACAGATAAGTTAATATCACTAATAAGGATTTTATATCCTTGTTTAGCTAAATCTTTTGCTATTCCTAAGCCAATACCACTGACAGAACCCGTTACTAAAGCCGTTTTTTTAAGTGTCATATTTTATTCCATTAGTTTGTTTATATTCTAAACAGAATATAACGATAGTTTGTTAATGTTAACTAAACACTGCAATTATTTACTTGTTAAGTTCACGTTTAAGCGTAAATAGCCTAAAAGAGCCAAAACAAAATAAAGAATAACTTATAGCAAAAAAGTTATATACGAACACATCGCTCACTTATCAACCAGTTGTCGCATACAAAAACAACTCAGCCTATAATGAATCGTAACTCCCCCATTCAAGCCAAATAAAAGTCGATTTAATTTAAAAATATAAAATTTAATTTTTTACGTACTACGACTAAAGTTAATTAGTTGAATGATTCAGCTTGATATATGATAAAAAATGAGCAAATAGCTCAAAAAATATAAAATTTAGAAACCTCTATGTACAAATATAAAATATAACAAGGAGCACAGTTATGGGACGCATTGCATTAGTAACAGGCGGAACTCGTGGAATAGGCGAATCAATTAGCATTATGCTAAAAGATAGTGGTTATACTGTCATCGCTAACTATGCTGGTAATGATCAGGCAGCTCAAGAGTTTACAGAGCGAACAGGTATTCGAACTTCTAAATTTGATGTCAGTGATTTTGAAAGTGTAACTAACAGTATTAACGATATAGAGTCTGAAATTGGGCCAATCGATATTCTTGTAAATAATGCAGGGATCACAAGAGATGGCACTATGCACAGGATGGACTTTGAGAAGTGGAATGCCGTTATTCAGACCAATTTATCCTCTTGTTTCAATACTTCTCGTGCAGTTATTGAAGGTATGAGAGAACGATCATTTGGACGTATTGTTAATATAGGTTCAGTTAATGGTCAAGCAGGTCAGTATGGCCAAGTAAACTATGCAGCAGCTAAATCTGGTATTCACGGTTTTACTAAAGCATTAGCACAAGAAGGAGCAGCAAAAGGTATTACGGTCAATGCGATTGCACCAGGTTACGTTGAAACCGATATGGTTCGAGCAGTACCTGAAGACGTTTTAGCCAAAATTGTCAAAACAATACCGGTAGGACGCTTAGGCCAACCAGAAGATATAGCGCGTTCAGTACTATTTTTAGTCGCTGATGAAGCAGGTTTTGTTACTGGCTCAACCTTATCTATCAATGGCGGTCAGCACATGTACTAAGGATAAAAGTATTATTTTAAAACTTTTATCACGCTAACGTAGATGAGCAATCATCTACGTTTTTATTTAACACCTTAGCCCTCTCGCCATTTAACAAATAATAATACCAATACTTTCAATAACTCAAGAGATAAAATCTTTCTCGTTTCTGATTACCCTTTTGAAACAAAACTCAGCTCTTCTGCTCACAGTTAGGCTTAGCTAGATAAAGAAAATAGGCTGATGAGATACCAGCAGAAGCAAATATCATACACATCACCATGATTTGATATCTTGCGGCAATAAAAGGCGAAACCCCTGAGAGGATTTGTCCTGTCATCATACCAGGCAAAGAAACTATTCCCACCGCTAAAAGCGCATTTACATTGGGGATCATCGATGCTTGAAACGCAACATTTCGAGCTTGTTTATAGTTCACCTTATTCGTCAGTTCAGAATAAAAACGCTCTCCAGACAAACTAATACTGTTCATGCTACTAGCGAAAACCATACCTGCAAGGGGAATAAGTGTTTGGGCGTGATACCAAGGTGAGAGTTGTAATACACCTTGGGTGATAATTAATAAAGTTAGTACACCGCTGAGTGATATAGCTAATACCGCGCGCTGAAAAAGTTGTCTCTTAGGCGCTTCAATATTATTTAAGGCTATCCAGCTAGAAAATAGCACCATAATGATTAATAGGACTAAGACTAACCAAGCACTATTCGACTCAAATATATAACCGAGAAAAAAGCCCACTAATAATAATTGCACCAGCATACGAGCAAGAGCATGAAGTGTTCTTTTTTGTGGTAACGACCAGCTAAATTGAATAAATATTACCGCTAGTACCGGAATAAAAGCCAGGGCTAACTGTGGTAATTCAATTATGTTTAATGTCTTTTCTATCATTTATATTACTTTCAGTTTAGGGGAGCTCAATCGTTGTGATATTTTCAACCATTAATTGCACGGTGCGTTTACCACGAAATTCATTAACATCTAATCTATAAGCCAAATGCACCTGTTTTGCTTGAGTATTTGGCCAAGCCTTAACATCCACATTAAAGGCAATACCGTCAAATACTTCACCCTGTTTTTCTACCACAAGTTTAAGGTGTTTTTCACCTACAATCCGTTGCTGAACTAAAGTGAAATTATCATCAAATAATGGTTCAGGGAAGTTTTGTCCCCAAGGCCCCGCATCTCTAAGTTTCTCGGCAAAGTCTAAGTTAAGATGCTCAAGAGGAAGCTCACCATCAGATAAAATAATACTTTGTAAATCTTCTTCTTTTAACCACTTACCTGCTAATTCATTGAATAGCTGCTGAAAACGTTCAAAATCACTTTGTTTTATTGATAAACCTGCCGCCATTGCATGACCACCAAATTTACTAATAATATCAGGATGCTGACTATCAATATGTTCTAATAAATCTCTAATGTGCAAACCTGGAATAGAGCGTGCTGAACCTTTAATCTCTCTATTCACATCACCAATAGAATCATCGTCTTTACCCGTAGCAAAAACAATACAAGGTCGATGAAATTTTTCTTTTAATCGGCCAGCGACAATGCCAATAACACCTTGATGCCAATCTTGCTGATAAAGTGCGATAGCATTAGGCAAATTATTTTCATCAAACTTGAGTGAAGTAAGTACTTGCTCAGCTTCAATTTGCATACCCTGCTCTATCTCTCGGCGAGTTTTATTAAGATCATCAAGCTCCGCAGCCATCACTCGAGCACTCGATAAATCATTAGCAAGTAAACAGTTAATGCCATAAGACATGTCATCAAGACGTCCTGCGGCATTAATTCTTGGACCTAAAGCAAAACCAAAATCACTGGCAACGAGCCTTTGCTGATTTTTATTCGCTATTTCAATAAGCGCTTGAATACCCGGTCGAGTTTTTCCGGCACGAATACGTTTCAAACCTTGTTCTACTAAAATTCGGTTATTCGCATCAAGTGACACCACATCGGCCACAGTTCCTAAAGCAACTAAGTCTAATAGTTGAGCGATATTAGGCTCAGCAATACCCTGCTCAGTAAAATAGTTTTGCTCACGGCAATACTTTCTTAAAGCCAGCATTAAATAAAAAGCCACCCCCACGCCGGCAAGAGCTTTGCTCGGGAAGTTACAACCATGTTGATTAGGGTTAACAATAGCATCAGCATTGGGTAATGAGTGTCCCGGTAAGTGATGATCCGTAACAATAACCTGCATACCTAGATCTTTGGCGCGCTTAACACCAGCAATACAGCTGATACCATTATCCACTGTTATCAGCATTTGCGCATTTTGTTGCGCGGCAATATCAACAATTTCAGGGGTTAAACCATAACCATATTCAAAACGGTTTGGCACAATAAAGTCATGATTACTACTGTTAAACAGGTTCAATGCAGTCATCATCAAAGCAGTGCTCGTAGCACCGTCGGCATCAAAATCACCAACAATAATAATACGTAATTTATTTACTAACGCGCCATGCAATAACTGACACGCTTTATCCATGCCCATAAGCGCTGTTTCATCGACCATACCTTGTAGATGAGCAACATTAAGTTCAAGCTCTTGCGCCGATTTCATACCACGACTAGCATAAATTTGTTTTATGATTTCGGCTAGGTTATTAGGTAAGTGGCTGGTAGCTACTTTCTCTCGGCGAACAATTGTTTTACTCATACTATTCGGTCTCAGTTTTGCTGGTGATAGTTATATACCCGTTACCAATCAAGATGCATGTTTCAGAGTGCTTGAGTAATTTCAATTCAAGACGCTGTGATGAAATAATGGTTATTCCCTTATAAATCACAGCAACGATCAAGTGATGTTGCTCAAGCGCTTCTTCGATGGGTTTTAAATGACTTTATACGGCGTCAAATAATCAAAGCACAGAATAACTATACTTAAATTATCTTCCTTGCCTAAAGTGATTTAATTCCCACTGAAACCCTGCACTTTGAATGGTAACGGGTATAGCTGTGATAACGCTTTATAGCTTATTTTTACCATAAAAAAAGCACTTGGTGAAAATCAGCAAGTACTTTTTACGGTTTATCTATATCGACAATGAATTGTAGATTAAGTATTTTTCAGCAATTCTTCCAATTGCGCTGGTGGTTGGTAACCAGGAATCATCATGCCATTTGATAAGATAATCGCTGGGGTGCCACTAACACCAATTTGACGACCAAAATTAAACTGAGCCTCAATTGGAGCTTCACAAATTCGATACGCAACACCAGTACCCGATTTAGCTTTAGTTAACGCTGTGGCATTATCTTCACTACACCACACTGAACGTAAATCTTTAAAACCTTGGGTTAAGTTCCCGCTTTGATCTTTAATACCTGCTCGTGGATAAGCTAAATAACGAAAGGTGATGCCGCGAGCATTATAGTCTGCCATTTGCTCGTGCATTTTACGGCAATAACCACAGGTAATATCAGTAAAAACTGACACCACGTATTTTTCATTCTCAGCTTTATAAACAATCATGTTATCTTCAAAGTTTTTCACCCCTTCTAGACGCACTTTAGCTAAGCTCTCTTCGCCTATGTCTTTCACGGTAGAGCCTAAATTGTAGACTTTTCCTTGAATAAAAAACTCACCATCATAACTCGCATAAAACAAACCTTGGTTGGTAACAAGTAAAGCAATGCCTGGTAATGCTGTTTCTTCAACTTTAACAACAGTTAACCCTATAGAGCTGTTAATTTTTTCTTTTAAAAAATCTGCATCAAGCACCGTTTTATCACTTACGGGCTTGGCCAATATAGTAGGTACATTGGTTTCTTCTGCTGCATTCACGTCTTGCAACAATAGAGGTAAAGTGAGTGTGGCAAGTACAGCGCTAATAATAAATGTTTTAAACATAATGATTCCTAACAACTTCCTAACAGCTTTCGAATAAATGAAAGCAATAAATCGATAATAATGAGTCTAATGGTCATATACCTAAGCCACTTGAAGATGCATCTTCAGGTAGCTTGGGTCTATTCATATGAAGAGACCTAGTTATACGCAAGGAAATTACAGCCATGAGAGATTATTTGCAACTTAAAATAACCAGGAAATTGAATTAACTTGTAAACAAAGATAATTGTTTTTGCTAAAATCGCACCTAATAGTAGTTCGTATTGAAATAAAAATTGGAAATAGCATAATGAAAATTGGTTTATTTTATGGCTCAACCACTTGTTACACTGAAATAGTTGCTGAAAAAATTCAGGGAATAATGGGTGCCGACTTAGTTGATATATTCAATATAAAAGATCAACCATTAGCAGACTGTCTTGATTACGACTTTATTATTTTAGGTATTTCCACTTGGGATTTTGGCGAGTTACAAGAAGACTGGGAATCAATGTGGAGTGATATAAATCAAATAGATCTCTCAGATAAAATTATCGCTTTATATGGTATGGGCGATCAAGTTGGTTACACTGAATGGTTTCAAGATGCACTCGGCATGTTACACGAGCAAGTATTAGCGCAAGGTGCAACCGTAGTAGGTTATTGGCCAAATCAAGGTTATGACTTTACTGCCTCAAAAGGATTAACGGCTGATGGTAGCAAATTTGTAGGTTTGTCCTTAGATGAAGATAGCCAATACAATTTAACTGATGAGCGTTTAGATACTTGGTGCGAACAAGTATTACTCGAGTACAGTAGCTTACTGTAGATACGTATATTTATACTCAAAATTCCCCGATTGCGAATTTATTTGGTCAATTACTTAGCCCTTGCGATAAATAGTTACAGCAAGGGCTAAAACCACTATAATTGCCGCATATTTATCTTTATTAACACTTAGTGAACTATCCCCTATGTTTGAGCAATTCGATCTCGACTCAGAATTATTAGCCAGTATCAATAAAATTGGTTACACCAAGCCTACCTCAATTCAAGAACTTGTCATTCCTGAAGCAATGGCTGGCAAAGACGTTTTGGCTTCTGCACCAACGGGTACGGGCAAAACTGCTGCATTTTTATTACCTATTGCTCAGCATTTATTAGATTATCCACGTACCAAACCTGGTTTCCCGCGTGTATTAATTTTAACGCCGACTCGTGAGTTAGCGATACAAATAGGTGAAGACAGTGAACAGCTTACCGAGTTAACGAAAATTAAAACCGGCGTTATTACCGGTGGTGTTAACTACGGTAGTCATGCAGATATATTAACCACAACGACTGATATTTTAGTCGCAACACCTGGTCGCTTATTAGAATATATTGAAAACGAGCAATTCGATGCACGCGAAATTGAAATTCTTATTTTAGATGAAGCTGATCGCATGCTTGATCTTGGTTTTAGCGAAGCAATTAATCGCATTGTTGCCGAAGCACGCTGGCGCAAACAAACCATGTTATTTTCAGCGACTTTAGAAGGCTCAGGCGTACAGCGTTTTGCCAAAGAAGTACTCAACGATCCAATTTTTTTAGAGTCGACTCCATCACGTAAAGAGAAAGCCGTAATTCATCAATGGATTCATTTGGCAGATGATGCTAATCATAAGCTGAACATGTTAGTTAATACCCTTAAGCAAGAAGGTGTTGAGCGAACGGTTGTATTCGCTAATAAGCGTGAGACTGTACAGTACCTTTCGGGCAAACTTTATGCTGAAGAGTTACCCTGTGTTTGGTTAGAAGGCAAAATGCCACAGGATAAGCGCAATAAAGCTATTGAACGTTTTAAAAATGGCGAAATTAAAGTATTAGTAGCAACCGATGTTGCCGCCCGTGGTTTGGATATCGACAATATCAGCCATGTCATTAATTTTGACATGCCACGTAAGGTCGATATTTATATTCACCGTATTGGGCGCACAGGCCGTGCAGGTAACAAAGGTACCGCTATCTCCTTAGTCGAAGCACACGATATGGGAGTGATTGGCAAAATAGAACGTTACACCAAAGAGCGCCTGCAACGTCGGTTTATTCAAGACTTACGTCCAAAAAATAAAGAATCACGTGTGGTCAACAAAAAGGCGAAAATTAAGCTTACGACTTCTCAGAAAAAAGCTAAAACTAAAAAACAAGTGAAGAAAAAAGCTAAGCGAGCAAAAGCAGCTAAATAAGCCTTTACCTAGTTATACCCAAGCTACATGAAGATACCTAGGTAAATAAGTGCATACAAGGGTTACATTATTGTGACACTTTTATTGCACTTAAGCCTAGGTATGTAATATTTCTGTCATAAAGCAATGCTGTAATAGCGACGTATTCACTTTATGGATGAAGTTATACCAAATCTATTGATTAACAGTGCTTCGTAAACCTACTAATCAAATAGTCTGGTATTGAATAGTCCGACATTTATTGGGATTTTACTTTGAGTAATATCCTTTTAATTGGGTTTTCAACTTTATGATAGTAATTAATATGAAAAATCAGTCACTAACTAATAAATCATCTGTACGTGTAAAAACAATTATCGCACTTGCTATGGCAACGTCACTAACTACTTCACTTGCCCATGCACAAACGAGTACGGCAAACGAAAGTAATCAAATAAGCACTAATACAAGCCAAAACACTGAAGTAAATAAAAGTACTGAAAGCAGTCTTGCAGACGCTTGGGATTTTGCTGACTTGTATGAAAATGAACAAGGTGACTATTTTAAGTTATCTGGCCGTTTGCAATTAGACTCCTCTTGGGTTGATAGTGATCAAGGTGACTTTAACGATACTCTATGGCGTCGTTTTCGCTTCGGTTTTAAAGGCAAATACGGTGAGTTTAAAGTTGCTTTAGAAGCCGATATAAATTTAAATGATTCACTGGGTGATTCTTACAATCGACTAACTGATGCCAACATTGGCTGGTCATTAGATAAAGACACCGAACTTAAATTCTTAAAACAGTCCACTGGTTTTACTTTAGACGGTAGAACTTCGTCTAAAAAGCTACTAACACCAGAGCGCAACAACCTAACAAATAATTTATGGTTTACCTCTGAGTACTTTACCGGTGTTAGCGTTAAAAGTAAGCTCACTGATGACTGGTCCTATAAAACAGGCATATTCTCTAGTGATGGCTCTGATGAAATATCGATTAGTGAAGCCAGTTATTTCGCGATGTTTTCGACCAGTAAAAAACTAGCGAAGAATAACCTTTGGGATAAAGGTGAAGTTAGCCTTGATTACGTCTATAACGATACCCACGAAGACGGTGATACCCGTGACTTCTCTCAAGTTATTAGTACTTCAAGTAAATTTCAACAAAATGACTGGGGTTTACAGAGTGATATATCTTGGGGTAAAGGTGACTTAGGCCAGAGTGATCTCTTTGGTGTAGTTGTCATGCCAACCTATCAACAAAATGAAAAAATTCAGTGGGTTGCTCGTTATACTTACTTAAGTAGCTCTGAAGATAATGGCGTTCGTTTAGGACGTTATGATAGTAAAGTAGTTGATGAGTATGGTCAAAGCAGCGTAGATGGTGAGCGCGGTGATAGATACCAAGAAGTATATGCTGGTGTTAACTGGTTTATAAACGACCATAAATTAAAGCTTCAAGCTGGCTTACAGTATGCAAAAATGGATGATAACGCCAATGATGGTGGCGCATATGATGGTTGGAGTTTTACCGTTGCAATGCGAAGTTACTGGTAAAATTATAAGAACATAAGAACATAAAAAAAGACCGATTTGCTGGTAGCAACCCGGTCTTTTTTTATGTTTGTACTCAAGCAACTTTAAAGTGCTGAGCTAACTATCATCTTGTTCTTCTTTAGCAACTAAGCGATATAACTTGGCACCAATAAAACCACCAACAATAGGCGCAACCCAGAACAACCATAATTGCGCTACAGCCCAATCACCAACAAACAAAGCGACACCGGTACTACGTGCAGGATTTACTGAGGTATTCGTTACCGGAATACTGATCAAATGAATTAAGGTTAAACACAAACCAATCGCGATAGGTGCTAAACCTGCAGGGGCGCGTTTGTCCGTTGCTCCCATGATGACAAAAATAAACATCATAGTTAATACGACTTCAGCGATAAGGGCTGCTGTCATAGAGTAGCCACCAGGTGAATGTGCTCCATAGCCATTTGAGGCAAAACCCGCTGATAAATCAAAACTTGGTTGGCCACTCGCTATAAGATATAAAGCGCTAGCTCCAAGGATCGCACCAATGACTTGTGCAATGATATAAGGCATTAATTCATTAGCAGGAAAACGCCCTCCTGCCCAAAGACCAACAGATACTGCAGGGTTTAAATGACAACCCGAAATATGTCCTATAGCATAAGCCATCGTTAACACAGTCAAACCAAAAGCAAATGAAACACCCAATAAGCCGATGCCGACATCAGGAAACCCAGCAGCTAATACTGCACTGCCACAGCCACCAAGAACCAACCAAAAAGTACCAATACATTCTGCTATATATTTATTCATTTTATTCCCTTATCAGTTAATAAATTTACATTTAAGTACTGTGATAATTAATAAACAGAGAGTAGCGTAAAATATCCTTTAGTCGAGCGCTTTAGCGTCTGTCTACTTTACCCAAATAAGTCTCCAAGTTTATTTTTTAACTTATCTTTTGCTTTATCTTTAACTTTGTCTTCGAGCTTTTTCTGCTGCTGTTTAACAAGATCTGAATTCTTTAAATCATCTAACGCTTTGTCTGAATCGGTTAATAGTGCTTCAAGATCAAGTAACTCTGCTGATTGACTATCGCCTAATTTCAACGCAGTAGTTAATTTTTCGTTTAAACCTTTATTTACTTTCTTTTTAAATTCATCCAACTTACCAGAAACCTGCTGTTTAAAGGCGCCAGTTAGTGCGTCATTTAACGACGAAGCGATAGTAAAGCTTGGTTTAGTCATTTCACCATTTACGCCAACATCGACAGTCAAGCTATCTAATGACTTAATAGTATCAAGCAATAGATTAGTAATTTTTGATTTTGCCTCTCCTTGATAACTTGCTTGTCTAAGTGAGAATTGATTAGTTGCTTCAACGTCACCATTAACTAAATTAAAGCTACCTATACCATCAAGTTGCCCAGAACTTAACGATAAAGTTAACGCTTTGCTCTGTGTTAACTCAGTATTAGATAATGTTCGATCATTAACAAGCCATTCACCATCAGCATTAAATTCACCCGATTGCGTTAACTTAAAGTTACTGCTCAGTTTAAGTTCACCATTATCTATAGAATTAATATTGATAAGGCTATCTTTACCTCTGATCCAGTGTTGATGTGTCAGTTCACTGCCCGTGACTATTACTTCACCTTGTTCAAGTTGGATTGAGAACAGTGCTTTTTTAACTAAAATAGCAGGTAATGGCGTATCTTCTTTAAAAAAGATAAAACGTCCTTCAGCATGAGACTTATCTTCAGTAGCAGCTGTACCCTCTTCTTTCATATTAGCCATTAAAGGAGATGCTTGTTCATAGAGCCACTGGGCTTTTTGTACATAACCTCTCGCTTTCTCACCAAAGAGAATATGGGCAAAATCTTCGGTATTCACGCTATCTAACTGGTATGTTTTCTCTATTTGTTTCCAGTCTTTATTTGGAGCGGTTTTTACCTCATTAATTTGCTTAGCTAATATTTTTTTACTGTCTAAGACTTGCTGTTTCGCTTTCTTAATTAGCGCTTGGTCAGCTTTAAATTCAGTTTTGATTTTATCAAATTCAGTTTTGATTTTTTCTATGTCAGCGAGTGAACTCACTTTCATTTTACCTAGCGCTTCTACTTTATCTTGATAAGACTTCAGCTTAGCCTTACTAGGTAGTTGGGTTTTCAATGCTTTGAGTTTTTCTTGCTCAATTTTATAGCTGTCTTTTAATTGATTGCTGGCTTTAACTGTTAACAGGTTACTGTCATCGAGTAAGGCCTTAATATCAGGTAACTGCATATCAACTTCAGGTAGCATTCCTTTGGCTTGATCAGATAAACTTTCTTCTTTATCACTCGATTCATCATTGAGGTAAACTTTACCAGCTTGAGATCTAACATTAGAAAATGCTAATTGGCTTACTTCAAGCTTATCAATAATAATTTTACCGAATAAATATTGCCAAACATCTACCCCAGCAGTAGCGCGTTCAAAACTAAATAAATTTTTGCTAGGGCTTTCTTTATCGGTGACTTGCATACCTAAAACGCTCAATTGTAAAGGCGAATACCCAAGCTTCACATCAGCCACATTCACTTCAGCGCCGAAAGCACTCTCTGCAGAGCTTACAATAGCGCTTTTGACTAAACTTTCGGCAAATAAATACAATAAACCAGCCACTAGAGCACTTAACAGAACAAAGGCAACCAAGCCTTGCCAACGAATAAACCGTGCCATTACAGGCCTCCTTTAGACAAACTAGATTCACCTGCAAAACTACTGTACAAACCATAAAACTTAGATGCTTTTAATGCTTTAACAATTCTAAATTTTTCAAAAAACGTCATTATATGTACGCGATACTTCTCAATAATAAACTTACTGATAAAATATATTGGTGCGCATAGAGTTGCACCTAAAACAAACGCACCTAAAACATAGGTGTGATGCCAGTGTGCTAACTTGAATAAGCTAAGTTGATATAAAGAGGTAAAAAAACCAGTTAATCCAGGTTGTGTTAATAGGGATTCACCGACCTGAACAATAACCGGAGATAATAAATAACTCAGCCCAGAGAAGAATCCAACCGCAAGTATGAAACTACCTAAATGCACTCGGATGATTAATACAAAGAATATTATCGCTATATTATGTAGCGTTAATATTGGCGATAAACCAACGATAAAACCTAACGCTATTGCCAAGGCGATTTGCCTAATGGAACTATCACTATTTAATGCATGTAGTAGCTTTGCTAATAAAGTTAACATGTCACCTCCTGTTAAAATGTTTAAATATTATACCTAAGCCACTTAAAGCTGTGCCTTCACGTATTTTTCCTGTGTGTCTAATGCCAGTTAAACTGCATTGACTTAGAGTTTTGCTAACTTTCTTTGCGCGTGAAAACCCAGTCATTGTCTTTAGACATCGCTTCGTTATATTGATAACCCGCTAAATCGAAAGTTTTAATTTGCTCTGCGGACGTTAGTTTGTTTTGAATAATGTAACGCGCCATCAGTCCACGTGCTTTTTTAGCAAAGAAACTGATTATTTTAAATTGACCATTTTTCCAATCTTTAAATGTAGGAGTAATGATAGTGGCGTTTAACGATTTTTTCTTAACTGATTTGAAATATTCAGTTGAGGCAAGATTGATGAGCGCATCATCATTTTGCTCACTTAACGCTTTATTCAATTCATTAGTGATAATCTCTCCCCAAAACTGGTATAAATTATCGCCTCGACTATTGCCAAGCTTACAGCCCATTTCCAAACGATAAGCTTGCATTAAATCTAGAGGTTTTAATAAACCATATAAGCCTGACAGGATTCTGAAATTTTTCTGAGCAAAGTCAAAATCTTCATCACTAAAAGATTGCGCATCAAGCCCGGTATAGACATCACCGTTAAAGCTTAATATTGCTTGCCTCGCATTGTCTTGAGTAAAGGGTGTTGACCATTCCCCGAAACGTGCAGCATTTAAGCCCGCGAGCTTATCACTCAATTTCATCAAGCTTGCAATCTCACTTGGTGAAAGTTTAATGCAATCATCTATCAGTAATTGGCTTTGTTCAAGTAAGCTGGGTTGGCTAAACTTTTCTGTAACCAGAGGGGATTCAAAATCTAATTTTTTTGCAGGTGAAACAACAAGTAACATATCTTTAAGCCAATTTTAGTGAGTACTTAATATCACGTAATATATCATAAGGTTCATACCCGTTAACAGGGTTTAATCCATGCTAATGTATGACTAGTTAATAGCTTTTGGCGTAACTTACAAACAAAAACACAATATATTGTTAAAAATAGCGCAATAAAGGGTGCTTTTTTATTTTTATGTTGTAATATTTCTCCAGCTACATTCATTATCGAATATAGAAATATTTAGTAATCAAATTTCCGGAACACTATTAAGGTAACGACATGACAAATTCTTCTTCGCAGCTTTCACAATTAAAGCAAATGACAACAGTTGTAGCAGACACTGGTGACATAGAAGCTATCGCAAAGTTTCAACCTCAGGATGCGACCACAAATCCTTCGCTTTTATTAAAAGCAGCTTCTCTAGCTAATTACCAAGGTTTAGTAAAAGATTCTGTTACTTGGGCTAAAACTCAATCTGACAATGTAGATCAACAAGTCAACGATGCTGCAGATAAGCTTTCTGTGTTAATTGGTTTAGAAATTTTGAAAATTGTCCCTGGCCGTATCTCAACTGAAGTTGATGCTCGATTATCATTTGATACAGTCGCATCAATTGCTAAAGCCCACAAGCTTATTGCCATGTATAACGAAGCAGGTATAAGTAATGATAGAATTTTAATTAAACTAGCCTCTACGTGGGAAGGCATTAAAGCCGCTGAGCAATTAGAGCAAGAAGGTATTAATTGTAACTTAACGCTATTGTTTAGTTTTGCACAAGCACGCGCATGTGCTGAAGCTGGGGTTTATTTAATCTCTCCATTTGTTGGCCGCATTTTAGATTGGTACAAAAAAGATACTGGCCGAAGTGATTACCCAAGTGATGAAGATCCAGGTGTAGTATCTGTAACCAGTATTTATAACTATTATAAACAGCAAGGTTTTAACACTGTAGTAATGGGTGCTAGCTTTAGAAATATTGGCGAAATTCTTGAACTTGCAGGCTGTGACCGCTTAACTATCAGTCCACAATTGATGGATGAACTAGCGAATAGCACGGACACAGTTACACAAAAATTAACGTCTTGTGATGCCACAGCTGAGAAAGAGGCGGCTCTAACCCAAGCAGAGTTCCGCTGGCATATGAATGAAGATCCTATGGCAACTGAAAAACTTGCTGAAGGTATTCGTAACTTTGCCATTGATCAAGTCAAGCTTGAAAAACAATTGTTCGATTTACTCTAAAGCAATCATTGCTTTAACGACATTATAAAGGGCATATTTAGTTATAAATATGCCCTTTTTCATTTATAGATGTAACGATTCCTAATTGAAAAGAATCAAGAGAACACAAAATATTACTGCGAAGTCCAACACATAAATCTTTACTATATTAGTAACATTATATACCTATAAAATAAGAACTTGTTGACAAAATTGAAACGCCCGTTTAAATTTTATCTTCACCCTTATCAATAAATAAATTCAATGCCAACAAATATCATAAATTTTGCCCACGCAAATGGGTTCCCAGCAGGTAGCTATCAAACGTTGTTTAATTACCTTCCTGAAAATACACAAGTTATCGCATTGGATAAATATGGTCATGATCCGAAAATGCCCATTAACCATAACTGGCAGGCTCAAGTTGAAGAATTAATAAATCATGTTGAGTCACAACAAGTTGATGGCAACAAAGTCATTTGTCTTGGCCATTCATTTGGTGGCGTGATTTCTTTTATTGCTTGCTGTCAACGACCTGACTTATTTAAAGGGCTTATCATGTTAGATCCGCCTGCGTTAAGCGGGGCCGGCGCACTTGCTGCTAGGTTGTTGAAGAAAACTAAATGGATAGATAAGTTTAGTCCCGCAGGTCGAGCTAAAAACCGTCGTAGTCAGTGGCCATTAGGCTCTGATATTGGTGCGTTATTTTCTGGACGGAAGCTGTTTAAAGCATTCGATAGTCGCTGTTTGGCTGATTATATAACCCATGGTATTTGTGAGCGTAATAATCAATTGGAATTGAGTTTTGATGCGCAAGTTGAAGCGAATATTTTTAGAAATATTCCGTCAAATTTATCCAGTTATAAAAATAAATTAACCGTACCTGCAACCTTAGTATACGGTGAAACTACCGATGTATTCCCTCATCACATTTTCAGTCGCTTTGTTAAACTTAATAAGCATATAAAACTTAAAACGGTTACAGGCGGACATATGTTTCCTCTTGAAAGCCCTGAACAAACAGCTTTGTTAATCACTGAAATTATCAAAGATTTTCCTGATACTTAAATATTAAGGTTTAAAACTGTAAGCATAAAAAACGCGACTAAAGTCGCGTTTTTTTTGTTAATTACTGACTAAACAACAATCAACATAATAATACTTAAGACCGAAGCTAGTTGGCAAAATAACAAGACGTTTGCACGGAGTTGACGTTAGTCAATGAGTACAAGCAACGCGGTTATTATGCTAAATAGCCAAAGTATTAATTATTATTGGCCTTTAACTTCTGACAAACCATTAAATATAGCTTTATCACCTAAGAACTCTTCAATACGTAATAATTGGTTATACTTAGAAACTCGGTCAGAACGACATAAAGAACCTGTTTTGATTTGACCTGCTGCTGTACCTACTGCTAAATCAGCGATAGTCGCATCTTCAGTCTCACCTGAACGATGAGAGATAACAGCAGTAAAACCAGCATCTTTAGCCATTTTGATAGCAGCTAACGTTTCAGTTAATGTACCAATTTGGTTAAATTTGATTAAGATAGAATTACCAATCCCGTTTTCAATACCACGCGCTAAAATCTTAGTGTTTGTAACGAATAAATCATCACCAACGATTTGAACTTTATCACCTAATAAATCAGTTTGGTATTTGAAACCATCCCAATCTGACTCGTCTAAGCCATCTTCAATTGAAACAATTGGGTATTCTTTACATAGCTCGCCTAAGAAGTCAGAAAATTCGTTAGCCGTAAATTGCTTGCCTTCGCCAGTAAGGTCGTAAATACCTTTGTCTGCATCGTAAAACTCAGAAGCAGCACAATCCATCGCTAACGTTACGTCTTTACCTAATTCGTAACCAGCAGCTTCAACAGCCACTTTGATTACTGCTAATGCATCGGCATTAGATTCTAAGTTAGGAGCAAAACCACCTTCATCACCAACAGAAGTACTCATACCTTTTGAAGATAATACTTTTTTAAGTGCATGGAAAATTTCAGCACCCATGCGTAAAGCTTCACGGAAACTTTTAGCGCCAACAGGTTGAACCATGAATTCTTGGATATCAACATTATTATCAGCATGCTCACCACCATTGATGATGTTCATCATTGGTAATGGTAATGAGTAAACGCCTGGCGTGCCATTTAAGTCAGCGATGTGTTCGAATAATTGAACTTTCTTTTCGTTTGCAGCCGCTTTAGCATTTGCTAAAGACACAGCAAGAATTGCGTTAGCGCCAAATTTTTCTTTATTTTCAGTGCCATCTAAATCGATCATGATTTGATCAATGTTAGCTTGGTCTAAAGCACTTTGACCAATAAGAGCTTCTTGAATGTTAACGTTTATTGCTGCAACAGCTTTTAAAACACCTTTACCTAAATAACGTGCTTTATCACCGTCACGTAATTCAAGAGCTTCACGTGAGCCTGTTGACGCGCCAGAAGGAGCTGCAGCACGACCAAACGCACCTGATTCAAGATATACATCGGCTTCAACGGTTGGGTTACCACGAGAATCCATGATTTCACGAGCTAAAATTTTGCTAATCTTTGACATTATCATTCCTAGTAATTTTGATGACGCTCAAACAAGTGCTGAGCAATAAAGTTAAATGTAATCTTGCAATGGCTATATTTATAAATACATAGCCTAATATTCTTCCTAAACTTAAAACAAAAACCGCAGCAATAGCTACGGTTTTATATGGTGTCTTCGGTTAGCTTTTCTGCAGTTTAAAACTCGCTGCAACAAAGCTTTCGAATAACGGATGACCATCACGTGGAGTAGAGTTAAACTCAGGATGGAATTGACCCGCAATGAACCATGGGTGATCCGCTATTTCAATCACCTCAACTAAACTTTTATCTGACGATAAACCCGAGAAGATCAAACCTGCTTTGCTTAATTGTTCTCGGTAGTTATTATTTACCTCAAAACGATGACGGTGTCTCTCATTGATTGTTTCACTACCATATACGTCGCAAGCCTTGGTACCTTTCACCAAGTGGCACAATTGTGAACCTAAACGCATAGTACCACCTAAATCTGATTGCTCATTTCGGTACTCAATTTGGCCTTCTTCGTCTAACCATTCACTGATCAAACCAACCACTGGATGCGGAGTTTCACTATTAAATTCAGTACTGTGTGCACCAGTTAAACCAGCAACATTACGAGCGAACTCAATTAAAGCAACTTGCATACCTAAACAAATACCTAAATAAGGTACTTTATTTTCACGCGCATATTGTGCGGTTAAAATTTTACCTTCAACACCACGTTCACCAAAACCACCTGGTACTAAAATAGCATCCAAGTCTGCTAAAATTTCAACACCTTTGACTTCTACATCTTGTGAATCAACGTATTTAATATTTACAGTGACTTGGTTTTTAAGGCCTGCATGTTTTAACGCTTCATTTACTGACTTGTATGCATCAGGTAATTCAGTGTACTTACCGACCATACCAATAGTCACTTCACCGATAGGATTTGCTTCATGGTAAAGCACTTCTTCCCATTCAGTTAAGTCGGCTTCAGGTACATCTAAACCAAAGCGCTTAACAACTATTTCATCAGTACCTTGAGCCTTGAGTAAAGCTGGAATCTTATAAATACTGTCCACATCACGCATTGATACAACCGCTTTCTCTTCAACATTAGTGAAGAGAGATATTTTAGCGCGTTCTGCGTTAGGAATAGCACGATCTGAACGACACACTAAAATGTCAGGGAAAATACCGATAGAGCGTAAATCTTTTACTGAATGCTGTGTTGGCTTAGTTTTAATTTCACCTGCAGCAGCCAAATATGGCACTAAGGTCAAATGCATAAACATAGCGCGATCACGACCTACCTCTAATGCCAATTGACGGATAGCTTCTAAGAAAGGTTGTGATTCCATATCACCAACCGTACCGCCTATTTCTACCATAGCGATATCGTAACCTTCAGCACCTTCAATAACACGACGCTTAATATCGTTCGTGATATGAGGAATGACTTGGATAGTAGCGCCTAAAAACTCACCTTTACGTTCGCGGGCTAAAACATCTTGATAAATTCGACCCGAAGTAAAATTATTACGCTTGGTCATTTTGGTGCGAATAAATCGCTCATAATGGCCTAAATCAAGATCGGTTTCTGCGCCATCTTCGGTAACAAAAACTTCGCCATGTTGTATAGGACTCATGGTACCTGGATCAACGTTAATATACGGATCAAGTTTCAGCATGGTAACTTTTAAACCACGTGCTTCAAGAATTGCTGCCAATGAGGCTGCGGCAATGCCTTTACCAAGAGACGATACTACACCGCCAGTTACAAAAATATATCTAGTTGTCATGTTTACACCGATGTCAGAAAAAACAGAATTTTGTGCTTAATTGGTTAATATTTATAAACTTTATTTCAAAAATACTTTTCTAAATAGCTCAATAGCTTCGTATTTAAGAAAACTTAAACACCGTATTAGCGTAAATAATAAGTTGTTGAAATAGGAGTTTTGCCAAACAAGCAGGACGGGAAAGCATTATACGTAAAAGATAATGCCAATTCAATTAAGTTTTTACTTACTCGGCGAGAATCAAAAGCCTTATAAACAAGGCATAGATCAAAGAGAATGCTTTTTCCTTAATCAAAAACAATAACGCCGTATAGAAGGCTTTTGCACTAGCCTTAAGCAGCTTGCTTGGAAAAAAATAACAGCATAAATTTGTTTGATTTAATATATACCCAAACCACTTGAAGATGCGTGTTTCAGGACGCTTGAGCGACTCATGATCAAGGCGTCTCTTTTTATTAAGGGTTATTTCCTTAAAAAAGGAGGCAACGAAGTACATGATTTGCTCAAACGTCCCCAGAGGGCTGGTTTATAAACGCTTTATGCTACGTTATTGATTTCGACAATAGAATAACTATTATCTTCAATCAATGTCTTGCCTAAAAGCGTTTCTAATTCCAGCTGAATCCTTAATTTTGAGGTAACATGGGTATATATATGAATAAGTGTAAGGATAGTCGATGAATGTCTGCAGGTCACCAAAAACTGCGCTAGAGTTTGAACAATATTACCAATTACGTTGGCAAATATTACGTCAGCCTTGGGAACAACCCTTAGGCAGTGAACGTGATGATATAGAGCAAGAAAGCATACATCGCATGATTATCGATGAAAATGATAATGTGCTTGCTGTCGGACGACTAGAAAAGTCTAGTCAGTTTGCTGGTCAAATACGTTTTATGGCGGTAAACACCAACACACAAGGGCAGGGATTAGGGCAGCAAATAATTGCAGCACTTGAGCACCAAGCACAAAAGTTAGGTATTACTGAGGTTACCTTGAATGCGCGAGAAGATGCGGTAGGTTTTTACCAGAAGCTAGGTTATAGCCTGCAAGGTTTTTCACATTTATTGTTTGGTGAAATCAAACATTTTGTGATGAGTAAAGTCTTAATTCATGAAAGTAACCATCAGTTACAAGTATCAACTGCACTGCAAAATGTTTGGCATGAGACCATTCCGCTCAGTAAAGCGATGAATATTAAAATTAGTTATTTTGATGGGAAAGAGCTCATTGCTCATTGTGATGGTGGTTTTAATAAAAATTTACATAACACTATGTTTGCTGGAAGTATTTATACTTTAGCCACTTTATCAGGCTGGGGTTGGGTGTATTTACAGTTGCAGCAACGGCAATTGAAAGGCGATATTGTCTTAGCTAAAGCGGATATCAAATACCATGCGCCGATAGCTGGTATTGGTTATGCAAAAGTTTCTGCTGGATCGGTTTCGGGTGACTTTACTCGATTAACCTTAGGAAAAAATGCACGTATTAGTTTAACGGTTCATCTTTATAATGGTGAAAATATTGCGGCTACCTTTACTGGAAATTATGCAGTTATAGCGCCTAAACTTTGACTGAAATCCTGACACTAAAAGAGATAACGTTATGAGAAAATATAGTTTGTTAGTCGTTGCGGTTATATTTGCACTAAGCTCCGGATTGCTGAGTTTTGCTTCCTTAGCCGCTAATGATGAGCAAAGTATAGAGACCGTATTAAATAGCTTCCATCAAGCAGCTGCTAATGCAGAGTCAAAGGCTTACTTTAACCTACTTAGCCAAGATGCCGTTTTTCTTGGTACCGATGCGACTGAACGCTGGAGTAAAGATGAGTTTAAAGCTTTTGTCGAACCATACTTTTCACAAGGTAAGGGGTGGCTCTATACTCCCGTAGAACGAAATATCAGTTTGATTAAACAAGGGCAGGTAGCCTTTTTTGATGAGATACTCTTTAGCGAAAGTTATGGTACTTGTCGTGGCTCAGGCCTACTTGTAAAAACTGATCAAGGTTGGAAAATATCCCAGTACAACCTATCAATCCCTATGCCTAATGGTGTAGCTAAAGCGTTGGTTAAACAAATAAAAGTGTTTGAACAGAGCAATAAATGAGTAAAGCAATGACTAGCAATATAGAGACGAAAAAAGAAACCGCCATGACAGATCTTTCTGTAGGTATCATAGGTTGTGGGTGGCTGGGCAGTGCATTAGCTTATCATTTGAAAGAGCTGGGCGTAGCAGTACTTGCCACGCGTAGTAATATTGGGAATACAGAAGAATTAAATAGCCAAGGCATTAAAGCGGAAGTTTTATCCTTACCAGCAGATCAAGCACTGCTAAATACCCACGCCATTTTCAACCAGCAATGTATTGTGATCGCAATCACACCACAATTTAGACAAGGTCGTGTTGATTACGCTGACAAAGTGCAACAGTTAGTGGAGTCAGCTAAAGTGAGCAAGCGAGTCGAGCAGATTATATTACTAAGTAGCAGTGCGGTATATAATGGTTTATCAGGGCATGTAGAAGAAGCTAGCATTTTAGATATGTCGGCTGATAAAGTTGCTTTATTAAATCAAGCTGAGCAAGCGGTACTTGATTTTAATAGCCATGCTCAAGAAGTATCTAACTTACCTAATGACTTAAATATCAGCGTAAAGAATAATAAAGCTTATGTACTTAGATTAGCAGGTCTAGTCGGGCCAAAACGTCACCCTGGCAAGTTTTTAATAAATAGACGACTGTTAAAAAGCCCTCAAGCCGTTGTTAATTTGATTCATCAACAAGATGCTGTTGGTCTTATTGAGACATTATTACAAAGTGAACTTGGTGGTGGTATTTTTAATGGCGTTAGTTCAACACAAGTAACGAAAAAGCAATACTATCAAGCAGCAGCAAGTGCTTTGCAGTTACCAAGGCCTATTTTTGAAGAGAATGAGCTATCCTCAATAAGTGATCCTAAGATCGTCTCGGGTAAAAAAACTCAAGCAATGTTAACTTATTCATTTGTGTATAATGACTTACTCGCATGGCTTGAACATGCGGACTAGTTCTATTTTTTAATATTCAAATGGTAATTTTATTTTATCAAAGTGATCACACCGAGTGTCGATGCTTTTGATATACTAGCGCCGATATTCATTGAAGAGCCAGCTTTTGAAGTTATTCCCGACAAAATTTTTAATCCGACATCAAGCTAAGCTAGTGTTTATTGCGGTATGGGCCCATGTCACTATATTGGATCTTTGTTATGTGACTTATTCGGGACCAATATTTTTTTGGCAAAAGAGTTTACAACCATTCACCTTATTTATTCACCTGAGCGTTACCTGCTTAACCTTAACCTTAGCTTTCTACTTTCTACTTATGAATATTACTGCTCGACTGCAAAAAAATAAAACCACTAAAGCATTAAATTCAACTAAAGAGACCTCATACTAATGCGTGTTGTACTTGCGCCTATGGAAGGCGTGCTGGATTACAGAATGCGTGACTTACTTACGCAAGTGGGCAGTTATGACCTTTGCGTCACTGAGTTCATTCGTGTAGTTGACCAAGTTCTTCCCGATCGTGTTTTTCATCGATACTGCCCTGAGTTAATTGATGCTGATGTTTACGGTAGCTGTACTAAAGCCGGAACACCTGTTCGTGTACAGTTATTGGGACAATACCCAGAGTATATGGCTGAAAATGCCGCTAAAGTTATTGAGCTTGGTTCAAGTGGCATCGATTTAAATTTTGGCTGCCCCTCTAAAACGGTTAATAAAAGTCGTGGCGGCTCTATTTTATTAAAGGATCCCGAAAATCTTTATCAAATAATAAAAGCCGTTAAAGAAGCTGTACCTAGTGACACTATTGTTAGTGCTAAAATTCGTTTGGGTTATGAAGATAAGACCCTCGCCATAGAAAATGGTCAAGCGGTTGAGGCTGCAGGTGCTAATGAACTTACTATACATGCCCGTACTAAATTAGAAGGTTACAAACCACCTGCACATTGGCACTGGATTGCTAAAGTAAAAAATGCCATTAATATTCCTGTTATCGCCAATGGTGAGGTTTGGAATTTAGACGATGCAATGAAGTGTCGAAAAATTTCTGGCTGTACCGATCTTATGGTTGGTCGTGGTGCACTAACTATTCCTAATTTAGGGCAGGTCATTAAACAAGAAAACGATATTATGCCGTGGTTAGAAGTTCGGGCGATATTATCAGCCTATACAGAATTTGAAACTCACGGTGACAAGAGCAAGTATTACTGTAATCGAATCAAGCAGTGGCTTAAATATTTAAAAAATCATTATCAAGAAGCAGACGCCTTGTTTGCTGAAATTAGAACGTTAAAAACGGCTGAAGGTATAAGCGCAGCGTTATAAAAGCGGAACGATTAGGTTAGAAAGGTCAACATTTGTTGGCCTTTTTTATTCGCTTTCTAAAATGAATGACAACGCTTAATTTCTTCTATCAGGGCATTTGCTAGCGGCGAAACACTGATGTTTTTTGAAGAAATCAACATCACAGGAATTTGATACGAATATTTTTCAGGAAGAATCGACGTAAATAAACCTTTCTCAACCCAATAGCTCGCATAGTGCTCAGGTAAATAGCCGATGAATTCACCTGATAAGATAAGGTGAGCTATGCCCTCATCATGGTAGGCGGTAGCACTATTTTGGTAATTTAAACCGTCATTTCTTACTTCTTTATCACGCATATAGTTACTGGTGATCACTTCCGCTGTTTCAAGCCGTTTATTTATTTCTGACGGGGGACAGTTAAATAATTTGTGCCCCTGGCCGCAATATAAATAGTTAGTTTCATTATGCAGGGGGTAATAATCTAATCCACGCAGATGATGTCGACTCACCCCTAAGCCAACGAGCGAACGACCATTAGCAACCGATGTTTCTACCTCACGCGCTTCACAGACATTAATATCAAACTGAATATTTTCCCCTTTCGCCTTTAATGCTGAGATAACACGGGCAACACCACAACGAGGATCGCTCACGAAAGTATCAATCGTTGAAATAGTTACACGGCCTGAAAGTTCATGTTTAGAACTAGCCACAGTACTGGTAAAGGCTTCACATTGTTGCAATAACTCTAGCGATGCTTGATAAGTAACTCGTCCTGTTTCGGTTAACTCGAAACCACTTCTGCCGCGTTTACATAATTTGATGCCTAAACGAACTTCTAAGTCTGATAAATGGGCACTTATAGTAGAACGACCTATATTTAAACGGGACTCTGCTGCGGATAAACCGCCGCACTCAACTATAGCGACGAATACTCTCAGTAACCGTAAATCTACGTCATGAACTTGCATAGTTTTTAGCTCTCTATATCAATTTGATTAACTCTGTTAGCAACTCACAGCTTATTCAACTCGGTATTGTTATTAGTTCGGTAAACAAGGAATGAATTACGATTATTATCTATTTATAAAACATATAGAGCAAGATAAAATAAACTCATTAGAAGCACTTTGTGCATAAAACATATAGCACTTTGCTAAACAAAACAGATAGATATTTTAGGAGCATTCAGATGACGTTTAAATATGGTATTGACCGTTTAAATCTTGATATTGTAAATGGTATTGCTGACGGCAGTATTAAAGCTGAGCTTTGCCAAGAAGCAATAGATAAAATTAACACAAGTCGCCAAAGAGTTGAGAAAATGGCTGCTTCAGATAAAGCGGTATATGGTATCAATACAGGGTTTGGCCCTTTATGTGATACACAAATTTCACCTGAAGATACCAATTTATTACAAAAGAACCTACTTATCACCCATGCCGTAGGTGTTGGTGAGCCAATCGAAAAAGCAATTTCAAAGCTGATGTTGATCACTAAGGTACATGCATTAAGCCAAGGCTTTTCGGGTATTCGCCTTGAAGTAGTAGAACGTATGTTAGCCTTCATCAAACTTGATTTAATCCCTGTGGTACCAGAGCAAGGCTCAGTAGGTGCATCAGGTGATTTAGCGCCACTTTCTCACCTATTCTTACCATTACTTGGTGAAGGTGAATTCTGGCAGGACGGAACAATAGTACCTGCAGCACCACTTCTTATTGAAAATGGTCTAGATATTATGGACCTGCAAGCCAAAGAAGGTTTGGCGTTAATTAACGGTACTCAGTTTATTTTGTCACATGCCATTACAGCATTAACTAAGATGAGTTACTTATTAGACTTAGCAGATCTGACCGGTGCAATGAGTATTGAAGGCATGCAAGGCAGCGAATCTCCATTTAGAGAAGAGCTACATCAAACACGTGCATTTAAAGGTAACTTGGAAGTTGCTGCGCGTATGAGAAGTTTCTTTAAAGGTTCACAAAACATGGCTGACCATGAAGGATGTGAGCGTGTTCAAGACCCTTATTCATTACGTTGTATTCCACAAGTGCATGGTGCATCACGTAATGCGTTTTACCACTTAGAAGAATTAGCTGAAATTGAAATGAACTCAGTGACTGATAACCCAATTGTTATCAGTAGTGAAGAAGCAATTTCAGGTGGTAGTTTTCATGGCCAACCTCTTGCTATGGTACTTGATTATGCTTCAATAGCTGCTTCTGAATTAGGTAATATTTCTGACAGACGTTGTTACTTACTTCTTGAAGGTTTACACGGTTTACCAAGATTACTGACCTCTGCAGGTGGTTTAAACTCAGGTATGATGATTCCACAGTACGCAACAGCGGCACTGGTTACAGAAAATAAATCACTTTGTTTCCCACCATCAGCAGATAGTGTACCAACGTCTATGGGTCAAGAAGACCATGTTTCTATGGGCAGTATTTCGGGAAGACAATTAAACCAAATTTTAGGCAATGTAGAAAAAATATTCGGTATCGAATTAATGTATGCAGCGCAAGCCATCGAATTTAGACGACCTAATAAATGTTCGGACATTATTGAGCTAAACCACAAAATAATCAGAGATAAAGTATCTAAGCTTGAAGAAGATAGATTACTTAAGCCTGATATCGATGCCATGATTAAGTTAGTTAAAACGCAAGCGTTTAAAGTGCGCTTTGACGCTGATGAAAGTAAATAATTAGGGAGCCTGACCATGGAAAAGACTAGAAATTTTCAACAAGAAATTAAGCAAGGTATTCCAAGTGTATTGCCACAAGCAAAGCCTTATCCTGCGGATGCTAACCAAGCCCCTAAGCGTAAAGATATCCTTTCTGTAGACGAAAAACAGTTAGCAGTAAGAAATGCTTTGCGCTACTTTCCAAAAGAATGGCATCAAGAGTTAGCGACTGAATTTGCGCAAGAGTTAAAAGACTTTGGCCGTATTTATATGTATCGCTTTAAGCCAAGCTACCATATGCAAGCTCGTTCAATTTCTGACTATCCAGCAAAATGTCAGCAAGCGGCAGCGATTATGTTAATGGTGGAAAATAACTTAGATCCTGCTGTTGCGCAGCATCCGGAAGAGCTAATTACTTATGGAGGTAATGGTGCAGTATTCCAAAACTGGGCACAATACTTATTAACAATGAAGTATTTAAGTGAGATGGAAAGCGACCAAACTTTACATTTATACTCTGGTCATCCTATGGGATTATTTCCATCATCGGAAGATGCACCACGTGTTGTTGTCACTAACGGTATGATGATCCCTAACTATTCTCAGCCTGATGACTGGGAAAAGTTCAATGCCTTAGGTGTTACTCAGTACGGGCAGATGACTGCGGGTTCATTTATGTACATTGGTCCACAAGGCATAGTACACGGAACGACGATTACGGTGATGAACGCTTTTCGTAAAGTGCTTAATGCCGGTGGAAAGAAAGACGAAAAAACCCAAGGTAAAATTTTCCTCACTGCGGGTTTAGGCGGCATGAGTGGCGCGCAACCTAAAGCAGGTAACATTGCTAACTGTGTAACGGTTTGTGCTGAGGTTAATGCCAACGCTGCAACTAAGCGTCATCAGCAAGGTTGGGTTGATGAGCTGATTGATAATATGGAAGAGCTTGTTGCGCGTGTTAAAGTAGCACAAGCAAACGAAGAAGTTGTTTCTATCGCTTATATTGGTAATATCGTTGATGTGTGGGAAAGTTTCTTTGAAGAAGATATTTTTATTCACTTAGGCTCAGACCAAACATCACTGCACAATCCTTGGTCAGGCGGTTACTACCCAGTAGATATTAGCTACGAAGAATCGAACCGTTTAATTCGTGAAGAACCGGAAGTCTTTAAAGAAAAAGTACAATCTACCTTAAAGCGCCATGCTGATGCTGTGAACAAACACACCGCACGTGGTACTTATTTCTTCGATTACGGTAATGCTTTCTTACTTGAAGCATCACGCGCAGGCGGCGATGTAATGGCTGAAAATGGTATTGATTTTAAATACCCGTCATACGTTCAAGATATCTTAGGTCCAATGTGTTTTGATTATGGTTTTGGACCATTTCGTTGGGTTTGTGCTTCAGGTAAATCGGAAGACTTGGATAAAACTGATGCTATCGCTGCTAGTGTGCTTAAAAAAATCATGCAAGAGTCGCCTGAAGAGATTAAGCAACAAATGCAAGATAACATCACTTGGATTGAAGACGCTAAGCAAAACAAATTAGTGGTTGGTTCACAAGCACGTATTCTTTATGCTGATGCACAAGGGCGTATGGAAATCGCTAAGGCGTTTAATGACGCGATTAACAATGGTGAAATTGGACCTGTTGTACTTGGTCGTGATCATCATGATGTCAGTGGCACAGATTCACCATTTCGTGAAACATCAAACATCTATGATGGCAGTCGTTTTACTGCAGATATGGCAATTCACAACGTAATTGGTGATAGTTTCCGTGGCGCAACTTGGGTTTCAATCCACAATGGTGGTGGCGTAGGTTGGGGTGAAGTAGTGAACGGTGGTTTCGGTATGTTACTTGATGGCTCAGCAGCAGCTGAACGTCGATTAAAATCAATGTTATTGTTTGATGTAAACAATGGTATTGCACGTCGAAGCTGGGCACGTAACGAAGAAGCTAATTTTGCGATTAAGCGTGAAATGGCAAGAACACCTAAGCTTAAAGTCACTTTAGCTAACTTAGTTGAGGACGATGTTTTAAATAAACTATCGTTTTAAATAATTAACTACGTTACTTATTCAGTGACAAATCAAGTAAATAAAATTCAGAGTTACGTTATGAAAATAGCGTAACTCTGACAATCATTCCTTAGTAAAGCAACTCATCGCTTTAATAAATCTCTGCAAAATTTACCTTCTCAAGTACTCATTTCTTATTAAGTAATTGACGTTATTAACATTCAATATTAATAGGAACGTTTGTCACTTTGAAAAATTTAAGGTAGTAACGGAAGTGCTTAAAAAACTAAATGGCTGCCTAAACGGTACTTGCTGCCTGGTGATGTGAGTATGGCTAAACTAACAACACCTTGTTTTGACCATGTTCTTCGCCTTACTTGCAAGCAAGGATCTGTCTTCTCTATACTTAGCAATTGGCAAATATGTTGTTCAGCAAGCACAGCTTCAACTTCGTGGGTTGCCTCAGTTAAAGGCGCAACTGAAGAAAGGTATTCATGGGATGTTATTTCGGTAAAATTCTGAAATAGATACTCAGGCACTAATGAAGCATTAACATAACGTTGCTCTAACTGAATCGGCTCACCATTTTCGAAATGTAAAATTTCTGAATAAAAGACAAGCTCATTATTTTTTAAATTTAATAAAATGGCTAACTCTTCAGTGATAGGAATAGATTGAAGTAACAGTTGTTGTGCTTTGTGTTCATGACCACGTTCGCTAATTTCATCACTGATGTTTCGAATTTTAAGTAAAGACGATTGTGATTTAAATGTCGCAACAAAAGTGCCAGCACCTTGAGAACGTACTAAAATTCCTTGTGCAGTCAATTCTTGCAGCGCACGCCTTGCGGTCATACGGCTTACATCAAATTGTTGAGTCAGCTCATTTTCAGAAGGTACCTTAGCATTTTGTGGCCACTCTCCCGATTCTATATTTTCGCAGATGTACTGTTTAATAATAGTGTATTTAGCAGGCTTATCTTTTTTTGTTGAGCTGTTATTTTGGCTATTACCAGGGGGGGTCATCATGATTTGTTTCGAATTTGTTTAACTTGTTTATAAGATCTCATATCTTTAATGAAAAGGCAATACTTGTATATACAAGTTGATTGTTAGTGACTTTCAAGGTAAAATTTTTTTATTCTTGTAAGCTGATACGCTGGTTTTCTATAACAGAAACTAGATGTCTATTTTGCAGTATACTTTTTCTCTTAGGTAGTAGTATGACACATTCAAAACACTGGCAAACCCTCTATATCAATGTAAATTTAGCAACGATGAGCGATGGCGCGAATAGTTATGGTGAAGTTACTCAAGCTGCCTTAGCGATTAGTGATGGTAAAATTGCTTGGTTAGGTAAAGAAAGTGACTTACCTGCGGACTTTTCAGCAAAAGATAATATCCTTGATATTATTGATGGTAAAGGGCAATGGTTAACTCCTGGTTTAATCGATTGTCACACGCACTTAGTGTACGGCGGAAATCGTGCTAATGAATTTGAAATGCGCTTACAAGGTAAAAGCTACCAAGAGATCGCCAATGCTGGCGGTGGTATAGTTTCAACAGTTACCGCGACGCGAAAGGCGAGTGAAGCTGAACTACTCGCTAGTGCTTTACCACGTTTAACTGCTTTACATCAACAAGGTGTTACTACGGTTGAAATTAAATCAGGTTACGGTTTAGATACGGTTAACGAAATAAAAATGTTGAAAGTAGCAGGCTTATTAGCAGAAGAACTACCCGTTACGATTAAACGTACTTTTCTTGGCGCCCATGCTCTACCGACTGAATACAAAGATAATGCCGAAGGCTTTCTTGATGTTGTTTGCGAAGAAATGTTGCCACGAGTTGTTAATGAAAACTTAGCAGATGCTGTTGATGTGTTTTGTGAAGGCATAGGGTTTAGCCTTGAACAAACCAAACGAGTTTTTGATGCAGCACAATCACATAACTTACCTATTAAAGTTCATGCTGAACAATTATCAAACCTAGGCGCTTCTGAATTGGCGGCTAACTATGATGCCTTGTCTTCTGATCATATTGAGTTTCTAGATGAAACGGGTATTAAAGCGATGAAGAAAGCAGGCATGACAGCAGTATTATTACCGGGTGCTTTTTACTTCCTGCGTGAAACTCAATTACCACCAATAGCATTACTTCGTAAGCATCAAGTACCGATGGCAGTTGCCACGGATGCAAACCCAGGTACGTCACCGATTCATAATATTCACCTTATGCTCAATATGGCCTGTACCTTATTTAGGTTAACACCATCTGAGGCATTAGCAGGCATTACCTGTTATGGGGCTAGGGCCTTAGGCTTAAGTGAGAGTAAAGGGCAGTTGGCCGTTGGTTATGATGCTGATATTGCGTTATGGAATATTAACCAACCGGCAGAACTTTGTTATCAATTTGGGGTAAATCCATTGAGCCGTTTAGTTCAAAATGGGCAGCAAGTCTTGATGAATGACAGTGCGTAAAACACTCAGTCATGAGTATTGCAGTGCGGTACTCATGACTAAAGTAGATTAATAATCATCTTGGTTCGAGCATGAAACTTTTCAAATGCTGTTTATTTACTTAGTTTGCTATAACTTGAAGAGTTAATCACTTCGACTAATAAAAAAAGGGATATTGGCTATCTGGCTACAGTGTTTATTGTCCGTTGATTTATAAAAAAGATGTGTGAAAAGTATACAGCCTTTGATTTGTATAAGGATATATGACTTTTTCAGGTTAAAGTAGCAAGCATTCGGACAACCATTTTCCACCAAGACAAAACTGGTATACACTGCTCGCTCAAGTAAATTTTGGTAGGAGTAGATGGTGAGCCATCCTTTTCTTTTGCGCTCTGCGCTTTCACATTATTGTATTTTTATTGCTTCATTATTTTTTATCTCCTTGGCCTCCTGGTCGGTGGAAGCTTGTTCAAAAGAAAGTACAAGCTGCGTTCAAGTACAAGTTAATAATGTAAAAAACAATCCTCTGGAAAATATGGTGGTCTACCTTGAGCCTTTAGCAGGACAAGTCTTGCCCCAACAGAGTGAGACTGTAAGTATTAGTCAGCATAGTAAATCCTTCATTCCCTATATAAGTGTTAGTCAAAGTACCACTAAAGTTAACTTTGTAAATAAAGATGATATTACTCATCATATTTACTCAGCCGATAGTGAAAACAAATTCTCCTTTAAAATACGCGCAGGTAAAACTGACTCAACAGCACAATTCAATCATGCTGCAGAAATTGCCATGGGGTGTAATATTCATGACTGGATGAGTGGGTACCTTTTAGTTGTTGATACACCTTATTTTGCAAAAACGGATGAACAAGGACTCGCTAGTTTTACGCTGAATGAATTAGGGAAATATCGTGTTGTGGTCTGGCATCCTCAAATGCGGGCAGAAGATAATCGTATGATCATAGAAAAGGATATTTTAACAGGAGACACTATCACTTTTACTTTACAGCAAGATATGAATGATATACCTGTGCAAAAAAGTGATGAAGATTTTGATTTTCTTTCAGATTATTAGTTATAAAAAATAAAAAATAAGAAGTTAATAAATGAAGAGTTTACAAAATAAAATATTTTTATTGTTTGTCATACTGTTATTAATGGTTCAAGCCATTGCTTTTTTGACTCTATATAGTGAAAAGAAAAACCTCGAAGCGGCAGAAATTAATAACCGCTTAATTACCGCAAAAACAATTTTTACCGAGATATTTGATCGCAGGCTGACTTACTTATCCACTTTCGCTGAAACAGTAGCTAAAGATTATGGTTTAAAAGAAGTTTTTAATGAGGATACTCGTAGCTTATTATTTGCGTTAAATAACCACAGAAAGCGCGTTGATGCTGATTTAGCCATGACAATCTCTTCAGAAGGGATCATCAATGGACAATTACAACGTCATTTCGTCAATGGCAAAGGTAAAATTAGGCAAGGCGCAGAACGAAATAAGGCTTTTCGTTTTACTGAATGGCTTGAAACAGGTCAAGCAGCACATTTATATATGATTGACGATGCACTTTATCAATTGAGTTTATCGCCGGTTACAGTAGGCGCTAAAACCTTAGGGTGGATTGCTTTTGGTTTTGAGATTGATGAGCGACTAGCGAATGAATTTAAAAATATTACCGGTTTAACTACTGATTTTGTCATTAAACATGATGGTACATGGCAGTTACTTTCAATTGCTCAGAGTCATGAAAACAATGATAGTAATGGCAATTACGAACAGCTTCTTACGTTGGCTGTACAAGTTATTGAAGATAAAACACCTGATCAATATATCGCTACTCATGCTTTAATTACCGAATTTGATGATCAAGAATTTGGCGTTGCCATGCATGGTTTACGGGCTAATTTTGTCGCTTTGTTACAAGAGCAATGGTGGAAGCTTTTATTTCTAGCAGCGTTTACCCTATTGTTGTCGCTCACTAGCGCTTATTTTATTGCCGGCTCTATTAGTAAGCCAATTAAACGTTTGGTTGCTCAAGCTAAAGTTATTGCCAGCGGTGATTATCAGCAAAAAGTTACGCTTAAAGATAACAATGAAATAGGGCAACTTGCAGATGAATTTAATCAAATGCAAGCTGCGGTGTTACAGCGTGAAGAAGCGATTACTCACCGTGCAGATCATGACCCATTAACAGATTTACCCAACCGAAATAAGCTCAATAAAACACTAAATAAACTCATCGAGCAACAGCAAAACTTTCTAGTTTTACATTTAAATCTCAGTAGATTGAAAGATGTTAACGATACTCTAGGTCATGATGTAGGTGATGAAATTATTAAAGCGCTCGCAAGTCGTTTACATAACTTGTGTCAAATGAATAGTTTTAAAGCCTTGGCACATTTAGGGGCAGATGAATTTATTCTATTGGTCGAGCATTTGAAGGTAGATGAAGCTATTTATCAGCTCAGGGCTGAGCTTGAACCAACAGTTGATTACCACGGTATTAGCTTACAGTTGCAAGTTAGGATTGGTGTTTCGGCTTATCCAGAGCATGCTGTTGATGATAAATCATTATTGCAAATGGCAGATACGGCGTTAAATAGTACGAGAGAGAAGGGTAAGTTATTACAAATATATCATCCAGATCTTGATGTAAATACAGTGGAGCGTTTAAGTTTAATTAATGACTTAAAACAAGCTATTCCAGCAGGGGAGTTGGAGTTACATTTTCAACCAAAAATGTGTTTAAAAACTAAAGAAGTAACGCATGCTGAAGCATTGGTTCGCTGGCAACACCCTACCTTAGGCATGGTACCACCGGATAACTTTATTCATATTGCAGAGCAAACAGGTCAAATTAAAGCGTTAACACGTTGGGTATTTGATACTGCATTGGCTCAATATAACACTTGGTTAAAACAAGGCATTGATTTGAATATAGCGATAAATGTTTCTGCAGAAAATTTAAAAGAAAACGATTTTCATCACTTTATCTGTCAGTCAATTATGGCGGCCAAGGTACCTGCAGAAAAAATCACGCTGGAAGTGACTGAAAGCTCCGTGGTGGAAGATCCAGAAGCAGCAATTAAAATATTGGCTGAGTTTAAAAATCACGGTATGAAGATATCTATTGATGATTATGGCACTGGGTATTCTTCGTTAGCACAATTGAAACAGTTACCGGTACATGAATTAAAAATTGATAAATCATTTATTCAGCATTTGGAACATGATGACGATGATCAAATTATAGTGCGCTCAACTATCGAGCTTGCTCATAATATGGGATTGCATGTAGTTGCTGAGGGAATAGAGGATGAATTTGCGCTAAATTGGTTAGCTGCTCATGGCTGTGAACTTGCCCAAGGTTATTACATCAGTAAACCGAAACCAGCAGCTGAGCTAACTCCTTGGCTGTTAGCACAATTAAATAGTAAAGATATTAAGGAAAAGGTTTGATTAAAACAGGCGTAACGCTTTGTCAGTTTTTGATTTTAATGGCTGTGTTGCCATTACACACAGCATTAGCTGCTGAGTATAGTGCACATGGTATTGCAGACTTTAGAGTTAGCTACATTGACTCTGTAGATAAAGGTTACCTCACGAGCGGACAAGGTAAACTTGGTTTAGGTGATGGTCTGCATTTTTCAGTAGCACAAATTGGCGTAGATTTATCGGTAGCATGGGAAAATGGTCTTAGTGCCCATGGTGTAGTGAATGCTTATCCTAAAGCTAGCGGAGATGGTGAAAGCACTGTTTTAGGGCTTACTGAAGCCTATCTAAAATATCGCTCGCTACCAACGAATTCAGGTTATCGTTTTCAAACTAAAGTAGGTATCTTCTATCCCGAGATCTCGCTTGAAAATAATGCCTATGCTTGGGCGAGTAAAGACACCTTAGATTCATCAACAATAAACACCTGGATTGGTGAAGAAATTCGGGTAGTAGGCTCAGAATTTAAAGTGACTCGTTTAGGGCGAATGAACAATAATAAGTATGATTTATCACTGTCAGCAACGGCCTTTATTAATAATGACCCTGCAGGAGCTTTATTAGCTTGGCATGGTTGGACAGTAAGTAACAGACAAACGCTATGGACAGAGAAACGTCCTTTTCCATGGTTCCCAGCTCGAGCTGACGGACAAGCATTAGCAGGACAAGCTGATAAATCAGATCCGTTTTTAGAAATAGACCATCGTGTCGGCTATCACGCACGTGGAGAGTGGAAACTAAGAGGAAAGGGTGAAATATCCGCAGGTTATTATGATAACAGGGCGACACCCTATAAAGTGGTTGATGGCCAATATGGTTGGCGAACACGCTTTTATCACCTAGGCGCACGCTGGCGTTTTAATAAAAACTTATCGTTAACTGCGCAATATTTATCAGGTGATACCTTGATGCAAAGCAAAAGTAGGGAGGATGTGGTCAACAATGATTATGCCAGTGGTTTTGTCGCTCTACATTATAATTGGCAAGCCATTGTTGCTAATAAAAAGCATAAAAGCACTTTGCGAGTAGAAGATTTTTCGGTGACAGATAACGATGATACTTGGGGCGATAATAATAATGAACAGGGGCAATCTCTAACATTGAATCACAGTTATCGTTTGAGTAAACCCTGGTTTTTATCTGCAGAGTTTACCCTTATTGATAGCCGCAGGCCTGCTCGATACTATACGGCACAGCCCGTTGATCTAATTGAAAAAAAATGGCAATTAGCTGCACGTTATTTTTTCTAAGGGAATAAGGCTATTCGACACCTTGAAACGATCTTAATATCCAACAACATTATTGCTTTCAACTCTAATAGCCCGCTATTGCTCAATTAAGCGTCTTGTTCCTTAAAGTTTATTCTCATTGCTTATTTGGCAATACCATTTAAATGGGCAATATGGCTTTTGGCCTTTGTTGGGTAATTAGAAAAAATACCATCGACACCTAAATGTTTCATTGCATTGATATCTTCTAATTCATCTACCGTATATACAAATACTTTTAAGCCACGTTTATGAGCATCAGCAACAAAATGCTCACTAATAAAATCGACATCAAGGTGAACTGAATAAGCATTTAATTGTTCGGCAAACTTTGCATAGTCTAATGGGTAACACGCAGTCAGTGCACCAATAGCAAACTCATGTCGCTGTTGCTTGATAGCGTGTAATAACCTGTGATTAAAGGATGAAAATAAAACATCATTACTTAAGAGTGCTGTTGTCTTGATAGCTTCATCTATATAGGAAAATAAAAGTGTTAAATTTCTCACCGCTTTTAATTCAATATTGATAGTACATTTGCCGGCTACTAGCTTTAAAACTTCATCTAAGGTTGGAATAACCTCCCCACCACCAGCATCTAAACTGCGTAAGTACTGATAATCGTAGTTAAAAATTTGTCCGTGACCGGATGTGGTTCTGTGCAACCATCGATCATGAATAACAAATAATTGACCATCAACTTCTTGAATATCTATTTCAATACCATCCACTTCAGCAGCTAATGCTGTACGAATGGATCGTAGCGTATTCTCTGGTTCAACTCCGCTCGCGCCTCGGTGTGCAAAAATTAACATAGTTATACCAATTCCATTAAATTTATTCCCAACTCAGAGTTATGTCAGAGAAGCCAGCACAAATAAAATTTGTGCTGGTATAGCATTCTATATTTAACAAATTTGTGAAGTTATTGCTTTTCTGACAAGCTCCCAAGGGCGAGTACCTAATAAAAGGTAAAGGTTTACATACATCGTTATTGATTTTGAGAAGGACGCTACATGGTTGTAGCTTCTTAGAGAATGCAGGAGCATATTCTCCTGAATAACTATTCTCTTCAATCAATGCCTTGCCTCTAAGCCTTTTAATTCTCGCTGAGTGAGAAATAACTTAATGGACTTGGTATGAATTAAATATGATTAATACATTCGTGTTGGTTTTAAGTATAATACCGAATAACGTGATTATACCCAAGCTACCTGTAGATGCCAGTTTCAGCTGGAATTAGAAAAGCCTTTAGGCAAGGCATTGATTGAAGAGAATAGTTATTTTATTATCTAAATTAATAACACAGCCTAAAGTGTTTCTAAACCAGCCCTTCGGGGACGTCTGAGCGATTCATGATCAAACGTCCTGAAATAGGCATTATCGGGTGGCTTGGGTTTATACTAAAACAAAATGAGCAGCGACTAAATTGACTACCTCAACTCCACCAAAACGTTTAAATAAATACATTAGTGATTCTGGCTTTTGTTCGCGCCGCAGTGCCGATAAAATGATAGAAGCCAATCGGGTAACCATCAATGATAAAGTGCCAGAGCTTGGTACTAAAGTGTTGGTGGGTGATGTAGTTAAAGTAGACGGATATGATATTGCGCCCATTAGTGATGACAAATCAGATCGTATTTATATTGCCTATAACAAACCTATAGGTATTACCTGTACTACTGAAAAACATGTGCGCGGTAATATTATCGATGCCATAGGCCATAAAAAACGTATATTTCCCATTGGTCGTTTAGATAAACCATCAGAAGGTTTGATATTCCTTACCAGTGATGGCGATATCGTTAATAAAATTTTACGCGCGGAAAATGCTCACGACAAAGAATATGTTGTCACCGTTGATAAGCCTATTAGTGAACGCTTCATCGAGCGAATGTCTCGTGGCGTGCCTATTTTAGGGACTATTACCAAACCTTGTATCGTGCAAGTTAAAAGCCGCTTTGAATTTACTATTATCCTGACTCAAGGTCTTAATCGTCAAATTCGTCGTATGTGTGAATATCTCGATTACGAAGTTTTAAAATTAAAACGTTCACGTATTATGAAAGTTGAATTGGGTGATCTATCGCCGGGGCAATGGCGAGAACTAACGACAACTGAAATGGCCGAAATTAACCAAGCGGTTGAAGGTTCTAGCAAAACGGCTATTAATACAGCTCAGCCTAAACAGACAACTTCAAGTATGAGTGACCTTGAAGAGCTATCTGCTACAATAAATAATGCAGAGACTAACAGTAAATCGATAACTAAGCAGAAGACAGCTGTAAAAACATCTTCCATTAACGAAGAAGAAGCAAAAGATGTTTGGCCTTATAACAGCCATAAGACCAAAGACTAAATCAGCCCAAATAAACGCTTCTTGCTGATTATTACAAAAAAACTTACATAGTGTGACTATGTAAGTTTTTTTTTTGCACTGTAATTGGTATAAGACCATCCCGCATAAAGAAACTTTCACTACATGAATACTTGTTTACACGGGACGGTATGACTCTATATTACCCCTTGTTGATTCCTACTAGAGCACCTGAAAGCTCGGTGATTACTTGGCTATCTTCTATAGTTGAAGGTATTTCAATCTCTTGACCATCAATCATTTGTCTAAGTGTTTTTCGTAAAATCTTGCCTGAACGCGTTTTTGGCAATCTATCAATGATAAGTAATTTCTTCAATGATGCTATTGCGCCAATATCATTACGAATACTTTGTTTTAATTCGCTAATGAGATCTTCATCGCTGGTGGTAATACCATTTTTTATCACGACTAGCCCAAGAGGAACTTGCCCTTTCAATGCATCATTGATACCGACAACAGCACATTCTGCTACGGCGGGGTGACCCGATAAAACTTCTTCCATTTCACCTGTTGATAAACGGTGTCCTGCAACATTGATAACATCATCAATGCGACCCATGATAAAGAGGTAACCATCTTCATCAATATAGCCACCGTCTCCTGACGTGTAATAGCCAGGATGATTAGACAAATACCCTGATACTAAGCGCTCTGGATCGCGATAAATAGTGGCTAAACAGCCCGGTGGAAGCGGCAGCTTTATAGCGACACTACCTTGTTTTCCAGCAGGAACTTGCTGACCATCGCTATCAAGAATTTGTACATCAAAGCCCGCAATTGGAAACCCAGCAGAGCCAGCTTTGGTGGCTACTAAATTACCTGAACCATCATCTAAAGGTGTACTCGCAATTGCCCAACCAGTTTCTGTTTGCCACCAATGATCGATTACTGGTAATTGTGTTTTTTCTTTAAGCCAATGATAGGTGGCTGGGTCTAAGCGTTCGCCAGCTAAGAATAGGCGTTTTAATGATGACAAGTCGTAGTCTTTAAGTAAGTCACCTTCAGGATCTTCTTTTCCGATAGCACGAAATGCAGTGGGAGCTGAAAATAAAGCATTTACTTTGTACTCAGCACATACACGCCAAAAAGCGCCTGCGTCAGGTGTTCTGATAGGTTTTCCTTCATAAACAATAGTGGTGCAGCCGGCCATTAACGTGCCGTAAATAATGTAAGAGTGACCAACAACCCAGCCAACGTCAGAAGCAGCCCAGAAGGTGTCTCCTTTTTTCATACCATAGATATTTTTCATGCTGTACTGCATAGCAACCGCATGACCACCATTATCTCTTACCACACCTTTTGGTTTGCCTGTGGTACCAGAAGTATACAAAATGTAGAGTGGGTCGGTGCTTTTAACTGGGACTGGAGGAATTTCAATCGCAACGTCCATCTGCTCTTGCCAGTCAAGGTCTCTGCTTGATACCAACTGTGCTCTAGCTTCTTCTCTTTGGAAGATGATGCAATTGGTTGGTTTATGCGTAGCAATCTCGATAGCTTCGTCTATTAAAGGCTTATAAGGAATAACTTTTGCTATTTCAACACCGCAGCTAGCGCCAACAATGACTTTTGGTTCTGCATCATTGATACGTACTGCAAGCTCATTGGCAGCAAAACCACCAAAAACGACAGAGTGAATTGCACCTAGTCGAGCACATGCCAGCATTGCGATAGCGGCTTGTGGGATCATTGGCATGTAAATTAATACACGATCGCCTTTGGTAACGTGTTGTGATCTGAGTACGTCAGCAAACTTTGCCACTAAACTGGTCAGTTCAAGATAAGTAAATTTTTGTTTTTGACCCGTAACAGGTGAGTCGTATATTAATGCAGTATCAGCACCTCGGCCTTGTTCAACATGATAATCCAACGCAAGATAACAAGAATTTAGCTCACCATCGGCAAACCATTCATGCCAAGAGTCAGTGTTTTTTGACAATATTGTTTGCGGTTTTTTATACCAAGCAACAAGCTCAGACTGCTCTTGCCAGTAACTCTCAGGTGAATTGATTGCTAATTCTTGTTGTTCAATGTGTTTCATTATAATGGCCTTGTAGATAACTCGGATATACATACATTAAAACTGTCGACAAAATTAACCTATTAGACCTTAGGCTAATACCTAAGTAGATACTATGTTTTATGCTCAATTGCGTTTAATGTTATTAATTTGCTTTTTATCGATTATCGGTAAAAAAAAGCCTTAATACATTTGTTTTTGTTTTTAGGTTAAATGTTTAAAATACTTTTAAAATAAAATAAACCTAGTAACTTGTTATCTCGTTTTATATGCGTGTGTCGACAATTTGTTGTTGTGATGCATCTAAAATCGAAGAAAACATAGCGTTAATACTTCGACTGCATTATGCTATATCTTGATTTTTTTCATTATTTTAGTAGTAATATTAGCTACAGTTTTTGCATTTGCTAGTAGTAATATGCGGTTATCAGGACAAAACTAGATCGTTTTTGTCTTATGAGTTTGTTATTTATTAGGTCGGATATCATGTTGCAAGTTATCCGTTTTGATTTTGAACAGGGTGTCAATATGGCTATAATTATCACGTTAGATATCATGCTAGCAAAACGTAAAATGAAATTAAATACTTTGGCAGAACGTGTGGGTATTACCGCGCAGAATTTATCAATCTTAAAAAATGATAAAGCGCGTGCCATTCGTTTTGATACGCTAAATAGATTATGTAAAGTATTGGATTGTCAGCCGGGAGATATTTTAACCTATGAGGCAAGTGAGGTTGGTGAGATTGAAGAGTAGTACTACTACTCTTTTTATGTCGTTTTTAGCGTAAAGTACTTACTTATTTTTCACTGGCATTTGATAATGTACCGCATCAAAATCGCCAATTGGATCTTCATGTAAATAAGCTCTGATAAATTTCATACCCATTTTTTTCATCACGCCTACCGAAGCTAAATTGTCAGCCACGGCAAGTGCCGAAACATGAGTGACATCAGTATTAGCAACTACCGCATCTTTTATCGCTATTGCCGCTTCTGTAGCATAACCTCTTCCCCAAGTAGCTTGGAAAAACCGCCAACCCAACTCTAAATCCTTAGTGTCGGGTGACTCGGTAAAAAATGACATAGGACGGATTAATACCCAACCTAAATACTCATCAGTTACTTTGTTTGATACTTGCCAAATTCCCCAGCCTAATTCACTGTTTCGGTATTTTTTCATACGCGGAATAAATACGCTGTTAACTTGTTCTATGCTGGTGGGAGTACCACCATTTAGAAACTTCATCACTGCTGGGTCTTGATCTATCTCCCATAATGCTTGGGCATCTTTAGAATCCATTAATCTAAACTTTAGTCGTTCACTATTATTGATGTGCATAAAATTCCTATTAAAAGAAGGAGAGGAGTGAAGCATAACGCACGTTCTTATACGTTATACTGCGTGCCGTATTTGTTGTTAACGTTAAGGCTTTATTTCGACGCTAACAAGGGTTTTAAAAATCGCGCTGTATGCGAAGTTTTATGTTTGGCAACTTGCTCAGGCGTGCCTGTTACTAAAATTTCACCACCACCCGCGCCGCCTTCAGGACCTAAATCGATTACCCAATCGGCCGTTTTAACTACATCTAAGTTATGTTCAATCACTACGATGGTATTACCATGATCACGTAATCGATGAATAACATGGAGCAATTGTTTGATATCGTGAAAATGCAAACCTGTAGTTGGCTCATCTAAAATATACAAAGTTTTACCTGTATCACGTTTTGATAACTCTTTTGACAGTTTAACGCGTTGTGCTTCACCGCCCGAAAGGGTGATTGCTGACTGTCCGAGTTTGATATAGCCTAAACCGACATCGAGTAAAGTTTGCAACTTGCGGTTAACCGCCGGAATAGCTTTGAAAAAGTCAAAAGCATCTTCAATGGTCAAGTCCAATACTTGGTGAATATTTTTACCTTTGTATAATACTTCTAACGTTTCACGATTATAACGTTTGCTTTTACATACATCACAAGGCACATAAACGTCAGGTAAAAAATGCATCTCTACCTTGATCATGCCGTCACCTTGGCAGGCTTCACAACGTCCGCCTTTAACATTAAAGCTAAAGCGACCCGCTTTATAACCTCTTGAACGCGACTCCTGCGTGGCAGAGAATATATCGCGCACCGCAGTAAATATGCCGGTGTAAGTTGCAGGATTTGAACGCGGTGTTCTGCCTATTGGGCTTTGATCAATATCAATAACTTTATCTAGATGTTCTAAACCACGAATACTTTTGTAAGGCGCAGGCTCATCAATCGTCGCGCCATTAAGTTCAATATGCGCTAATTTATATAAGGTATCGTTAATGAGTGTTGATTTACCAGAGCCGGAAACGCCAGTTATACAGGTCATTAAACCAGTAGGAATAACTAAGTCGACATTTTTTAAGTTATTACCGGTAGCACCCGTAAGTTTAACAACTTTTTTCTTATCAAAGGCATGACGTTTCTTAGGTATTTCAATGCTTTCAACGCCAGAAAGGTACTTACCTGTTAGAGACTCTTTACAGGCTAATATGTCATCTACTGTGCCTTGTGCGATAATTTCGCCGCCGTGTACACCAGCGCCTGGGCCAATATCCACCACAAAATCTGCTGCACGAATGGCATCTTCATCATGCTCAACCACAATCACGGTATTCCCTAAGTCACGCAGGTGAACTAAGGTACTGAGTAAGCGTTCATTATCACGTTGATGAAGACCAATAGAGGGTTCATCTAAAACATACATGACACCTACCAAACCTGCGCCAATTTGGCTTGCAAGTCTTATTCTTTGAGCTTCACCACCGGACAGGGTATTTGCACCACGTGATAAATTGAGGTAATTAAGGCCAACGTTCACTAAAAATCCTAAACGTTCATTGACCTCTTTTAATATTTTCTCTGCAACTTGTGCTTTTTGACCTGTGAGGGTTAAGCCTTGGAAAAAGTCTAGGGCATCACTAATGGAAAATTCAGCCACGACAGTTAATGGTGTATCTTCGATAAAGACATTACGAGCCTCTAAGCGTAATCGACTACCATTACAATCAGGGCAATGTTGCGAATTAAGGTATTTGCCTAGCTCTTCACGTACTGCGTTTGATTCGGTTTCTTTATAACGACGTTGCATATTATTGATGATGCCTTCAAAGGGATGCTTACGCACCACAACATCACCGCGGTCGTTCATGTATTTAAATTCAATTTCTTGCTCATCACTACCATAAAGCACCACTTTTTGGGCTTTCGCAGATAACTTATTAAACGGTGTATCCACCTGAAATTTGTAATGATCGGCAAGCGCTTGTAGCATTTGAAAGTAATAAAAATTACGTTTATCCCAACCACGAACTGCACCGCCAGCAAGACTTAATTCCTTGTTAGCAATAACGCGAGTGCTATCAAAGTATTGTTCAATACCTAAACCATCACAGGTTTGACAAGCACCAGCAGGATTATTAAAAGAGAATAAACGTGGCTCTAATTCTTGCATGCTGTAACCACAATGTGGACAAGCAAAGTTAGCTGAGAAAAGTAACTCTTCACGATCAGGCTCATCCATAAAGGCAACTTTCGCGGTACCTGCTGTTAAAGTTAAGGTTGTTTCAAAAGACTCTGAAAGGCGTAATTGAATATCTTCACGCACTTTTATACGGTCAACGACAACTTCTATGGTGTGCTTTTTATGTAACTCTAACGGCGGTGGATCGGATAAATCACAAACCTCACCATCAATACGTGCACGAATAAAACCTTGGGCAGCTAAGTTATCGAGTAGCTTTATATGTTCCCCTTTACGGCCTTGTATAATAGGCGCAAGTAGCATCACTTTCGTGCCTTCTTCGAGCTCTAAAACTTTATCAACCATTTGCGAAACAGTTTGTGCTGCTAGCGCTTGACCGTGCTCAGGACAACGCGGCTCCCCAACTCTGGCATAAAGCAAACGCAAGTAATCATATATCTCAGTGATGGTACCTACGGTTGAACGTGGGTTATGAGAGGTTGATTTTTGCTCGATGGAGATAGCGGGTGATAAACCTTCAATATGATCAACATCAGGCTTTTCCATTAAGGATAAAAATTGACGAGCATAAGCGGAAAGTGATTCAACGTAGCGACGTTGTCCCTCAGCGTAGAGCGTATCAAAGGCAAGAGAAGATTTTCCTGAACCTGAAAGGCCGGTAATTACTACGAGTTTATCTCGAGGTATTGTTAAACTAATGTCTTTGAGGTTATGCGTGCGAGCACCTCTGACTTCAATACTTTTCATGCGTTTTTTAACTCTAATGGCGATAAAATAGAACCGACGATTATGTCATATAAATTACAGTATAAAAACTAATCTAGGGCAGAATATGGAAATAAACTGTTTATTTTTACAGTGTCTTACTTGCGCTTCAAAAAAGAAAGAAATGGTGAGCAGATGAAGCGAAATTTAACATGGCGACAAAAGTATCTATACCCGTTCTACTGGAATATGAATGATTCAGCTGGAATTATGAATGCCTTTAGATAAGGCATTGATTGAAGAGAATAGTTATTCTATTGTCGAAATCAATAACGAAGCATAAAGCGTTTCTAAATAGCTGCTTGGGGAAGGCTTAGCAAATCAGACTCTGCGTTACCTTTCTTTGTAAGGGCGCTACATGGATGGTGTTTTTAAATAATGCAGGAGCATATTCTCCTGAACAACACTTAATAAAAAATGCGCCTTGATCATGAAGCGCTCAGACTTCCTGAAACGAGCACTTTCAAGTAGAGCGGGTATATACCCGTTACCAATCAAAGTGCAGAATTTCAGTGGGAATTAAAACCACTTT
>OJBR01000144.1_pt1 | contig 42666 bp, 48 predicted proteins | sample 1591161 | NCBI WGS metagenome assembly OJBR01 (sample SAMN05416803, study PRJEB24817) | seawater metagenome | isolation source: Sea water | place: Canada:Atlantic | collected 2013-07
CTACACTATCCTCTTCGTCGGCAGCGTCAGATGTGTATAAGAGACAGCAGTAATATTTTGAGGATAAATTTCTAATGCTTTTTTATAATCTATATAAGCATCATTGGCCTGTCCTGCAGCTTCATAAAGTACGCCAGATAAGTAAAAGGTATAAGCATTTTGAAAACCATTTTTTACTTGGCCAATAGCGTTACTCATTGATGGATATTTACTTGCTAAGCTTTCTGAACTGACACCTTTTTTTGCCATTTCTTCTTGGGTTTCATAAAGTGCTTCTTGGTTGGCCTCGAGAGCTTTTTGTTGAACCAAATTCGCACGTCGAATTTCAACTAAGGCACCAGAAAGATCGTTTTGGTTTAAATAATTCAGCGCTTGGTAACAATGCAACATACTTTGTTCATAATAATGAATGTCATATCGGATTGCATTATCGTTACTTACAACAGCCTGCACATTCTCTATGCCTCGGCTTAGCTGAATTTTAGCCGCTTGTTCGGTTTGTTGTACTTGTCGGTATACCAAAGCAAAGTCTTGCTGGCTTTCGGTGTGGTTATTGGCGAGAAATTCTAAACGGGCTTTTTCTAATAAGCTTAAACCATAACTGCCGTTGCTTTCGCTGCGTTCAGGTAACAATGATACTGCTTGTTGAAAATTGCCCTGTTGTTGGGCGTTTTTCACCCCTTGCATTTGTTTATTGTAGTTACTAAATAAATCACTAAATGAAGTGCCAGCACAAGCACTTAGCGTTAGTGTAAATAAAATGATTGTGGTAATTTTGGCAGGAATATTCAGCATATTAGTAGCTTATCTTGTTACCAGCATATAGCAAGAAAATAGCTGTATAAAAAGTGTAAGTTTATGCAACTATATGAAACACATGAGGGTGATCTAGAATAAATGCTTATTACGAGAATACAGTATACTTGAGATAGATTTTATTCGATTTACGCATCGATTATGATGCCATAACAAACGAGTAGTAAGTAAGGTTAGCTATCTAACTAAGTTAACTAAGCCAACTAAGCCAAATAAGGATGAGATGATGCATAGAAGTAAAGTATGGTTATTTATTGCAGCTAGCTTGTTATGTTCAGCAGGCCAAGTACAAGCTAAAGATGTCATTGTTGAAATATACAAGAAAAAGTTTATTCCTAGCGAAGTAACTATTGAAGCTGGCGATAGAGTTATTTGGAAAAATATTGAAAAACGTCAATATCATAATGTTTGGTTTAAAGGCTCAGGCGAAGAAGAACCAGATTACTTTTTTCCTGACGAAAGCTATGAACGAAAATTTGATCAGTTAGGTGATTTTGCTTATGAATGTGGACCTCATCCTAAAATGAAAGGCAAGGTTATCGTTAAAAAGGCCGAGTAATAACCTTAAAAATGTTGTTGATATAAACTCGACTTTACCTCGCTATAACCCTAATTTAACTGGGGTTATAGCCGTTTTTTGTTGTGAAATAAGGTGATATAAAAGCAAATTTTTTGATGTAGCGCAAAATTACTCCTAATTATGTAACTATTTATTACAACCCCTCGAAAACTTGATTTCCATCAAGTTGCTTACTAAGCTTCCTCGCTATCATCTACTTGCTTTATAAAAACATACCAATTCTATTTAGTTTATTCTCATTGGGTGGGAATAAACTTAATAGACTTGGTATCACGCATGAACTATTTCATTAAGGAAACACCATGTCAGAGAGCTTTACTAAAGGCATGGCAAGGAATATTTATTACGGTGGAAGTATATTCTTCTTCTTAATATTCTTAGCTTTGACTTTTCACACAGTAAAAGAGATGCCCAAACGGGATAATCGAGAAAATATTACCGAAGCAGTTGAACGCGGTAAACACTTATGGGAAAAAAACAACTGTATTGGTTGTCATACGCTTATTGGTGAAGGCGCATATTTTGCTCCAGAACTAGCAAACGTTTATGATCGTCGTGGCGGTGGCAATGAAGTAGCTTTTAAAGCTTTCTTAAATGGTTGGATGAAAGCTCAGCCATTAAACATTCCAGGCCGTCGTCAAATGCCTAACTTCCACTTAAATGACCAAGAAATTGATGATTTAGCTGAGTTCCTTAAATGGACATCAGAGCTAGATGACAATAATTGGCCACCAAACATTGAGGGGTAGGGCGTGAATACTTTAAAATATCAATCACAAGCCGTAGCAAAACCTTATTTTATTTTCGCTATGATCTTGTTTGTAGGCCAGATATTATTTGGTCTTATCATGGGCTTGCAATATGTCGTTGGTGACTTTTTAGGTGGAATCATTCCATTTAACGTTGCTCGTATGGTGCATACCAACCTACTGATTGTTTGGTTACTCTTTGGTTTTATGGGGGCTGCTTATTATTTAGTGCCTGAAGAATCCGAAACTGAACTCTTTAGTCCTAAACTCGCAATCGCGTTATTTTGGATATTTGCTGCCGCTGGCGTATTAACAATTTTAGGCTACTTACTAGTACCTTATTCAACGTTAGCTGACATTACCTTCAATGAATTATGGCCAACTATGGGTCGTGAATTCCTAGAGCAACCAACGATTACTAAACTTGGTATTGTTGTTGTTTGTTTAGGTTTCTTATTCAACTTAGGCATGACTATCTTAAAAGGTCGTAAAACGGCTATTAACATGGTTATGATGACTGGTTTAGTCGGTTTAGCAGTATTCTTCTTATTCGCTTTCTATAACCCAACTAACTTAGCATTAGATAAATACTTCTGGTGGTTTGTCGTTCACTTATGGGTAGAAGGTGTTTGGGAATTAATCATGGGCGCAATCTTGGCTTATGTATTAATTAAAGTGACTGGTGTTGACCGTGAAGTAATTGAAAAATGGTTATACGTAATCATTGCGATGGCACTTATCTCAGGTATCTTAGGTACTGGTCATCACTTCTACTGGTTAATGACTCCTGAATATTGGCAGTGGGTTGGTTCTATCTTCTCAGCACTTGAACCACTTCCTTTCTTCGCTATGGTACTGTACGCGTTTAACATGGTTAACCGTCGTCGTCGTGAACATCCTAACAAAGCCGCTACATTATGGGCATTAGGTACAGCGGTAATGGCATTCTTAGGTGCTGGTGTATGGGGCTTCTTACATACATTATCATTTGTTAACTACTATACGCATGGTTCACAAATTACTGCTGCTCATGGTCACATGGCTTTCTACGGCGCATATGCAATGATTGTTATGACAATTATCTCTTATGCAATGCCTAAGTTACGCGGTATTGGTGAAGCAAACTGTAATAAAGCACAAGTTGTTGAAATGTGGGGCTTCTGGTTAATGACAGTAGCTATGGTATTTATCACATTATTCTTAACAGGTGCTGGTATCTTACAAGTATGGTTACAACGTTTACCTGAGTCTGGCGAAGCTTTAAGCTTTATGGCTACTCAAGATAAACTTGCTATCTTCTACTGGTTACGTGAAATTGCTGGTGTGATCTTCCTTCTAGGTTTGATTTCTTATATCACTAGTTTCTTCATTACAGAGAAAAAAGCTCAAGCATAATGTAAATACATTCTGTTGACTGACAAAAAGCCGTGACAGTGTCGCGGCTTTTTTTTATCTTTTTTTATCTTTTTTTTATTCATCCTATTTTATCTTCACTTCACCGAAAATCGTTTCATCCCTTTGCTACTAGCTGTTACTTTGCTCCTTCCTAATTAACTAATGTTAATTTCAGTACTCTTAATCTGATGAGGATTTAATTATCTTTGCTTCAATCGTTCGAACAATCCAACATAAGCAGAAAGGCTTAAGCTTTCTACTTCCTTTCATGATGATACTTAGCTTCTTCCCTAGCTTAGCTTTAGCCGCTAATGAGGAGGTTGAACAGCAACACAGTGTTCATGAGCGAAAACTGACTATTGATGGCAAAAATGTCACCAAGCACAGTACCAAAGTCAATGGACAAAAGTTTAAATATACCGCCACGACAGGTACTCAACCTGTATGGGATGAAGAAGGCAATCCAATCGCAAGTTTGTTTTATACTTACTATCAGCGCAGTGATGTAAAAGATCGTGCTAAACGGCCATTACTTATTTCTTTTAATGGTGGACCTGGCTCTGCTTCTGTATGGATGCATGTAGCTTATACTGGTCCTAGAGTGCTGAATGTAGACGATGAAGGATATCCATTACAACCCTATGGTGTGAAGACTAACCCCTATTCAATTCTAGATGTTGCAGATATCGTTTTTGTTAACCCGGTAAATACTGGCTACTCACGTGTATTACCTGGTAAAGACGGAAAAATGCCAAGTAAAGAGCAGCAGAAAAAAATGTTCTTTGGCGTAAATGCTGATATCGACTATTTAGCAGAGTGGCTTAATACTTTTGTAACGCGCAATAATCGCTGGCGTTCACCTAAGTATCTTATTGGTGAAAGCTACGGCACCACACGTGTTTCAGGTTTAGCGAAAGAGCTACAAGAACGTCAATGGATGTATGTTAATGGTGTGATTTTAGTTTCGCCAACCGATATTGGTATCAAACGAGATGGCCCGGTAAAAGCGGCAAACAGGTTGCCTTATTTTGCTGCTGCCGCTTGGTATCACAAAGCCTTAATCCCAACACTTCAACAAAAGCCCTTAGCAGAACTACTCGCAGAAGTTGAAACCTTTACATTGAGTAAATATTTACCTGCTTTAGCTAAAGGTGGCTTTATTTCAGCGCAAGAGAAGCAAGGTATTGCTGAGCAAGTCGCAGAATATGCTGGTTTATCGATAGAGGCAGTCATTGCTAATAATCTGGATGTTAATAACGCCTTTTTTTGGAAAGAATTATTACGTGATAGAAAACAAACTATTGGTCGTTTAGATTCGCGTTATTTAGGTATTGATAAAAAAGTCGCGGGCTCAAGCCCTGACTATAATGCTGAATTAAGCTCATGGTTACACAGCTTCACTCCGGCAATTAATTACTATTTACGTGAAGAGTTAGCCTATAAAACAGATATTAAATACAACATGTTTGGTAACGTCCGTCCATGGGATCGTACCGGTAATAAAACAGGTGAGGGACTTCGTTCTGCCATGGCACAGAATCCTTACCTACAAGTCATGATTCAATCAGGTTACTTTGATGGCGCAACCAATTATTTTGATGCTAAATATACTATGTGGCAATTAGACCCAAGTGGTTTGATGAAAGATAGATTGTCATTTAAAGGGTATGAAAGTGGTCACATGATGTACTTACGCCATGAAGATTTACGAGATGCTAACCAAGACATTCGTGAGTTTATCAAGCAAAGCATGCCGGCGAAAGGACAAGCCGCGAAATACTAATGAACCGGTTATAGATTACGTTAATGTTGTCTAATTTTTAAAAAGCTTACTTGTAAAGAGTAAGCTTTTTTTATGTCTAATACCTTTGCTAAATAAGGTTTAATAGCAAAGTTTTAATTTGTAATGAAAAGATAACAACGTTGAATTATAAGAATTTATTGTTAAAGAGAATCATTGTGCTATGTTTTTAACATAAGCGTTTATTTCACAAAGTCGAACATTTTTACTTTGTATGAAATGAAAAATCTCACGTCAGTCTATGCTGATTATTTTGCAAATAAAGTGAAAAGGAATGTGATCTTCATTGTTTAAATCACCGTAGATACTAAGGAATAGTTAACCTTGATTAAGGCGCTACTTTAAACAGCTAAATTAGATATTAACTTTGCTGTTAATTTAAAAGAACGTAATCACTTAAACACACTTAAGGTAACTGAATAGGATGTTCAAAAAAGCCATTATATTACTGCAAGATTACCTAAGTCACTTAGGATTTAAGGCTCAAATTCACTTTGAATTAGAAGGCTGTTATAAAATCCTGCCGAATAGTAAAAAAATTGACCTTAACTCCATTAACCACAGACTAGCTCTGCTGGGTATCGACGGTGAAGTTGTTAATGAGTATTGGAAAAACCAATGGGAATATGTATCTTTATTTAACGGCCAATCTCCACTGAAAGAAGCAGATAATTTAGTTCGAGCTATACATCATTTGCCTAGAATATTTGCTCAACATGGTATTACGGAAACATTAATAAAACCTGTCGTTTGGTCTGGTGATCAAGGGAAATTAGCGCTAGGTTCTAGAGATATTTTCACCACAGATACTAGGGCTGTCCATATTCCTAATGCGATACAAGTTAACGTTAGTGTTATCAATAAGCAGGGCGTTAATATTATTTCCAAGGACGGCTTTGGCGAATACTTACAACAATGCTTTTTGCAAACGAGTAAAGCATGTAGCTTATTATATCTACCTGAAGAAGAAGCTTTTGAACGTTTAAAACTCAAATCAGCCTATGGTTTATCAGCGGAGCTTTGTTCTCCTTGCGATATTTCGGGTGGTCATCAAGGCAGTATTGCGCTTTATAAGAAGCTAGGTAAGCATAATCAACAAATGGGTCAAGAGACGTTATTGTTTGATCAGCATAGTAAAACACTCGTTACCGAACAGAATTGGCAAAAAACAGCCCGCATAGAACACAGACTAGGTGCGTCAAGTACGTCTTATAATCCACATGCTAATGTCTTATTTTCTTTGATGAATGTCGTCGATGCGATAGAGGTTTATATACAGGAAAGCTGCGTGTCAGATTTATCTTCTTCATTACAAACCATCGAATTACCTGAATCACTATATAACAGATACCAAAAAGGGATTGAAGGCGCTAAAGACTCTCTTGGCGCTATTGAACTCTTTATTCGTTGTCCTTGGTTTAGTGAACGAATCAATAAGGTGCAGCAGTTCATGCATTTAATAAACAGTGATTGCAGCGAATCGGCTCATTTAGGCGATTTGATTAAGCAACAAATTCTCCAGAAGTATCAAGCAGGTAAAATCGCATTACCCACTAACTTTAGTCTCATTTTATAGGCGGCGTTTAATGAACATTAACCAATATAACGAAGTAAGCGAGCCCAAATCACCGACATTAACGGGTAATTGCATAAATAGTAAACGTGCTGAATTGAAGCGTTATTTTAAAGCAACGTGGCAGCGTTATGACTCTTTGTTTTCATTGATCAATAATGATGAAGCATATTACCAAAGGCCTGAACCGTTAAGACATCCACTAATTTTTTACTTTGGACATACCGCCTGTTTTTATATTAATAAACTTATATTAGGTAAGTATATCGACGAGCGTATTAACCCTCAAATTGAAGCTATCTGTGCTGTTGGTGTTGATGAAATGAGCTGGGATGATCTTAATAGTGCGCATTATGATTGGCCAACAGTTGATGAAATAAGAGTTTACAGACAACAAGTTTTCAATGTCGTTGACCGTATTATTGACACTATGTCGTTAGTATTACCGATTAAACAAAATTCACTCGCGTGGATTATTTTAATGGGCTGTGAACATGAACGTATTCACATTGAGACCTCTTCGGTGATTATGCGCATGTTGCCATTAGCCGTATTAACATCGAATGAACAGTGGCCTACTTGCCTACAAACAGATAGCCCGCCAACTAATGTGTTAGTACCAGTAAAAGGAAGTGTTATTAATTTTGGTAAGCCAACTTCTGACGATAGCTTTGGTTGGGACAATGAATACGGAAATGCATCGGTATCGTTAAATGATTTTCATGCGGCAAAATATTTAGTATCTAATGAAGAGTTTTTGGGCTTTGTTAAGGACGGAGGTTATCAAAATAAGCTTTTCTGGACTCAAGAGGGCCAGCAATGGTTGGCATTTACTGAAGCAAAAATGCCACGGTTTTGGTTAATGCAGTCGGGTGAATATTGGCAGCGGAACTTACTAAATGAAATGCCTTTGCCCCTTGATTGGCCAGTAGAAGTTAATTATCTCGAAGCTAAAGCTTTCTGTAATTGGAAGAACAGTCTAACCGATGAGGGCTTGACTGATAATGACTTAACCAATAAAGAGAACCAAGGCCACTATAGATTACCCTCTGAAGGTGAGTGGATAGCGCTGAGAGGGCAGGTTGAGGGAGACTTATTGTCATGGCAACAAGCACCAGGAAACATCAATAGTGAATATTTTGCGTCTTCTTGCCCAATAAATAAGTTCTCACAAGGTGATTTTTACGACATTGTCGGTAATGTATGGCAATGGACAGAATCAGCCATTGACGGTTTTAATGGTTTCACCATTCATCCTTTATATGATGACTTCTCCACACCAACCTTTGATGGTAAACACAACCTAATTAAAGGAGGATCTTGGATCTCAACAGGAAATGAGGCGATGCAGAACTCTCGCTATGCTTTTCGTCGTCACTTTTTTCAGCATGCAGGCTTTAGGTATGTTGTGAGTAAATCTGAGAGTATTCCAAATTTAGCAGATAATCACTATGAAACTGATACTCAAGTTTGCCGACAACTTGAAAATCACTTTGAACAATTGAATTCTTTGAGTTCTTCGTTATCCGATAAAGAGCAACAACCTATAAATGAGCTGAATCAAGCTACCAATGAACAGCATTTAGCAAATAATTACTTAGAAAAACTCGCTGACACCATTATTAGAGTAATCGATAAATATAACGTTAAACCAATGTCAAAATGCCTAGATCTAGGCTGTAATGTCGGTGGTTTGAGTTTTATCTTGGCTAAGTATTTTACTACAGTTGATGCAGTAGATTTTTCTGCGAGATATATTCAATACGGCGTAAAGCTTCAACAAGGTGAATCGATACGGTATGTAATGCCTCGTGAAGGAGAGTTAATTGATTTTAAGGAGTTTACTTTAGCTACTGAATTGTATGCAGAATCAAAGAAAATTCACTTTAGCCAAGGAGACATTAGTAATTTAAAGAATATATTTGCAGGTTACGACGTTATTGTGGCACAAAATGTTTTGGAGCAAAGTTATGACCCCGCATTATTTCTAGCACACGTGCATAATCGACTTAATGCAAAAGGGCTGTTAGTGATTATTTCGGATTATCAATTTACCGAAAAAATCACAGAGAAAACTAAATGGTTAGGTGGGCAGAAAATCAATGGTGAAAATGTGACAGGGTTTGAAGCATTAACAACGTTGTTGGATAAAAATTTAACCTTAATAAATGAGCAAGAACTTACACAAATAATTAAGACAGACACACGTCACTTTAGTGTTATTAACTCTCATTTAACAATTTGGCAGTTAAATGATAATAACTCATAGTATGAGCAAAACCGACAGAACTATAACGCTTTTTATTAACGGTACTTATTCGTTGTGTTAGATAAGTGAAAATCGTCCGTAACACTCGGTTTAACTCGGTTGTGTATCTCTAAATGTTGGTTGCAGAATGTAAGTGACATGATGAATTAAACACTAATAGTAATGGTTCTGGCTTTATTGATTTCTTTTTAGCCTAAACAACTGTATAATGCGCGCCCAATTATAGTCCTATTCGTTCACCCACTTATAGTAGCGGTCAACGACAGTAACAGCGAGTAACGCCTGTGTTAGATAAATTAAGAAATGTGGCAATTATTGCTCACGTTGACCACGGAAAAACCACTTTAGTTGATAAATTATTAGAACAGTCTGGTACGTTAGATACGCGTGGCGGTCTAGAAGAACGTACGATGGATTCGAATGACATCGAAAAAGAACGTGGTATCACAATCTTAGCTAAAAACACAGCTATTAACTGGAACGGCTACCGTGTAAACATCGTAGATACTCCTGGCCATGCTGATTTTGGTGGTGAAGTTGAGCGTGTAATGTCGATGGTAGATTCAGTTTTACTTATCGTTGATGCGCAAGAAGGCCCTATGCCACAAACGCGTTTCGTAACGAAAAAAGCGTTTGCTCAAGGTTTAAAACCAATTGTTGTTATTAACAAAGTTGATAAGCCTGGTTCTCGTCCTGATTGGGTTATGGATCAAGTTTTTGAATTATTTGATAACTTAGGTGCTACTGATGAACAACTTGACTTTAAAGTTGTTTACGCTTCAGCAATTAATGGTTGGGCTACGCTTGAAGAAGGCGAAACTGGCACTGACATGACACCATTGTTTGATACTATCCTTAAAGAAGTTCCACAACCAGTAGCTGATCCAGAGGGTGCATTCCAAATGCAAATCTCTCAACTTGATTACAGCTCATATTTGGGTGTTATCGGTGTTGGTCGTATTACGCGTGGTTCTGTTAAACCAAACCAACAAGTAACGATACAATTAGCAAACGGTGGTGTTCATAACGCTAAAGTTGGTAAAGTATTCGGTTACTTAGGCCTAGAACGTCTTGATATCGAAGAAGGTTTTGCTGGTGACATTATTGCAATTACCGGTTTAGGTGAGTTAAAAATATCAGATACTATTTGTTGTCCAAGTGAAGTAGAAGGTTTACCAGCATTATCTGTTGATGAACCTACTATCAACATGACTTTCCAAGTAAACACTTCACCATTTTGTGGTAAAGAAGGTAAGTACGTTACTTCACGTAACATCAAAGATCGTTTAGACAAAGAATTAATTCATAACGTTGCATTACGTGTTGAACAACTAGCTGATGCTGATAAATTTAAAGTATCAGGTCGTGGTGAACTTCATTTAGGCATCTTAATTGAAAACATGCGTCGTGAAGGTTTTGAATTAGCTGTATCACGCCCAGAAGTTATTATTCGTGAAGTAAATGGCGAGTTACAAGAACCATATGAAACAGTAACGATTGATGTTGAAGAACAACATCAAGGACCTATCATGGAAAGAATGGGTGTTCGTAAAGCTGAATTAACAGATATGGCACCAGATGGTACTGGTCGTATTCGTATGGACTTCATCATGCCTAGTCGTGGTTTGATTGGTTTCCAAACTGAGTTCATGACATTAACGTCAGGTTCTGGTTTGATTTATCATACATTCTTTGAATACGGACCTCACAAGGGTGGCGAAATTGGCCAACGTAAAAATGGTGTAATGATTGGTAATGCAACAGGTAAAGCATTAACTAACGCTATCTTTAACTTACAATCTCGTGGTCGTATGTTAATCGGACACGGTGTTGATATTTATGAAGGTCAAGTTATTGGTATTCATAGCCGTGATAACGATTTAACAGTAAATGCCCTTAAAGGTAAGCAGTTAACTAACGTTCGTTCATCAGGTACTGATGAAGCACAAACATTAACGCCACCTATTGTTATGTCTTTAGAGCAAGCATTAGAATTTATCGATAACGATGAATTGGTAGAAGTAACACCGGAAAGCATTCGTATACGTAAAAAATTCTTGAAAGAGAATGATCGTAAACGTGAAGGTAGATCAGCTAAGTAATTACTGGTTTCTTTTATGGTTATTGAAAGCGCCTATTACGAAAGTAATAGGCGCTTTTTTGTGGCTGACATTATTAGTTTTTCGATATTAAAAATAAAACGTTTGTAAGACATATCTGCAATTATTGCCAGCCTTCTCAACAATCGTAATAATTCTTTTAGGTAAGTGACTGTATCTTTAGTAGTAAATGATAAAAATGACAAAGACATTCATATTTTGTTACTTCTGTTATAAAAATAATTAAGCAGGGCACGTTTATCATTACTACGCTTATGGGTATCAAGCGGTAAGTTATAAAGCGCTTTTTCAAACAAAAGGAATTGTATTATGTCACCAGCTCAACTAAAAGAACTTCAAGAGTTAAGCCACATCTTCAGTCAAGGTAAAGCCGACCCAAAACAAATTCATCAGCTTTCAGCTTTGTTAGCACAAATTAACTGTTTTGCCGAAGATAGCAAAGTTAAGGAAGCAGGGCCGGTTAGCTTTATTAGTGCTCCTAACCTAGGTTTATAGTGAGGTTGTATCTGATGCTTTGCGGCTAATACCAGCTTACTGCTTTGTTTTATTAGCCATTATCTCGATAAGTCGCCGCATCTATTATTGCCCATAAATGAAAGATCCCAGCAATAATAGCTGGAACGACCATCCACCAAAGCGCATAACCACCGACGCATACAATGGCAAAAATTAGTGCCGCCATTAACCTACCTTGAACTAGTTGCCCTAAACCAGGGAAAAAAACATTACAAATTGCAGAAATTACATTGCCTGCAGAACCTTGACTAGACATTAGTCACTCCAAATTATTCTATAGTGAAACTAGCATAAGCTAGCTAATTAATTGTCTCTATCTTAATATATATGCCAAATAGGGCAAATCAGTAAATTGTTAACAAATATGAGTTTATTTAAAGAAACAAAGCTATTAAGTTTTTGGCACGACCATAAAGGGCTGCTATTTTACTTTGCTCGTCGTATACAGCGTGAGCAGATACAAGTAGTTGCCGGTTATTTATCATATGTTTGTTTGATGTCTTTGGTTCCATTAGTTGTTGTCATGTTATCGGTAATGACAGCATTTCCACTTTTTGCTGAACTGCAACACAGTATCGAACAGTTTGTTTATCAAAATTTTGTGCCTGCTGCAGGTGATGTGGTGCAACAGTATTTAACTGGCTTTGTAGCAAACGCCTCCAAAATGTCGGCTGTCGCAATCTCCTTTTTGTTTGTCGCTGCACTGCTTTTGATCTCATCGATTGATGGTACCTTTAATAAAATTTGGCGAGTCACTGATAAGCGACGCACCATCACCTCGTTTGCTATGTATTGGATGGTCTTAACACTAGGCCCAATATTGGTTGGCGCAAGTATTGCGTTATCCTCTTACTTAGTTTCAATTGTCGCTGTTGATGAATACGATGTATTAGGTCTGTCTGATATGTTTTTACGCATGCTACCACTGCTTTCTTCAATTATTGCTTTCATTATCCTCTACATCGCAGTGCCTAATAAAGCTGTACCTTTCAAATTTGCTCTATCTGGCGCGATTGTAGCCGGCGTCTTATTTGAGTTAGCTAAAAAAGCGTTTGCTCTTTATATAACAGCATTTCCTTCTTACCAAGTTATTTATGGCGCACTGGCAACCATTCCTATTATATTCCTGTGGGTTTATGTTTCTTGGATCATTGTGCTAACAGGGGCATTAATAACGGTTTCTCTACAAGAATATGGAATTTTACAAGAACAGAAAGTAAAAGAAGTCGATAAAGTACAGAAAAAGGATGAGGAAGCATCATGATAGCGTTAATGCAAAGAGTGAGTCAGGCAAGTGTCACTGTTAATGGTGAGATAATTGGTGAAATAGAAAAAGGTTTGTTAGTTTTTTTGGCTGTTGAACCGTTAGATAACGAACAAAAAGCAAAACGATTAGCAGAACGTGTTGCAGGTTATCGTATTTTCAATGATGAAAATGACAAGATGAACCTGAATGTAAAACAAGCGGGTGGGAATATATTAGTGGTATCGCAATTTACTTTAGCTGCGGATACATCAAGTGGTATGAGACCCAGCTTCACTACAGCAGCAAAACCGGAATTTAGTAATCATTTATATGAGTTTTTTGTTAGCCAGTTAAGGGATAAAGGTTTTGATGTTCCAACTGGGGAGTTTGCCGCCGACATGAAAGTAGCCTTAATTAATGATGGCCCTGTTACCTTTACCTTAACAATTTGACCTCCTATAGCGATATAAGTCTTATCACCCAAAGCACTGTTTATTTTTTAACTAATTAAACTATCACTTTATGTTAAGTGGTGTTATAATCTCGCGCCCGTTAAGTTTGAGTTGTGACTTTTTAGTCTAAATTTCATACAAGACGGGGGTCTTTCAAAAGGCAGTGACGGGTCAATTTTCGGCCTTAAATTTTATATTATCTTATTGTTTATCTTGCATTTAGCAAGGTTTAGAAAAAAGATAACAATGGAGCAAAATCAATGATCCAAATGCAATCACAGCTGAATGTTGCTGATAACAGTGGCGCTAAGCGTGTTCAATGTATAAAGGTTCTTGGTGGCTCGCACCGTCGCTATGCACGCATTGGTGATATCATCAAAGTTGCCGTAAAGGAAGCAAGTCCTCGCGGTAAAGTAAAAAAAGGTGATGTTCACACTGCGGTAGTGGTGCGCACTAAGAAAGGTGTTCGTCGTACAGATGGTTCTGCTATCCGTTTTGACGAAAACGCGGCTGTAATGTTAAACGCTAACTTACAACCAATTGGTACTCGTATTTTCGGGCCTGTGACACGTGAACTTCGTAATGAGAAATTTATGAAGATCGTATCATTAGCACCAGAAGTACTTTAAGGAGTCACGATAATGGCATCTAAAATTCGTCGTGATGATGAAGTAATTATACTTGCAGGTAAAGACAAGGGTAAGACTGGTAAAGTCACTAAAGTTCTTGTTGAAAGCGGCAAAGTATTCGTAGAAGGCGTTAACTTAATCAAGAAACACACTAAGCCTGTACCTCAGTTACAGCAGCCTGGTGGAATTGTTGAAAAAGAAGCACCTTTACAAGTTTCCAACGTAGCGATTGTTAACCCAGCAACGGGCAAAGCAGATCGTGTTGGTTTTAGAGTTGAAAACGACAAGAAAGTACGTTTTTTCAAATCTAATAACGAATTAATTTAATTGGAGTAAACGATGGCGAAACTGCATGATTTATATAAAGATACAGTTGTAGCTGAATTGCAAAAGCAATTTGGTTATAAAAGTGTCATGCAAGTCCCTCGGATTGAAAAGATCACCCTTAACATGGGTGTTGGTGAAGCTATTTCTGATAAGAAAGTTTTAGAACACGCCACAAATGATCTTACTGCAATCTCAGGGCAAAAGCCGATCACGACAGTAGCACGCAAATCAGTTGCGGGCTTCAAAATTCGTGAAGGCTACCCTATAGGTACAAAAGTAACTCTACGCGGCGAGCGTATGTGGGAATTTTTAGAGCGTTTAATCTCTATTTCAATCCCTCGTATCCGTGATTTCCGTGGTTTAAATCCAAAGTCATTTGATGGCCGTGGTAACTACAGCATGGGCGTTCGTGAGCAAATCATCTTTCCAGAGATCGAATACGATAAAATCGATAAGATCCGCGGTTTAGATATCACTATTACTACTAGCGCGAAAGATAACGAAGAAGGACTAGCTTTATTGTCTGCCTTTGAATTCCCGTTCAAGAAGAAGGTGTAGAGTTATGGCTAAAACGTCAATGAAAGCTCGTGAAGCTAAAAGAACCAAGTTAGTTGCACAATACGCTGAAAAGCGTGCTGCACTAAAAGCAATCATCTCAGGTACAGATTCTTCTGATGAAGAACGCTGGGATGCCGTATTGAAACTTCAAAGTTTACCTCGTGATTCGAGCAGTAGTCGTCAACGTAACCGTTGTAACATTACTGGACGTCCACATGGTTACTTACGTAAATTTGGTTTGAGCCGTATTAAATTACGCGAAACTATGATGCGTGGTGAAGTTCCAGGTCTTAAGAAAGCTAGTTGGTAATTCACGGGAGTAAATGGTTATGATGACTGATCCTATCGCGGACATGTTTACACGCATCCGCAACGGTCAATCTGCAGCAAAAGTTGCAGTACAAATGCCATCTTCAAAAGTTAAAGTTGCAATTGCAACATTACTTAAAGAAGAAGGTTACATTTCAGAGTTTTCAGTATCAGGTGATGTAAAACCTGAACTTGCTGTTACATTGAAATATTTTGAAGGTAAAGAAGTAATTGAAAAGATCAAACGTGTTTCACGTCCTGGTCTTCGTATATACAAAAGCTGTGATGAACTTCCTAAAGTTCTTGCTGGCATGGGTATTGCGATCATTTCGACTTCTAAAGGTTTGATGACGGATCGTGCCGCTCGCTCTGCGGGTATTGGCGGTGAAGTTCTTGGTTTCGTAGAGTAAGGAGAATAATATGTCTCGTGTTGCAAAAGCACCTGTCGTTGTTCCTGCTGACGTTACCATTACGTTATCAGGTCAAGACATTACAGTTAAAGGTCCAAAAGGCGAATTATCTCGCACGATCCATAGTGACGTTGTTGTTTCTCAAGAAGAAACTAACATCATTACTAATATCGTAGCTGATGTTAAAGGCGCTTGGGCTCAAGCCGGTACTGCACGTGCTTTAATCAATAATATGGTTGAAGGTGTTAGTAAAGGTTTTGAAAAGAAATTAGTTTTACAAGGTGTTGGTTACCGTGCCAAAGCTGCTGGTAAGTCTTTAGATTTATCATTAGGTTTTTCACACCCAATCAAACACGCAATTCCTGAAGGAATTAAATGTGAAACTCCTAGCCAAACTGAAATCACACTTTCGGGTTGTGATAAGCATTTAGTTGGTCAAACCGCTGCGAACATTCGTGCATACCGTAAACCTGAGCCTTATAAAGGTAAAGGTGTTCGTTACGCTGATGAACACGTTCGTCGTAAAGAAGCTAAGAAGAAGTAGGGTAATACTATGGATAAGAGAACATCTCGTTTGCGCCGCGCTAAACGCGCTCGTGCAAAAATTAGCGAGTTGGGTGCGAATCGTTTAGTTATATTCCGTACTCCTCGTCACATTTACGCTCAATTGATAGCGCCAACTGGTTCTGAAGTAATCGCATCTGCGTCTACTTTAGACAAAGAAGTTGCAGCTCAAATTGAAAAAACAGGTAATGTTGCAGCAGCAACTGCAGTAGGTAAAGCAATCGCTGAACGTGCTGTAGCAAAAGGTATCTCTAAGATAGCTTTTGATCGCTCTGGTTTCCTTTACCATGGTCGCGTAAAAGCGTTAGCAGAAGCAGCTCGTGAAGCTGGCCTTCAGTTCTAAGGGTTTATAATGGCTAATCATAATCAAGAAAACTCACAACAAAGTGATATGGCTGAAAAGCTAATTGCAGTTAACCGCGTTTCAAAAGTGGTTAAAGGTGGTCGCATATTCAGTTTCACTGCACTAACAGTAGTTGGTGACGGTAACGGTCGTGTTGGTTTTGGCTACGGTAAAGCACGTGAAGTGCCTGCTGCAATCCAAAAAGCAATGGAAAAAGCACACCGTAACATAGTAAACGTTGACCTGAAGGGTACTACTCTTCAGCATGTCATTACTGGCAAGCATTCGGGTTCTAAAGTTTACATGCAACCAGCTTCTGAAGGTACAGGTATCATCGCCGGTGGCGCGATGCGTGCAGTACTTGAAGTTGCAGGCGTTCAGAACGTATTGTCAAAAGCATACGGTTCTACTAACCCAATCAACGTAGTTCGCGCTACTGTTTCTGCCCTAGTGAATATGCATTCACCAGAAGGCATGGCAGCTAAACGTGGCAAGCGCGTTGACGAAATACTGGGGTAATTGAGCATGTCTAAAACAGTTAAAGTAACTCAATTAAAAAGTTCTATCGGTCGTTTACCGAAGCATAGAGCTACATTAAGAGGCCTTGGTCTACGTCGTATCAATCATACAGTTGAGTTAGAAGATACTCCATCTGTACGTGGTATGATTAACAAGGTTTACTATATGGTTAAGGTGGAGGATTAATTATGCATTTAAATACTTTATCCCCTGCACCGGGATCTCACAAAGCTAGAAAACGCTGTGGTCGTGGTATTGGTTCAGGCATCGGTAAAACTGGTGGTCGTGGTCACAAAGGTCAGAAGTCTCGTTCTGGCGGTAGTGTACGTCCGGGTTTTGAAGGTGGTCAAATGCCATTGAAACAACGTTTACCTAAATTTGGTTTTACTTCACGTAAATCTTTAGTTCGCGCTGAAGTTCGTTTACACGAATTAAACCTAATCACAGGCGATGTTGTTGATATTCACGCACTTAAAGACGCTGGCCTAATCACACGTAATATCGTAGCTGTTAAAGTTATGTTATCTGGCGAAATTACTCGTCCAATTACATTACGTGGTATTGCAGTAACTAAAGGCGCACAAGCAGCTATTGAAGCTGCTGGTGGCAAAGTAGAGGAATAATACACAATGGCTACACCAGGAACGGCTACCTCACAAGGTAGTAAGGGCGCAGGCGGTTTGTCTGAGCTTAAACAAAGATTATGGTTCGTATTCGTTGCCTTAGTTGTGCTTCGTTTAGGGTCTTTTGTGCCAATCCCTGGTATTGACGCCGCTGTATTAGCTCAGTTCTTTGAACAACAAAAGGGCACTATCGTAGAGATGTTTAACATGTTCTCCGGTGGTGCACTTGAGCGAGCCTCAGTATTGGCGCTTGGTATTATGCCGTACATTTCAGCTTCGATTATTATGCAATTGCTTACTGTGGTTCATCCCGCAATGGCAGAGCTTAAAAAAGAAGGTGAAGCTGGACGTCGTAAGATCAGTCAATACACACGCTACGGCACTTTAGTTCTAGCAACAGTACAATCGATAGCGATTGCCAGAAGTTTACCGGAAATGATGCAAGGGCTTGTTATTAACGCAGGCTTTAGTTTCTATTTCACCGCAGTCATTAGTTTAATCACGGGTACCATGTTTTTAATGTGGTTAGGTGAGCAAATTACTGAACGTGGAATTGGTAATGGTATTTCGATTATTATCTTTGCAGGTATTGTTGCTGGCATGCCATCCGCAGTTGGTCAAACGGCTGAAATGGCGCGTCAAGGTGAATTGCACTTATTAGTATTATTGCTAATCGGCGTTGTGGTATTTGCAGTAACTTTCTTAGTAGTATTTGTGGAACGTGGTCAACGACGTATTGTTGTTAATTACGCTAAACGTCAGCAAGGCCGTAAGGTGTTTGCTGCACAAAGTACTCATTTACCTTTGAAAGTGAATATGGCTGGTGTTATACCGCCAATCTTTGCCTCAAGTTTAATCTTGTTTCCAGGCACGCTTGCGAGCTGGTTTGGTCAAGGTGACGGCCCCGTTGCTGACTTCTTACAAGGTGTTTCAGGAGCTATGTCTCCAGGACAACCTTTGTATGTGATGATGTTAGCGGCAGCAATTATATTTTTCTGTTTCTTTTACACGGCTCTTGTATTCAATCCGCGTGAAACAGCAGATAACTTGAAAAAGTCAGGTGCGTTCATTCCAGGGATTCGTCCGGGTGAACAAACATCCAAATATATTGATAAAGTAATGACACGTCTAACCCTAGCTGGTGCAGCGTATATTACCTTTGTCTGTTTGGTTCCACAGTTTATGATCATGGCATGGGACGTACAGTTCTATTTCGGCGGGACATCTTTATTGATTATCGTAGTAGTGATTATGGACTTTATGGCACAAGTACAAACGCATATGATGTCTCATCAATATGACAATGTACTTAAAAAAGCGAACTTGAAAGGCTATGGTCGTTAGACCGAGTTGATTTAGTTAACGGAGTATAAAATGAAAGTACGTGCATCCGTAAAAAAGATTTGTCGTAATTGTAAAGTGGTAAAGCGTAAAGGCGTAATTCGCGTTCTTTGTGTTGAACCAAAGCACAAACAAAGACAAGGTTAAGCTTAGCTTTTAACCTAATATCTTTTAGAAGTGGCATTATGTAGATTTATCTGTATAATGCCGCTTCGATTTGCAGAAAAAGAGAATGGTTGGGTATCCTAACGGGCTTTCCAACCAAAGTAATTTTAATTATAAATAGGAGATGTGATTAGTGGCCCGTATCGCTGGCATTAACATCCCTGATCGTAAGCATGCAGTAATCGCCATTACTGCGATTTACGGTATTGGAGCTACACGTGCGAAAGCAATTTGTGCAGCTACTGGTATCGCTGAATCAACGAAGATCAGTGAATTAGACGAAGCAAAAATAGATTTGCTACGCGCTGAAGTGGATAAATTTACCGTTGAAGGTGATTTACGCCGTGAAGTTTCAATGAACATTAAACGTCTTATGGATTTAGGTTGTTACCGTGGCATTCGCCATCGTCGCAGTCTTCCTCTACGTGGTCAACGCACTAAAACAAATGCGCGTACCCGTAAAGGTCCTCGTAAGCCAATTAAGAAGTAAGAGGAACTAGACAATGGCTAAAACACCAGTTCGTACGCGTAAACGCGTAAAAAAACAAGTTGCTGATGGCATGGCTCATATCCATGCTTCTTTCAACAACACAATCGTGACTCTTACAGACCGTCAAGGTAATGCGTTATCTTGGGCGACTGCCGGTGGTTCAGGTTTCCGTGGTTCACGTAAATCAACTCCGTTCGCTGCGCAAGTAGCTGCAGACCGCGCAGGCGCTGTTGCAAAAGAGTTTGGCTTGAAGAATATTGAAGTGTTCGTTAAAGGTCCAGGTCCAGGTCGTGAATCTGCTATCCGTGCCTTAAATGCTGCTGGTTTTAAAATCACCAACATTACTGACGTTACACCTATTCCTCATAATGGTTGTCGTCCTCCTAAGAAACGTCGCGTTTAATTGCACTTTTTAGGATAGTTGGAGAAAGAAAATGGCTAGATATTTAGGTCCTAAGTTAAAGCTTAGTCGCCGCGAAGGTACAGATTTGTTCCTTAAAAGCGGTGTTAGAGCAATTGACACTAAATGTAAAATCGAAACAATACCAGGTCAACACGGCGCCCGTCGCGGTCGTTTGTCAGACTACGGTGTTCAACTTCGTGAAAAACAAAAAGTTCGTCGTATTTATGGCGTACTAGAAAAACAATTCAGTAATTACTACAAAGAAGCGGCACGTCAAAAAGGCAACACAGGTGAAAACTTGTTACAGCTTTTAGAAACTCGCTTAGATAACGTAGTTTACCGTATGGGTTATGCAAGCACTCGTGCTGAAGCCCGTCAATTAGTTAGCCATAAAGCTATCGTGGTAAACGGCGTTGTAGTTAATATTCCATCTTTCACTGTTAAAGCTGAAGATACTGTTTCTGTTCGTGAGAAGTCTAAAACTCAAGCGCGTATTATCGCTGCTTTAGAATTAGCTGATCAACGTGAGAAGCCACTTTGGATTGAAGTAGATAATAAGAAGCTTGAAGGCGTTTTTAAACGTATTCCAGATCGTGCTGACCTATCTGCCGAAATTAATGAACAGTTGATTGTTGAACTTTACTCTAAATAGTAAAGTTGCACTTTAAGAGAGGACATATATGCAGGGTTCTGTAACCGAATTCCTTAGACCACGCTTAGTTGGCATTGAAACCGTTAGCCCTCGTCGTGCTAAGGTAACTTTGGAGCCACTAGAACGTGGTTTTGGTCACACTTTAGGTAATGCGTTACGTCGTATTCTTTTATCTTCAATGCCGGGTTGTGCCGTAACTGAAGTTGAAATTGACGGTGTTTTACATGAGTACAGTAGTAAAGAAGGTGTTCAAGAGGACATCATCGAAATATTGTTAAACCTTAAAGGGCTTGCAGTTTTGTTAGAAGGCAAGAATGAAGCCGTTCTTACCATAACTAAGTCTGGTGAAGGCCCTGTAACGGCAGCTGATATACAACATGACGGAGATGTAACAATTGCAAATCCTGATCATGTTATCTGCACCTTAACAGGTGAAGGTTCTGTTAGCATGCGCATTAAAGTTGAAATGGGACGTGGTTATGTTCCCGCTTCTGCGCGCCGTGATGCCGAGGAAGAAGATCGTGCTATTGGTCGTTTGTTGGTTGACGCCTCATTCAGCCCAGTAGTTAGAATTGCTTATGATGTTGATTCTGCACGTGTTGAACAACGTACAGATTTAGACAAATTAGTTTTAGATATGGAAACCAATGGTACATTGGATCCGGAAGAAGCTATCCGTCGTGCTTCAACTATTCTTGCTGAACAGCTTGATGCGTTTGTTGAACTTCGTGATATCAAAGAAGTAGAGCAAGTGGAAGAAAAACCATTGTTCGACCCAATCTTGCTTCGTCCTGTTGATGATCTAGAATTAACTGTTCGTTCAGCTAACTGTTTAAAAGCAGAAGCAATTCAATACATTGGTGATTTAGTACAACGTGCTGAAGTTGAGCTTCTTAAAACGCCTAATTTAGGTAAGAAGTCTCTAACTGAAATCAAAGACGTGTTAGCGTCGCGTGGTTTGTCTCTGGGCATGCGCCTAGAAAACTGGCCACCTGAAAGCATTGTTGACAACGACTAGTTCGATCATCATTTTTTTAATAGTTTGAGAGAAGGATTAACTTATGCGTCATCGTCAAAGCGGTCGCCAGTTAAACCGTAATAGCAGTCATCGCCAAGCGATGTTCCGCAATATGGCAAGCTCTTTAGTAAAGCACGGCGTTATTAAAACGACTGTTGCTAAAGCTAAAGAACTACGTCGCGTTGTTGAGCCACTGATTACATTGGCCAAAACCGACAGTGTTGCAAATCGCCGTTTAGCGTTTGCTCGTACACAAGATAAAGAAGTAGTAGGTATTTTATTCAAAGAACTTGGTGCTCGTTACCAAGAACGTCCAGGTGGTTACACTCGCATTTTAAAATGTGGTTTCCGTACTGGTGATAAAGCGCCTATGGCATATATTGAATTAGTAGACCGCCCAGTAGTAGAAGATGCTCCTGAAGTAGTTGAAGAATCAGCAGAAGCTTAAACGAAAGTTTATACTTTTATTAAAAAACCGAGCTTAGGCTCGGTTTTTTATTGTCTTAAATTTGATGAATATATTAATCATATAGATAGTGATTATGCCGTTTTCAACGTGAAACTTGTCGCTTTCTTGCTTGACCTAAACGTAAATTCACCGTATAAAATATCTATTATACTTTAGTTTATTCTTTGAGCCTTTATGTCGTCACGAAATCCAATAATCGCAGTCACCGGTTCATCAGGAGCAGGTACATCTACAACGACTGCTGCATTCGAGCATATCTTTAGAACACTCGGTATATCCTCTGTTAATGTTGAAGGTGATAGTTTCCATCGTTTCTCTCGACAAGAAATGGATATGGAAAAACGTAAAGCAAAAGAAGCGCGTACCAATATCAGCTATTTTGGTGATCTTGCTAATGACTTTACTGCGCTAGAAAAGTTGTTTCACGATTATAGCGAAACAGGTAAAGGACAAATTAGACGTTATTTGCATACCTTTGATGAAGCTGTGCCCTACAATCAAATGCCCGGAACTTTTACCCCATGGGAAGAGTTTGGTGAAGGTACTGATTTGTTATATTACGAGGGGCTTCATGGTGGCGTTGTAACTAAGGATAATGATGTCGCAAAGCATGTTGATTTGCTTATTGGCATGGTCCCAATAGTCAATTTAGAGTGGATTCAAAAAATTATTCGCGATACCAATAAACGTGGACACTCTAGAGAAGCGGTAACCGCAAGTATAGTGCGCAGTATGGAAGATTATATCTCTTTCATCACACCACAGTTTTCTCGCACTCATATCAACTTTCAACGAGTACCTACGGTAGATACTTCTAATCCATTTAGTGCAAAGGCGATCCCTAGCTTGGACGAAAGTTTTGTCGTTATTCGTTTTCGTGAAGTCAAAAATGTAGATTTTCAGTATTATCTTCGTATGATTGATGGTTCATTTATGTCGCGAATTAATACCCTTGTAGTTCCTGGTGGAAAAATGGGTCTAGCAATGGAATTAATTTTAACACCGCTAATACGAGATTTAATGGATCGTAAAAACCAAGCGAATAAACAATTAGATTGGATGAGCGACTTATAACACTTTTTTTATTGACTGTACTCATGGCGATTCTTCATTAGAGCGTAAATTGAATTGGTTAATACGAGGGAATAAAGCACCTGTTCGACAAGTGTTTATTTCCCGATAAAAAGTTCGTTTAATTCTGCAGCTAATTGTACTTTTATTTTTGTTTTATCTTGAACTGATATCTGATGCTTAACAAGATGAGCATCAATATCGAAGACATGTTGTTTCAAGTCGATAGATTGCCTAACTAGCTTGCAATGAAATAAGTTGTGGGTTGCCATCACACTATCTTTCACACGATATTTCTCACGGGTTTCCTTAGCTAGATGCTCACTGATATGAGATATCTCATGATCATTAAAGTGTTTTTTTCCACGTTGATCACGAGTCATACCTCGAACGCGATAGTCTATATCTACAACATCCGCTGAGAAGGCCTCAATGACGTAACCCAGTACCTTCAGCGGAGAAATAACACCACAGGTCGATAATTCAATATCGGCTCTAAAAATGGCAATACCATTCTGCGCAGTTTCCTCTGGATAGGTGTGAATACATAAATGACTTTTATCTAAATGGGCAACTAAAGACTCTGGTTGTGCTTCTTCTGAAATCATTAGAGTTACACTCGCTCCTTGAGGAGTGTAATTTTGGCTTGCAATGTTGAGAACATTTCCCCCAATCGCGTGACAAACCTTGATAAGTAAAACTTCAAGTTGTTGACTGCTATAGGTTTGATTGATGAAAGAGTCATAACAATCAACGGATTCAGTTGAAGGTAAATAATGGACCCTATATAACGAAAAACTTAAACTTTTCGTTAAATTATTGAAGCCATACAAGGGGATTTTGTTATCTGTATCCATAAGGTTGTAGGGTTATGGCGCAACAATTTTAAAATCGTGAGTAATATTAACTTTAGCGTTTAACATTAAAGCGACTGAGCAATATTTGTCTGCTGATAAGTTCACAGCACGCTCAACATGCTTCGCTGCTACATCGGTACCAGTGATCACAAAATGAAGGTGAATTTTTTCGAAGAGTGCGGGCACGCTATCAACACGAGTACCAGAAAGTTCGACATGACAGCCGGTTATATTTTGACGGGCTTTTTGCAAAATACTCACTACATCCACTGATGAGCAGCCACCAAGAGAGATTAGTACGCCTTCCATTGGACTTGGGGCTAAGTTACCACTGTTGGCATCTAAAACCATGGTGTGGCCACTTTCTGAGGTGCCCATGAATAACTCTTCGCCTAACCATTTTACTTGTGCTTTCATTATCGACTCTATTTACAATTAATATGTATGGGATTCTATCGAAGATGAAGCACCTTCACCAGTCGTTATGTGTAATAGAGTATTTATAAAGTGACAGCAGCTTATTAACTGTGGGAAATAGAAAGGAAATTAGCTCAGGTCAGTTTCAATCTTTGTGAATAACGGTATCAAAGAGGTTTTTAATTAAACCTGCAAATTCAGTTATGAAGGCTTGCTGCTTGGCATTGACCGGATTATTAACAACACCTGATAATATTTCTTCAAGATCATAGACTATCGCATCTACTTCTCGAATTATGGCATTACGTTGATTAAAGGTTAGACTTTGGTTTTGACTGCAAACATTAATAATTTGGTCACATAGCTCGATTTCAATTGCTGACATTACCGTTTCAGTAGCTTGAGCTGGTGCTACTGCGTTTTCAAATAAACTGAGATGTTCAGTAAGATACTCGATTATTTGAATGTAGCCGTCAGTGTCTGTAACCATAATGTCTTGATTTACCTTTGTAGATGAGTAGTACTTTTGTTTGAGTATAGCAGGAAGTTTAGTGTTTTTAATCGCTGGGAGTCAATAGCCCACTATCTTTGTATAAACCGTTATAAAAAGTTTATGATAGAAGGCTATAAAGTAGTGGGGGGTCGTTTATTTGAGTGTAGTAGGAACAACCATCAACACAGCACGTTGACCATTACCGACATTAGCATTAGGAAAAACAATACTCTCGCCTGGTAGAGTAGTACGGTATTCTTGATTTATATCAGTAGAGAGTAGAGTACCCACGGGATAGTCAGTAAAATTACTTGCTTTATCAGCGATATAAAGTTCGAATTCATCGCTAACTTTAGTGATATCACCTAGTGCTTCAAATAAATTAAAATCGCTATTGTTAAAACTTTTAAGCGTAACTTCTTCATCGCTAACTAATGCGCTTAAATTGTCTGTCATAGCTTTAAAATTTGCCATGTTGTTTTCACCAAAGGGTCTCACTTTACCCAATTCAATCGTAAAAGCGTGAGCGGCAAAGTTGGCACTACTGAAATAGGAAAATGTGCCGCTAGGTCCATGGCCAAATAAAATAGTATTAACACCACAGTTAGCCATGAAGCTTAACTGTTCTTTATCCCATGGTTTACCTGCTTGATAAGGATAAATGGCAAACTTTTCATATTTAGAATCACGAATAGCAGTATGTAAATCGTAGTGGTAGTTTGTAACTTGGGCTGAATTAGTAGCTTCGCTATCGCTGCTATGAAAGCTAAGATCTTTAGCCGTGCCAGCGTTAAAGAAGTCACTAACATAACCTTCTAACTTTTCTGCACGATATTTTTCAAAACAAGGGTCTATCTCTTGATGTTTACCACAGAATAAGCGATTCAAATTTTCAGTTTGAAAACGCTTTGCGATATTCATAGACACAGGGTTACCCATAATTAATAGGGTGCGATGCTTCACTTGAATTTTTTGCGCAACAATGTCACTAATCAATTGCTGTACTATTTCAATTGGTGCAGTTTCATTGCCATGAATGCCTGATGAAATAACAATACTCTTACTTGGCGTTGCCCACTTTGTTGGCTCCACCAATAAAACACCGGTATCGAGTAAGCTAATTTTTGCTTGCTTGACGTTAAAACTCAATTGGTTTTCTGCGCCAGTTTGAACAAAGCCTTGCTCGAACTGGCGTGTTAACGCGATAAAGTCACCTTGTGCAACAAATTGTTGATAAGCTTGAGTAAAGCTATCACCTGTAATGTCTGTAAGGTTCGATGTTTCTGCTGTAAGAGTATTATTGTTTTGCATCTAGAATTTCATACCTGGAGTTAATGTTGCAGGTAGACTCACTTTTTCTGCTTCTACTGAGGCAATTGGGTATGCACAATAATCAGCGGCATAAAATGCACTGGCTCTGTGGTTACCACTAGCACCTATGCCACCAAATGGTGCAGCGCTACTTGCGCCTGTAATTGGCTTGTTCCAGTTAACAATTCCGGCACGAATCCGTGTAAAGAAATGATTATATGACTCTTCACTATCGGATAACAAACCGGCAGAAAGACCAAAACCAGTATTATTAGCTTCGTCAATTGCTTTATCGAAATCAGTGTAGCGATATAGTTTAACCAATGGACCAAAATATTCTTCATCAGGTATGTCGGCAATAATATCACTAACATCAATAATACCTGGTGAAACAAAACCAGTACCAACTTCTAGGTGTTTAAGTTCTACAATCGATTTTGCACCTAGTGCAGTTAATTTAGCTTGTGCATCGACTAAGCTCAATGCCGCTTTTTCTGAGATCATAGAACCCATAAATGGTTGCTCTTCATCATCGTAGTAACCAATAGTTAAGTTTTTAGTTACTTCAATAAGACGGGCCAAGATAGCATCGCCTTGTTCATTGGCTTCAATGAATAAACGACGAGCACAAGTACAACGTTGGCCAGTAGTAACGAAAGCAGATTGCACAATATCATGTACAACGGCATCAATATCACTAACATCTTTAATAACAAGTGGATTATTTCCACCCATTTCTAGCGCAAGAATTTTACCTGGCTGACCAGCAAATTGTTCATGCAATAAATGACCTGTCGTTGAGCTACCCGTGAAAAATAAACCATCAATAAGTTTATGGCTAGCAAGGGCTTTACCTGTTTCTACTTCACCTTGAACTAGGTTGATAACACCGTTAGGTAAACCTGCTTGTTCCCAAAGTTTTAACATTTCTTGTGCAACGCGAGGCGTTAATTCACTTGGCTTAAATACAATAGTATTACCGGCAATTAATGCTGGTACTATGTGGCCATTTGGTAAGTGACCAGGGAAATTATAAGGACCAAAAATAGCGACAACACCATGAGGTTTGTGACGGATAAATGCTTTAGCGCCAGGCATAGGGTTTTCAACTGTGCCAGTACGTTCTTGGTAAGCTTTAAGTGAAATAGCTACCTTAGCTACCATTGCGCCAGCTTCCCCTGTAGTTTCCCACTTAGGCTTGCCTGTTTCTAAAGCAATCGTTGTTGCTAACGCATCTTTGTTCTCAGCTAATAACTCAGCAAATTTTGTTACTACAGCAACACGTGCTTCTAAGCTGATATTTGCCCAGCTTTCAAATGCTTTACGCGCGCTTAATACAGCATCGTTTACTTGATCTGCACTGGCCGTTTTACCTTGCCAAATGATTTCATTACGAGCAGGATTTGATGAACTAACATCGTGACCTAAGCCTGCTTGCCATTGACCATTAATAAACTGAACTGGGTTTGTGTGAGACATGGTGTTTCCTTCTCATTGATAGTGGTGATAGAGAGGTTCTGCTACCACCATTAGTAATTTGATGCGCGGCCAGTGTTAGCCACGCTAAATTTGTAAGTTGTTGTGCTAAGACAAAGTGGTAGGGGTTAGTTGGATATTATGCGAACCCAATCACCAGGGCTGACCATCAAGGCATCAGCAACTGCTTGACTAATCACAACTTGGTTAGCGGTGTCGCGTAATGAAAGTGGCGCTTGAGTGGCTCTAAAGTCTTCAACTTTACTATTACAAATAATGTAATTATCAGTTGATTGCACTTCATCAATGATCACTTGGCAACGCTTACTTTGGTTAACCGATCTAATATTGTTAACATTCGACTCCACCGTTGGACCCGCATCAAAAATATCAACATAACCACGTCTTGCAAAACCTTCCGCTTCTAATAAGCGAAGTGCTGGCACTGTTTGCGGATGTACCTTGTCAATCACGTCTTGTGCTTCTTTACTTAGCAAGTTCACGTAAATTGGATACTTCGGCATTAACTCAGCGATAAATTCTTTTTTACCTATACCAGTTAAGTAATCGGCAGTAGGGAAGTCCATTGAGAAAAAATGCTCTTCAAGCCAATTCCAAAATGGTGAGCGACCTTCATTGTCTGAAACACCACGCATCTCTGCAATAATGGTGTCAGAAAATCGCTCTTTATGTTCCGCGATAAAAAGAAAGCGGAAACGTGATAGAAAACGACCATTGTTATTTTTACGATGGCTATCACTTAAAAATAAGGTACAAATTTCACTCGCACCGGTGTAATCATTACACAGTGATAAAGTTTCTACGGTATTGTAAATATTCAGTTCACGTGAGCTATGGACAACTTTACCTAAGTGATAATGATAAAAAGCATCATCTAAACCAACAGCAGCTTCGATACCACTGGTACCAACAACATCACCCGTTTCGGTATCTTCCATAACAAAAAGATAACCTTCTTTTCCTGCTTGGCTAACTTCTTTTGAAAAGGATTCTTCAGCAAGGCTAATGCGTTGTTGAAGTAATTGTTCATTTACTGGTAGTGACGTAAAACCGTGGCCAGAATCTATTGCGATTTGGTATAAGGCTTTCAAGTCACTTGTTTTAATAGGACGTACAATTATCATAAATGCTCTCGATGAAAAGAAGTGGAAACCTGCTCAAACTCTCGAAAGCATGAACAGGTAACTATTAGCATTAACTAGGCTAGTCTCGGTTAAGTTAAACTAAGCTAGCGATTGCTTTTTCAAAGCGTGCTAAACCAAGGGTGATATCTTCATCAGAAATAACAAGTGATGGTGCAAAGCGAACAATACTTGCGCCTGCAACTAATACCATAACACCTTCATCCATTGCTGCGTTTAAGAAGGTTTTAGCCTGGCCTTGGTATTTTTCGTTTAATACAGCACCAATTAATAAACCTTTACCACGGATTTCAGAGAAAACATTATATTTAGCATTAATTGCGTTTAGGCCTTCAACGTAAAGTTTAGCTTTAGCTTTGATACCGGCTAAAACTTCTGGGGTATTTACCGTATCTAATACTGCTTCAGAAACAGCACATGCTAATGGATTACCACCGTAAGTACTGCCATGAGTACCAATTTTAAGGTGCTTCGCAATTTCAGTCGTTGTAAGCATAGCGCCGATAGGGAAACCACCGCCTAAACCTTTAGCTGAAGTTAAAATATCTGGTGTAACTCCAAGATCCATATAGGCGTACAATTCACCTAAACGGCCAACACCTGTTTGTACTTCATCAAAAATTAATAGTGCGTTGTGTTGATCACATAAAGCGCGAACACCTTTAATAAATTCATCTGTTGGTGAAACGATACCGCCTTCACCTTGCAATGGTTCAATCATTACAGCACACGTTTTATCAGAGATTAATGCTTTTAAGCTATCAAGGTTGTTATATTCTGCATGATCGATATCACCTGGTTTTGGACCAAAGCCATCAGAATAAGCAGCTTGACCACCAACGGTTACAGTAAAGAAAGTACGGCCATGGAAACCCTGCTTAAAAGCAATGATTTGTGATTTATCTGCACCATGTACGTCTAATGCCCAACGACGAGCTAACTTAAGTGCTGCTTCATTTGACTCAGCACCTGAATTACAAAAATATACTTTTTCAGCAAAAGTACTATCAACTAATTTTTTTGCTAAGCGTAACGCTGGCTCATTTGTTTGAACATTTGATAAATGCCAGATTTTTTCGCCTTGCTCTTTTAATGCACTTACTAAAGCTGGGTGACAGTGACCTAAAGCACTAACAGCAATGCCGCCTGCAAAATCAATATATTCTTTATCTTGTTGATCCCACACTCGAGAGCCTTGACCGCGAACGGGAATAACCGCTGAAGGTGCATAGTTTGGCACCATTACATCATCAAATAAGCCGCGTTCAACCGAAAAATGTTCTGACATTTTTTAAATCCTCATTCATAAGTGGGTAATTTTTTTAATAGCTTATACCAATTGAGCTAATTTATTAATCAAATTAGAATTTCATTAGCGAGCTTAGAACAAACAAAAATTATTTAAACATAGTTATTCTATATTTGATTAATTTTGCGATGTTATCAGTTCGCTAATGACTTCCCAAAGGGCTAGTTTAAAAGGTTTACATACATCGTTATTGGTTTTGACAAGGGAATAACCATTCTCTTCAACCAATGCCTTGCCTGTAATCCTTTTAACTCTCGCTAATTGAGTAATTAATTAATTCACTTGGTATCACTGCATATTCTTGATAAAGCTTAATGAATATCTAATTATTGTGAAAAATAATAACAGTGAGTTAAAAAATAGAGCAATAGTATGACAGGAAATAGACGGCTTGTCTTGCTGTGCTAGCCTGTAGCCCAGAAGAAACAAAGGCTTAGCTAACTTTATTCATAAAAGGTGAATATTTATTGTATCGGATTGTTTTGTTGAGATAAGAAGATAAGTGAGTGAGTAGGCGCTTGCTTGATGAAAGTCATCAGGGGTATTTTTTAATAATTAATCAGAAAAAAATCATGGAAAAAACTGAGTTTTGTGGCAATTGAACGAAAAACAGAGGAAAAGAATCTGTTAAGACTATTTTTTAACTTAACTGAAGTTCAGTTTGATGTGATCAATATCGCTTTTCTTTAGTAGTGTTATTTCTGCGGGTGTTAAATTAGCTGTATTGAGTAGCTTTTTACTTTCATCACTATTAATTAGCTCTTCTTTTGCTAAAGCACGAAAGGCAACATAAGCTTTAGCTTTAGCAACAAGTTGTGCGATAGGGTGCATTTTTTCGAGACTATCTGCGTAAGCCAAATCAAAAATAGGTTCAGTTATAGCAAGACGTTTAAAATGCATCTTCTCAATTAAATCAGCAGAAAGCTGCGAGCTTCGCATAACTAGTTGTTCGAGAAGCAGATCTTCACTCGTTTCTATTTTCGATAAAACATTATGCAAACGTTTATCTTTTTGCTCAAATGCATTACGCAATTCTTTTTTATGCATATCACTAAATTTTGTTAAATAGCAGCGAGTTACGGCAAGCCTACCTATATTTGACAGCATACCTGTGGTAAAAGCAGTAAACTCATCAAGTCCTTGCTCTTTGGCTAACACGCTCGATGCTAGCGCAATGGATAAGCTATCATTCCAAAGCTTGCGTTTCATTAAACCGTAAGGAGCAGTGCTAGTGGGTAACCAGTGTTTTAGGGTAAAAGTTGGCATAACCAATTTTAAGTTATCTAAACCAATGTAGCTTAATGCTAGTTTGGCATCGGTCACTTGTACATCAGCACGTTTTCTATATTGTGGTTTATTTACTAAGCTTATTAAATCAATAGTTAACCAAGGTAATGAAGCAGCAAGATCTTTGATTTGGTTTACTGAAGCGGCCCGAGCAGATAAAATATCAAGAATAGCAGGGCAGGCATCTTCAATGCCTAAAATGTAATGGTATAGGTGTTCTTTATTATCAAAGTCACTATTAATTTCTGTACGAAGCCTATTAAAGAAGTTCTGTTTAGTTTGTTTTCGAAAATGCTCTTCACCATGCTCAGCAATAATTTTCTCTTGTTGAGCTTGTACCTCAACAGATAACAACTCTCGGCGGCGGTTTTCTTGCTCGCTACCTTGATGGTCAACCAATGAAACTTTACCACTTTGCTTTTCCGCAAAATCTTTACAGATAGATAGGCTAATAGCGCGTTGATAGATTGTGGCGACTGTTTGATTGTTTTCAAAAATTTGCATAGAGGTTTTATTGCTTACCTAGAAAATAAAATTGAGCATTGAATGCGTTACGTCTAGCGTTTTAATTGCTATAAGGCAGTAAACACCACTTTATATGGCTTTACGCTAAAAAGCTCTTGTTATTAGTTTATCGGATGATTTTTAAATTGCTTGATAAAATTTGCTAATAAAGATTGCCCTTGCTCGGTAAGAATTGATTCCGGATGAAACTGCACGCTGCTAATTGCTAGAGTTTTATGCTCTAGCGCCATAACTTCATCCACTTCACCTTGTTCATTTTGGCTCCATGCTGTCATGGTGAGTTCAGCAGGTAATGTATGCTTATTTACAATGAGAGAGTGATAACGTGTAACTTGTAATGGGTGATTTAATTCAGCAAATAAACCTTGTTGATTATGTGAAATCTTTGAGGTTTTTCCATGCATAACTTTTTTGGCTTTTTCTACACTCGCGCCAAAATGTTGCGCAATACATTGGTGGCCTAAACACACACCTAGTAAAGGTATTTTACCGGCGAATTCTTTGACAACGCTAAGGGAAATTCCTGCTGAATCAGGATCACAAGGACCTGGGGATATAACAATATACTGAGGTTTTAGCTGTTCAATTTCTTTAAGGCTAATTTCATTATTTCTATAGACAACAACCTCTTGACCTAGCGCTTGAAAATAATGCACTAAATTAAAAGTAAATGAGTCGTAATTGTCGATCATTAATAACAAAAAAGGTCGCCTAGCAGCTAATAAAATTCGCGGCTATTCTAATGCTTTTATTGAAATGGGGCAATGCAATGAGAGGATAAAAAGTAAGAAGCTAGCAAGTTGCTAGCTTCTTATTGTATCGCTTATCGTTTTACTTAGAACTTAGCTGTCATTTGAACCCAAAGTTTATTGGTATCAGTTGGTGCTATGCCTGAATCACCTTCGCTGTAGTTAGCAGCTTTAACTAAAACACCGTAGTTTTTGTTAATTTGGTAAGTCGCTACTAAATCAATCTCGTTACCGAAATCAATGCTACCTTCATCAGATGAGAAATCATGGTAAGTTGCAGCCCATTTAACGCCCGACACTTTGCCTTTAGCAGTTAAATAAATATCTTGTAGACCTTCTTTTGGAGTACCTAAGAATTTATCAGCCCAACCGTTGAATTTATGTTTAGTTGCTAATGGTGTATTGAATGCTACTTTACCATCATCACTACCTAATAACTCATAACCACCTATAACAGTAACTTGATCAAAGTTATAGCCAGCTTCAGCATTGATATACATAGCTGAATAGCTCATTGGGTTATCACCGCTGTCGCTTTGACTTGCAAGGCTAGCATTTACTAGGAATTTACCAAACTTGCCATTATACAAAGCACCTACTGTACTGCTAGAATTTTTATAATTCGCAACAGCTTCATAGTCTAAAAGGTATGCAAAACCAGCTAATTTGTGGTTTTTGTTAATCTTGTATTTCGCATTGATTAAATTAAACTCACCTTTTACATCCGCATCAGTAATGCTACTGATACTTTGGATGTAGCTATAATCAACAGAGAAAGCATCCGCTTTATACTGTGCGCGAACTCCATCATATGTCTGTTCATTTTGACGCCAGCCTACACCACCAACAAAACGTTGGTTGTTATGTAAAATACGTTGGCGACCAGCAACAGCGGTAAAACCATCGTTAGCATATTTGATAAAACCTTGGTTTACACCAGTGCCTTGAGGATCTGCAACTACAGGGTATTCAGTTTTACCGTTAGTTTTACTATTGTAGTCATCTACAAATGCATCAACTTTATCTATTTCTAAACCAAGTGAAAAATTGCTGTAACTGCCAGTATTTACAGTGATACGACTTTTTAGTGTTAACGCAGATGCTTTTTTATCTATACCGTCTTGATCAACGCCTTCATAACGAGCACGTAAATTAACTTTAACTGTGCTTTCACTTAATGCTTCAGTAATACTGTTGCCGTGTTCTGTTTCACCAGCAAAAGCGGTAGGAGCTGCTAAAATAGCGGCACTGATTAATGATAAGGTAAACTTGTTTACTACAGTTTTCATAATAATATCCTAATTTCATGTTTTTTAAGAGGGTACGTTAACTTCGTTCTTATTATTGTTATAGGTAACTGATGGGGGGAGTTTTGCACTGCATCAGATTGAATAGTTTGATTTAAATCAAATTGTTAATATATGTATTTTAATAGGTTTACTAACTTGATTTAAATCAAGCTTAGCCTCAACTTTAATGTAGATTCATATTGTTGGTACTCTTCTGGCTTAAAGTTTTTTCACAATGATAACTGTACTTAAGAAAGTGTTACCCAGTTAAGCGCAGCTTAGGATAAAATAGCAAACATCATGCCATGGCTTATCACGTAAACAGGATAGTCCAAATTCTTAATATAGCTAGGTCGACGTAATTAAGGTAAAAATATGAAAAGAGTTGTTTTGTATACCATGGAAAAGTGCCCTCATTGTCAAACGGCAAAACGTTACCTTGAACAGCAAGGTATCGCTTTTAGGTTATGTAATATTAAAACGGCAAAAGGACAAAAAGAATTCGCAGCTACCGGCTTTCGTGGCGTACCTGTGCTGAAGGTAGGTGATCAACTACTGAACGGATTTTCAGTCAAAGGGTTTACTGATCTTTATAAAAGCTAAATCTTGTTAATAGTCTAAAGAAAAATAATCCCCCCACATTATCGTTTTTGAAGGCTAAAATTAAGGCTAAGTGCCCTGATTGATTTTCTTCAGTCACAACGCTAGTGAATATAGAACACAGCTTAATGATACAAGTCTACTTCCTTTCTCCTATATTTTTTATTTAGTACCCTCACATTGCACCAGATGCTATCAGCGGGGTAAATTCCTGCACGCTCTTGGTGCGAACACGACACTCTTAATACACGACTATCATTTAACCTATTGATTATTATATTTAATTCATCTTGGCATATGAATTGTATTATCAAGTTATCAGATAAATAAAATACGATAACTAGAGGTTAACCATGAAATTAATTAGCGCAATCATAAAACCATTCAAATTAGATGATGTCAGAGAGGCTATTTCTGAAATAGGCGTTGAAGGTATCACTGTGAGTGAAGTGAAAGGGTTTGGCCGTCAAAAAGGTCATACCGAATTATACCGTGGCGCTGAATATCAAGTCGATTTCTTACCTAAAGTGAAATTGGAAATTGCGGTTAATGATGATCTTGTTGAGCGTTTACTTGAAACCATTTCAAAAGCAGCTTATACCGGCAAAATTGGTGACGGTAAGATTTTTGTTTTTAACCTAGAACAAGCTATTCGTATTCGTACGGGCGAGCTAGATTCTGAAGCACTTTAAAGGAGAAGGATAATGGAACAAAATATTTTTCAATTACAATATGCGTTAGATACCTTTTATTTTCTAATGTGTGGTGCTTTAGTTATGTGGATGGCTGCAGGTTTCTCGATGCTTGAAGCGGGTTTAGTAAGAGCTAAAAATACAACAGAAATATTGACTAAAAACGTCGCACTATATGCTATTGCTTGCATCATGTACCTTATTGTCGGATATGACATCATGTATGGTGGCGGTATCTTTCTTAATGGTATCGCTTTAGATGGCGCAAGTGATGCTGAATCTCTTGTTGGTGCCGTATTAGCAGAATCGGCTGAAGCAGGTTTTGATGGAGGTGCGGTTTATTCCAATGCTTCTGACTTTTTCTTCCAAGTAGTATTTGTTGCTACCGCGATGTCAATTGTCTCAGGTGCAGTTGCTGAACGTATGAAATTATGGGCATTCTTAGCATTTACTGTCGTATTAACAGGTTTCATTTATCCGATGGAAGGTAGTTGGACTTGGAACGGTGATGCTGTCTTTGGTTTATATACATTAGGTGACTTAGGTTTCTCAGATTTTGCTGGTTCAGGTATTGTTCATATGGCGGGCGCTTCTGCAGCATTAGCTGGTGTTCTATTACTAGGTGCCCGTAAAGGAAAATACAGTAAAGACGGTAAAGTTAATGCGATACCCGGTGCTAACTTACCTATGGCGACTTTAGGAACCTTTATCTTATGGATGGGCTGGTTTGGCTTTAATGGTGGCTCAGTATTGAAACTTGCGGACATTAACAGTGCTAACTCAGTCGCTATGGTGTTTTTAAATACCAATGCAGCCGCTGCAGCAGGTGCAATCTCAGCGCTTATCTTTGCTAAAATATTGTTCAAAAAAGCGGATTTAACCATGACATTGAACGGTGCATTAGCTGGTTTAGTGGCTATTACCGCTGAGCCATCAACGCCATCGCCATTACAAGCGACAATCTTTGGTGCTATTGCTGGCGTTATTGTAGTGATGTCAATTCTAGCATTAGATAAAATTAAGATTGATGATCCTGTGGGCGCGATTTCAGTTCACGGTGTAGTGGGTTTCTTTGGTCTTATGATTGTACCTATTACTAATTCATCTTCTAGCTTTAGCGGTCAGCTTATTGGCGCTGCAACTATCTTTGTTTGGGTATTTGTAACGAGTTTCATCGTTTGGTTTAGTTTGAAGAAAATCATTGGTATTCGAGTGAGTGCTGAAGAAGAATATGAAGGTGTTGATATCTCTGACTGTGGTATGGAAGCTTACCCAGAGTTCACTAGAGGTTAAGAGTACGAGAGGTTAAAATTAACCTTCCTAGTAGTAGGCGTTAATATACAAGTCTACTAGTATTCAAAATTGCAGCCAAAAAAAGCCGTCTATCGTAATTGATAGGCGGCTTTTTATTTGTCTATTGTTTGATTCAGTTAATGACTTAAACAATAGTTATTATTAACAGCTAGCTTTTAATAAAACGTTTTCGTGTTGAAACGAGTGCTAACATAACAAGTGAAAGCCATGCGATTGAGCCGCCACTTTCTTCCACGTCAGGAACACTTTTATTAGGATCACTTGGGAAAGCATCATCGATATCCTTGACACCATCACCATCACTATCAGGATATTTTGATAGTAGAGGATTCAAACCACTATCAGTAACTTCTGAACTATCGATGATTGTTATTTGTTCAATCACAACAAAATTTTCCACTCCAGGTGAACCCATATCAAGACATGTTTGACCAGCTTCCATCAGCATAGGAATACCTATTAAGCCTTCATTAGTACATAGGTTCTGAATTAGGGCTATTTCTTCGACTATATCCATGCCTTCAATTACTTGGCCAAAAACGGTAAAGCCACCATTTTGCCGGTCTAAGTTATTAGCGTCTGAGGTGTCATTGTTATCTTTCAAATTGAAAAACCATTGATTCGTAGCACTATTAATATCATTGCCTTTTTTAGCCATGGCAATGGTACCTTTGACATTAGAATAAATCGGTTCGTTTACCACAGGGGCGTTGGGCACTAAAGGCGTTAATGGCCAAGTACCGCTAAATTCAAACCCACCTGCTTGCACAACGAAACCAGGGGAAACTCTATGCACAACAGAGTTGGTGTAATGGTTAGTATCAACATAATTGAGGAAGTTTTTAACAGTTTTAGGCGTTGTTTTATCAAATAAATTAACTTTAATACTTTCATCACTTAGCGATGTTTTAATTTCAACTATTGTGGCGTTAGCCGTATTAATAAAACTAAGGCTTGCCGTGGCTATGCTGACAAGGGAAAGTAAAGTACGGGTATTTTTCTTTGTTATTTTTGGAAACATGGACAACCTAAATTTGTAGTTAATGGTTCGAATTTGTGGATCATAGTAAATACTGTGATTGGGGTTAACAAGTGACAGTTACATTTTAGTAACTAAAATTCAAATGTAACGTTACTTTTGACGCACTGCAGTTCTAGGCTTTTGTTTCACACACTTCGATAGTTTGGGCGTAGCTTACTAACATAAACTTTTCATTGAAATAAAAGACAGCGCACTTGCTTTGGAACTGAAAGACACTAAAATAGCGGAAAATTTGTTAAATATGCTCTTATAAATTCAAGGAATAAATGTGAAAAAACTTTTGTTAGTCACACTCTTTATATTACTTTCATCTGTGCCTCGTTTTGCGCAAGCTGATATGAAAATTGGTGTCGCTATTGATATGGATTTGAGCCTTGTCGCGCAAATAGATCGCTATAATATCGTCTTAGGTGATAGCGGCTTTGCGGTTGATTACTTAATTAAAACAGGCCAGTTTGACAATAAAACACCATTATCTTGGTATTTTGCAGGGGGTGGCTGGACTGAGTGGGATGATGGTTTTGGTGTTCGAGCTCCTGTAGGAGTTTCCTGGTATTTTGCTAAAGGTTGGGATCTATACGGGCAAGTACAACCAGTAGCCAATTTTGATGATGGCTTTAAGTTCAGCGTTGATGGTGCTGTTGGAGTACGCTACTCATTTTAGGCACATAGGCTGAATATCTGATAAGTTGAATACTCAATAGACCCCAGTACCACAAAAGCGCCTTAAGGCGCTTTTGTGGTACTAGATCAATAACCATAATGTTCAATTTGTTTACACTGAGTTAATAAATTATATTGAGTACTTAGTTATGCGTTGGCGCCATTTTATTATTTTACAAGTTATTATCTTGCTGGTGGTAGCTGGACTCGTTTATAAACATCAAGATAAAGCTAAGTTGATTAAAACCCCACCGGTTGAATTGGCAAAGTGGTACAAGCCTGAGAATAAGCGTCAAGTTTGGCTGCATAATATGTTTAAACTTCGCCGTGAAATGCAGGCGGTAGAGTTTTATGCGCAACAACAAGATGCAGAACACATGCAAATGTGGACAAAACAACTAGCTGAACACTACCTTAAAATTGCCGACATGGTACCTGCTTGGCAAAAGAAATTAACGATAAACACGATGGAAGACTTGAAGTTTGCTAGCGAGCAACAGGATTTCTCATCGGTATTAATTAAGCATAAAGCATTACAGCAAAGTTGTGACTCTTGTCATGATGATTATCAAGCTATTACGGCGTTGACCTATAGAACACCTGACTTCTCCAACATTCAAATTACTCCCGAACTTAGCTTTGTTGATCATATGGATACATTGACAAGACAAGTAAACCAAATAAAAATTTCAGCACAAGATGGCAATAAATCTTTGGCATTATCATCTTTAGCTGGCCTTAATGATGAAATGATAACGCTGGGTGAAACTTGTGTAGATTGCCATAAAAAAGATAGGAAGCCTTACCCGAGTGAAGTGATGAAACAAACATTGAATAGTTTGAAAACTTCTCTAGAGTCAGGTACAGCTAAACAACAAGGTCGCGATCTTGGAACGTTAGCCGTATTAGCCTGTGCTCGTTGCCATGGTACGCACCGTATTGCTTATGGCGCTAAAAAGCACTTAGCTAAAGACGTTAGTTTCAGTGATCTAATTAAACATTAACTGTTAAATACCAGCTAGCGAGTTTGTGTTGACATAATCTATCAAGTTAATAACTGATGGTTGGGCGAGAGTGGCGCTATTAATTACTCGATGCTGAATATGGGGAGAGCCATTTAGGGATACTAAACGTTAATCGCTTATTGGCCTTTAGCGTCGTTTAAATTTTATCAATGCTAACTTGATCAAAATCAAGCGAGCAAAGCAGCTTTTGCTGTTGTATTGTACGACTAAATGCTATTATCTAAATAATAGTAATTATCATTAGCTCTTAGGTTACACCTTTGAGTAAGATGAATTTGATTTTTTGGATTTATATCATGACGCTAGCTGAACTTCCCTTAAATAAACCAGCCAAAATTAGTGCGCTGCCGAAAGATGAGACTATTGCTGCTCAATTAATTGAACAGGGTTTCACGCTTAGATCACATGTATCATTAGCGCATAAAGCGCCTTTCAATGGTCCAATGGCTTTTCGCTTACACAATACTAAAATTAGCATTCAACGTGATATTGCAGAGCAAATTGGCGTTAATTTTTAATCAATACATGAGCTAATCATTCATAACAAGCAACCAAAAAGAATTTTTCCGTGACACAATCAAAACATTTCGCACTGGTTGGTTTTGCCAACTCAGGCAAAAGTACTCTATTTAATCTGTTATTATCCGATAGCGAGAGCAATAAAAAGCAGAGCAAGCAAAACGTAGGCAATTGGTCTGGTGTTACTGTTGCAGCTAAGAAAACAAAAATCACCCTTAATAAGCAGGCTGCCTATTTATCTGACCTTCCTGGTTTAAGTTCATTAGAACGACATGCCGAGCAGGGTAAAGATCTCACTATTTCCCAATCATTTCTGCAAGATAATGATATTGATTTTTTAGTCAATGTTGTTGATGTTAATCAGCTCAGTCGTCAACTTTATTTAACAAGTCAGTTATTAGAGTTGGGTGTACCTATGATAGTGGTACTTAATAAGATTGACCGACAGAAAAATTTAGAAATTGATACCACGCAATTAGCCGCTGAATTAGGTTGCCCCGTGGTTGCCATCAGTGCACAACGTGATGATGCCCTAGAAAAAGTACAACAAGCACTTGGTCAAATGACCGATGAGCTATCTGACGTTCATCAAAAAATAATTGAAAGTGCCCAGACTGAGCAACAAGATAAAATCGGTCCAAACGTGAAAGTAATGCAAGCTCGTTACGATTACATATCGGATATGCTGGCGCGCGTGAGTAGTGTTGAGGCAACTAATGCAGCCTTTGCCAATCCAACATGTAGCAACAAACCTTTTTCAGAAAAAATTGATAATTTCGTATTGCATCCAATTACAGGCATTCCTGTATTTCTTGGGATGATGTACTTACTCTTTATGTTTGCTATTAATGTTGGTAGTGCTTTCATCGACTTTTTCGATATTCTCAGTGGAACTTTATTCGTTGATTACCCATTACATCTTCTTGCCCCATTAGATTTGCCACAGTGGATACTCACCATTGTTGAGGGCTTGGGCAGTGGTATGCAAACGGTGGCAACGTTTATTCCTATTATTGCCTGTTTATTTATTGGCTTATCGTTGCTTGAGAGCTCAGGTTATTTAGCCCGTGCTGCTTTTGTAGTCGACAGCTTAATGCAAAGAATTGGTTTGCCAGGTAAAGCTTTTGTACCTTTAATTGTTGGTTTTGGTTGTACTGTTCCTGCGGTAATGTCTGCAAGAATTCTTGATAGTGAACGAGAACGTATTACCACAGTCATGATGTCTCCTTTTATGTCTTGTGGGGCAAGATTGCCCGTTTACGCACTATTTGCTGCTGCATTCTTCCCAGATAATGGTCAAAATTTAGTGTTTTTATTATACTTAGTGGGTATTGCGGCTGCGATATTCACCGGGTTCTTATTAAAGAAAACGGTATTATCAGGTACTACTTCTTTAAATATTATGGAATTGCCACCGTACGAGATGCCAAAAATTACTGCACTCAGTCAGCGTGTTTGGCAACGTACCAGTAGTTTTGTTACCGGTGCAGGTAAAACCATTGTGATTGTGGTGTGTTTACTTAACTTTTTTAACTCTATTGGTATTGACGGAAAGTTTGGTAGTCAAGATAGTGAAAACTCAGTATTGAGCCAAGGGGCAAAAGTTGTTATGCCGCTATTAGCTCCTATGGGTGTTCAAGAAGATAATTGGCAAGCTGGTGTAGGAATTATCACGGGTATATTTGCCAAAGAAGTACTGGTTGCCACGTTTAATAATTTATATTCACCACATGCTTCAGAGGATGGTGATGAGCCATCGTTGGTGCAAAGTTGGCAAGAAGCTACAGACAGTATTAAAGAAAATTTATTTGGTATTGCCCCTGATGATCCTTTGGGCATCAGTGTTGGAGAAATCAGTGATTTAAACCTTGCAGCTGAAGAGCAAGGTGTTGAATTAACGACATACCAACGCATGCAATTAGCTTTTGTTAGCCAGTTAGGTGCTTTTAGTTATTTGTTATTTATCTTACTTTATACTCCTTGCGTAGCTGCAATGGGAGCTATAAAAAACGAAGTCGGTAGTCGATGGGCCGGATTTGCTGGAATATGGAGCTTTGTTTTTGCTTATTTGGTGTCAACGTTATGTTACCAAATTGGTAATTTCTTGGCCGCACCGTTAAGTGCTAGTATTACTATTGCTTTAGCCTTATTAACCTTTGTTTTGATTTACTTTTGGCTTAAACATAAAGGTAAACAGGTATTAACTATTCCGGTAAGAGTGAGTTACAGCTAATAACTAGTCGTTTCGCTGTACTTGGGCTTAACTCTGTCTAAAGAGTTTGTCCAACAAGTCTCATATCAATTTACATCGTTGGTCATAGCTAACAATCGCTCGTTATTGTTAGCTATGTCACCTTTATTGCTCCCTTCATTGTCACCTTCACTTTACTTTCATATCAGCCAAAACTTCACTACTTAAAGCGTTTACTTTAACCAAAGTCATATTATACCAATCGTAATAATTTATTAATTATACCAAATTGATTAAGTTCTTTCCCACTCAGCGAGAATTAAAAGGCTTAGAGAC
>OJBR01000145.1_pt1 | contig 42639 bp, 34 predicted proteins | sample 1591161 | NCBI WGS metagenome assembly OJBR01 (sample SAMN05416803, study PRJEB24817) | seawater metagenome | isolation source: Sea water | place: Canada:Atlantic | collected 2013-07
GTCTCTAAGCCTTTTAATTCTCGCTGAGTGGGAAAGAACTTAATCAATTTGGTATTAATTAAACACCTAAACGTAGAGTAAATTGACGTACAAAAAAACGACGCTGGTGCGTCGTTTTAGTTAGTGACTGTAAATATTTCAGCCTTACAGTTCATTCAAGTTATAACGCTTTAACTAACATAATATTGCCTGTTATAGCGACAATTGAACACTGACTTTCTGCACTAATAGATTGTCCATTCGCATCCTCAGCTAAGCGTGCTTGCCAATCGATACCTGAATAACGAATGGTACCAGCCGTTACTGTAATTTCAGTACTGGCTAAAACGGTTAACCCAACCATATCACTAGAGTTGTCCGTTTTACCTTTTGAATTTTGTAATGACTTTAAAGGTTTCCATAAAATAGCGGCAATAACCGCTGTTAAAATGCCAACAGTGAATATTTCACTTTGCCAACCCTCGACAAAACCTATGGTTACTAAAATACCAGTCGTCAAACTTGCAATAGCAAAAAATAATAACGGACCACTTAACCCCATAATACTTAGCTCTATAACAAAACTAATTCCCGCAATTAGGTACCATAAATGATCTGGGTTTTCTAAAAAATATTCCATAAAACCTCTTGAATAAAAAAAGTGTAGACCTGTACATTAAGCTATAGGTCTACATTAAAGGTTAGTTAGACAACTTCAAACTACTTGAAACTGCAATAGCTTGTGCAACGGTATTAGCAATATTCTCACCTGTTTTACCATCGGTTAGTACCACAGTACTTTCCTTAGCTATCGCTTGATGAGCTGAAATTGAATCTTGTGCTAGCGTTAGCATGACCGCCGATTGACCTTGTTCAGTATTTGCCGCATTACCCACTACTTCTAACGCACTAGCATCTGCCTCTGCAACTAAACGAATTGCTTCTGCCTTACCTGTTGCGGTAAGAATCTGAGACTCTTTTGACGCTTCTGCCGCAAGAACTTGCTCTGCTTTCGCCGCTTCAGCATCAAGTACTCGAGCACGCTTTTGGCCTTCAGCCTCAGTAATTGCCGCAGTTTTCACACCTTCCGCAGTTAAAATAACCGAACGTTTTTCACGCTCTGCCGTCATTTGTTTTTCCATGTCTTCACGAATAGTTTGTGGCGGTGAGATATCTTTTATTTCATAACGCGTCACCATCACACCCCAAGGCGCTGTTGCTTCGGTCATTGAACTTAATATTTGAGCATTAATCGTATCGCGGTTTTGGAAACACTCATCAAGCTCCATTGAGCCAATAGCATTACGCATACTTGTCATAGCAAGTTGAGTTACTGACAATTTGTAATCAGTAATATTATTGGTTGCTGCCGATGCATCAGTAACTTTCATAAACAAGATACCATCAATTTCAAGCGTTATATTGTCTTTGGTAATGGCAGCCTGCGAAGTTATTTCCAATGATTGTTCTTTTAAATTTCTATCTGCAGCAACAGATTGCACGTAAGGGATAATAAAATTAAGTCCCGCAGAGAGTGTTTTACTGTATTTTCCTAAGGTATAAATAACATAACCACGGTTTTGTGGTACAAAATAAATGCCTTTTTTCAGCGTATATAAAATAACAATAGTTAGCCATAAAACGGGGCTAGTGAGAATACCTTCAACAATGTTTTCCATAAATACCTTTCCTTATAATTGGCTATGAAGTAACAATTCAATTGAGAATTATTTTTAACAACACGTTAATAGACTGTTATAAGCAAAGCAAGCTATTTCACCAAGGCCTTTGGTTACAATACGTTAACAGCACACTAGTATTAAGCACTGACAGGTATATAAGGACATTAGTCAGCAATGAAAAGAATGGGTGATACTAAGATACAACTATTTTCAGCTATAGAAAACAGTAAAAGCACCAACAGAAAGTAGTGCTCATATACCCGTCCCCACTTGAAATTTATGATTCAGACGTCCTGAAACGGACGTCTTCAAGAAGAGCGGGTACCGATTGATTGGGAATAGTGTTAAGCCAAGATACTACTAGCAATAACTTGCTATTAAAATTTAGGTTTTACTATCCTGTCAATTTATTAGCTTATATAAGTACAACAATAGTCAATTAAGGTTTTCGCGCGTACTTCAAACGAACTATTTGCAGGGACACCAAAAGATTGCCCGCCGCTAATGTTTTGCCATTCAGTAGCTCCCGCCAGTAAAATGTCACATTCACCTGCAGTAATTTCCATTAACTCTTCTTCATTAGTACCAAACTTATATTCACCTGGCATCATGATACCTAAGGTTTTAAAACTTCCATCGTTGAAAGTAACCTTGCGGCTGGTAACTTTGCCATCAAAATAAACGCTCGCGGCTTTAGTTACGGTAACTTCTTTAAACTCTGACATGGGTAGCTCCTTGTTAAGCTTTTATATATGTTTTTATATTAATAAGTAAACCTTTAGGCAAAAAAAACGGCATAGGAATAAATTCAAATGCCGTTTATATTCACTCAATGGTGAGTATTATTTTGCACTAGCAATTTTTTTCATGTCGGTCATGTAACCACGAAGTTCTTTACCAATTACTTCAACACCATGGTTACGGATTTCTTCGTTAACTTCGATTAAACGTGCGTTATCAACATTATTTGAAGATTCTTTTAAGCCTTCGCCTAATTGCTCTAATGTTAAGTTAGACGCGTATTCTTCAAGCAACGGTACTGCAGCATGAGTAAATAAGTAATTACCGTACTCAGCAGTATCAGAAATAACAACATTCATTTCGTATAATTTGTTACGCGCGATACAGTTAGCAATCAATGGAGTCTCATGAAGTGACTCATAGTATGCAGATGCATTGATGATACCTGAATCAACCATGGCATCAAAAGCAAGTTCAACACCGGCTTTAATCATAGCAACAACAAAGATACCTTTGTCGTAGTATTCTTGCTCAGTAATTTCAGTTTCACAATCAGCTGCTTTCTCAAAAGAAGTTTCTGCTGTTTCTGCACGCCATGTTAATAAGTTAACATCGTCGTTAGCCCAATCAGCCATCATAGTTTCAGAGAAGCGACCTTCAATGATATCGTCCATATGTTTTTGGAATAAAGGACGTAAAATTTCTTTTAATTCTACTGACATATCAAATGCTAAAATTTTAGCTGGGTTTGATAAACGGTCCATCATGTTTGTGATGCCGCCATGTTTAAGACCTTCAGTAGTAGTCTCTAAACCGTATTGTAATAATTTACGTGCGTAAGCTGCATCCATACCTTGAGCAAGTAGTTGCTTATGACCTAAAACCGCAGCCGTTTGCAACATACCACAAAGAATTGTTTGCTCGCCCATTAAGTCAGACTTAACTTCAGCGATGAAAGAAGACTCAAGAACACCTGCTCTATCACCACCAGTAGCACTTGCGTAAGCTTTAGCAATCGCTAAACCGTTACCTTGTGGATCATTTTCTGGGTGAACAGCGATAAGTGTTGGAACACCAAAACCACGTTTGTATTCTTCACGTACTTCAGTGCCTGGACACTTAGGTGCAACCATAACTACCGTGATATCAGAACGAATCTGCATGCCTTCTTCAACGATATTGAAACCATGTGAGTAAGCTAAGGTTGCGCCCTGCTTCATCAATGGCATTACTGCAGTAACTGCAGAAGTATGTTGTTTATCAGGCGTTAAGTTTAAAACTAAATCGGCTTGTGGAATTAAATCTGCGTAGCTACCTACTGTGAAACCATTTTCAGTAGCCCACTGCCATGATTGACGTTTTTCGCTAATCGCTGCATCACGCAATGTATAAGAAATATTTAAACCTGAATCACGCATGTTTAAACCTTGGTTTAAACCTTGAGCACCACAACCGACAATAACAATGTTCCAATCTTTAATGAAGTTACAACCATCGTTGAACTCTTCACGTTTCATAAAACGACATTTGCCTAATTGACCTAATTTTTCACGTAAGCTTAAAGTATTAAAATAATTGCTCATGGGGATCCTCTGAATTTGGTTCTTTGTTAAGTCAGTTTTTCTGACAATGCTTTTTGCAATGAAACCATCATACGCTAGCCATCTTATTGCAAAAAGTGATATATTCGCACCACTACGTTGCATTTATTGCAACGTAAAATCACTAGTATCGATTCAGGGGTAATAAATTATGGATCAAAAAGCATTGTCTATGTTTGCCCATTTGAGCCAAACATTACATTTCGGTAAAACCGCTTTAGCACATCACATTAGTCCGTCTACGCTAAGTAGAGCAATACAACGACTCGAAGACGAGGTTGGTGGCGAATTATTACATCGTGACAATCGAACAGTGGTACTAACGGATGTTGGTAAGAAATTCAAAATTTACGCCGAGAACCAGCTAGAACAGTGGCACAACTTCAAGCAGTCACTTGACCATAAGCAGGCTGCTTTGATGGGTAAACTTCATATTTACTGTTCCGTTACTGCCGCCTATAGTCACCTACCCCCTTTGCTGGAGCGTTTTCGGGCTCAACATCCTCTGGTAGAAATTATGTTAACCACAGGGGATGCAGCTGACGCCCTTGAACAAGTACAAAATCAATCTGTCGATTTTGCAATCGCTGCAGCTCCTGAAACCCTGCCGCGTAGCGTTTACTTTCACCATCTCGATACAATAGCACTCACGGTTATTGCGCCAACAATGACTTGTAAAGTGCAACAACAATTGAGCCAAAAGGTCTTAACTTGGTCTGATATTCCAATAATTTTGCCTGAACATGGCGCCGCTCGAAAAAGATTTGAGCTTTGGTATCGTAAAAAACAGCAAGGAAAACCAACCATTTACGCGACAGTCTCCGGCCATGAAGCGCTAGTCAGTATGGTTGCTTTAGGGTGTGGTGTTGGCATTGTGCCGCAAGTGGTGGTGGATAATAGCCCTGTGAAAGACAGGGTCAGCAATTTGGAAAACATCGGTGATATTGAACCCTTTGAGTTAGGCGTCTGTTGTTTGAATCAAGCAAAAGCACAGCCGCTGATCAAAGCTTTTTTTTCGTCGATAGTGTGATTTCTCACACTCACTACACTGAAACAGCACTCATCAAATGACGTAATAATCGATCCATTGCTCGATAAGATAAAGCCTCCACTAGATGTTTATGGCAAATATTTGAATTGCCCTCCATGTCGGCAAGGGTTCGAGCAATTTTTAAAATCTTGTGGTGCGCGCGGGTTGATAAACCTAATTTTTCTACGGCAAGCTCTAAAAATTCATTGTCATCGGTACTGAGTCTGCAGTACTGCTTCAACTCACTACTGCTGATATGTGCATTGGCTTTGCCTTGTCTTGCAAGCTGGATAGTTCGACACACTCGCACCCGCTGTTGTACTTGTTCGCTTGTCTCATTTTTTTGGCTGCTCTGCGCCCAAGTACCTCGAGGCAGTCTTGCCACTTCAATTTGAATATCGATCCGGTCAAGAAAGGGCCCTGACAATCGATTTAGGTACCGCAAAACTTGCTCTGGTGTACTTCGTTTATCATTATAAAATCCTGTTGGACTCGGATTCATTGCAGCGATCAATTGAAAACGTGCGGGAAAACATTGTTTCTGCAAGGCTCTGGAAATAGTGACCTCACCAGATTCCATTGGCTCTCTCAACACGTCTAATACTTTTCGCTCAAATTCAGGTAACTCATCTAAAAATAGCACTCCGTTATGCGCGAGTGTGATTTCTCCGGGTTTGGGCTGACTACCTCCTCCCACTAAAGCCGCTGATGACGCGGTATGATGCGGCGCTCGAAAAGGTCGAGTAAACCAAGATTTACGCGTAATACCTTGATGGCTAATCGACTGAATGGCTGCAACCTGAAGTGCTTCATCTTCAGTCATCGGCGGTAAAATTCCCGCGAGGCGACTTGCCAACATGGTTTTACCTGTACCTGGTGGACCGATGAATAATAAGTTATGGCCACCACTGGCAGCGATCTCCAACGCTCTTTTTGCTAAAGGCTGCCCCATAACATCACTCATATCTAATACTTGCTCAAAGACTTCTTCTGCCAGAACCTGTTCAGTGACTAACGGTAAAACTTGTTGGCCCGCAAAATGAGGAAACAATTGTGTCAGGTGATTGATGGTATGAATTTTCGCTTGTTTGACCCAGCTGGCCTGTTCGATGTTTTGTGTAGGAATGATTAAGGTCCGCTGACTTTCACTGCTTGCCATGGCAACAGGGATTTCTCCGACGATTGCCCGTAGCTCTCCCGATAATGCGAGTTCTCCAGCAAACTCATAGAGGGATAAATCAACTGGCGGTAATTGTTCAGAGGCGGCAAGAATACCCACCGCAATGGGCAAGTCAAAACGACCCCCCTCTTTAGGTAAATCCGCAGGAGCAAGATTAACCGTAATTCGTTTAGCGGGAAATTCATAACCACAATTGATGATGGCGCTGCGGACTCTATCTTTTGATTCTTTTACCGAGGCTTCCGGTAAGCCTACAATATTAAATGCTGGTAGGCCATTGGCAAGGTGAACTTCAACGGTAACAAGGGGTGATTCAAGACCGATTCGTGCCCGACTGTACACACAAGAAAGTGACATAAAAATTCCATTTTATTTATTCCTTTTCCTCAGTGTAGTTCATTTGTTGTTTGGTTGGTTTATTACTTATTGTCATTTATTGAGCAAAAAAACTCTAATAAAAAAACTTGCACATTGGATTAGAGCTATGGTACTAATTTAATAAGTAAGTGATGCTGAACATAATAAAATCAATAATCAGTCTGCACAAAATAAAACAAACAAAGAGATAAAATGCACAAATTTAACTCAATTATTATAAACCTTCTCGTCGTGGTGATTATTAAATCAACCCGAGGGTTTTGTTGAGCTAAAGAAAAGCATTCAATCAAATAACAAACCCTCGCTTCGCAAGAACCGAGGGTTTTCTTTTTAGCTTTTTTTAATCGATTTCCATCAAAGATGAAAATGCTGAAAAAATAGACATTAACAATATAACAATATAACAATTGGAATCATCATGACCAAGAGTAAAACGCTAACAGGCGGCGCATTATTATTTGAAGTGTTACAAGAGCACGGTGTACAGCACGTATTTGGTTACCCCGGCGGTGCCATCATGCCAATCTATGACGCTTTATACGATAGCGATGTAAAACACTTTCTATGCCGACATGAACAAGGGGCAGCATTTTCTGCTGTTGGCTATGCTCGTGCTGCTGGTACTGTTGGTGTCTGTTTAGCAACCTCAGGTCCAGGGGCAACAAATTTGATCACCGGCCTTGCCGATGCACTTGCCGATTCGATTCCTGTTGTCGCAATTACAGGACAAGTTCCGACTGCTGCAATGGGTAGTGATGCGTTCCAAGAAATTGATATTTTTGGTCTATCGCTTGCCTGTACTAAGCACTCTTTCCAAGTAACTGATATTAATGAGCTTGAAAAAGTTTTACATCAAGCCTTTGAAATTGCTTTAGAAGGTCGTCATGGACCTGTACTTGTTGATATTCCAAAAGATGTTCAACTAGCTGAAGTCACTCAGCGCTTAGATAAACTATCTCATTTAAAGAATAAGGTAAAATTACCCCTTGCTGATATCAGCAAAGCTCTTGATTTACTAACGCATGCTAAACAACCTATTTTATATGTAGGTGGTGGTGTTGGTATGGCAAACGCTGTAGAAGAAGTACGCGATTTTGCCGAAAAAACAGGTATGCCTAGTGTTTCTACATTAAAAGGATTAGGTGCCATTAATCCGGATAATGAAAACCACCTTGGCATGTTAGGTATGCACGGCACAAAAGCCGCTAACCTTGCAGTACAGGAAAGTGATTTGTTAGTGGTAGTTGGGGCTCGTTTTGATGACCGAGTGACTGGCAAGCTAGATGAATTTGCTCCGAATGCTAAAGTAATTCATTTCGATATTGATACCGCTGAGATTAATAAACGCCGTGACGCCGACGCCGCAATTTTAGGTGATTTAAAAGGCAATTTACCGTTATTGACCACTGAATTAAATATAGCTGATTGGCAACAAAAGTTAAAGCAAATGAACACTGATTTTGCATGGCGATATGATCACCCTGGCGATAATATTTTTGCCCCTGCCGTATTAAAAACAGTCAGCGACCTTATGCCGAGCAATACCTGTGTAACCACTGATGTTGGTCAACACCAAATGTGGGCTGCACAGCATATGACATTTGATGATCCAAGCAACTTTTTGACCAGTGGCGGTATGGGAACCATGGGCTTTGGTTTACCTGCGGCAATAGGTGCACAAATATCACGTCCTCATGATACTGTGATAGCGGTATCTGGCGATGGTTCAATCATGATGAACGTGCAAGAATTGGCAACGATTAAACGCTACCAGATTCCAGTAAAAGTGGTACTTATTGATAACGCAAAACTAGGTATGGTTCGTCAATGGCAAGACCTGTTTTTTGATGGTCGTCTAAGTGAAACTGATTTATCAGACAACCCTGACTTCGTTATGTTAGCCACAGCGTTTGACATAAAATCAAAGTTAATCACTAAAAAGAGTGAAGTTAAAGCTGCCGTTGAAGAAATGTTAGATCATGATGGTCCTTACTTATTACAAGTAAAAATTGATGCCGCAGAAAATGTTTGGCCGTTAGTACCACCAAATACAGCAAACGATAAAATGATGGAGAGTGTTTAATATGAATTCTATGACGCTAAATAAGTATCAATTGATCATTATGGCTGATGATAAACAAGTAGTGCTAGAGCGAATTTTACAAGTAACTCGATATCGCGGCTTTTTAATCAATGGTATGAATGCTGAAGTAAATACGGGTAACAATGTTGCGACAATCACTATGAGTGTCAGTAGCGAACGTCCTATCTCTTTGCTTATTGATCAAATAAACAAATTGATCGACATCAAGGGTGTCAAAGTAGACAATAGTGACGTGCAAATAAAACAACATAGCGCGTAAATAACACCGCGCTTAGACAACAAGTAATATAATAAAAATTCGCTCTCTATAAATTGACATAACTCTGACATACGTCGGGGTTTGTTGATGAATCAAGAGCAACAAAATTAGGAAAGAAAATGGCTAAAGTAAATGCAGAATATATTTGGTTCAACGGTGAACTTATGCCGTGGCAAAACGCTACTGTACACGTAATGAGTCATGCTCTTCATTACGGCTCATCTGTTTTTGAAGGCATTCGTGCATATGAAACACATAAAGGTACATGTATTTTCCGCTTGGAAGAGCATATCAAACGTTTATTTGATTCAGCAAAAATTTACCGTATGAATATTCCATACACTCAAGAAGAAGTTATCCAAGCATGTAAAGATGCTGTCGTGAAAAACGATTTAAAATCGGCATATCTTCGTCCATTAGCCTTTTTAGGTGATATCGGTATGGGTCTTCGTCCGCCAACTGACGCTAAAGCTGATCTTATGATTGCCGCATTTAGTTGGGAAGCATATTTAGGTGCTGATGCTGTTGAAAATGGTGTAGAAGTAGGTGTTTCTAGTTGGAATCGTTTAGCGCCAAACACTATGCCTACTGCTGCAAAAGCAGGTGGTAACTACTTGTCTTCTCAGCTTATTTCATCAGAAGCTGCTCGCCATGGTTATGCTGAAGGCGTTGCACTTGATGTAAATAACATGGTAAGTGAAGGTGCAGGTCAAAACTTATTTTTAGTTCGTAACAATGTTATTTTTACACCGCCAGGAACAGCCTCTATTTTACAAGGCTTAACACGAGATGCGGTATTCTTCTTAGCTAAGCAATTAGGCTACGAAGTACGTGAAGAGTCAATTGCTCGTGAAGCTTTATATCTTGCTGACGAATTCTTTATGTGTGGAACGGCAACTGAAGTAGTACCAGTGAAATCAGTAGATGGTCTGCCTGTAGGTACCGGTTCTCGTGGTCCTATAACAAAAGCTATTCAGGAAGCCTTTTTTGGTATTTTTGATGGGACGACTGAAGTGCCAGATGGCTGGTTAGATCCTGTAAAATAAATTAGTAACGACTTAACTCTTTGTCATTTGATACTGTAGCGGCATCGGAAATACTCACTTATATTCATAAGCTCCGTATTTCCTCTTTGTTACAGCACCAGCTGACTTTGAGTTGAGTAGTAACATCGCCAATCATTGAATAAAAAGTTATTTTAAAAGCTCATTTAGCTCAGTAATCATAAAGTGAACTTTCAAAATAAACCTTATCAACACCATCAATTGGAATGTAAAAATCATGCCTAAATTAAGATCTGCAACTTCAACTCAAGGCCGTAATATGGCTGGTGCTCGTGCATTATGGCGCGCTACAGGCATGACAGACGGTGATTTTGGAAAGCCAATCGTTGCGGTAGTCAACTCTTTCACGCAATTTGTGCCTGGTCATGTACATTTGAAAGACATGGGACAATTAGTTGCCGGCGCGATTGAAGAAGCAGGCGGTGTCGCTAAAGAATTTAATACCATTGCTGTTGATGACGGCATTGCCATGGGTCATGCCGGTATGCTTTACAGCTTACCTTCACGTGATTTGATCGCCGATTCAGTAGAATACATGGTTAATGCCCATTGCGCTGATGCCATGGTATGTATTTCTAACTGTGACAAAATCACTCCAGGTATGTTGATGGCAGCAATGCGCTTAAACATTCCGGTCATTTTTGTTTCTGGTGGCCCAATGGAAGCAGGTAAAACTAAGCTTTCTGACCAAATTATCAAATTAGATTTAGTTGACGCCATGATTCAAGGTGCTGATCCTTTAGTAAGTGACGAGCAATCTGATCAAGTTGAGCGTTCAGCCTGTCCAACGTGTGGTTCATGTTCTGGTATGTTCACTGCTAACTCAATGAACTGTTTAGCTGAAGCATTAGGTTTAGCCTTACCAGGTAACGGCTCTATGTTGGCAACTCATGCGGATAGAGAGAAATTATTTTTAGATGCAGGTAAACAGATTGTTGAATTAACTAAACGTTATTACCAAGATAACGATGAGTCTGCACTACCTCGTAATATTGCCAACAAAGATTCATTTTCAAACGCTATGTGTTTAGATATTGCTATGGGTGGTTCAACTAATACCATCTTACATTTACTAGCAACGGCACAAGAAGCCGAGATAGATTACACCATGGCAGACATGGATAAATTATCACGCATAGTGCCACAGTTATGTAAAGTTGCGCCATCAACACCTGAGTATCACATGGAAGATGTGCATCGCGCCGGTGGTGTAATTTCAATATTAGGTGAGTTATCACGCGCTGGTTTATTAAAAACGGATGTACCTAATGTTTTAGGTACTACGTTGGCCGATGTTATCGCTAAATACGACATCACTATTACAGATGATGAAGACGTTAAAAAATTCTATCGTGCCGGACCTGCAGGTATTCGTACCACTAAAGCATTTAGCCAAGACTGTCGTTGGGATACATTAGATGATGACAGAGAAAATGGTTGTATTCGTAACCTTGAAAATGCCTTTTCATTAGAAGGTGGCTTAGCGGTACTTTCAGGCAATATTGCCGTAGACGGTTGTGTTGTTAAAACTGCCGGTGTAAGTGACGACAACTTAGTATTCACTGGCCCTGCACATATTTTTGAAAGCCAAGATGATGCAGTAGCTGGCGTGTTAGACGGAAAAGTGGTTGCTGGTGAAGTAGTTGTTATTCGTTATGAAGGTCCTAAAGGCGGACCAGGCATGCAAGAAATGCTTTATCCAACCACTTACTTAAAGTCTATGGGTCTAGGTAAGGCCTGTGCCTTATTAACTGATGGTCGTTTCTCTGGTGGTACTTCTGGTTTATCCATTGGTCATGTTTCTCCTGAAGCAGCTGACGGCGGCACAATTGCCTTAGTTGAACAAGGCGACATCATTCATATTGATATCCCGACACGTGAGATCACCTTGCAAGTATCTGAAGCTGAACTTGAAACGCGTCGTGCCGCAATGGAAGCTAAAGGTAAAAATGCTTGGAAACCTGCTGATCGTGTTCGTCCAATTAGCTACGCACTTAAAAACTACGCAATGTTAGCCACTAGTGCTGATAAAGGTGCTGTGCGTAACCGTGACTTATTAGATGGTTTAGTTGATAAGTAAAACTGAAAAATGGAGCTAGAAAAGATAAAAAACTTTCTAGCTCAGCTAATTTGATTTCGTCATTCCCGAGTTTTCTAATCGGGAATCTAGCTTTCAAATAATGGATGCTCGATATAATCAACTCGAGCATGACTATTTCATGGTTAGCTGCATTTTTTCAAGTGATTGACAGTAATTTAGGCAAAATCATGACAGAAACACTCAAGCAAGTATCACCCCAAGAGCCATTAGATTACCTACGTCGTATTCTACTTGCCCCTATTTATGATCTCGCGGTTGAAACCGAATTGACGGCTTGCAACAAATTGTCCTCTCGTTTAAATAATCACATTTATTTAAAACGTGAAGATCAACAACCCGTACATTCGTTTAAATTACGTGGCGCTTATAACAAACTCAATAGTTTAACTGAAGAGCAATGCATTCATGGTGTTATCGCTGCTTCTGCTGGTAATCATGCTCAAGGTTTAGCACTAGCGGCTAAAAAGCTGGGCATTAATGCAACTATCGTTATGCCCAAAACTACTCCAGATATTAAAGTGGACAATGTAAGACGTTTTGGTGGTGAAGTACGATTAGTTGGCAATAGTTTCAATGAAGCTCAAGCCGCTTCAATCGAATATGCCAAAGCAGAAAGTAAAACCCTTGTTCATCCCTTTGATGATGTTGAAGTCATTATTGGCCAAGGTACGGTAGCTAAAGAATTGTTACAACAATTGCCCCAAGCTGATGTGGTGTTTATACCTGTTGGCGGTGGTGGACTTCTTGCGGGTATGGCCGTTTATTTAAAACAGCTAAATCCTAGAACTAAAATTATCGGTGTAGAAGCTGAAGATTCAGCCTGTTTAAAAGCCGCACTTGAAGCAGGAGAGCCCGTTGATTTAACTCAAGTAGGTTTGTTTGCCGATGGCGTTGCCGTTAAACGTATTGGTGAAAATACTTTTGGTTTGATTCAAGAGTTTTGTGATGAAGTGATCACGGTTTCAACCGATGAAATTTGTGCATCTATCAAAGACATCTTCGAAGAAACACGTGTTATTGCTGAGCCTGCTGGTGCATTATCTTTGGCCGGCTTACAAAAGTATTGTCTGACTAGCAAAGGTGGTGAATCTTTAGCAGCAATACTTTCAGGCGCAAACATGAACTTTCATACCTTGCGTTACGTGTCAGAACGCTGTGAATTAGGTGAAAAGAAAGAAGCGATATTAGCGGTTACTATTCCCGAAGAAAAAGGTAGTTTTAAACGTTTTTGTCAATCCATAGGCAACCGTGCCATTACCGAGTTTAACTATCGTTATTCTGGTAAACCTAGTGCTGAAATTTTTGTCGGTGTTCGTCTTGGCGGCAGTGTAGAAGAACGTCAAGAGTTACTGCAAGGACTAGAAAGCGCAAATTATCAAGTGAGAGATTTTACTGATAATGAATTAGCTAAATTGCACGTTCGCTACATGATTGGCGGAAAAACTCCTCATTCAGCGAAGAACGGTAACGATGAGCGACTCTTTAGTTTTGAGTTTCCTGAACATCCGGGAGCGCTAGAAAAATTCTTAGCCGCAATGGGCGAATACTGGAATATCACCCTATTTCATTATCGTAACCATGGCGCAGCATTTGGTCAGGTACTTGCTGGTTTTGATCTTGATAAAAATCAGCAAAACGAATTTTTCCAACACCTTGATGACCTTGGTTATCAATGGGCAGAAGAAACCGACAACCTCGCTTATCAAACCTTTTTGAATTAATGTTGTAGAGCCAATAAAGTTGATACTTTATTGGCTCTTTTCTTTTAAATATTACTTCGCTGGAATTGCCGCATCAATTTTCTTTAACGAGCGTAAAAATAGACCTAATCCGCCCATAGCCAATATCAAAATAACAATTAAGTCAAAAGAGGTCATGGTTCTAAAGCTAAAGCGGATAGAGGAAATTACGCCAAAAATAAAACCAGTAATAGAGCCGAGTGCTAACAACCAACCAATAGGGTTCTTACTGTTATAGAAAATAATGCCGACACCGAACATAAAAGGGATCATAACCATACCACTGGTGATGCTGTAGCTTCCCCCCATAGCAGAAAATCCATAAAGACGCATGCCCATTCCAAAACTAGAACTGACGGTAATTGCATTAAGTAGTAAGTAAAAACCACCGCACATCATGATCAATCCAATAAAAAACTGCCCTAAACCACCTGATGTTCCACCTGCTCCACGCATAAATTCAACCTTTGTAATTTATATTATTTTTCAGCAGAGTAAGGGTCTGCCGCTAGAAGATATGCGCGTAGATCCGCTTTATTAGATTGCTGCGATAACCATTCTCTAAGCTCTTTTATTTTGTCATATGAAACTTGTCCAAATTTATCTTTGTAAATTTCAGAGAAGTTATCTTTCGTACTGTCTATTCGAATATTTTTTTGCCAATGAGCCGTGAGTACAGAATTTAAAGATCCTGCTAACCCTTCATTTTTTAAAAGCTCCCATTCCCCTTTATCTAACCAAATGCCCCCAACACTCGCGCTATAATCTATGCGGTGTTCAGTAGTACTACTCAAGCGCAACTTTCTCATGATTAGACCTGTTACAGGACAAAGCATAGCTGACTTTGTGTCTTCAGCCTCACATGTGCTTTCTGCTTTAAATGAAAACTGCAGGTTTCGTTCTTTCCAAGAAACATAATCTTCTACTAAAATCCAGTTTCCTTCACATTGAGCACAAGTATGAGATCTAAACTGACCCTCAATAAAGCTTGGCGATAATTGGCCCGATTTACAACTAGTACATTTCATTTAAAAAATCCTTTTTATAATTAGAGACCAAACCTCTATCTATTTAAAATAGAGGTTCATATACTCTTACTCAGCCGAGGTCTGCTGACCATTCATTTTAGTTTTTACTTTTGCAATATTTGATTGCTGAACAACCGTTTTAGTATCATCAATTAAAGAATGTTTACCCATGATCAAATCATTTAATGTACCGGATTCTTTATTTACTAATCCAAGCTCTTGAAGCATTGAATCGATCATCGGTGCATTAGCCCGGTAGTTTAATGCCGCTGAAGTAATTTGCTCTGCTATTCCACCACTTCCAGAGGCTTCATTTGTGCCCATTACAGCATTCGAGTTTCCGTAACCTTGAAGTATTTTTATACCATCGATATTTTCTAGTGGCTTCACTGAGTTCGCAATCATTTCAGGTAATGTTTTTAAAATAGCTAACGATTTTTGTAATTCAATTTGCTCATCACGCAGTGTGTTTTCTGCCTCGTATAATGCCTTTTTACCTGCTGCTTCAACTGCATATATTTTCTCATCAGCTTCAGCTTTTAATTTTTTAGCATCGGCACTAGCTTTCGCTTCGGTAAGTACTGCGGTTGCTTTATCTTCCGCAGCTCGTTTTTCAGCATCTGCTTGTACGGTGATACTTACAGCATCTCGTTCTGCTTCTTTCTTAGCATCAATCACTTCTATTTCTTTACGACGATTTGCTTCTGCGACCTCTCTAGCGGTTGTTACGGCTTCTTCTTTTTCTACACGGTCTTTTTCAGCTCCTGCGGCTTGTGCTCTTGCTGCGGATTCCGCCTCTGATTTTTCTGCTACTGCGATTTGCTTATCTTGCTCAGCTACTTCAATATCGCGTTGCTGTTGAATACGAGCTTGCTCTAGTGCAGTACGTTTATCAATTTCACGAGACTCAACATCTCTGCTTTTTAATATTTCTGCTACTTCAATCGCTTGTTCTTTAGATATTTGAGCTTCTCTTTCCTCTCGTTCTTTGTATTCGCGAGTTTTCGCGATTTCAGCTTTTTGCTCTACACGCTTAAACTCTAGAACCTGTTCTTGGGCAATACGGAGTTCTTCTTCTTCTTTTTGAATTTCTAGTGATGCACGTTCTGCATCAAGGTTTCTTCTTTGAATTTTAACACGGTTATCTTGTTCTATATCATTAGTTTCTTTGCGTTTCTCTTCGATTATTTTAGTTAATCTTGCTCGACCCTCTGCATCAAAAGCATTGTTTTCATTAAAGAAATGCAAATCAGTCTGATCAAATCCTGTTAATGAAACCGACTCTAATTCAAGACCGTTTTTCTCCAAATCATTGGCCACATTTTGTTGAACTTTTTGTACAAAATCAGCTCTTTGTTCATGCATTGCAGTCATTGTCATTTCCGCAGCAACAGTGCGGAGTACATCAACAAACTTCGACTCCATCAATTTTTTCAATTCTTCAACTCTCATGGTACGACTACCGAGCGTTTGAGCCGCCATGGAAATACCTTCAGTATGAGGTGCCACACGTAAGTAAAAATCGGCTTTTACATCAACACGCATTCTATCTTTGGTAATAAGAGAGTCTTTTTCTATTTTCTCAACTTCAATACGCAGTGTGTTCATATTGACCGGGATTGTTTCATGTAAAACAGGTAGACAGATAGCGCCTCCATCTTTTACAACTTTTTCTCCACCCATACCTGTACGAACAAAAGCAATTTCTTTAGTCGCACGAACATATAACTTAGCAAAAATTAGTCCTATCGTAATGAAAGAGACTAGCCCTACACCGACCATCATTAAAATAAAAGTGGTATTGGCATTCAAATTTTCCATAGTAAATTTCCTTTTTTTTATGTTATAAATTTTTGTAAATATTATTGATTGAATTTTATGGCAAGCCAGAAGGACTCTTTTTTCTCAACTAACACAACTTGTTGACCTTGATTAAATTCTTCATTGTCATTATCTGGTGTAACTAACACATAATGTTTTTGATTAAAGCTATCTGTTAACGACGCTTCTGCAGGACTATCTCGTCTAGCTGTACCGATAGTTATTGTTGCAATTAAACCGTTAAAGCTATTATTTGAAATCGCTGAAGATTCGTTTTTAGGAAGTAGACGACTTAGCGGTACACCAATATGGTGTGTGGCGTATAACGACAACATAAACGACAAACCATAGATTAAAAATTCAGATAAATTAATCGTAAAATTATTTAATAGTATGTAATTTAGGGTATAACCGGTTATACCAAAGCTAGTTAAAAATAACACCAACCATACTAATAAAGGTAAGCGATTTAAGCATAACCAACCTAACAGGGGTGTTAGTCCCCCAACTGATATATCCGTATCAACATCTATATCAAGATCAATGGGTGAAATATGGTCCAGTAGGTTGACCATACTTAGGCCTATAAGCATTCCAATACCTTCTAGTATTGCCAAGGCTAATACCGAGCATAATGCTACAGCGAAACCTATATTTATATCCGCAAGAATAAATTCAATCATATGGTTAATCCTTTACCTAAATCTGGGAGCAATTTATTAGAAGCGTAATGAAAGGTCAAGCCGTTCACATTTTTATTACATTAAATTTACGCCTTGTGACATAATATGTCAAAGGATTGTAGTTTTATGTATCAGTGATAAATATAAATCAGTATCTACTACGTTATAGTGTTCATCCCTAGCAAGCTCTAGAGACAGTTCATTTCTTTTCCCAGCTTTCAAATATCTAGATTAAAATTAATTAGTTAATATTCATTCTTACTTAAGTTTTACAACTTCACCATCTGATAGAAATAGTCTTTTATTGATATCTTCTTTTCATTGATGCTAGAATTAAAAAAAATCTTATTACCTAGTTATTAAGTAGTTAATACCTAGCTAATAGTCACTCACTCATAATCTAAGTGTTGCTTATGACTACTTTCATCAATAAAACAGTAATGGTTGTTTTGCTCTGTTTGATCTTTATCGGTCAATCAATGGCATCAGTGACTATGTTTTATAGCATGGCAGGTATGCAACAAAGTGGGCAAATGATGACTAAAATGTCATCGATGAAAGGTTCAAATCATCACAGCACACAGAGAAACAACACTGCCCACGACATGAATGCGATGTCTGATTGTGACGAAGAAATGATGACAAAAAAAACTTGTTCTTCCATGTCTTCTGAAAGTTGTTGTGAACAAGAGTGTGATTGTTTAACAGGCGGGTGTTCAACCGTTTCAGCATTTTCAATGATTATCGATTACACCCCCGTCTTTGCAACGCCGAGTAAAATAAAGTCACTCAATACCATTACCACAAGTCAAACACTTACCTCCCTTTATAGACCACCTATTCTGAGCTAATCACAGTCTCATTGCGTCTACATTTTGCTGTATAAATTTTATAGTTGATAACTTAACAAGTATCGCTGATGCAAAACACCGTCTAGTCATTACCGTAAAGTATTCCCTCAGGAGGGAGTCATGTTTTTATTTTCTTTTCCCGTTCAAGCTCGCGCAACTGTTGCTAGCATTATCACATTAAGTTTGTTATGTGCTATTAGCCCTACTCTTCAGGCTGCTGATAATAAGAAGGTTTGGTCATTTAATAGTACCGTAACAACTGCACAAAAAAACGACCCTTGGCTCTCGGGTAATAAACACCAGCAACAAGCTGTTGAGGCCTTGAGCAATGCCGCTTCAAGTTTACCTGCCCCTAAAATGTCAGTCGCATTTGCAAACTTGCCTACTGATGGTTTTGACTTTTCTCAAGAGGGAATGACACAACTAAAAGTGGGGATTACTCAGATGTTTCCTCGAGGTGATAGCCTGACAATCAAGAATCAACAATTGCGTATTCAAAGCGAAGCCTATCCTTTTCAACGTAACGATAGAGAAGCCAAAGTTGCGGTTACCGTTGGCAGCTTATGGCTTGATGCCTATAATGTTCAGCAAAGCATTATCCTAATTGAACAAAATCGTTCCCTATTCGAGCAATTAGCTGATGTCGCTCAAGCCAGTTATTCTTCAACGTTAGGTAAAACACGTCAGCAAGATATTGTTCGTGCCCAACTTGAATTAACACAGCTCGATGATCGACTCGACATATTAGCGCAGCAACAAAATGCTTACATAGGTATGTTGTCACAATGGCTATCAACGGCATTTCTTAATGATTCTACGCAAGTAAATATAGCTGAGCTCGGTCAACTACAGAATATGAAATTAGCTAAGCAATTGCCCCAGTTAGATTTACTACATACAGGATTAAGTCACACTGGTGCTACCCGTTCAAAAGCAGACAGTACGGGTCTGAGTAATACTGCTATGAGTAATAACCCTTGGTTATCTGTTGAGGAGCTGACCAAACAATTCGTTAAGCACCCTGCAGTTATTGCACTAGATAAAAAAATACTAGCAACAAAAACAGGCATAAGTTTAGCTGAACAAGCCTACCAACCTGAGTGGGGTATTAACGCAAGTTATGGCTATCGTGATGATGATCCTTTAGGTAACAATAGAGCAGATTTATTCTCTGTTGGCGTGACTTTTGATCTGCCACTGTTTACTGATAATCGTCAAGATATGACAGTAAAATCAGCAGTTTCAGCAACAGAAGCAGTGAAAACAGAAAAGATATTATTACTGCGTCAGTTACTGGGTGCTTTCTCTAGTGCACAAGGTCGCTTATCACGATTGAACAGTCGTAAAACGCTTTACCAAACGAGATTATTACCACAAATTCACGATCAAGCGGAAGCCTCATTAACGGCATATACCAATGATGATGGTGATTTTTCAGAAGTCGTACGATCACGCATTGCTGTACTTAATGCTGAAATAGAACAACTAAAAATTGCTGTTGAACAGCAAAAAATAATTTTAGAGCTGAATTACCTTTTTGTCGGTAGTTTGGCTATGAACAATACGCAGCAAACTTTTGCTCCGCGTGAGGAAAAATAATGACTATCAATAAACATATCAACGACTCAGCAGAACGTCCAGTAGAAAAAGTCAGACACATTACGTTAACAGGCATCATTTTAGGCTTAGTTTTCGGGGTAATAATCACCCTAGTTGTAACAAGCTTTTTACCATCAAAAACAAGCGTTAGTGACAACAGTACAGAAGAAAGTAAACCTTTGTATTGGGTAGCACCAATGGATGCAAATTTTAGACGTGATCAGCCGGGTCAATCACCAATGGGCATGGATTTGATCCCTTATTACGGTAGTCAAAATAATACGATTGATGAAGGTGCTGGTACTATAAAAATATCGCCGAGTGTTATTAACAACTTAGGTGTACGTACTACGACAGCCACTTATCGTCCACTCAAGACAACAATAGAAACAGTGGGTTATGTCACTTATGATGAAGATAAATTGGTACATATTCATCCGCGGATTGCAGGTTGGGTTGAAAAGCTCTACATCAACGCTATTGGTGATCCTGTGACTAAGGGTCAGCCACTTTATGACATATATTCACCTGAATTAGTCAATGCTCAAGAAGAATTACTGCTGGCATTAGATCGAAAAAATAAACGTTTAATTACCGCCGCTGAAAATCGTCTTATCGCCTTACAAATTCCTCGTAAGGCGATTAACGCATTAAAAAAGGATAAAAAAGTCCAACTAAACGTTACTTTTTACGCTCCACAAAATGGTGTAGTAGAAAGTTTATTTATCAGAGAAGGCTTCTATGTAAAACCAGAAACCATGATGTTATCTATAGTCGATTTAACCCAAGTATGGGTGAAGGCAGAAGTTTTTGAGCGCGATGTATTTAAAGTTGTCATGGGCGATAGTGCCAGCATGCGTTTAGATTACTTACCTTCCAAACAATGGGACGGTAAAGTTGAACACGTACATCCTATGTTAAATCCAAAAACAAGAACCGGTATTGTTAGACTGCATTTTAATAACCAGAACGGTGATTTAAGACCGAATATGTTCGCGCAAATTTCAATTGCCATCAATGACAATGAACCCGCTTTGCAAGTACCAAAAGAAGCCGTTATCCGAACGGGCAACCAAGACAGAGTAGTTTTAGCATTAGGCGAAGGTTATTTTAAGTCAGTCGCAGTGAAAATTGGTCGTTTTGATCGCGATAATATCGAAATTATTTCTGGTCTTGCCGCTGGGGAGAAAGTGGTTAGTTCCGCCCAGTTCTTACTCGACTCAGAGTCTAGTAAAACATCCGACTTTAAACGTATGTATATTGAAGAATTTCAATCTGATGATACTGCTGAAGACACTAACAATGAAGTTTCTTCAGCAACAGTTCATGGCACAGTCACTGCGGTGATGACCGATCACCGCATGGTAACTATCGATCGTGAAGCGATTGAAAAATGGAACCGAGAGCCCGCTAGCGTTGATTTCATGGTGGCTGAATCCGTAGATATGACACTATTTCATGCTGGTGCATATTTAATGTTTACCTTCGAAATTAGCGATGGCGAATTCATTATTGTTAGTGCAATGACAATGAAAAAAGGCATGTCGCATGACATGTCTAAGGCAACTATGATTGAAGGAGATACACAATGATTGCTGCCATTATTCGTTGGTCAGTAGGCAATCGTTTCTTCGTCATATTGGCCACTATGATTTTAGTGGGCATAGGTTTGTACTCAGTAAAAAATACGCCTATTGATGCACTGCCTGATTTATCTGATGTGCAAGTTATTATCAAAACGAGTTATCCCGGACAAGCACCGCAAGTAGTTGAAGATCAGGTAACTTACCCGCTCACTACCGCTATGTTATCAGTACCTGGCGCAGTAACTGTGCGTGGTTTCTCCTTTTTTGGTGATTCTTATGTTTATATTATTTTTGAAGAAGATACCGACCTTTATTGGGCTCGATCTCGGGTATTAGAATATTTAAGTCAGGTATCACCTAACTTACCGAGTGATGCAAAACCGCAGTTAGGTCCTGATGCGACAGGTGTTGGTTGGGTATATCTCTATTCGTTGATCGACAAAACCGGCCAACATGATTTAAGTCAGTTACGTAGCTTACAAGATTGGTTTTTAAAATATGAGCTACAAACGGTAAAAGGTGTTTCAGAAGTGACCGCACTTGGCGGCATGGTTAAGCAATACCAAGTACAGGTTGATCCTGACAAGTTGCGTGCTTTTGGTATCCCACTTTCACTTATTCAAACGGCCATCAAACAAGGCAACCAAGAGATTGGCGCTTCTGTGGTAGAAATGGCTGAAGCTGAATACATGGTAAGAGCAACGGGCTATCTAAAAGGCGTTGAAGACCTTGAAAATATTCCTTTGGGTGTCAATGAAAATGGAACACCCTTATTACTTAAAGATGTTGCACAAATAGGTACAGGTCCGCAAATGCGTCGTGGTATTGCCGAACTAAATGGTGAAGGTGAAACCGTTGGCGGCATTGTGGTGATGCGCTTTGGTGAAAATGCTCAGCAGGTCATTAACGGCGTAAAGGCTAAACTAGAACAGTTGAAAAAAGGTTTGCCTGAAGGGGTAGAAATTGTCCCTGTTTATGACAGATCGGCATTAATTGAGCGTGCTGTAAGTAACTTAGCGATGAAGCTTTTAGAGGAGTTTGGTGTTGTCGCTTTAGTTTGTGTCATTTTTCTCTTTCATCTCCGCTCTTCTTTAGTGGTGATTATTAGCATTCCTGTCGGTATTTTAACGGCCTTTATCGTGATGCATGCTCAAGGCTTAAATGCCAACATCATGTCTCTTGGCGGCATTGCCATTGCCATTGGCGCTATGGTTGATGGTGCAATTGTAATGATTGAAAACATGCACAAACATATGGAGCGTGAACCCCAAGATAAACCCTTATCAAACGAAAAACGTTGGCAGGTTGTCATTGATTCCGCCAGCGAAGTCGGTCCAGCATTATTCTTTAGCTTGCTCATTATAACGGTCAGCTTTGTGCCAGTATTTACCCTTGAAGCGCAAGAAGGTCGAATGTTTTCGCCGCTTGCTTACACTAAAACCTATGCAATGGCAGCCGCTGCTGCGCTGGCGATTACCTTAGTACCGGTATTAATGGGTTATTTTATTCGTGGCAAAGTGCTCGCTGAACATAAAAACCCAGTAAATAAATTCTTAACAGCACTGTATCTGCCTGCGCTAAAAACGGTATTACGTTTTCCAAAAACCACCCTATCTGCTGCTGTGGTTGTGTTTATCATTGGTTTATATCCGTTAGATAAAATAGGCAGTGAATTCATTCCTCCCCTTGATGAAGGTGACTTGATGTATATGCCAACCACTTATCCTGGCATATCTATCGGCCAAGCAAGACAGTTACTGCAACAAACCGACAAGCTGATTAAAACCGTACCTGAGGTAAAAACCGTGTTTGGTAAAATGGGACGTGCAGAAACAGCAACGGATCCCGCACCGTTAACTATGATAGAAACCTTTATTCAATTTAAGCCTAAAAGTGAATGGCGCGACGGCATGACTATCGCTAGTTTAAAAAAGGAACTTGATGCATTAGTAAAGCTACCCGGCGTTACTAATGCCTGGGTTATGCCGATAAAAACCCGTATAGATATGTTAGCTACAGGCATAAAAACACCTGTTGGTATTAAAATATCGGGACCAAAACTTGAAACGATTCAAGAAATTGGTCAACAGCTTGAAAGTATTTTGGCCAAAGTACCTGGTACCGCTTCCGTATATTCTGAGCGTGTTGCAGGTGGTCGCTATATCAAAGTTGATATTCAACGTGGCAAAGCGGCTCGTTATGGTTTAAATATTAGTGATATTCAACAAGTAGTTGCTACTGCAATTGGTGGTATGAATGTTACCAATACCGTAGAAGGTTTAGAGCGCTATCCGGTTAGTTTACGTTATCCCCAAGATTACCGAGACTCACCAGAGCAGCTATCACAACTACCCATAGTTACGCCCAATGGTCAGCGAATCTCATTAGGTGATGTTGCCCATGTATTTATTGAAGATGGGCCACCGGGCATCAAATCAGAGAATGCTCGATTAACCGGTTGGGCGTTCATTGACTTAGCTGATACAAAAGGCGTTGATGTGGGCAGTTACGTGACCCATGCACAAACTGTATTAGATAAGGAATTAAAACTGCCAACAGGTTATTCTATTACGTGGGCAGGCCAGTATGAATACATGCAAAGAGCTAAAGCCAAACTGACCTATGTAGTGCCGTTAACATTAGCCATTATTATTGTATTACTGTATCTAAACTTTCGAAATGTCATCGAAGTCGCCATGATTTTAGGTACGCTGCCACTCGCTATGGTGGGAAGTATTTGGTTAATGTACTTGCAAGGTTTCAACTTCTCAGTCGCGGTAGGTGTTGGTTTTATTGCGCTTGCGGGTGTTGCAGTAGAAATTGGCGTTATTATGTTGGTTTACTTGAATCAAGCGTATAATGCTTTAATGGCTGAGAATGCCACAACAGGCAAAGGAACAACTAAGGCTGATATTTTACAAGCTGTGCTTCATGGCGCTGGTTTACGAGTAAGACCTATTATGATGACCGGAGGAACGGTTATTGTTGGTTTATTGCCTATATTATATGGCACGGGTACTGGTTCAGAAGTGATGAGCCGAATTGCTGCGCCTATGGTTGGTGGTATGGCGAGTGCTATGTTATTGACCTTGCTTGTTTTACCTGCGCTCTATTATTTATGGCGCTCGACCAATTTACCAACGACTGAAGATGTAGTTCAAGAAAAGTAATATGAAAAAAAACACTCTAAACCTCCTATCACTAAGTCTCACATTCTTGGTTATGTGCGCAAGCATTTATACTAAACCTGTCCAGGCAAAAGTATTAGTAGTCGCTTCTGATGAATGGTGTCCTTATATCTGTGACAACACTCATCTTCCGGGGTTTTTAGTTGAGATAGTGACAGAGATCGCTGCCAGTAATGGCGTTAAAGTAAAGTTTGCTTTAACGCCATTAGCAAGAGCGCTAGACCTCACCCAAAAGGGAAAAATAGACATACTGCTGGGTTTAACGGCACAGCATATAAGTGATTTTCAGCTGCAAAAAACTCACTTAAGTTTTGGTGGCTTATATAATGACTTTTATGTGCGTGATAATGATCCATGGCGTTTTAATGGCATTGTTGATTTAGAGATTACGTTAAGAAACAATGCTATTTTAGGTACTATCAACGGCTATGAGTATGGCGATAATATCGGTAATTTACTAAAAAATAATGCTGCGCACATATTTTCAGCGAGTGGTAATTCTCCATTACAAAAGCAGCTAAAAATGTTGCGCTTGGGTCGATTAGACATTTTATTGGATTCCAGATTTACTGTGCAATATCAGCTATCTAAATTGGTAAATAAATCATCGAAGCTTAAAGCATCAAGCACGCCCAGCTCAGCAATCATTTATGCCGGCACTGAAGGTGACTTTACGCCATTATTTTTGGGGTTTTCGCCCCTTTTGAGTAAAGAGCAAGTACAGCTTTTCGATGATGGTTTAATGAACCTTAGAGAGAATGGACGGTTAAATAAAATTTTAGCAAAATACGGCGTAATAGATTGGCATCAGCAATCAATAACGCAGCAAGACAAAGAGTCATCATATTTGATGGGAGGGTAAAGCCTTTTTGCAAAATCACCCTGTTTTATTATTACCTTTAACTTCAAATTGAAGACTATAAATGCGATTTTTTGAAATAACATTACTTGCTGCCTTAGCTAATTTTTTTGCTATATTTAGCGTCTATGCCAATGTAGAAATCACTCAGGCGCCATTAGACAAGTATCAATGGAGTTATGATACCGACCCTTATGGTAGCGAAGCTATTATTAATGAAAAGCTTATTAGACATGGTGGTATTTGGATTAAATTTAAACGAGTGCCTCGTGTTGATGCCAAGCGTAATTCATGGGTTGAATTAATTCACCGATTACCTGGCGCATCTTTAGCTGGAAGTCAGAAAATACGTTTAACCTACCAATGTGATATTGCCCTTATTATCAAATTATCTCAGCAAGAATACGGTAAACACGGTGACAAAAGTTATGCCCATTACCAAATAGAATTGCCAGCAACAAATCAGTGGTCAACTAAGGAAGTTGATTTGAAAGACTTCTCCCGACCAGCATGGACACCAACTAACTCAACAGACCATGGTTTAATACCTAAACATATTGATGAGATTTATCTGACCCCAAGCATGACAGATAAAGACGGTGGTGAAGCTATTTTGCAAGTTCGTGCGATTGAGTTAATTCCTTAAGTCATTGCCTTAGGAAATTACCTTAAGTGATTACTTTAAGGAATAGTCTTAGGCAATCACATTAAAGTGTCATTTTTTGAAAATAAACTATTCTTCACAAACCTTCAATTTATCTATGTTTTAAATAGATACCCAGGGCTATTTTTTTAATCCAACAATTGAATACTCACCGCCGACGGTAAGTTTGACCGTTACTGGTTTATCTGATGTGTTCTTCCAATACCAGCCATGAACACCCGCGAATGGCGTGGTAAAGCTACCTTTCATCTCAGTTAAGGTCGCAATAGCATAACTCTCATAATAACCTGTGGTATCACCTTCAGGTTCACCATGTAAATCAAAGAAAAGTGCAGTGCCTTCCGTTTGCCATTGATATTCCATTTTCTTAAACTGCGCCATCGCAAATTTATACTCAATACCACGTCCTGCGGGAACAATTACTTCAATAATATCGGTTTCATGTTGTTTTACTGTGTTGAGTTCATCACTTTGTTTGGTATTAATCGTCGCCTTACCTCTAGGGTTCGCTAAAGCCGTTAAACCAAGCTTTGTGCCAATACCCGTTGGGTCGATATTGTATTCTGCCGGTAAAATAAAACTGACCAATACCACGCCAGCAATCACCAGCGCGATAATAGTTGATTTGAGTAAAGCCTTATTTGATAACGTATGTTGCATATATACCCGTTCTACTTGTAGATGCATGACTCAGCTGGATTTAGGGAATGCTAAACAAATCATACTCTACGTTACATTTCTTTTTAAGGGAATAACCCTTAATAAAAAAAGCGCCTTGATTATGAATCGCTCAGACTTCCTGAAACGAGCATATTCAAGTGGAGCGGGTATAAGTCTCTTAAATATAGAATTGAGTAAATGAGTGTTTTGCTGACTTAATAATATTGATAACTTAGTAACCTTGATAACTAGTAAAATAACCGGTTAACTGAAAACCTACCAGCATAAAACCAGCACTCATTAATAAGGTATTACTTGCCGTTGAAAATTGAGTAAAAGAATGATGTTTCCGCCAAAAACTAATGATCAATAATATAAAGGTTAGCGCGGTAAACTGCCCCAATTCCACCCCTATATTAAAAGCAATCAAGTTCTGCCATAAACCGTCTTGGGGGAGTTGAAATTCTTGTAATTTGGTCGCTAACCCAAAGCCATGAAACAAACCAAAGATCAGCACTGCTATTTTAGCATTGGGGCTAAAGCCTAAGGTACGTTCAAAACCGCCTAAGTTATCAAAACCTTTGTAAACAACTGACAAACCAATAATTGCATCAATGATATAAGCATTCACTTGCACATCACCCAATACACCAGAGAGCAAGGTTAAGCTATGCCCCAAGGTAAACATACTGACATACAGTAAAATGTCTTTGCTCTTATATAGAAAGAAGATTACGCCGGCTAAAAACAGTAAATGATCGTATCCGGTCACCATATGTTTAGCCCCGATGTACATAAAAGGAAAGAATTGGACTCCGGTATTATTTTGTAAAAAAAGCCGAGTACTTTCATCGACGCCATGAGCCATGGCATTGAAAGAGACTAAACAAATCAGACTCAATATCATGATAATTAAGGCTAGGCGATTACTTAGAGGAAACATTAATAACTCCGCTGATTTCAGCCTGTATTGAGTGGTTGCTATAAGAATGGTTATTAAAATAAATAACATTAAGACTGAGTACATAATGCCAGTTAAATAAATCCAAACAAGTCCTGACCTTCAAATTTATAAACCCAACTAACCGTATGCAAGTCACGTACAAAGCAACATTCAACTCTCATAAATTTCACATGGTGAAATATGAATCAACATTGTGCAATGAAAAAGCATATGCTTTTATGAAAAAACACCTCATTTAAAATCATCCACCAACACACTGTTTTACCAGAACTTCATCGCTAAATAAGAGTTGTTTTCTACCGCCTTTAACTCAGGATTAAGTAAGCTTTACTAGCCCTTTGTAGTGATTTAGGTAACAAAAACTTTAAAGCTGACACTTGTGTCAACTTACGATTCTGCTATAGTAAATCCATACGAATATTCAACTCGACACTAAAAATCAAAATTAAAGCGGAAAGAATAATGGTAGCAAATACAATAAAATTCCTGTTAAACAACGAGCTAGTAAAGATTGAAAACTTAGATCCTAATACGACTGTTTTACAATACTTACGTGAAGAGCAATTTAAATCTGGCACCAAAGAAGGCTGTGCTTCAGGTGATTGCGGTGCTTGTACCGTAGTATTAGCTGAACTAGATACTGAAAACTCTGGTCAGCTTACATATAAATCAATTAACTCTTGTATTACCTTTGTCGGTAATTTACATGGTAAGCAATTGATTACCGTTGAAGACTTGAAAGAAGGTGCTCAACTACATCACGCTCAGCAAACGATTGTTGATAATCACGGTTCACAATGTGGATTTTGTACTCCTGGATTTGTGATGTCTTCTTTTGCTTTGCATAAGCAGAACAACACACCAAATCGTGCTGAAGTATTAGAAGCACTCGCAGGTAATTTATGTCGTTGTACCGGTTACCGCTCAATTATCGAAGCCGCAATGACGTCTAGCAAGGATGCTAGAGAAGATTCATTTGCTAAGCATTATCAAGCAACTGTTGCTGCGCTGACCGAATTAGAACAATTACCAACGCCAGCATTAACAGGTAACGGCCATAACTATATTGCGCCAAAAAATATCGATGAGTTGGCGACTGAGTTAACCAATGAGCCTAAATCCACGTTAGTGGCTGGTGGCACCGATTTAGCCCTTTCTGTTACACAGAATTTAGCAACCATTGATAAGCTTGTTTATGTCGGTAATGTTGCAGAATTAACGACTATCGAAGAAACAGAGACTGAGATTATTATTGGCTCTGCTCTGCCTTACAGTGAATTTATCGATACCTTGCATCATTACTACCCTGATTTAGGGGAAATGATCGAACGTATCGGTTCTAAGCAAGTACGTAATACGGGTACTTTAGGTGGTAACGTTGGTAACGCATCACCTATTGGTGATATGCCGCCAGCATTAATCGCTTTAGGTGCAACCATGACCCTGCACGTTCAAGGTCAAGAACGCACCATTTTAGTTGAGGACTACTTTGTTGATTACAAAAAGACAGTGCTTAAACCATCTGAGTTTATTAAATCAATTCAAATCCCTAAACCTACCGCAGGTCAAACATTAAAACTCTACAAAATTTCTAAGCGTATTGATGACGATATTTCAGCGGTATTAGCTGCATTTTTCATCGAGCAAGAAATTACTGAAAATGGCCAAAAAATTACTAATGTCCGTTTAGCTTTTGGTGGCATGGCGGCTATTCCTAAACGTTCTCCAGTGACTGAAGCCATATTGCTAGGCAATAGCTTAACAAAAGCGTTGGTCGCTCAGGCAAAAGAAGCGTTAACAACTGATTTCCAGCCTATGAGTGATGTTCGTGCTTCAGACAAATACCGTATGACCGTAGCTCAAAATCTGATTGAGAAGTGCTATATAGAGCTGCAAAGCGCCAATGCTAGAAAAGTTATCGAAACGAGAGTGGTAAATCATGCGTAGTCTTATTGATGTAAAAAAATCCGATGCCCAACAGGTAAAAACTAACACAGACAAAAGTGTTGTTAACGGACAAAAAAATGTTGGCTTAGGTGGCGTAGGTCGTTCTAAAAAACATGAAAGTGCTGACAAGCAAGTTGCTGGTGAAGCCATTTATGTTGATGATCGCCCATCACTTCGTGGTGAATTACATGCTGCGGTAGGTCAATCTACCATGGCACATGCCAACATCATCTCAATGGACTTATCTGCCGTTAAAGCAGCGACAGGTGTTATCTCAGTCATTACGGTTGAAGATGTGCCTGGACATACCGATATTGGTCCAGTATTTCCTGGCGACCCAGTACTGGCCATTGGTAAAGTTGAATTTATTGGTCAGCCCATCTTCGCTGTAGCGGCAACAAGTTTCGATCTTGCTCGTAAAGCGGTTAAATTAGCACGAATTGAGTATCAAGAGCTTGAAGCTGTGCTTACGGTAAAAGACGCCTTAGCGAAGCAAAACTTTGTTCGCCCGCCATTTACCATGAAACGTGGTGATTCTGACTCGGCTATTACAGCGGCAGATCATCAATTATCCGGTGAAATCCTCGTTGGTGGTCAAGAACATATGTATCTTGAAGGGCAAGTATCAACAGCTGAACCGACCGAAGATGGTGGTATGAATATTTTCACCTCTTCACAACATCCTAGTGAAGTACAAAAGTTAGTAGCTGAAGTTTTAGACATTCCACTAAACAAAGTATTAGTTGATATGCGCCGCATGGGTGGTGGTTTTGGTGGTAAAGAAACACAAGCAGCACCTTGGGCATGTATCGCAGCCTTATTGGCAAATGTGACTAAACGCCCAGTTAAGTTTAAGCTAGCGCGTATGGACGATATGGTGATGACAGGTAAACGTCATCCCTTTGAAAATAACTACACCGTTGGTTTTGACAAAGATGGTCAAATCAAAGGTATTAACATCGAAGTTAATGGTAACTGTGGTTACTCCCCAGATTTATCTGATGCCATTGTTGATAGAGCAATGTTCCACTCAGATAACGCTTACTACTTAGATCAAGCAACCGTTACCGGTAATCGTTGTAAACTAAACACTGTATCTCATACCGCTTACCGTGGTTTTGGCGGTCCGCAAGGTATGATGACCATAGAGATGGTTATGGATGATATTGCGCGTCATTTAGGTAAAGACCCGTTAGACATTCGTAAAGTAAACTTATACGGCACTGATGACCGTAACGAAACCCACTACCATCAAAAAGTTGAGCATAATAACTTAAGCGAAGTTATTGAGTCATTAGAAGAAAGTTCTGATTACCAAGCACGTCGTAAAGCCATTACTGAATTTAACGCTACCAGCCCTATTTTGAAAAAAGGCATTGCCTTAACACCCGTTAAATTTGGTATTTCATTTACGGTACAGCATTTGAACCAAGCTGGCGCACTTGTTCATGTTTACACTGATGGCACCATTCACTTAAGCCATGGCGGCAGTGAAATGGGCCAAGGTTTGAATACTAAAGTAGCGCAAATTGTTGCTGAAGAATTCCAAGTTGATGTAGATACGGTTGCCTGTTCTTCAGCACGTACCGATAAAGTACCTAACTCATCTCCAACTGCAGCTTCATCAGGTACTGACTTAAATGGTAAAGCGGCAGAAGCGGCGGCTAAAACCATTAAACAACGTCTCATTGACTTTGCTTGTGAGAAATATCAGGTTGAAGCAGAACAAGTTCATTTTGAAAACAACAATGTGATTGTCGGTGAGCAAACATTCTCATTCGCTGAATTTTCACAAATAGCTTACATGGGCCGTGTATCTTTATCTTCTACCGGCTTCTATAAGACCCCTAAAATTCATTTTGACCGTGCTACAGGTAAAGGTCGTCCGTTCTTCTACTATGCAACGGGTGCCGCTGTATCAGAAGTTATCATTGATACTTTAACGGGTGAATACAAAACCTTACGTACCGATATTTTACAAGATGTTGGTCACTCAATTAACCCAGCAATTGATATTGGCCAAATTGAAGGCGCTTTTGTTCAAGGTATGGGTTGGTTAACCACTGAAGAATTAGTATGGAATGAACAAGGTCGTTTACTTTCAAACAATCCAGCGACCTACAAAATTCCAGCAATTAACGATGCACCTAAAGATTTCCGTGTCGCCTTAGTGCCTGATGCACCAAACCGTGAGCACACCATTTACAACTCTAAAGCCGTTGGTGAACCACCATTTATGTTAGGTATGGCCGTTTGGTCTGCAATTAAAGATGCTATCGCCAGTGTTAATGATTACAAAACTAATCCGAAACTAGATACGCCAGCAACACCAGAGCGAGTATTGTTTGCAGTTGAAGCCGTTAAAGCAGCGACGGCGAAGTAATTCGCCCTTTCATCTGAATTAAGTCGGAATAAATAGGAATATCATCATGAAAATGAATTGGACTGGTGCAGCACACCAATTGAACAAACAAGGCAAAGCCTATGTTATCGCGACAATTGTTGGGGTAACTGGTTCAACTCCGCGTAATAGTGGTACCAAAATGGTGATAACCCATGATGATATTTTTGACACCATAGGTGGCGGTCACCTTGAACATAAAGTGATTAAACATGCACACCAGCTGTTAATGGCTGGAGATGATTGCCAACAGCTAGAACATTTTCAGTTAGGTGCACAACTTGGTCAATGTTGTGGTGGTAATGCCAGCGTATTGTTTGAAAGTTTTAGCGCCAGTGGTGTCAATATCATGCTGTTTGGCGCAGGTCATGTGGGTAAAGCACTAATGCCTATTCTTGCTGGTTTACCTTGCAGCATTACTTGGGTTGATAGCCGTGCGGATCAATTCCCCGATGACGCAGGCAATTATCATAATGTCACCACATTAGTCAGTGAAAACCCGGCTGAAGAAGTTGCTCTCATGCCAGCGAATAGTTATTACATTGTCATGACGCATAACCATCAACTGGATTTTGAGATCAGTCACAATACTTTAAAACGCGCTGATTTTGCTTATTTAGGTTTAATTGCCTCTGATACCAAATGGCGTCGTTTTCAACAACGATTCCAGCATCGTCATATTGCTAAAAGCTTAGTAGAGAAGATGAACTGCCCCATTGGATTATCGCAGGTACAAGGTAAGTTGCCGATGGAAGTAGCAGTGTCAGTTGCTGGTGAAATTATTCAGCTGTATCAAGCTGAGCTAGCGTCACAAGCATTAGCTAATCCCAGTGCCAACAAACAAAAAGATGCCAAACCACAAAGCACTAAACAAGGTGTCGCTTGGCAAGAGCTAAAAAGTTTAATGACGGAAGAAGTCAGTTCGAGCAATGAGTATAAGTATTCTCAACGTTCACGTTTATCAAATTTTAAGGAGAAGCAAGGTGTCTCATTTTGCCCTGCAAAGTAAAAAAGTTATTGTTCATGCTGGTGATCAGAGCGAAATGATCGCTGCCTGCATCGAAATAAAAGGTCAACTAATCCATAACATTCACCCTTATGGACAAGCCCTTGATTGCCCAATAACCGATTTAGGTGAACAGGTACTTATGCCAGGCTTGGTTGACTCTCATGTTCATATTAATGAGCCAGGTCGCACCGAATGGGAAGGTTTTAATACCGCAACTCAAGCAGCAGCGGCAGGTGGTATCACTACCTTAGTTGATATGCCATTGAACTGTATCCCAGTTACAACAACCAAAGCTGCTTTTGAAGAAAAGCTAGCGTCAGTACATGACAAACTTTGGGTAGATTGTGGCTTTTGGGGTGGCGTTATCCCTGACAATATTGACGAACTTGATGATTTACTAACTGCAGGTGTTTTAGGCGTTAAATCCTTCTTAATCAACTCAGGCATTGAAGAATTCCCTAATGTTGCTGCAAAAGACATTCGTGCTGCTATGCCTATTTTAGCGAAACACGACGTGCCATATTTGATTCATGCTGAACTAGATTGCGGCAGTTTTGACGACGTTAAAATTACCGATAAATACAATAGTTTTTTAGAATCACGGCCTAAAAGCTGGGAAAACAATGCTATCTCGTTAATGGTAGACATGGCGCGTGAATCAAAAGCAGCCGGTGATAACTGTAAAATTCACATAGTGCATTTATCCTCTGATGAAGCCCTTGATACCATTGCAAAAGCAAAAGCTGAAGGCTTGCGTTTTACCGCAGAAACCTGTCCACATTATTTAACTATTGCCTCAGAAAACATTCCTGATGGCAAAACGTTATTTAAATGTTGCCCACCTATTCGCGAAAACAAAAACAGAGAGCAGTTATGGCAAGCAGTAACTGATGGTCGCATTAGTTTTATCGTCTCAGATCACTCACCGTGTACACCGCAATTAAAACACATAGATACCGGTGATATTGAAAAAGCATGGGGCGGTATTTCAGCACTGCAATTTGGTTTGCCGCTTATTTGGACCGAAGCAAAAAACCGTGATTTCACTCTGGTTGATTTAGCCCGCTTGATGTCACATGAAACCGCCAAGTTTGCTGGTTTAGATAAAATAAAAGGCCAAATATCTGTGGGACATCATGCCGATCTCATGGTTTTTGATGACACAGCCAGTTTTATCATCAGCACTGACATGATCAAACATAAACATAAAATCACCCCTTATGTGGGACGCAAAGTTGATGGCCAAATAATGCAAACATTTGTTCGTGGTCAGCAAGTTTACTGTAATGACCAATTTATCAGTTCACCGATTGGCCGACCGTTACTTAAAGGCCAGCTGTAAGTTAGCAGTCTTCTACTTAACAAATGAAATAAATTAAAAATTAACAATAAGAACTAAAACAAACTAACACTCACGCAACCTAGCGGAGCCTTTGAAAGGTTTGGCTAACAAAGCGTTAACAGGAGATGAAGTAATGATTGAAGATTGGTTAGCACAAAACAAATTATCGACAGATGATGCAGCATTAGAGCAAGAATTAAAAACACATTATGTCGATTTAGCTAGCGAACGCGTTGGCGGTGAAACACTGTCATGTAGTGATGATTTCTTTGCTGAAATGGAAAATTTATTAAAACCCGGTCGTGGTATTTTTATCGAAGAGAAATTTACTGAACGCGGTAAATGGATGGACGGTTGGGAATCACGCAGAAGTTATGGTCGTAACAATGGTCGTGATTCAGATTGGTGTATTATTCGTTTAGGTATCAGTGGTGTTATCCGTGCTTTTGATATTGATACCAACTACTTTCGTGGCAATGCGCCAGAAAAAGTATCGGTTGAAGCCTGTGTAAGTGAAGTTCAACCAAACAAAGATACTGTTTGGCATACTATTTTTGAAGCCACTGATGTTGAAGCACACAGCCAAAATCTTTTTGTCCTCGACGCTGAAAAAAAGATTAATAACACGGCTTTTACTCATGTGCGTTTAACTATGTTTCCTGATGGTGGTATTGCGCGTTTCCGTGTTTACGGTGAAGCAGAAGTTAACTGGAATGATTTTGTTGACGGTGAACTAATCGATTTAGCGTCAATTAGAAATGGCGCTAAAGCATTGTTAGTGAGCGACATGTTTTTCAGCGATAAAAACAATCTCATTATGCCAGGTCGTGGTGTGAACATGGGTGATGGTTGGGAAACTAAACGTCGTCGTGATCCAGGTCCAGATTGGTCAATTGTTAAACTTGCTGCAACAGGAAGTGTCAACAAGGTAATCATTGATACGTGTCATTTTAAAGGTAACTTCCCCGATACCTTTATGCTGGAAGGTTGTATCAGTGATAGTGATGATTTCACCACAAATGCAGCACCTGTAACTTGGACAGCCATAATTCCAAGCACTAAGTTATATGCTCATCGTGAACACTTATTCACTAAAGAGATCATCGTTGAAAAAGAGCAACCATTTACTCATGTACGTTTAAGCATCTTCCCTGATGGTGGTATTTCTCGTATGCGTGTTTTTGGTAACCGCCAAGGTTAATTTGCACACTTAGCAATGGCATTTTTTAAATGCCATTGCTAAGGATAAAAAGCAAGGAAAAGAACATGATATTAGAAGATTTGAACCAATTACCAGTAGCAGATGCTAGCCATACGTTCATGCAATGTTGTACTTCAAGTGCGTGGGTTAACAATATGGTTAATGCCCGTCCATTTGCTAGTGAAGCAGCATTAACACAAGCAGCAGATAACGCATGGTTAGGTTTAACCGAACAAGATTATTTTGAAGCTTTTGAAGGTCATCCCCAAATTGGTGATGTCAGCAGCTTGCGTGCTAAATATGCAAATACCAAAGAATTAGCTGGTAATGAGCAAGGACTCGTTAAAGAAGCCAATGACGAGGTATTGGAAGTGCTTTCTCAAGGTAACGCTGATTACGAAGCAAAGTTTGGCTTTATCTTTATTGTTTGTGCAACAGGAAAAAGCGCAAAACAAATGTCTGATTTACTGCAAGCTCGCCTGCCTAATAATAAAGCCCAAGAGCTTATTAATGCCGCAGAAGAACAACGTAAGATCTTTCAACTGCGTATAGATAAAGCCTTAGCTGAAGGTTAATCATAATAGCAATTACTTTGAATAATAAAGCCATTTTTTAAGGAAAAGTTATGAGTCAAATTACTACCCACATACTGGATACTACCCGTGGTTTACCCGCACAAAATGTACCTATTACCTTGTTTTCGCAAGACGGTGAAGCTTGGGAAAAAGTCAATGGCGGTGTTACTAATGAAGATGGACGTTTACCCGCTTTATTAGCTGCAGGTGAAATATTACCCGCAGGTATTTATCGCATGCACTTTGCTACCGCGGTTTATTTTGAAGCCAACAACGAAACAGGTTTTTATCCCTATGTTGATATCGTTTTTGAAATCGATGCCAGTGGTACTCATTATCATATCCCACTGTTATTAACAGCATACGGTTACTCAACATACCGTGGTAGTTAGCCACTAGGCGATAATAGTTAAGTATCAATAAATAGCTTTTGCATAAATAGAATAGTTTCAAGCCATAACAGTTAAACGAGAGATAAGATGACAGATAAAATCATTAATGTTGTACCCCAAGAGCTAACGGCAGAGAATTTCTCCGCTTATGGGGATGTAATTTCAGTGTCCGAAAGTGCTGAACATTTCGCCATTAATGATGGCCATACTATGCGTTATCACGATCTTGCTGATGTTGATGTTGCTGAGCAACAGGGCAAAACCCTGATTAATATTTTTCGTTCTACCCCGCTGGCTTTTCCTTTACCAATAGAAATGATGGAGCGTCATCCATTAGGTAGCCAAGCGTTTATCCCTACAGGCAAGCAACCTTATGTAGTGGTTGTTGCGCCAGCAGGTGAACTTGATAGCAGCAAAATAAAAGTGTTTTTAGCCAGCAGTGAACAAGGGGTAAATTACCATAAAGGTACTTGGCATCACTTTTGTTTAGCGCTCAATGAAGTGAGTGACTTTCTCGTAGTCGATCGCGGCGGAGAAGGTGATAACTGTGATGTTGAAAAACTCGACGGTTCGCTGGTGATCTCATTAGCAGCTAAGTAATGAAGACTTCAATAGTAATATAGTAAATAGATAGCACGGTATTAAGCCGTGAAAAACAGTACAGCACCCAGTAATAGTAAAATTCAATAAGTAATAGGTTAAGAAATATGTCGAACAACACTGCAAACACTTCTTCAACGAGTGAAGCAATAAGTAAAGCTACAAGTACCGGTCGCAAAGCATATCGTGGCGAAGTACTGCACTTTTTAGCGGATCCTGCCAAAGTATCAGAAGAAGAGAGTTATCAGTACTTTGAAGATGGACTATTAGTCATCAACCATGGCTTAGTTGAAGCAGTCGGTAACGCCAAGGATTTACTGAAAACGTTACCCGCCGACGTTGTCGTTACCCAATATGACAATGGCCTGATCATGCCTGGCTTTATTGATACCCATGTACATTATGCACAATCCGAAATGGTCGCCTCTTACGGCGAACAATTACTCGAGTGGTTGGAAAACTACACTTTCCCAGAAGAAAAACAATTTGCTGATATTGAACACGGTAAACGTGTTGCTGAATTTTTCTTAACACAATTATTAGACGCTGGTACCACAACAGCATTAGTATTTGGCACAGTACATAAAGAATCTGTTGAAGCCTTTTTTACCGTCGCTCAACAGAAAAAATTACGCATGATTTGCGGTAAAGTGTTGATGAATCAAAACTGTCCTGATGATTTATCAGATACCGTTGAATCAGGTTACGCCGACAGTAAAGCGCTCATTGAAAAATGGCATAACACTGACAGATTACAATATGCGGTAACGCCACGTTTTGCACCGACCTGCTCAACGGAACAACTGAATAAAGCCGGTGAGTTATTAAAAGAATATCCTAGTGTTTATTTACATACCCATTTATCTGAAAACAAAGATGAAATTGCATGGGTGAGTGAATTATTCCCTGACAGTGACGGTTACCTTGATGTGTACGATAAAAGCAGTTTATTAGGTCGCCGTAGTGTTTTTGCTCACGGTGTACATTTGCACGATCATGAGTGTCAGCGCTTAAGTGAGACCAATTCAGCCATTGCTTTTTGCCCAACCTCAAACTTATTTTTAGGTAGCGGTTGTTTCAATTTAAAGCAAGCTGAAGCATTTGATGTGAATGTCGGCTTAGGTACTGATATTGGTGCCGGCAGCAGTTTCTCTATGTTAACCACACTCAACGAAGGTTATAAAACTCAGCAATTACGTGGTGATAAATTAAGCCCCTACAAATCATTATATTTAGCGACCTTAGGGGGCGCTATTGCCTTAGATTTAGAAGGGACTATTGGTAATTTTGTTCAAGGCGCTGAAGCTGACTTTATCGTGCTTGATTATCAAGCAACACCTTTAATGGATGTACGCATCAAGCGCTGTACAACCTTAACTGAAAAATTATTCGTGTTGAGCATGCTAGGTGACGATAGACATGTTAAAGCGACCCATATCATGGGTGAAAAAGTTTAATTAACAAATTATTTAATACCTGAAAGCTGCGAATATGGCATCAGAAGTACTCATTTATAGTTATAAATTCCGTGCTTCTTCTTTGTACTCACAAACTTCAGTCATCAACTAATTCACTAATGGTATATTCAAACGCTTCACTTACTAAAGGCTAAGAAGCTAATAAAAATACCAGTACTACATATAACAGGCGGTTTCCTAGCGCGGGGCTAAGGCAACATCACTTACAGACAATGCTTTATAAAAACGATAATCATAAGACTATATTGTATAGAGCATTAGTTACTCAAAAATTTAGTTAATCATAAAATTATAAAACCCTTATTTCGAGTAAAGGTACAAAAGGAAAGACTATGGACCCGTATATTACTGAGTGGTTAAACCTAATCATTCGCTTCGCACATCTTATCGTTGGTATCGCTTGGATCGGTGCTTCATTTTACTTTGTTTGGTTAGATAACCATCTTGAAGAACCACCCGAAGCAAAAGCTGAAAAAGGCATTTCTGGTGATCTTTGGGCCATTCATGGTGGTGGTTTCTATGAAGTCGCAAAATATAAATTAGCGCCACCTAAAATGCCAACTACATTACATTGGTTTAAGTGGGAAGCTTATACTACTTGGATCACAGGTTTCTTATTACTCTCGCTTATGTTTTATGTTGGCGCTGAATCTTATCTCATTGACCCGCGCGTAAAAGAGTTAACTCAATGGCAAGCTATAGGTTTAGGACTGGGCTCGATTGTTATTGGTGTCGGTAGTTATGAGTTATTAGTACGAACAAAACTAAAAGACCACGGTTTAGTGTTAGCCGTTATTTTATTCGCTATTGCAACAGCTTTATCTTACGGTTTAACCCAGGTATTTAGTGCCCGTGGTGCTTACATGCATATGGGAGCTATTTTAGGTACCATCATGGCTGGCAATGTGTTTTTCGGCATTATGCCATCACAACGCGCCTTAGTTAAAGCGGTAGAAGAAGGTGCTACTCCTGACTCTAAATATGGCCTTAATGCCAAGTTACGCTCAACGCACAACACCTATATCACCTTACCCGTGTTGTTCATTATGATTTCAAATCACTACCCAATTACCTATAACCATAGTGCAAATTGGTTAGTACTAATGGCCATCATATTAATCACTGCAGCCGTACGTCAGTATTTTGTTTTACGTCATTTTGGCCAACAAAAACCTATGGTATTAGTGAGCTCTATTATTGCCACTATCGTGCTTGCCTACGCTATTGCCCCCAAGACAGTTGAACTCTCCGCTGAGCAAAAACAGCAAGGTGTTAGTAATGCGCAAGTCCAACATATTATTGAAACCCGTTGTAGCGCTTGTCATTCAGAAGCACCAACTGATGATGTATTTACCTCACCTCAAGGTGGCGTTATCTTTTCAGACATCACTTCAATCAAACAATGGGCACCAAGAATTGAAGCACGCGTTGTTCATTCTAAGGACATGCCGTTTATGAACAAAACCCAGATGACAGAGGAAGAACGCCTAACGCTGTCACTATGGTTAAGCAAGAACAAAGATCAAGGATAAGAGATGAAGCAAAAAACAATCAAGCATGGTTATAAGGTTGCAGGCTGTTTGTATAACTTAGTCAATCATGAAGTATTACCAGGTCTTAACATTCATGCTAATGACTTCTGGGATTCTGTCGCGGAAGTGTTAGCTGAGTTTACCCCACGTAATCAACAATTATTGGCTACCAGAGCCAATTTACAGGCACATATTGATGTTTGGCATGCTGACTCGGCAAATCAGCCTTTTAACCAACAACGCTATGAATTGTTTTTAAAGGAAATTGGTTATTTAGTCGCTGAAAAAGCTGATTTCACAATTTCGACTAAAAATGTTGATGATGAGGTTGCCCTTGTCGCGGGCCCTCAACTGGTAGTGCCTTTGATGAATGCACGATTTTCCCTTAATGCGGCTAACGCACGCTGGGGAAGTTTGTATGACGCTTTATATGGCACCGATGTTATTGGTGATGATAATGGCGCGAAACAGACCAAAGATTTCAATCCTGTTCGCGGACGTCGAGTGCAAGCGTACGCACGCAGGTTTTTAGACGAAACTTTACCCTTGACCCGTGGCAGTCATATTGATGCGGTGAAGTACCATATCGTTAAGCAGAATTTTACAGTAACCCTTTTTACCGGTGAACAAGTACAGCTAAAAAATACCGAACAGTTTGTAGGCTACAAGGGTTCGGTAGCTGATCCCTCTACGCTGCTATGTCGCCATAATGGCTTGCACATTGAAATCCAAATAGATAAAGACAATGTTGTTGGTAAAACCGATGCCGCTTCAGTTAAAGATGTGGTACTAGAGTCGGCATTAAGCACCATTCAAGACTGTGAAGATTCCATTGCCGCAGTGGACGCCTCAGACAAGACCTCAGTTTATCGGAACTGGTTAGGTTTAATGAAAGGCGATCTTGCTGAGATTATTCAAAAAGGCAATAAAACCATCACCCGAAGCCTAAACCATGATCGCAATTATTTATCTCCTAACCAAGAAGAAATAACATTGCCCGGTAGAAGCCTACAATTTATTCGTAACGTAGGTCACTTAATGACAACCGATGCTATCGTCACTGCAACGGATGACAAAGTGCCAGAAGGCATTGTTGACGGTCTCATCACCAGTTTGATCTCACTGCATGATTTACAGGGTACCTCTAAATTCAAAAACTCTAAACAAGGCAGTATTTACATTGTAAAACCCAAAATGCATGGCCCTGAAGAAGTTACCTTTAGCCATGATTTATTCAGCGCTATTGAACGTCATTTGGGCTTAGCCCAAAACACCATAAAAATGGGTATCATGGATGAAGAACGTCGCACTTCCGCTAATTTAAAAGAATGTATTCGCGCCGCACAAACACGCCTCGCATTCATTAATACCGGATTTTTAGATCGCACTGGGGATGAAATTCATACCAGCATGCAAGCGGGTGCTATGGCACAAAAGGCCTTGATGAAAGGTGAGCCATGGATTGCAGCCTATGAGAATAGAAATGTCAGAATTGGTTTGCAAGCAGGCTTACAAGGTAAAGCTCAAATAGGTAAAGGTATGTGGGCAATACCCGATCAAATGTCCGAAATGGTTAAAAGTAAAATAACCCACCCAGAATCGGGAGCTAATTGTGCTTGGGTTCCCTCGCCGACCGCCGCTACCTTGCATGTCATGCATTATCATAAAGTCAATGTTCAAGACATTCAAAGTGCCATGCAAGCTGAGTTTGCTTTACCGGGAACCATTGATGACTTAAGCGAGTTGTTAACGATTCCTTTGCTAAAAAATCAATCTGAATTATCAACAACGGCAATTCAAAAAGAATTAGATAACAACATTCAAGGTTTATTGGGTTATGTCGTTCGTTGGGTAAATCAAGGCATTGGCTGTTCTAAAGTACCTGATATTGACAATATTGCTCGTATGGAAGATAGAGCGACCTTACGTATATCGAGTCAGCATGTTTGTAATTGGCTTCATCATGGTGTGATCAGTGAAAACCAGGTACTTGAATCACTGCATCGTATGGCTGAAGTTGTCGATCAACAAAATTCTGCCGATAGCAGCTACATTGCTATTGGCAACGATTTTGGGGAAAGTATTGCTTTTAAAGCTGCCGCGGATCTTATTTTCCAAGGTAAAGAGCAACCAAGCGGTTATACAGAACCGTTATTGCACCAAAGACGTCAAGAAGTTAAAGCCTTGCACTAACTTAATTTACAACAACTTAAGCTCAACTTTTCTTTAGCATCATCATTTACCAAGCCACATTACCTGCAAAGCCAGTAATGTGGCTTTTCATTCATGAGATATTAAAAATCCTAAATCAACTATTAACGCGATTAATACCAATTTGATTAAATGTCTTCCCAACTCAGAGCTATGTTAGATGTTCAATAACAAGGCGAATTTGTTTAGG
>OJBR01000150.1_pt1 | contig 41756 bp, 40 predicted proteins | sample 1591161 | NCBI WGS metagenome assembly OJBR01 (sample SAMN05416803, study PRJEB24817) | seawater metagenome | isolation source: Sea water | place: Canada:Atlantic | collected 2013-07
GATCTACACTATCCTCTTCGTCGGCAGCGTCAGATGTGTATAAGAGACAGTCACAGAGTCTACCTTGTTGGATATGACAGATGCCGAATTACAGCAACATGTTCAAGGTTGTCGTGCAGTAGTCTCATGCCTTGGGCACAATTTAAATTTCAATGGCATGTTTGGTCATCCTCGCCGCTTGGTTACGGGGGCAGTCCAACGCTTATGTCGCGCTATTGAAGCAACAGCAGCAAACATAACAAGTACCCCTGTTAAATTTATTTTAATGAATACTACGGGTAATCAAAATACACAGGCGGGAGAAAAAGTGTCGGTTGCACAATCTATGGTAGTTGGTTTGATCCGATTATTATTGCCACCACATGCCGACAACGAAGAGGCTGCGGGATATTTACAATCACGTTATGGCCGTCATCATAAGATGATTGAATGGGTGGCGGTTCGCCCTGACAGTTTGATAGATGAAGGTAGTGTCACACACTATCAAGCTTATGAATCTCCTATTCGTAGTGCCATTTTTGATGCAGGTAAAACCAGTCGAATCAACGTTGCAAATTTTATGTCTCAGTTGGTCATTGATAGCGGTACATGGAATAAATGGAAAAGCAAAATGCCTGTCCTTTATAATAATTAGCGATGAAACTTTAATGAATTATTGGCCTTTAGCTCTTTGCATAGAGACACTCAACATGGCCAATTATGTAAACATAAAACATAAAACATAAAACACTAAACAGGCAGAAATAAATGATGAAAATGAATTACTTTGTTTTAGGCACCAATAATATGCAACTAGCGATTCAATTCTACGATAAATTATTTGAAGGCAGTAAAATGAATAAAATGCACTCAGAGGGGCGCATGACTTTATGGGCAGGGGATGATTTTATGTTTGCATTAGCAGAGCCCTTTGATGGTGAAGAGGCGACTGCAGGCAATGGTACTATGGTTGGGTTCAATGTCGACTCTGCATCCGAGGTAGAGCGTTTATACAATAAAGCGTTGGTTATTGGTGGTGTTGATGAAGGATCACCTAAGATCCGCTCAGGGAAACTCTCTGCTTATGTAAGAGATTTAGATAAAAATAAACTCTGTTTTTTTGAGTGAAAGTATCTATGTATTATTATTGATGCCTAAATACAATAAGTTAATTATTCATTTTATGACGTAGTTCATGTGTTACCCAATCAACAAAATAGCGAATGCGCGTAGACATCAGCTTTGCATGTGAATAAACAACATTCACCTCGAGGGGAGGGGATTCAAATGCTTCTAATACGGTACACAGCTCGCCATTTTTAAGTTCTTGCTCTATTTGGTAAGAGAGAAATTGTCCTAATCCAAGGCTCTCTTTTACTACGCTCAGGGCTGAAGTAATGTTATTACAAATAAGCGGACCTTTTACGGGAATTGAGATCACTTTGTCATTTTCATAAAAATTCCAATTACTACCGTTACTTAAGCCGGTAAAAAGAATGCAAGGGACATCACTAATATTTTTGGGTTTGATAATTGGCGCTAAGCTATTTAACAACGCCGGTGTAGCACAAATAATTTTTCGTACACTACCTACTTTTCTAGCAATCATGTTTGAGTCGTTTAAAGGGCCAATTCGAATGGCAACATCGACTCCTTCTTCTATCAAATTGATGTTTTGATCAGATAATTCCAACTCGATGGTTACTTGTTTGTGTTCCTGTAAAAACTTTGTGATTAATGGCGCAATGTAAGCTGAACCGTACATTACAGATGCTGATACTTTCAATTTACCACTAGGGGCTTTTTGATTCGCACTTATTTCTAGCTCAGATTGTTCTATTTCGTATTGTATTTTTCTACATCGTTGTAGATAACGCTTACCTTCTTCTGTGATGGCTATCTTACGTGTTGTTCTATTGATTAGTCTGATTTGTAGATGTTCTTCTAAAGCAGCCAAAGTACGTACAACCGTGGGCAATGAAGTATTTAATTCATTCGCTGCTTTGGTCAAGCTACCACTTTCTATGATCTGCATGAACACTTGCATAGCAATAAGTTTGTCGATAATTATTACTCCATAAAATGAAACTATGTTATCCGTATTCGTATATTTATTCCACTAATTAAAGGGGTGATAATAACCGTTAAGGGGCATTATGATACATAACAGCAAGGTCTACTCACATGAAAAAAATTATGATGTTACTCGCAAACGGTGTCGAACCACTAGAGATGTCAGTATTCACAGATGTTATGGGCTGGGCAACAATACTCGGTGATGAAGCTATTGAGCTGACAGATGTTGCATTACATACGGAGATAGAAACAACCTTTGGACTGACTATTAAACCATCGAAAATGCTGCAAGATATTGACTTAGCTGATTATGATGCAATTGCTATTCCTGGTGGTTTTGAACCTTCTGGGTTTTATGTTGATGCATTGAGCGAGCCTTTTATAAAGGCAATAAAATATTTTAATGAACAGGGTAAAACTATCGCGAGTGTCTGTGTTTCGTCTATTGCTTTAGGCAATGCCGGTATATTAACAGGTAAAAAAGCGACAACTTACCATCAGGTTGGTGGTAAACGTAAACAACAGCTGGAAGAAAGTGGTGCAATATTTATTGATCGTCCTATAGTGCAAGACCAACATATTATTACTTCAACAGGTCCAGGAACCGCGATAGAAGTTGCTTTTTCATTATTAGAGCAAGTCACTTCAGCAGAAAATGTAGCCGAAATTCGTAGAAAAATGCGTGTGCCAACACCTTCTGATGATTGGTATCTATCTCCACAAGTAACATAGTGTTTATAGATAAAACAGGATTCTCGCTTCATTGTTCGGTTAGCAAAATATTGGAAAAAGAATGACATGATTAACAAAATACATTACCTCTTATTAACGATAGGAATACTTATGAGTTCACTTACCTCTGCAGAAACAATAGATATTCAAAAACAAAAAGTTATGACCCAAGGCTTAAGCCATTTAGGGTTAACTGTGTCTAAACTGGAACAAACAACAAGGTTTTTTACTGATACTTTAGGTTGGAGACTTGCCGGAGAAAAACCAGCATATCCAGCAAAATTTGTTACTGATGGCAATATGTTCATAACGCTTTGGCAGGTATCGAATGGTGATACAGTTGTTAACTTTGATAGAAAAAATAATGTGGGTTTACACCATTTAGCACTTTCTGTTGCCAGTAAAGAAAATTTAGTAATTTTACATGAACGTTTTAAAACTGTTGATGACTTAGTTATTGAATTCGGTCCTGAGATAAATGGACAGGGCCCAACTGTGCATATGATGATTAGAGAACCCAGTGGCAACCGCATTGAATTTACTTATAAACCTTAATTAATTTCAATGGATATTCACTCTTGTTTATGGCGCTAAACACTATTTTTTTAACGACTAGTGCCATGCATACTTTAGTCGTTAACCTGCAATATCTCGTTTTTAAGTCAGTATTAAGACTGATTTAATTACGCATTATATTTAATGAATGCTAAAAAAATTATTTATTTGACAAAATTCATGCATATGCATATAATTTACTGGTTATCTCTTTTTATCCGGAATTTACTTTGACAACGCCCTATTGCTTTAACTTGGCCATGCGCAAATCAAGTCGCTTGATCACGCAGTTTTATGAAGATAGATTAAGTGCCGTTGGCCTTAAATCCGGTCAGTTTTCTATTCTTAAAGCGGTAAGCTTTCTAAAGCAGACTTCTAATAAGGAGCTGCAGGGTATTTTAGTACTAGATCAAACCACCTTATCAAGGAACTTGAAGCCTCTTTTTCGTGATGGTTATCTAAAACTAAGCCCTGACTCAAATGATGCACGCGTTAAGCTGATCAGCCTAACAACGCAAGGGAAAGCTTTATATGAAAAAGCGGATCCTCTATGGCAAAAGGCGCAAGATGATCTTGAGAAAAAACTGGGATCTGAAGAGGTTAAAAATATATTAACGTTAGCTGATTCTTTTGTTAAAGCATTAGCTAGGTAATGTTTTTTTTTAAAAACAATACATGCATATGCATGTACGTTGATGAAGTAGAGTTATGTTATACAAGAAAATATTAAAACACGTGTTAAAAGGCAAATTGGTAATGGATAAAGTAGTGGAGAATTGTTTATGAGTAAGGACTTTAAGCTATATTACAACCCGATAACGGTGAATAGCATCAAGGTAATGTTACTTTGTAATGCGTTAAAGATAGTGCCCGAATACAAAAATATTGAACTGCAAAAAGGCGAGCATAAATCCGCTTCTTTTTTACAGCTAAACCCTGATGGTCGGGTGCCTGTTTTGATTGATGGAGGTTTTGTTCTAAATGAATCAGCAGCGATATTGCAATACTTGGCTCACAAATATCAGTCTACATTATGGCCAAATGAACTAGAGCATCAGGCTCAAGTATTAAAATGGTTGTTTTGGCAAGGTAATGAGTGGAATAAAGTCGTGGGGGCGTATGCTCATCATCAAGTCGTTTTACCCCATTGGCGAAATTCGCAACCCGAATCTTTTTCAGCGCAACATTTGGCAAAATTCGAGCAAGTAATGTCAACGTTCAACGGTGCTTTAAACGTTAAAGAATATCTGGTTGGTAATCATTTGACACTCGCCGATATTAGTATTGGCAGTTACTTGATATTCGCAGCTGAAGCAAATATGCCACTTGATAAATACCAACATGTTCGTCGGTGGTTAGAAAATTTACAAGTGACGCCTTGGTGGCAAGAAACTCAAGCGCAACTATTAAAAATCCTAATTGTTAAATTATAAAAATTAATATGCATATACATGAGGTGTAATATGAATTCTGTACCCAAACCATTATTTGCCAGCCGGTTGGCAGGCATTATTGTTAAATACCCAAAATCTACTGTTTTTATTAGTTTACTGCTGATGATCGTGTTGTTAAGTGCATTACCGAGATTATATAAAGATACTCGTGCAGATGCATTTCTTGCTGAAGATAATCCCGCATTAGTGTATCGAAATAAAGTAAAAGAACAGTTTGGCTTAAGCGACCCAATCGTTGTTGCTGTTATTAATGAATCGGATCATGGCGTTTTTAATCCTGCTTCATTAAATTTAGTTAATTGGTTAAGTGAAGAAGTTTCTGCCTTGGAGAATATCAATGCAGACCGAGTAACCAGCTTGGCAACCGAAAATAATATTACCGGCTCTGCAGAAGGAATGGCTGTTGATCCCTTCTTTGATGAATATCCTGATACCCAGCAAGTTGCTGATAAAATTTGGCGACAAGTCTCAGATTTTCCAATTTATATGGGAAATTTGGTGGCTAAAAATGGTCAGGCGACCCTTATTGTTGCGGAGCTAAATGATGAGGCGTTGGTTGAAGCAACCTATCAAGAGATTCTAGCGCTTGTTGAAAAAGCCCCTAAAACGCTCGGTGATAAAATTTATGTGGCTGGTGAGGGGGCTATTGCCGGTTACTTAGGAAGTTATATTGATGCGGACGCCCAGCGTTTAAATCCGTTGGCCGGTCTTATTATCACCATCATTATTTTACTCGCTTTTAGGCGTGTCAGCCCAGGCATATTATCCAATGTTATTATTGCCGCGTCGGTATTAATGACCTTAAGTATTATGGCACTTAATGATGTTGCTTTTTTTGTTATTACTAATGCGTTGCCGGTTATTCTTATTGGTATTTCAGTCGCAGATTCCATTCATATCTACAGTCATTATTTTGAGTTACAAGCTAAGTCCCCAAATAGAGATAAGAAAGAAATTATTGTCGAAACCTTTGAAGAAATGTGGCGTCCTATTACGTTAACCACATTGACAACTATTGCGGGTTTTTTAGGATTATATTTTGCCGCGTACATGCCTCCATTTAAATATTTTGGTCTATTCACCGCGGTAGGTGTTGCCATTGCTTGGCTTTATTCATTGGTTTTTTTACCAGCGTCATTGGCCATTATTCAACCCTCGGCAAGTAAAGGCATGACTAAATTAGCTCAGAATAACCAAGTGGATAAACTATCCAAAATGATGATGTCTTTAGGGAAAGTCACGTTAGGTAATGCAAGAATGGTTATTGCTATTTTTATGGTCATCATCGTATCCGGTATTTACGCAGCGACTTTTCTAACGGTAAATGAAGATAGAATCGCCACTTTTCATCCCAGTGAACCAATATTCAAAGCGGATACAGCCATCAATAAATTTTTAAATGGTACCTATAATTTAGATATTGTTATTGAAGCGAGTGAGAATGAAGGGTTATTTGAGCCGGTAAATTTACAGAAGATGCAGGCATTACAAAATTACGCGCTAACGCTAACCAACGTGCAGGGCGCAACGTCGATAATAGATTATTTAAAGCAAATGAATCGCTCGTTAAACGGTGGTAGCAAAGCAAGTTATCAATTACCGCAACAGAAAGAATTGATTGCTCAATATTTCTTAATTTATTCTGCTTCATCAGATCCCACAGATTTCGAAGAAGAAGTTGATTACGACTACCGGGTCGCCAATATGCGTTTAAATTTAAATAAAGGCAGTTACCAAGATACTAAAGATGTGGTTCTTCAACTAGAAGCTTATATAAAAGAAAACTTCAAAAATAGTGATTTAACCGCAATGGTTAGTGGTCGAGTTACGGTTAATTATCACTGGATAAAAGATTTGGGTGAAAGCCACTTCGTTGGCTTGGGCATTTCATTATTTTTAGTTTGGGCGGTGTCGGCCCTATTATTTGGCTCACTATCGGCTGCCATATTTGCCATTATTCCGGTGATGAGTTCCATTTTATTGGTCTATGCCACTATGGTGATACTAAAGATAAACCTTGGCATAGGCACTTCTATGTTTGCGTCTGTTGCCATTGGCTTAGGTGTCGATTTTGCTATTCATACGATAGACAGATTAAAAAGCTTATATCGAAAAACTAACGGTGATTGGAATAAAACCTTGGCTGACTTCTATCCGTCTACAGGGCGTGCACTGTTTTTAAACTATTTAGCTATCGCACTGGGTTTTGGGGTGTTGATATCGAGTAAAGTTGTACCATTAACTAACTTCGGTACTATCGTGGTTATTGCTGTTACCACCAGTTTCCTTGCTAGTTTGAGTTTACTTCCAGCATTGATCAAAGTATTTAAACCACGTTTTATAAGTGATGTTATCCCTGAGGTAAGTACTGATGTTGCTACTAATGATCCTAATTCAAAACAACCCGTTATGGCGAGAAAGTGGCTACGAATCTCAAGTATTATTGTCGCAGTTGCCACACTTGGTGGGTTAGCCATTACTAATCAGGGCCATGCAGCAATCATTGATATAAACACGTTAGAACCTATGGCCGTGGTTGCCAATATTAACGCTGTTGATGACGGCGAATACGTTAGTCGCGACCTTGTCATGACCTTAAAAGATAAGCGCGGAAAAGTACGTGTACGAGAAACCAAAGCTTATAGAAAGCATTATGAAAATGAGAAACGTACCATCTTATTTTATAGAAAACCGACGAATGTAAAGGGGACTTCTTTTTTAACGTTTGATTATCAAGACGCTAAAAAAGATGATGATCAATGGTTATATTTACCCGCCTTACGTAAAGTTAGACGAATATCGGCATCTGACCGTGGCGACTACTTTTTAGGTACTGACTTTACTTATGAAGACATGAAACTTGAAGGTAAATTGGACGTTACTGACTTAGATTTTACTGTACTTAACGCTGAAACGTTGAACATAGTCGATGATAATTCTTATCAAAGTTTATTGATGTCAGGCACTCCGAAAAATACCACTATCGCTAAGGAATTGGGTTATAGCCGCACTGAGTTTTGGGTCGACACAAAAAGTTGGTTAATTATCAAAGCAAAATACTGGGACCTTAAAGGCAAGTTACTTAAAACATTAGTCAGTCGAGATATTCGACTTGTTGATGACATCTATACCCGACATGAAATGACCATGAAAAACAGTAAAACGGGTCACCAAACGACGTTCAGCTTTAGTCATGTTAATTACAAAACCTTAGTAAAAGACAGCTTGTTTTCTAAACGCGCGATGAAGCAAGGAAAGTAAGATGAGGATGCAACTAGGGCTCTCTTTTTTATCGTTGATAATAGCTTTATTACTGGCGATAAGTAATAAAGCACATGCCGAGTATAGTGCTATTTTGGAACAGGAATGGTCTATTGATAATAATGGTAACGGACAAAAGTTTGAGACCCTCTTTGAACCACAATACACGAGTAGTTTATCGGATAATGTGGAGATGACCTTTATTGGTAGAGTACGTTTTGATTCATTTGATCATTTAGGCATGGCAAATAAAAATGCGGAAAACTACAGTGGAATAAATGGTCCATTATTCGCTAATAATCACACATCGTTTAGTATCAGAGAGTGGTATTTTGATACAGAAATAGCCAATAGCTTTTGGCGAATAGGTAAACAACAAGTGGTTTGGGGGCAGGCTGATGGTTTAAAAGTGCTTGATGTGGTAAATCCGCAAAGCTACCGAGAGTTTATTCTTGATGACTTCGATGATTCTCGTATTCCATTATGGATGTTGAATGTTGAAATCCCCGTTGGTGATGATGATAGTCTACAGCTATTGTGGATACCTGATCTCAGTTATAACGAATATGCCATTGCGGGCAGTGTTTACCAAGCAACATCACCATTACTGGTACCAATATTACCAGAGGGTTTTGAACTTGCAGGTTTTCATCAGAGCAAGCCAGACTCGGTCATTAAAGACAGTGATGTTGGCTTGCGCTATTCAAAGTTTTATCAGGGCTGGGATTTAACCTTTAACACCCTTTATCACTTTCTTGATGCACCGGTTAATTACCAGGTTGTTGAGAAAAATAAGGTCTCTATTTATGCTCAATATGAACGGAGTTATCTTATTGGCGGAACAGCTAGTAAGGCTTTTGGCGATTTTACCTTACGTACCGAGGTGGGTTATAGCAGTGACAGTTTTCATTTAGTAGATAACGATTCGGCTAATTATCTGACCAAACAAGGTATTCATCAATCTGCTGATGTTTCTTCTGTGATCGGTTTGGATTTTCAAGGGTTAACGGATATTTTTATCAGTGCACAGTGGTTTCAAAGTTATTTACTAGACGACGGGGTGGGTCTAGTAAGACCTCAGCACGATCATAGCTTTTCATTAATCTATAACCAGAGTTTTGCCAATGAAGTATGGACATTTGAAGGCTTAATATTACATGGGCAAGATAAAGGTGATGGTTCAATACAGGCAAAGTTAAGTTACATGTTGGAAAGCAATATAAAGTTATGGTTGGGCACTGATATTTTTTATGGCAATAAGTCAGCTTTATTTGGTCAGTTTAAAGAAACAGACCGAGTTAATATTGGCATTGAATGGGGATTTTAATGCCAATTACTTAGGGCAGTGTTGTTAGTCTTTATGCTGGCTTTATTCAACGGTAACGGCGTCAAAAATAAGTGTTCGTTACGGTACTCCAATATTACGCGCTTCAGTTGGGAAATATTCATTGACAAAATTTTGAGCGTTCTCAATTGAATCAAAGGTATAAAATCAAGGTATTACTAATAACGTATTACCCTAGTAATCCGTTATTAGTAATACCTTGATTTAAGTTGTTAATTCTGGAAGTAATTGTGATTCCCATAAGGCGCTTTTAAATTTTTTCTTAAAAAAACCAAAATGGCCAATATTCTCAATATTTAATTGTTCAGCAGAAATCCTGATCATTTTAGGTGAAATATCACTAAAAAATCCATGTAAAGAATTAATGTTTTCAGCAGACATAAGTTGATCGTCAGTAAAGGAAATTGAGGTCATAGGTTTATTAAATAACTGGTAAGCCATTTGTACTGCTTGGTTTTCTATCCCTAATAAATAGTGAGGGTGTAAACACCATGCTCGCCATTGCTTCATTACACCAAAGGGTAAATTACCTACCATACCTAAACGTTTACCAGGAAAGTAACCTAATACTTTTAGTGACACTGGCGCAACAAAGTACCAGAGAAACCATACTTTGTATTTTAATGCCGCAGCATTTTTACGCCAATAACCACTACCACTAGCAACAGTGATCACTTTTGAAACCAAGCCAATATTAGGGATCATTGCGGTAATTTGACCGCCTAAACTGTGGCCAATCCAATAAATATCTTTATCTTTAATCTCAATTGATACTTGCTCTAATATTTTTTTACAATCAAAAACCGCCCAATCAGTGATGGTTGTATCTGATTCTTTATAATGCACTTTATCAGCAGACCCCATAGAAGAATAATCAAAGGTAGTAACTAGGTAGCCATAACTCGCTAACCATAAAGCGAAATCTTGGTAGAAAATTTTATCTACCCCTAAAGCCGGAGCGATCACTACCGCCGCTTTTACCTCTTCTTTTGGGCAAAAAAAGGTAGCATAAACAGGTTTGCCATTATCGGCTGTTAATTCTACATCTTTTATATCTATCATGATGATTTCTCTTGAAATTATGGTTATATTTCTTGTTTGGTTAGTTGTCAGTAACCTTGCTTAGCTTTATTTTCAATAAGTTATCTAATGATAATTTCCCTGCACCAAATAACACAACTTGCAATAGCAGTAAGCCCCATATAACGTGTGAATAAAGTGCTGCGGGAGCAATCTCAGTTAAGCTGACAACGGCAACGATATTTACAACAGTTAAACCTAAAGCACCAAATCGACTGGCTAAACCTAGTATCAATAAAACTGGCAGAATGAGTTCACCTGCTGTGCCCAAATACGCAGCTAGTTCAAAAGGAATAAACGGCACGCTGTATTCTTCTTCAAACAAAAATAAAGTGGAATCCCAATCTCTTAGCTTTGTTAGGCCAGAAGCAAAAAATACCCAAGCTACGTAAAATCTTGCACCGAGCAGTGCCAGGGGCTGTAAATAATTTAGCAGTTGACTCACTTGGGTGTAAGGTTGAATAAATCGTTGGGTAATTGTTGTCATCATGTTGTTCCTTTACGGGTAAAATTTTATTTAAATTGTGGTTTTTAGATTTAATTAGGGTTTGTTTAAGCGTTAATTCGGACTTAAGTTACTTTGTAAATTAAACTTTTAAATGATTAATCAGGTTTTGTTCCAGTGCTATACCAATCCATTGCGCGAAGTCAAAGTCATGTTCAAGCTCGTTATTATTGGTCATAATATCTAATGCTTTACCTATACTTACCCCTTGTTTTATTAGTGTTAACCAAGCGTATTCACTTGCCGATAATTCGCGTATTTCAGCGTTGTAATAAGGTCTATATATCAGTACTTTTTGCGAGAAATCACCTTGCACTAGTTTATCGAGTGATTGTTGAATAAATTTTTGGTTGAGCTCTTCCGCGGTATCGGAAACCACACGTTGTTGATGAGATAGCCAAAACTCAATCACAGGATAATTAGAATTCAAGCCAAATTGGCTGGTTGTTAGTTCTATATAAATTTCATCTATGTCGTGTGTTGCTAATAGTTGTAAGCTTGCTTGTTCTATTACCGAATTTTTCGCACGCATACTCTGTTGTCTCAGTCGGTCTACTTGCGCAATATCAGCAACAAAAGGGTAGTCAGATAATTGTGCTAAATTAGTGAGTAGCGATGGAAAATCATCTCCCCAAAGTGCCCAGTCCCCATGTTTAGGTGGTGACGATATTAATAATTCACGACTAGCATAATTAAATAAACCTTCACCAATTAAGGTTAAAACAGTAGGAAAACTTATCGCGAGTGCTTGTTGGGCTGTTGCTAATAAATTGTTGCGATATATCGCCATTCCTCTGGGGTCGAATTCATCAATTACTTCACTATCGGCAGAGGGGAATATGGCAGAAATGAGCGTTTGCTGTTGTTGTGCAACTTGTTCAAATGCTGCTTGGAGTGAGTGTTTTTTTGCGTCGTTGTTATTCATGTATAAACTCACTCTCAAGTCCTGTCATAGCCGTTGTGACTTTTGATGAATGATTATCACCAAAAACCTGCTCTGCTATCATTCTCGCTTTGTCGGCTTCTGCGACTAATGTATGCCAGCTAGGCAGATTATTATCCCATTCAACTAAGGTAGGAATTTTTCCAAAACGCTCTAATGCGCTGCGATATAGTTGCCATCCTTGGCTAGAAACAGCTTGGCTATGATCATCAATAATGAGCTCACCTTCTTTTACCTCGGTAAAACCTGCAAGATGAATTTCACCGACCATAGTTGTCGGAATTTCAGCTAACCATTGTTGTGCATAGTCTAAAGGTTGTGCCGCATTAATGTTGTTGGCCGTCACAATGATATTGTTTAAATCAACTAATAACTTGCAGCCAGTTAACTCTGCAAGACGGACTAAAAATTCGGTTTCAGGCATACATGCATGTGAGTATTGAATATAAGCTGATAGGTTTTCTACTAACAGTGAACGACCTAACGATTGTTGAACACGGTCAATATTGTGCGCTAGCACCATCAAGGTTTGCTCGCTGTAAGCTAGCGGTAATAAATCTCCCGCATGCACTTGTTGACCATTTAATTGGCTCCAACTAAAACAAGCATGGTCAGACATTAAAATAGGGTTGCAAGTACTTGCTAACTGTTTAAGCTTTTGTAAATACTGGCTAGGTACACCTTGTGCTGAGCCTAAGCCCATTGCGGTTGAATGCAAACTGATAGCATATTTTTCACTGGCTTGAGCTAAGACACTTTGTGTTGCGCCGCCTTGTGCAAAAAAATTTTCTGAATGTACTTCGACAAAATCGATATTTGATGGAGTTGTTAACGCCTCAGTAAAGTGTTGGTGTCTTAATCCAACACCAATAAGTACGTCAGACTTCAATTTTTCATTTGGTCTTTGTAATGACATGAATTCAACTCCTAAATACCAAGTTCAATAAATTATTGCTCACTTGTACTGGTTAAAATACGCCAGGCCAGCGTTGCTCTCAATTACAATAGCTAGCTATTGCTCAATCGAGCGTCTTGCCCTGATTTATTTTTCCTTTGTACAACAAGAGCACAAACTTAATGTCATTGGCATGATACCAAGCTCAATAACGACTAGTTACTCCAAGCGGACCAATAAGTTTAATCCGTTGGGTATTAATCGTAACTATCGACTATTACTTTGCTTTATCTTCAGCAAACTTTTTCTTGGCTGCTGCTTTTAAAAGGCCGCCAATATCTTCACAAGTGCCTTTAGCAACTAGTTTCCACTCACCTGGATCTTTATCTACTGCTGATTGTCCTGCACATGAATGTGTTCCCGCTAAGTTAGCGCAATCATTTTGACCAGCCATCGCTACGCCATAACACTTCTCTTTACTCGCCGCTTGAGCTGGCGCAGTAACTGCAGTAGAAAGGGCAACAACTAGTGCTGCACTAGCAAGTAATTTTTTGTTATTCATAATAAAGCCTCTATTTAATTGTATTGTGGTCAAGCTGCTTGCTTAACCAACGGTTTATTTCTTCAGTGCTTACGCCACCTATTAAGCGAGATTTTGAACCAGAGCGGCCTAATAACACTAATGATGGAACGCCTGTCACTTCAAGTTGTTTTGCTAACTGTGTTTGCTCATCAACATCAATCTTGATCACGTTTAGCTGATCTACATAATGTTTTGATACATCGACCATTATTGGTGCCATGCTTTTACATGGTGAGCACCATGAAGTACTAAAATAAATAAGTACCCATGATTTTTCATGCTCGCACCAGTTAAGACCTTGCAGGTTGAGTTCTTCTTTCATTGGCAAAGGCTTAACTCGGGCAAACTTTGTAAGAAAATTATTCAGCATCTAATTGCGCAATAGATACACCTTGAATACCAGACCAAGTTCTATCTGCAGTAGCGATGTAACCAGGGATATCAGTTGCCCATTTTTTCTGAACTGCTTTGTTCAAGTTCAAATACAATTTACCATCAACAATTTTCCATGCTGTTGGGTCAGTATCTAATTTTTTGTTTAACGCTACGCCCATCGCACAAAATCCGCCAAATTGTGGTGCAAACTGTCCAGGGTTTTGTTTGAATTGATCACGATTTGCTTCACTGCTAAATTGATAAATAGCGCTCTTATAAGTCGCGGTGTATTTTTGATTACCTTTAGTTGCTTTACTGTCGGTGAAATATGAAACAGCATCATAACCATGAATAGCAAGGTCATTTTCATTGCTATTAACATCAATTTGAGCAGCAAAGCTTACACTGCTGATTGCGAGAGTTGCGACGATTGCGACAGATTTAAGTAGAGTAGAGATATTCATTAAAAGCTCCTTGGAGGCTAAGTGGTAAAGGAGTACAACGTTTTGTTGTACATAAATTATTGTTGTACATAAATTTTTGTGTATAGACATAAGTGGTGTAATATTCACAGCGCTTCGTCATGTGGTTACTTTAACAAGCTGCTTGTGAGCGAATGCCGCTATGAGTCTCTAACTTGAAACCAATCGTCTAAAAGAGTTATTTATGGATCAATTAAGTCAAATTTTAGAAAATCTTTCTTTTAATGCTGATGTTTTTTTCAGCGGTAACTTGTGTGGTATTCAAAGTTTAGGCGGGGCTGATAGTAAAAAAGGACATCTGCATTTATTAAAATCGGGCATATTGACCATTGTTTGTGAAGAAGGGCATAAAGTTACCCTAGATAAGCCGTCGGTTATTTTTATGCCGGGCCCGAGTAAACATCAAGTTATTGCCAGTGAGTCGGATGATGCCGAGTTAGTTTGTGCTGATGTCGATTTTCATTCGGGCAGTGGCGCTGCCTTGGTAAATGCATTACCAAAATTTATTTGTTTGAACATTGATCAGCATGATCCTGTTGGAAGAACTGCACACTGGTTGTTTGAAGAAGCGTTTAACAAACAAGCTGGTCAACAGATGATCGTGAATAAGCTCGGTGATATTTTCTTGATACAAATACTGCGACATGTCATTAAGGAAGGCATCGTTATTCAGGGCATGTTAGCGGGTATGGCGCATCCTCAATTATCAACATTAATGTCAGCATTGCATAAACGGCCGCAAGAACAGTGGACCGTTGAGTTAATGGCTGAAACAGCCTTAATGTCGCGAGCTAAGTTTGCCGCTTTATTTAAAGATACGATAGGGCAAGCCCCCAGTGACTATTTAACAGACCTACGTATTGCTATCGCGCAAGGTTTGTTGAAAAAAGATAAACCTGTTAGCTTTGTTGCTAATGAGGTGGGTTATGAACATGGCTCTGCGTTGGCTCGAGTCTTTAGGAAAAAAACGGGATTATCACCAAAAGAATGGTTAATGAAATTTAGGAAGTAATACGATTGGTATATACCCAAGCTACCTGAAATACGCATCTTCAATTGGTTTGGGTATAACAGCAACACATAGCGTTGCTGTGTAAAACTACGACAAATGTTCAACCAAGTAATCTACTAGCAGTCTTATTTTGGGCGACAAGTGACGATTTTGCGGATAAATGGCCCATATGCCTTCATCTGGCGCGCGATAATTATCTAATAAGGTGACCAGTTCACCACTTTGCAAATGTTGTTTAACATAATAATCGGGTAGTTGTACTATGCCTAGCCCTTTCAGTGCAGCATCAGTCAAGCTATAACCGCTGTTGTATCGTAACCGTCCCGTAATGCGAACGCTCTTTTCCTTGTCAGACTCTCTAAAATGCCAATAATTATTTGTTCCCAATAAACAGCGATGCTTATTAAGTTCTGAAATTGAGTGAGGTATGCCATGTTTGTGCAAATAAAGTGGTGAGGCACAAACAAAGTTTGATCGTTCTCCTAATTTTTTTGCCATCATTGAAGAGTCACTTAAGTTGCCTAAACGAATAGCTAAATCATAACCATCTTCAACTAAATCAACTCTCTGATTACTCAAGTAAGCTGATACTTCAACATCGCTGTATTGTTTTAGGAAATTATTCACCAGCGGTAATATCTGCTTTTCGCCATAGGTAACGGGAGCTGTCAGCTTAATTTTACCTTGAGGTTTCGATTGTAAATTTGTGATTGCCCGTTCAGCAGCGTCAAGCCCATCAAGTACACTGCGACAGTGTTGATAAAAAATGCGTCCCTCTTCAGTTAATGAGACCTTGCGTGTAGTGCGATAAAATAATTTGATATTTAAGCGCTTTTCTAACGCACTTATTTGCCGGCTTACTTGGGCTGTCGATATTGCCATTTTTTTTGAAGCAAGCGTAAAACTCTCATTTTCAGCAACGTAAACAAACTCACTAATCCCTTCCCATTGCATCATTGTTACCTATATGTAAAAGTAATTTACCAAAGCGCTATATTATCATTGTTTCAGAAATAGATATAATGTTGCTTACAGAGAAAAATACGATTTGCCAAAGTAACGCTATAATTGAGCATTACCTTGGCCTTATAAATAAAAGTGAGAATACCTATGTCAGATAAATTTATTAAATCAAAAGCCGCTATTGCTTGGGGTCCTAAACAGCCATTATCTATCGAAGAAGTCGATGTGATGTTACCTCGTAAAGGTGAGGTGTTAGTTAAGGTTGTTGCTTCAGGCGTCTGTCATACCGATGCTTTCACTTTATCAGGTGATGATCCAGAAGGTATTTTCCCCGTGATTTTAGGACACGAAGGTGGTGGTATTGTTGAGCAGATTGGCGAAGGTGTTACTAGCGTTAAAGTTGGCGATCACGTTATCCCGCTATACACACCAGAGTGTGGAGAGTGTAAATTCTGTTTGTCAGGTAAAACAAATCTTTGTCAAAAAATTCGTGAAACCCAAGGTAAAGGTTTAATGCCTGATGGCACCACGCGTTTTTATAAAGACGGTCAACCTATTTTTCATTACATGGGATGTTCAACCTTTTCTGAATACACAGTTCTACCAGAGATCTCTTTAGCTAAAGTCAATAAAGATGCACCGTTAGAAGAAGTTTGTTTGCTTGGTTGTGGTGTTACTACCGGTATGGGCGCGGTAATGAATACGGCGAAAGTTGAAGAAGGTGCAACAGTTGCAATCTTTGGCCTTGGCGGCATTGGTTTATCAGCGGTTATTGGTGCAACTATGGCTAAAGCGAGCCGTATTATTGCCATTGATATTAACGAAAGTAAGTTCGATCTAGCAAAAAAATTAGGTGCTACCGATTGTATTAATCCGAAAGACTTCGACAAGCCAATTCAAGATGTGATCGTTGAGATGACTGATGGCGGTGTTGATTACTCATTTGAGTGTGTTGGTAACGTAAACTTAATGCGCTCAGCATTAGAATGTTGTCATAAAGGTTGGGGAGAATCAGTGGTTATAGGTGTTGCTGGTGCAGGACAAGAAATCTCAACGCGTCCATTCCAGTTAGTGACTGGTCGTGTATGGAGAGGATCTGCATTTGGTGGTGTTAAAGGCCGTACTGAATTACCTGATTACGTAGAACGTTATTTAGCGGGTGAATTCAAATTAAGTGACTTTATTACTCATACTATGCCTCTTGAAGACATTAATGAATCATTTGAATTGATGCATAAAGGCGAAAGTATCCGTTCAGTGATTCATTTTGATAAATAAGCATTAGCCACTTTGATAAATAATAGCTCGCCATCTCGGTAAGTAACAGTTTTCCGTTACCCCTTTTCTAGCAATAAGCAGAGTGGGGTAGCGTCTTGAGGTTTTACTATGACAATTAACCATGTAATTGAAAACGTAAGTGTAAATAAAAGTTTTGGTGGATGGCATAAGCAATATAGCCATCAATCCACCACGTTAAATTGTACGATGAAATTTGCAATTTACTTACCACCTAAGGTATCAGACGGGGAAAAAGTACCGGTATTGTATTGGCTTTCTGGCTTAACGTGCACCGATGAAAACTTTATGCAAAAATCGGGCGTTCAGCGTATGGCTGCAGAGCTTGGCATTGCCATTGTTGCGCCAGATACCAGCCCACGTGGAGAGCAGGTAGCTAATGATGAAGGTTATGATTTAGGGCAGGGCGCAGGCTTTTATGTTAATGCAACTCAAGCACCTTGGAATCGTCATTACCAGATGTATGATTATGTGGTGAATGAACTACCGCAGCTAATTGAATCCATGTTTCCTGTCTCAGATAAACGAGCAATTTCCGGGCATTCTATGGGAGGACATGGCGCACTGACTATTGGCATGTTAAATCCAAAGCGTTATAGCTCAATGTCTGCGTTTAGTCCTATCTGCAATCCGATAAACGCTCCTTGGGGCAAAAAAGCTTTCACTACTTACTTGGGTAAAGATAAAGCCACTTGGCTTAATCACGATGCAAGTGAGTTGATGCGACAAGCAACACAGTTTATTCCGGCTAAAGTTGACCAGGGTGGCGCGGATGATTTTCTTGCTGAGCAGTTACAACCTGAGACGTTAGAAGCCGCAGCTAAAGCCAGTGGTTATCCTTTGACCTTGTGTATTCGTGAAGGTTATGACCACAGTTACTATTTTATTTCATCATTTATTGAAGATCATCTGCGCTTTCATGCAGAACACCTCAATAAGTAGTTACTCTGCGAATATCGTAAAATAGTGCCTTTATTGCTCAATTATTGAAGGCACTATTTATTCACTTTGAATCATGATGAGACCACTCATCATGATTCAAGCATAAACTTGAATGTTAAATTATTGCTGTAAAATGTGTAATTTATTTTCTTCAAAGCTATAGACTTTAGTCTAATTTACTCTGTCTTACGCTTTTTTTGTCTATAAAAACAACAAGATTATGACTTTTACGCTTGTTACTCACAAATGATGACGTTAAAATAGTTAACAATATCATAACAAATCAAGAGTATAGGAATGCAGTATGTCCTTTGAAGATGAGTATCAAGTAACGTCTGAATTTAGTGAGCGTACCCATGACTTCCTCTCTAGTCATTTAATTTCTCCCACCCCAGTAAATTATTCAGTAATTTATCTCTATATCAGCAATGAAAATGAAATGTTATCTGCTGCTATAAATAAAAAACTGAAACAGGACGAATTAATCACTGCAGATTTCATGGCTGATTTATTTGAACGTTATGTATCTCTTACAGAGCAAATTGAAAATACGGTATTAGCCCCTTTTGAAAAAACCTTAAGTAAGACACTAGAACAGATTACTAAACAGGTAAGTAATGAAGAGAAAGCGGCAATTAATTTAGAAAAGTTAGATAAAATTTTAGCTAAGACTAAAACTAATACTTCAATGGACAATATTGTTAGTTATCTTTTTAATACGATAAATAGTACTAAAGCTCAACATGAAGAATTGTCTGAAAAGTTGACCACGACTCAACAAGAGATTAGTCAATTAAAAGACAAACTAGCTTCATCAAGACAAGAAGCCTTAGTTGACTCTTTAACCGGTTTATTAAATCGTCGTGGTTGTGATGAAAAGTTACAAAACTTATCTCACGCCGATACGCATTCCTCTTTAGCCATTGATATTGATCACTTTAAAAAGGTTAACGACACCTTTGGCCACTTTATTGGTGACAAAGTTATTCAGCGTATTGCAAAAACTATTCAAAGCCATATTGGTGAGCAAGATCTCGCGGTACGTTTTGGTGGTGAAGAGTTTGTGGTTGTAATGGCGCACACTCCTCTTGCTGAGGCAAAAAATATTGCAGAGAAAATACGTATCGCGATCTCTAAAATGAGATTAAAGCAAAGAGATACTAATACCTTTTTACCGCCAATCTCTGTGTCTATTGGTATTGCTCAAAATGATAATATTTCAGAGTGGACCACCTTATTTGAACAAGCAGATACTGCACTTTATCAAGCTAAAAACTCTGGGCGAAACTGCTGTATTTGTGCGTAGTAAAAAATCACCTTATTGATTTTACTTATTTACGACAAACATGAGAACAAAAAGGGTGCACTTTTTTCATAGCCAAGGATCAACATTGGCTTAAAATTACGTGCTGATCTCCCTGTAGTGATTCCTCAGTATTAATAAGCAAACTGTTTATAGGTGGCCCACCTTAACCAATATAATCGTTTCCTGTTCTACATACGGAAAGTGCTCGCTCAGGTGAGGGCTACGAATCCAAGAACCTTCTGGATAGCGACCATGCTCATCTATAAATTCGCCACTCATGACAAATATTTCTTCACCACCAAAATGCTTATGAGGCTGAAATCGCTCACCTTTAGGCCATTTAACAAGTGCGGTTGATTCTCCTTCAAAGCTATGCAACGGCATAACCATTAAATTACCCATGCCTGCTGACCAGCTTTTCGTAGCGGTATCGATGACAACATGTTCATTATCACCTAATTGAAATTGGTGAAGTTTTACTAATAATATACAGCCATCCTTACTAAAAGGTGCATGACGAAATCCTTCAGGGTTTCGAAAGTAGCTGCCTGCATGATAATCGCCAGTGTGATCAGAAAAGGTGCCTGAGAGTACAAGGATCTCTTCGCCCAGCGGATGGTCATGTTCAGTAAAGCTAGCGCCGGGATCAAATTTTACTAAGCTCGTTGCATGACCTCTTTCTGCATCTTCTCTTGCTAAAGGTTTACGCCAAACACCAGCTTTAGGGCTTGCTACCCAAGGTTGTTCCTGGGTATTAATAAATACTTGTTCATCGAAGTTCATATTGAGCATTGTTTTTCCTTTAACGTTTGTAATTTTAAGAGGAAGACTTCATAACTGTGGGTATATACCCGTTACCAATTAAAGTGCAGAATTTCAGCGGGAATTAAAAACACTCTACGCAAGGAAAATAATTTAAGCATAGCTATTCTATGGTTTGATTATTTAACGCGGTATAAAGTGATTTTAAACCCATCAAAGAAGCGCTTGATCAACATCACTTCATCGTTGCTGTGACTTATAATGGAACAACCATTATTTAATCACCGCGCCTTGAATTGAAATTGCTCAAGCACTCTGAAACCTGCATCTTGAATGATAACGGGTATAGTGCTTAACACCTTGTTTTCATTGTGGGGATTTTGTTGTGCTTCTTGCCGTGGTAAACTACTCGCAATTTTTTCCGATTTCTTCATTTATTTTTAGGTTTTATCAACGTTATGAGTGTTTCAGGTTTAAACCGTATTGAGAAAAAAGCTGCCTTTTCCTTAGCCAGTGTCTTTGGCGTGCGCATGTTAGGCTTGTTCATGATCTTACCCGTATTTGCCATTTATGGTGAACAGCTAACGGGCTATAGTCCAATTTGGTTAGGGTTAGCTATTGGTGCATACGGCTTAACACAAGCTTTATTGCAAATACCTATGGGTATTCTTTCGGATAAATATGGTCGAAAACCTGTCATTCTTGCTGGTTTAGTCGTTTTTCTTATTGGTAGCATTGTCGCGGCAATGTCCGACACTATTTATGGTGTTGTGCTTGGTCGAGCAATTCAAGGCATGGGCGCTATCGCTAGTGCAATTCTTGCCTTAGCTGCCGATCTAAGTCGAGAAGAACAACGACCTAAAGTCATGGCAACCATTGGCATGTTCATCGGTTTGTCATTTACTTTTGCGATGATTTTAGGACCAATAGTTGCTGATGCTTTTGGTTTAAGTGGCTTATTTTGGTTTACCGGCATATTGACTATTTTTGCCATGGCGATGATTCAATTTATGGTGCCAAACTCAGTGAACAAAGCACCGCGTGGCGATAATGTTGCCTTGCCCGAGCAAATTACACGTTTGATTCGCCATCCACAATTATCCCGTTTAAATTGGGGCGTTTTCATTCTACATATGACACTGACGGCTTGTTTCATTACTTTGCCGAAACAGTTTGTCGCCAGTGGCTTATCCCTTGAAGATCATTGGCAAATTTATTTACCTACTTTATTAGGTTCTTTCTTTTTAATGGTGCCATTTATGATTTTTGCCATTAAGAAACAGAAAGAAAAACCCATGTTCAGTGCCGCTATTACACTATTGGCCATCGCTTTATTCTTACTTTGGTTATTACCGAGTGGTTTTTGGAGCTTGGTACTGTCAGTTGTACTCTTTTTCACTGCATTTAATTATTTAGAGGCAACCATGCCATCAATCTTATCGCGAATAGCGCCTGCTGGCGTGAAAGGTAGTGCTATGGGAATCTATTCGAGTAGTCAGTTTTTAGGTGCTTTTGTTGGTGGTATTTTGGGTGGTTATATAGCGAGTCAATATGGCGAACAAACTATCTTTTTAGTGATGACAATAGTAACGGTTATTTGGTTGGGATTAAGCTTTGGTATGCAGTCATTGAAAAAATCAAAAAGCTTTAGTTTTGCCACCAATATTACCTGTGAAGATCAAGCTGATAAAATGGCAGAACAATTAATCAATATGCCGGGTGTTATCGAAGCAACGCTAGTACATACCGAGGCAGTCGCTTATCTAAAGGTAGATGTTAAAACGGCAGATTTACTCGCCATTAAAGCGTTACTACAAGGTTAGGTTACTGAAATCATCTTTAGTTGAAGGTGTTCTCGATACCTAAGTTTTATACGGTTATCATCGAGCATCTCTCAGCAATATATTAAAAGCCCGCTAAACTAAAGTTTATCTTAAGCAATTTAGCGGGACTATTATGTCTGAACATCACACTTACAAAAAAATTGAAATGGTTGGCTCATCTAAAAATAGTATTGAAGATGCTATTGAGAATGCCTTGGCAGAGTGTAAAAAATCAATTAATAATATGGATTGGTTTGAGGTCATCGAAACTCGAGGTCATATAGTTAATGGCGCTGTCGGCCATTACCAGGTTACCTTGAAAATAGGCTTTAAAATTGAATCAAGTTAACTTGGTATAGCTAAACTCAGTTTGAGTAACAAATGCATTTTTAGTTTATTTCAGTGTCATAACATAATCTTCTAGTTTATTGCTGCCGAGCATGACTTCTATGTCATCGTCTAGCTGTTTGCCTATCAATGCTATTCCCATCGGTGATTGCGGTGTTATCACCGTGATATTTTGTTGAGCAATTTGACAGCGAAATCCTCCAGCAGCAGGTCCTATAAAAAACCAATGATTAGCGTCTGAATCAGCGGATAATTGTACTAGAGCGGCTAAAGCGATATAGCTATCATTATTAAACTCAAGTAGCTCAAGCGCTTTATAGGCATCGATAGCGTGCTGGAACTCAATCACTCGCTTAGACTGTCCTTCAGCCAAGTAGCTCGCCTCTATTGCTAGGGTGTCATATTGTGTTTCAGCAACACTTTGATCATCAACCGCAGCGGCATGTGCTTCATTTGCAGCATCAATAGCTTGTTGAAGTTGTTTCGAGAGTGCAGTGACAACAAGGTCAACTAACTGTTTTTTATTAGGCATAAAGTTTTATTCTATTGTAATGGTAATTCTTACTAGTAAGCAGAGATAGTTACTTCGTTGGGCGTAGTGTTAAATGAAATACTAACGCGGCGATTTTATCATAACTTGTGTTTTTGTCTAAATGTCAGTAAATTAATGACACTATAACAACTGGTACGACCAATAGCAGAGTATAATTATGACAACAACTGCCTACCCACATTTATTAGCGCCATTAGACCTTGGCTTTACCCAACTGGCTAACCGTGTCCTCATGGGTTCCATGCACACTGGCTTAGAAGAAGAACGTGGCGGTTTTGCTAAATTAGCCGCATTCTATCAAGCTAGAGCGAAAGGCGGTGTTGGTTTGATTGTTACCGGTGGTGTTAGCCCTAATCTACGCGGCAGAATTGCACCGTTTGGCAGTGAGTTAAGTCATTTTTGGCAAGCCAATAAACACAAACAAGTAACAGATGCTGTTCATCAATATCCAACTAAAATCTGCTTGCAACTATTACACACAGGTCGATACGCCTATCATCCTTTCGGTGTGGCTCCCAGTAAAATTAAATCACCTATTTCTCCTTTTACACCCAAAGCCATGTCAGTGCGTCAAATTAAATCGACTATTAAAGATTATGCTTATTCAGCAAAGTTAGCAGCGAAAGCTGGCTATGATGGCGTGGAAATCATGGGCTCTGAAGGTTATTTAATTAATCAGTTTGCTTGTGTAAGAACTAATAAACGTAGCGATGAGTGGGGTGGTAGTATTGAAAACAGAATGCGCCTAGCTATTGAAACGATTAAAGCAGTACGTGCCAAAGTGGGCGAAAAGTTTATCATCATCTTTCGCTTATCCATGTTGGATTTGGTTGAAGGCGGTAATAGCTGGGAAGAAGTTGTCACCATGGCAAAAGCGGTAGAACAAGCTGGAGCGACACTAATTAATACTGGTATTGGTTGGCATGAAGCACGTGTACCGACCATAGTTACTTCAGTACCCCGAGCTGCATTTACTTGGGTTACTGAAAAAATGAAAAAAGAAGTGTCTATCCCGCTGATCACTACTAACAGAATTAATACGCCTGAAGTTGCTGAAGAAGTATTAGCGACTGGACAAGCTGATATGGTGTCAATGGCGAGACCTTTCCTCGCGGATGCGGACTTTGTTAATAAAGCAGCAGAGAATAAATCCGATGAAATTAATACCTGCATTGGTTGTAACCAAGCATGTTTAGATCACGTATTTAAACAAAAGCGAGCCTCTTGTTTAGTCAATCCAATGGCATGTTATGAAACAGAGCTTGTTATAGATAAAGCTAAACAAGTTAAAAAATTAGCTGTGATAGGTGCCGGACCTGCTGGATTAGCCTTTAGCGTTTATGCTGCAGAGCGCGGACATCATGTTGAACTATTTGATAAAATTAGTGAGATAGGTGGCCAGTTTAATGTAGCAAAACAAGTGCCTGGTAAAGAAGAGTTTTTTGAGACACTACGCTACTTTAACAAACAGCTAAGTTTACATAATATCAAGGTGCACCTTAACACTGAACAAAGCGCAGAAAAATTACTCGCTGCTGGTTTTGATGAAGTAGTCTTAGCAACAGGTATTAAACCAAGAAAGCTTGATATTAAAGGTTTAGAAGAAGGCTATACCAGTAATAAAGTACTTACTTATTTACAAGTACTACGAGACAAAGTTGAAGTAGGTAATAAAGTTGCCATTATTGGTGCTGGCGGTATTGGCTTTGATGTCGCTACTTATCTGTCAGAGAAATCCTTAACCAATGAACCTGATGCTTGGCTTAGAAACTGGGGCGTTGATAAACAATACCTTCAAAACGGGGCGCTACTAAATAAACAAGAAATCCCTAGGCATAATCCAACAAGGCAAATTACCCTGATACAACGAAAAACGACTAAAGTGGGCAAAGATTTGGGTAAAACATCAGGTTGGGTTCATAGAGCTAACCTTGTTAAACAAGGCGTTAATATGGTTGCTGGTGCAAGTTATAAAGCCATTACTGATAAAGGTTTGATGATTGAAGTTGATGGTAAAGAGCAACTGCTTGAGGTGGATAATATTATTATATGCGCGGGGCAAGAGTCGAATCGAGACTTACAACAACAACTACTTGATGGTGGCTTGCCTGTACACCTTATTGGGGGGGCTAATGTTGCCGCTGAACTTGATGCTAAGCGAGCAATACGTCAAGCTGCAGAGTTAGCGGTTAAAATTTAAGCCTATTTGGGTGAAATCAACACTTTAATGCGAAGATAGCTGTAGTTAACCGAAGAAAAACTCTATATTTCTTCGGTTTATTATTGATATACTGTCGTGAATTAATTTTTTTTAGATAGAGCAAAGTGCAAGAAATAATTGTCGATAGTGGTGATATTGAATTCCTAACCACGCCTAAAGAATATAAGCAGCAGTTGTTGTCCCTTATTGAGAGCGCACGCCAGCGTATTTTCATTACTGCTTTATATCTGCAAGATGATGAGGCGGGTAGAGAGATCCTCCATGCCTTATACCAAGCGAAAGCTAACTTCCCAACGATGGAAATCAATGTCTTTGTTGATTTTAACCGTGGCCAACGTGGCTTAATTGGTGAAAAGGCAAGCTTAGGTAATCGTGCGCTTTATTTGAAATTAGCACATGAATACCCACATACGGTTAATGTTTATGGTGTAGCAGTTAAGCGTAAAGAAGTCTTTGGAGTTTTGCACCTAAAAGGCATGGTGTTCGATGAGAAGCTTTTCTATACTGGCGCAAGTATCAATGATATTTACCTTCATCAAGGCGAGCGATACCGTTTAGATCGCTACTGCACTATCAATAGTGCCGTATTAGCCAATAGTTTTTGCCATTACTTATCTGATACTTTTATCAAATCAGGCTTAGCGCCACTACTTAATCAAGAATGGTTACCTGATGCTATAGAGCAAAAGAAAAACCTAGTCGCATTAAAACTTAAATTAAAAAATTCTCACTATATCACTGCACAACAGCAAAGGCTTAGCCAATCAAAACTCGTGAGTGATAAAACCTTTATTACACCGTTAGTAGGTTTTGGTCGCCGTAAAAACGAGCTTAATCGAGCTACTCGTCATTTAGTACAAAAAGCCGATGATAATATGGTGCTGTTTACACCTTATTTTAATCTGCCTCATTCTCTTGCTAAAGATGTGATTAGAGCACTGAAACGTGGTGTTAAAACAACCGTAGTTGTAGGTGATAAAACAGCGAATGACTTCTTTATTGGCAACGATGAAGATTTCAGTACTATAGGTATAATTCCTTACGTTTATGAAATGTTGCTTAAGCGCTTTGTTAAGCGTTATCAGAATTTTATTGACCAAGGTTTATTGAATATCCATTTATGGAAAGACAAAGATAATAGCTTCCACCTTAAAGGGTTACGCGTTGATGATCGTTATCATTTAATCACGGGCAGTAATTTAAACCCCCGAGCTTGGGCACTAGATTTAGAAAATGGTTTACTTGTTGACGATGTTAATAAGCAGCTTTTACAAAAAACGGATGATGAACTGGTCGGAATTTTAGTTAATACCACTAAAGTGTCGCATTTCTCTGATATCGAATCAGTAGAAGACTATCCTGAAAAGCCTCAGAAGTTATTGAAAAAAATCCGTGTTGCTCAAATAGATAGAGTATTGAAGCGATTTTTATAACCGACATTCATTGAAGTAAGAACCTTCTTTAGTTAAAGGTATTGTTAAAGATATTGTTAGAGAGGGATAGCTACTGAAAATATCATTAGAATGACTTTTTCGCCTGCACTCTAATTTCAAAGCCATTAACTTCGGGGTTATCACTTTGTGGAAAAGCAAAGTCGATATGAATGATGGGATGGTTACCGCCTGAATGTGGGGAATGTAGTCTCAAACCAAGCCCCGCAGAGCCTAACCAACCTTCTTCTATGTTTTTCACTGTTGACTCACCATAGGTTCGACCCGTATCGACAAAAGCTACACCGGCTAAATCAAACAGTTTAAAAAGATTTATTGCTGGATAGTATCTGATTTCAGAAGTAACTTTAACGCTATCTTGTCCGTGCTGATATTGTAGTGGAAAGCCACGTAAACCCGTATTGCCTCCCATAGTTACTGGTTGGTCAAGGTATTGATTTTTACTGACAACATTGGTATTACTTAAATAAAACCCCCAGTTTTTATTTAATTGATAAAAATACTCCCCGCTAAGTCTTACCAATAAACGACTGTCTCTTTGTTGATAAATGTCATTTGCTAATGAGAAGTCAAGCAGTAACAAGGAGTTATCATGCAGGTTGAAGCCCTTTTTTACTCGCATCTTCCATATAGTCCATGCGGAGTTCTCTTTATTGCCATTGCCTATACCAAGACTTGAGTTAAGTTGCCAACCATGGTTGAAATCCTCTATTTGAGTGATCAAGTGTACATTGGTTAGCTTTCTAAAATCCTTTTCAATATATTCAAAAGCTAACCATGGATAGAGTAAATCTCTATCTTCAGGTCTCACATCAGTCAGCACAGGATTGGATAAGTCGTCTTTCTCTTCATCAGAAAGCTCGGTGAAAGTATCTTTATCCTGTGTTATGCCAAATCGATATCTGAGTAAGCGGTTATCACTGTTAAAATTTAGCCAGGCATAACTTGCTTCTTTAAAGCTAACATCATGGCCAAATGCACTTTGGTCTTGATCATTTTGAAAAATGGTATCGTTGCGAGATTCTTCGTTAAAGCCTATATGATAAGCTGTCTTGGTATGAAAACCGGCAAAAATTTTATGTAGAAATAAACTACGTTGTTGGCCATCATCATTATCGGCGAATCCTAATTTTACTGAGGTATTTTGTTTTTGAAAAAGTGGGATAGTGGCTACTAATTTGTAACCTGAACGCTGGGCGTTTCGGTACGATTCAATTTCGGTGTCTATGCCTAAGCCGAGTAAATTACGCTCTTTTATTCCGAAGCTATAGGTGTTTATTCCGCCTTTACGACCAAAGCTAATGGTCGGCATAAGTGACCAATTATCCCAAGTGGTAATAGTGATATTCTCTACGTCTTCGTCACTGCTAACTTCTGCATCTCTAAGGTATTTCTGGCTACGTAAATGACGTTCCAGTTCAGCCATATCAGCAAAGGTCTTTGTACATTTTTTGATAAAGAAATTAGCTTCGTTTTCTAGCGTTATAATCTTGGTATCAATGTGGATGGCATTGGCCCAACGATGTAAAAAAGTAAAACCTTCTTCATTTTTATCGAAGATTGTTTGTGGTTTGAATATTATCTTTGGTTGACTGGTATCGCACAAAAACATATCTTCTGAAGGCTCAATATCTGTCGAATCTGAACTCATAGTTTTTTGTTCAGCAACGCGTTCGTTAGCCGATATTGTGGGGCAAACAATAGTTAATAATAAGCCAGCGACTAGCAATGAAAGTCGTCCAGCGAATACATCATCTCGCCAAGTAAGTGAGATTTTATTGTTAGATTTTGGCGATATGGCATTACATTGTTTTATTTTTTTTATGACTTTTAATAAAAACAGCATCGCGTACCTAAAATAAAGAAGTGATGAGTAATATGTTTATATATCACTCATTTAACTATAGCGTTAACAAACCACTTCAACATTATTTATTTAGTTTTTTGTTCTGTTCTCAGGGGATTTTTCAGTCTCAGTGTACTCAATTGTCACTTGTATTTATTGTTACACCAGCATGGAATAAATAATAATATCGCTTTGAACGAAATAATCACTTTAATCCAATATTCATGGGGATCCGCAAGAGTGTAGTGATTACATTAACAACTCATGTGGCTTGGGTATATAGGAAATAATACCAATTCCATTAAGTTTGTGATCTTGTTGTGCGTAGGAAAAATATTTCAAGGCAAGGCGCTCGATTGAGTAATAGCTGGCTATTGGGATTGAGAGCAACGCAGTCGTGAAGTATTTTAACCAGCACAAGTGGGCAATAATTTAATGGAATTGGTATAAACAGCAAATAGATGATCAAGGCTCTTTTATTTATATCATGCTAATATTTATGAAATTTCTATAAAGTTAAGATAGTATATCTTATCAATAAAATTAATATTTGCTGCCCTTATACCCATTACGATTCAAAGAGCAGTTTAACTAATCGCCATAAAAGGTTAATTATGTTCAGTGAAAAAATGATGCCACAGTTCAGTGATACGGATGCTTTAGGGCATATTAACAATACTAAACCACCTGTTTGGTTTGAAGGCGGACGTGTTCCTATATTTAGGTTTTTCACTCCTGATTTGGACCCGAAGAAATGGCAGCTTATCATTGCTAAAATAGAAGTCTCTTATCACGGACAACTATTTTATGGTCAAGAAGTTGAGATCAGAACATTCGTTAGCCGAATTGGTGGTGCCTCGTTTGATGTTTATCAAGAGCTTTGGCAACATGGTGAGAAATGTGTGTCGGGAACGGCTGCCATGGTAAATTTTGATTATGAAACTCAAAGCTCTAAAAAAATATCTGATGAGATTCGTGCCCAATTAACTGAACACCTTATCGAATTATAAAGCTTTCATTTTTTAGTTTTTGAGCTCATTTATTGCAAACCTGTTAATGCAAGATTAACTTTAACTGGTAAGGGCTCAAAATTTTAGCGGCAGCTACTAATTATCAGTGATAACAATTAATTAGTAGGCAATATCTTCGCCGTATTTAGACACTGATTTTCATATGTCATTTAGTTCGGTATTTTTAAAAGAGATTAAAATAAAATAATTGAGCTTTTAACAAAAAATCACTCGAATTTGATCGCTGCTCACTATAGAATTACCCCCTTAAACTAAATTTCAAAGACACACTTTCTTTCTACTTAAATAGAAAAAGAAATGACGTACGTCTTAATAGCTCAATTAATAGGATATTTTCATGGCGGGTGTAAATAAAGTAATCATAGTAGGTAACTTAGGTAAAGATCCTGAGGTACGTTTTATGCCAAATGGTGGTGCAGTAGCAAATATTACTGTTGCAACGTCAGACTCATGGAAAGACAAACAAACTGGTGAGCAGAAAGAAAAAACAGAATGGCATCGTGTTGTTATGTTTGGAAAACTTGCTGAAATTGCTGGTGAATACTTGAAAAAAGGTTCAAAAGTATATCTTGAAGGATCTTTGCAAACGCGTAAGTGGACCAACCAACAAGGTCAAGATCAATACACTACTGAAATTGTATTACAGGGTTTTAATGGCGTAATGCAAATGTTAGATGGTAAGTCGTCTCAAGGCCAAGGCGGTGGCTTTGCTAATCAAGGACAACAGCAAAGTGGTGGCTTCCAACAACAAGCTCCACAGCAGTCAGGTGGATTTTCTAACCAGCCAGCTCAACAAGGTGGGTTTTCTAACCAAGGACAGCAAGCAAAAGCACCAGCACAACAAGGTGGCTTTGCGCAGCAGCAACAAGCACCAGCACAACAAGGTGGTTTTGCTCCGCAGCAGCAAGCACCAGCACAACAAGGTGGCTTTGCTCCTCAACAACAAGCACCAGCACAACAGGGTGGTTATCAGCAACAGCAAGCACCTAAAGTGAACCCACAAGAACCATCAATTGATTTTGATGATGATATCCCTTTCTAGGCTTCCGGTTGTTCTTTTTGTAAAGACACCTTAAAGTAAAAATATATAAGACCTCGTTAATACGGGGTTTTTTTATATTTATTTGAAAATTTAGGTTGAACATCCTAATCAACTCATTATAGTAGGTTCATATGTATGTAAAATGTTAAATGGTGATTCATGGAGTATAAGGCTAAATCCTTCAAAATTGACGATACAGGTGAAAGGGCAATATTGATTGTTGATGATTTGGGTATGCCAGTAGATATGCCTAGTCGGTATTTATTAAGGAAACGTGAACCACTAGCTACTAGAACAGTACATAACCTTGCAAAAAATGTTTGTCAATTATATCGCTGGGCTGACGAACTTGGTGCTGATATAGAAGAACGCATTAAGCTAGGGCATATTTTTGGTATAACTGAAATAGATTCGCTAGTGAACTATCTTTCGAAAAATCGTAGGCAGGTACTAAAACAAGAATTAAACAGTAAAGAAAATATTGTTGAGTTTGCTGGTTATGTTTCTGGCTCAATGCTAAAGCAGAAAATTGATGCAGTAAAAAACTATTTTACATGGTTAGGAAATTTAGCTATTGAAAACAGACTAATAACAGACCCATATTATGCTGCAATAGGACCAGCAATTAAAGATTTAAATGAGCAGCTTGATGCTAGAAAAACAAGTTCACAAAGTAAGCCGCGCGTAGGGTTAACGGAAGTTGAGCAGCAATATCTTCTTGATGTTACGCATCCAGAAAATTTAAAAAATCCATTTGAGTTAAGAACTAGAGTTCGGAATCACCTAATATTGAAGCTTTGGCTGATGTGTGGGGTCCGATTAGGTGAGCTATTAGCACTTAAAACAGAAAATTGTCACTTGATAGGTGACTCTCCGTACCTTTATTTTGGGCATAATATTACTAAAGAAAAAGATCCTCGCCCGATACCTCCTGATGCAAAAACATTACCACGTAAAATATATATTACTCCATCGTTAGCGAATGATGTTGATAGTTATATCATGAATGAGAGAAAAGCTCGTGGCAGAGAAGCTAGAAAGGCTGCTTCATATGTATTCTTAAATACGTATGTTAAACCATCACCAATGTCTGAAGGAGCTATTTATCATATGACTAGCTTACTAAAAGATAAGTTTCCAGACCACCTTGCTAACCTTCACCCTCACCGATTAAGACATACATTTAATGACAATTTGGTTTTAACTTTTGCCGACAGTATGGGGGAAGAGGAATTCTTAAATTTACAACGTTGGTTAAATGGTTGGTGTGATACAAGTAGTGAAGGAGGAACTTATACCCATAGATCTCAAGAAATACGTGTTCAGAGGTGCCTAACAACTTTACAGGATAATATTCTAGAGGGTAATTGGAAAAAGGAAAGTAGATCTGATATCTCCACATATGATGAAGATATTTCTTTCTAACCTTTAGTTGCGGTGTTCATAAATATTAATTTAGATACGCCAAATTACGCAGCGGCTACCATTTGTATTGTTCAAATTCCAAACAAGCAGTCGATATGCTCTATTTTCACAATCTTGCTGTTGACTCCCTGTTAAATAATTCCATATGAATATGATGAAGTCGATGCCCGCACTAGTTTTTTGTGTTATGTTTATCAAACCTTTGCAGGAAGGGTATAAGTTTAGGCCTCTATATCACTTTTGCACTGCTTCGAAAAGCATTGGGTAGTACCAAAAAATTTCATATGTATGAATTCATTCAGAATGATAACAGTGGACTGGTATGCTCAATTTATCTCAATTCAAAAGACGACTCCCAAATACTACTTCAGTGCTGTGGCTTTGCGCGACTATTGAGACTAATAATAACTCTAAGTTTTATGTCATAAGCCCTGAAGATCAATACAATTTATCATGCGCTCTGATGGAGCTCTATCAAGAAGAAATCAAAGACATCGCCATTGACATGGTAACCAGTGATGAGCTCATCAAAGCACCTAACGAAGAAAAATATCATAGTCGCGGCTACTATTTTTTCTTTCTAACGCTAGCTAAATATTCACCTCCTATTAGACCCCATTAGTTATCGATTAAACCACTCTCGATTTAAATTGCGGGTATGTGCGGCGATATATTGACAGTTAATGCATCACCAGTGCGTAGCGCTTGAATATAATTAGGTTCAAAATGACAAATGAATTAATAATAAATAAGCCAATTTTTGATTTTAAACTTAAAGAACTTTACCCATATGAGCCAATATTTACTGAGAGCCAAATACAGGGGCGTAGTCGAATAATAGATACATCACATGAACAATGGGATATAGGTGAAACAGGAACTATTACACTAAATTTTTTTCTAGTCGAAGCATCAAATGAAGAATTATTAGACCAAATGAAATATGTAATTGGATGGTTTGTAAAGTCAAAAAGTCCAAGTCATTCATTCTCTATATTTAATGAAGTAACAAAATTTATAAATTCATGCGACTCTTTTGATGATGAATCAGGAGAAGATTTAGCTGATGCATTATCAGATGAAATACTATATTACTTTGTTAATAACCGTAAGCAACATGATGAGAAATCCCTAAATTGTATACGGCAATGGTATCAACAAGGTACTAAATTGAAACTACTTATGTTTCAAAAACCTGTTGCTAATGCCCTGAATGAATTGAAACTAAAAGGCAATGTGAAGGGGCTTGATATTCTCGTATATATTAAAGGTAAAAGTCCACTTAATTCAAATCAACTTGATGATCTTCGCCAGTTGTTACAGGAATATGGAAGTACATTTCAAGTTGGGCAAGCTAATTATTGGCGTTTAGTCGCCACATGGATTTTTATTACATTAGGTGTACGTCCTTTGCAGTTACGCTTAATGATGGCGATTGATCTAGCGGTAAATATAGATAAAGAGACAGGGCGAAAGACTTACATTTTAAATGTGCCATCAGTAAAGAAAAGATATGAGTTCCCAAGGAGCCAATTTAGAACAAGACCTATACCTGCCTTTTTAGGGGAAATGTTGCAAAAATTGAAAGATTATAATATTCAATGGATAGCTGAAAATAATTACCCTATTGATTCAAATGAAATCCCCTTGTTTATGCCAACAACAGGCCATAGCAAACGTAAAAGTAATTCTAGACACGTAATGTTTAAAAACGTTTATAGCTCAGATTCAATTTCAACTGCGCCTAAGTTACTTTTAAAGCAACTTAATAAATATCAAGTTGAATCAGGAAGAGACACTTTTAATCATAAGTTAACTCCACGTCGCCTCAGAAAAACATTTGCTACTCATGCCGCCGCTTGTGGAACTCCTGCAATGCTTCTTATGGAACTATTGGACCATGAAGATATGCAGCATGTGATGATTTATTATAAATTAGGAGCTAATTTCGCCAATAAAATTGACCAAGTATATCGTGATCAGTTTGGATCTATTTTTGAGTATTTTAAAGGGGAAATTACTTTAAAGGAATTGAACGAGACTAATAAAAATGAACAAGTATTTGGCCCTGCTGGCCTACGTCGTTTAGTTGGTATTGGCTTTTGTGGCAAAGATAAATTATGTCGATTAGCCCCTCCTTATTCATGCTATACATGCCGTAAATTTGAAGCTTGTAATGATAAAAAGCTTCATGAAAATGTACTTGATGTCATGCTTGATGATGTTATACAGCTATTTGGTGAGGCAGCAGCACCAGAAAAGTATGAAGTAGATCATATAAAAGCTTGCCGCTCTCTGATTCAACAATTGGGGGGAAGTAAATGAGTGATACTATAGATAAGTCATTATTAGATTCCGACTCTAATAACCTTCCCAAGAAAAAGTCGCGTGTCAAAAGACGTAGTCAAGATGTTATAACATTGTTCACTCCGTCGGATAATTGCAAAGAAAATATAGAAACATACATTAAAAGTGCAAAAAAACTTCAACTGCCAATGTTTAATTATGGGGTGAAATGGACTAAATATACTTGGAATATTCGTGGTTTTGAATCGACAACAAGGCTAAGAGACGTAACCCACGATGCTAATATTATATTCACTCAAAGCAATGGATTAAAACCTCGACAAAAAGTCGCTAAGGATGACGAAATACCTTTTATGGAGCCGTTTTTATCTTTTGCTAAGGCTTATGTTACACACAGTCACAAAATCAAGGCAAAAACTCATGACACTCATATGGTGACAATGAGAGCATTGCGGTATGTCTATGAAGTATTACCAGATAAAAGTAACCCATGTATAAATGATGTTCTTCCTGAGCATTTTGATTTAGCCCTTCGTATTGCTATAAAAAGAGAGAAAAGTTCTACTCTTTACGTAACTGGAGGCAAGCTAGAAGAGCTGGCTGAAAAACTAGATAAATATAACTTAACCAGAGGACTAATAGACTGGACTAGTCCGATCCCTCGAGACTATAAACATGGAGGGACAGCTCATAATCGAGGAGGAAAAAAAGCTAAAAAAGAAAGAGCAAAGAAACTCCCAAAAACAGAAGTTTTGCTATTTCTTTCCGCTATGTGGGGGCATTATGATGAAATTGAAGAGCGAGACAAAGCGCTAGTCTGTATGGCTGTTACTTTAATGATCTGTGGTTTTCGTATGGATGAATTCGTAGGATTAGATCTTAACTGTATACCAAGCCGTGAAGAATATGAGTCACAGGATTTTGAGCTTGATCCTGAGTTAGGTTCATATACTCGTATTCTTCGTATCAGAGCTTTAGCGAAAAAAAAGTATCATTGGGAAGATAAAATAGTTCCAGCATGTGCTGTTGATATTATTTTTGAAGCAGTTGAAAGATTGAAAGCTTTAAGTGAACCACATCGCCGTACTGCCCAAATGTTTCTTGAAGAAGGGAAGTGGTGGGTATTTTCCTCTTATGATGATGATGATTATCTCTCGGCTAAGGAAGTGCAAGCCATTTTGGGGTTTTCAGGACACTCGACCTCCAATGTGATCAGTACTTTAAAACGCTATGGTGTTGAAAAAGATCCTGATTCGCCTCCTCGACATACGCGGTTTAGAGTTGGGGATATACATGAAGGGTTTAGCGACCACTATGCTGAGCGCATAGAGCCTATTAAGAATGGCTTTGGTCATGGTGAACTAATAATACCAATATGGGAATTTCTAAGTTTACGTTTTCAAGATCAGTATACACCTAAAGAAAAACTCAATGTTTTTGCACAACCTTTAACTGGCACTCAAGTCCAAGATTTTTTTAGGGGAAGAGATTATAAATCAAGAGTTAGCGGTGAAGAAAAGCGTATGCTTAGTGTTTTTGAGCGATATGAATTTTTGGCATTAAAAGATGTGGATGATTCTGTTAGGACTCATCAGTTTAGACACTTGCTAAATACATTGATGCAAGAATCAGATATGTTCTCACAAGAAGATATTGCTAAAAATTTTTTACGGAAAAATGCTCAAGATAATAAAGCTTATAATCATAAGATTGAGCCCTCAAAATATCAAGAACTCACTAAGCACTTTCAAGATAGTGTACTAAGTAAGCTCAATATTGATGCTGCTCAGGCTAAAAATGTTATACAGATGTTCCCATTGTTATCTCAAGAAGATCTACAAAAAGATATGGATGAGTCAGGCTCTTACCATTTTACGGGTATTGGTAGATGTAGACATGATTACACTCAAGGTCAATGTGGTATGCACTATATGTGCTTACGGAACTGTATTAATTATAAGCGTAAGAAAGGTGATCCTGATGAAGTTAAAGAATTAACAGTCAGACTCAATACAACTCAAAAACAAATGGATCTTGCTAAAGAAGACGCTGATGATGATTTTCAAGGTGCAAATAACTGGTATTTAAATCATAAAGAGCTGGTTAATGGCTGTAAAACTGCACTAGCAATTGAAAGTAATGATAATATACAAATAGGTGAAATAGTTCAGATATTTCCTAATGGCATAGATCAGTGTGAGGAACATGAAAGTGAAGAAACATAGGTATATAACTGCTGACGATGAGTCTGATATTTTAAAGTATCTGGAAGAGTGGAAAACAGGGAGATACGGGAAAAAACTTAATTGGGGTATATTGGATAAAGCCTTTGGCTTTTCTCGGCAAGCCTTAAGTGGCAATAAAAATATATATGATGCTTATATTGAAACCAAAGAGAAGTTAAAAGAAGCAAATACTGAAATTGACGCTTTAAGTGATATAGCAAAAGAAAATAAAGAGCTTAAAACGGAACTATCAAAAGCAAATAAAAAAATACATGAATATGAGCAAAAGTATATTAGATGGCAAGTAAATGCAATGGCTAAAGGTGTCAGTGTAGAGGCTCTTAATAAAGCGGTTGATCCTTCAATTAAAGAAGAGCTTCGTAAACGAGCTCAAGATAATTAGCCTTGATTAGATTTAGTTGGATTAGTCAGCATGCGATCTTACGAATTAAAAAATAGAGTTTGATATAAACTGACAACTCAGAAGAAAATTTAAAGCTATAGAGAGAGCTGATAATCCACATTATAAGCATCAACATCAATAATCACCTTATGACTTCAATTAGCCAAAAGCGGAAGTTAGGATTTGAGTTAAAAACGGCAGTTCAGAGATCCTAAAGCTTCCTTATTCACTTAAAAATTTACGTCTTTTCATAACTGAAATTGTGCCGGAAATTTTTGCACAGAATTAGATCTCAAATCTCCAAAGCGGACATATGAATCATTCAAATTTCAAAAGAATTTAGAGTATTAAGCCTATGGCGCTAACGCCCCAAAGCACCATAGAGTATAAAACTTATGCTCATTTTGTCTGCAATCGAGGCGTATAAATCAAAGATTTTCTAGGTATTGCGAAGAAGAGGATTCTATAATGGTACCCTATATTGTCTCGTTGCTGTTGGGGATACCATGATATTACTGTTAAGATCCTATCCTAAGATATCATCCCACAAAAAAGAAGTCATTTCCGAGTTAGGGAATTTGATGATTCATTTTTTCTCGTTTAGTCGTTAAGTAATTCATATTTGTTGGAAGCACTTCTGGTAATATTTCAACTCTCTGAACATCAATACCGGCTAACGCAAGAGCATTAATTTTTGCAGGGTTATTAGTCATCAAATCAATTTTTTGCACTTGCAGTCGCTCAAGAATTTCTTGGCAAACTTGATAATCTCTCATGTCTTCCTTGAAACCTAACAATAGGTTTGCTTCGACTGTATCAGCACCTTGATCTTGTAAATGATAAGCTCTTATTTTGTTATATAAACCAATGCCTCGTCCTTCCTGACGCATATATAACAAAACACCACTGCCACGTTCAGCAATACTTTCCATTGCGATAGCTAATTGTTCACCACAATCACAACGATTTGAAAACAACGCATCTCCGGTCAAACATTCAGAATGCACACGTACCAAGACACGTTCACCTTCAGCCCATTTACCCATAGTTAATCCGATGTGTTCTTTACCATCGGATAATCCATAAAAGCTATGAATAGTAAATTCACCAAATTTAGTTGGCAATATTGATTGAGAGTCGTTTTGATGTTTTATTTTCATAAATTCGTTTGGGTTAATCTGTATTTTTATTTCATGTTTTGCCGTCATAGTCTCATTCCCTATATCTTAATTAAAGCAAATTGAGAAATGAGATTTTATACACCTTTAAGTTAAATGCTTAAAAAGGTTTTAAAGTGGCACAACCCAGCCGAATTTATCTTCCCGAGTACCATACTGAATTCCCGTCAACTCATTATAGAGCTCCCTTGCAACATCACCTGTTTTGTTATTGTTAATTACATACTCTTTACCTTTAAACTCGAATTTTCCTACGGGTAAAATATCTGCAGCAGTGCCGGAGCCAAAAGCTTCCGTTATTTTACCACTGTCAATACCAGCTAGAACATCATCAATATCTAAGCATTGTTCTGAAATTTCATAACCCAAGGCAGGTGCCAATTTTAAGATCGAATCGTGGATAATACAGGGCAATATATTTCCGTTTTGTACAGGGGTTACAACATGCTTTCCTTCATAAACGAAATATATATTAATTTCGCCAACATTTTCGATATACCTCCCTTCAACAGGGTCTAACAAGAGAACTTGAGAATACCCCAATTGAATAACTTCTTCTGAATTTAATATACTAGGCATATGACTACCACCTGTTTTGAACTCTCCATTACCGTCTTTTACTGCACGACGATATTCATCGGCGACGAAGACTGAAATAGGTATCAACTCTCCTTTGAAATAACTACCGGCAGGTCTTGTAATTATATAGTGGCTATAATCACGACTTGAGCCGTGATATAGTTTAGTGCTGGCCGCAATCATTATTTGCCGTATTAATAAAAATGCGCCTTGTTTGTCAGGAACCCAATCCTGATCTAAATAAACTAACGACTTTATGGCTTCCAAGTGCAAACTTTCATCAATTTCAGGCATTAACATACGCTTTGCTGAACGATTAAAGCGCTTTACATTGTCTTCAGGACGAAATAAATTGATATCACCATTTACATTTCGATATGCTTTGAGACCTTCAAGTATTTTCTGATTAGAATGCAAAAAAGCAGCAAAGGGTTCTAGAGGTAAAGACTGGTAAGGACAAATGACAGCGTTATGCCAGCTATGTTCTAGAGTAAAATGTTGTATGAACATATGATCAGAAAAAGTCTCGCCAAAGTAAAGCTCTTCAGGGCAAATACCTCGTTGGCTTGGTGAAAGGGATGTAATTTCAATCATCATACTTAACAACTCATTTATATTTATTTTAATTGAAGTGACCAACTGATTTATGCTATTCATTTCATCATTTTTTGGGGGCAGCTGAATTTTTACAACTGAACTTACACCAAGAAATGATCTGAACAACTACACTTCTCTTTGAAGATTGATTGTAACCTAAAGCGAACATCTACAATCAAGATTTGCCTGAAAATAACTCACGCATCTTTTGAGGACAAAATGTCGATTTTCCTGAATTTTTGTCAACATATACCACGACAGATTGGGCCTCAACGGCCAATAACCTTTGTTGCCAAACTTCTTGAATTAAAGTTAACGAACTATTGCCCACCTGTTTTACTCGTGTTTTTACTTGCACCGTCGTATCATTAAAGATTTCACGGCGAAAATTTTGTTCAAGATTCACCAACATATAAGTAAACCGCATCGGGGCTAATAACTCTTCAAAAAACTCATGCCTAGCCTCTTCTAGCCAAACTGGTAGAGCTGTATTACTTACATGACCAGAAGCATTAACTTCACTTGTGCGTGGTTTAATTACTATTTCGTGCATTCTTTTTTCCTTAAATATGGAGGGCATTAATTTTAATATCTACATTGTTCTAGTCAACTTCCAGACTCCCTCCTGTCAACAACAGAATAATAATCTAAAGTAATAAATCTGTCCTGTAGTGATGTGATGGACAACTTGCACCTAAGTTTGGTATTTTGTACCAAAATTAGGTGCACTTTAAACTTTGAACAGTGCTATAACGTTTTTGCCAACTCTAAACCAACAGCGAAGGCTTTCTTCGCATCCATACCTCGGGCATCTTGTGCTGCGCCAATAACATGTACGTTAACACCACTATTTTCGAGTTCACTCACAAGATCGCTACGAGATTTTTGTCCCGCACATACAATAACTGTATCAACATCTAAAACTTTATTTTCGCCTTTGTGAGTAATATCAACGCGTTTTGAGTCAACTTGGTTAAAAGTAACACCGCCCCACATTTTAACTTGACGCTTTTGCAAAATGGTACGGTGGATCCATCCTGTGGTTTTACTTAAATCAGAGCCCACTTTCATATCTCGCACTTCAAGCATGAAAATTTCTCGATCAACAGGCGGTATCGATTGCGTTTTAGTAATACCGCCACGGGTTGCAAAATTACTATCAATGCCCCATTCCGCCATAAACGCTTCTTTACTTTGTTGTTGATGCCCTTCAGGCTCAGTAAGAAATTCTGCAACGTCAAAACCAATCGGTCCTGCGCCAATAATTGCTACACGTTTACCAACCGTTTTTCTATCAACGAGTACATCAAGGTAATTCAAGTATTCTGCCGTTTCAGTTCCAGGGATTGGTGGTGTCCAAGGACGTACACCAGTCGCAACGACAACGTCGTCATACCTTTCTTCAAGCAATTGCTCCTTAGTTGCAGTTTGCCCTAAGCGAACATTTACTTCTGCGCGTTCAAAACGATGTTTGAAATAGCGTAATGTTTCAAAAAACTCTTCTTTGCCAGGAATACGTGCAGCAATTTCAAACTCACCACCCAATGTATCGCGTGATTCAAATATCGTTACCTGATGACCACGTTCCGCAGCAACGGCCGCAATAATCATTCCAGCAGGGCCTGCACCCACTACAGCAATTTTTCGAGGCTGTTCGGTTGGTTGTACCTTTACTTCGTATTCTTTACACGCATTTGGATTAACAAGGCAAGTGGCTACTTTTCCTTCAAAAACTTGATCTAAACAGCCTTGGTTACAACCGATACACGTATTTATCTCATTTGCTCGACCTTGTTCCGACTTGATAACAAAATCAGGATCTGCCAAGAAAGGACGTGCCATCGACACCATATCAGCCTGTCCGTTAGCGATGATTTCTTCAGCAACTTCAGGTGTATTAACTCGATTACAGGCGACAACAGGTACACTTACTTCTTTACGCAACTTCGCTGTTACACCACTAAATGTTGCGCGTGGTACACCAGATGCAATGGTAGGCACACGCGCTTCATGCCAACCAATACCGGTATTGATGATATTAATACCAAGCTTTTCTACTTCTTTAGCTAAAGAAACAACTTCTTCCCAACTACTACCGCCTTCAACTAGATCGAGCATAGACAAACGGTAAATAAGAATAAATTCTGTCTCTTATACACATCTGACGCTGCCGACGAAGAG
>OJBR01000151.1_pt1 | contig 41501 bp, 37 predicted proteins | sample 1591161 | NCBI WGS metagenome assembly OJBR01 (sample SAMN05416803, study PRJEB24817) | seawater metagenome | isolation source: Sea water | place: Canada:Atlantic | collected 2013-07
TGCCGGAACTGATCAACCAACGCACCGGCCGCGTGCACACCTCCTACCACCAGGCCGTGGCCGCCACCGGGCGCCTGTCCTCCAGTGATCCCAACCTGCAGAACATCCCGGTGCGCTCTGAAGAAGGCCGCAAGATCCGCCAGGCCTTCCTCGCCCCCAAAGGCAGAAAGATCGTCGCCTGTGACTATTCCCAGATCGAACTGCGCATCATGGCGCACCTAAGCGGCGACAAGGGCCTCACCGATGCCTTCGAAAAAGGCCTGGATATTCACCGCGCCACCGCCGCAGAAGTGTGGGGCAAGAGCCTGGACGAGGTCAGCGACAACGACCGCCGCAACGCCAAGGCCATCAACTTCGGCCTGATCTACGGCATGAGCGCCTTTGGTCTCGCCAAACAGCTGGGCCTGCCGCGCAAGGAAGCCCAGGACTACATCGACCTGTACTTCGAACGCTACCCCGGCGTAAAACGCTACATGGAAGAAACCCGCGCCCAGGCCTCGGAACAAGGCTACGTGGAAACCCTGTTCGGCCGCCGCCTCTACCTGCCGGAAATCCGCAGCAGCAACGGCCAACGCCGCCAGGCCGCCGAACGCACCGCCATCAACGCCCCCATGCAGGGCACCGCCGCAGACATCATCAAGATGGCCATGATCAAGGTCCACGACTGGCTGGACACCACCCACTTCGACGCCAAGATGATCATGCAGGTGCACGATGAACTGGTGTTTGAAGTGGCTGAGGATCAGGTGGATGATCTGGTCAGGGAAGTGAAGGCGCGTATGGAGTCAGCGGCGGAATTGAAGGTGCCGTTGATTGTGGATGCGGGGATTGGGGAGAATTGGGATGAGGCGCATTGAGCGCCTTACTCCCAAATCAGAAATTCACGGAGAAGGAAAGTGCTCTGCTGAAATGAAAGCATTGCTCCCCTCTAGTTCAACTCTATCCTCATGAGAAGCAACATCAACACCCCTTAATGCCATACCCACAACCTGCATATAAGCATTTACAACTGGGCCACCACTATTGCCTCCAGAAATTTGAGCATCAACTTCACAGTACCTAAATGTGCTACCAATATAAGTGTTAACAACCTTACAAGGAAGGATGGTTAAGGATTGATGCCCCGGGTGTAACTGAGGAAATCCAAGCACTGCTAATTCATAACCTGTTCCAGGAAACTTATTTGGAGCCACATCCAAGTAACGAATATTTTCAACCTCCTCGTCGAACTTTAACTCTAAAACATCTCTATCTTCATAAACACTTTTTATTTTAGCCTTATATTTTTTTCCCGGCTTATTTATCCTGTACAAATAGCAGTAATCTGGCATTCCCGCTTTAACAAAAACATGAAATGCCGTCAAAACTCGCCCGCCCTTCAAAGAAAAAGCAGATCCGCTTACAAGCATTTCATCTAAGCCTAGCCCTTTCACTCCATCAAAAGAAACAACCCATACACATTGTTCAAATCTAGCCCTATACCCCTCAGCCTTAAATGCAAAACCACTCCACTCTAAATCTTTTAAGATTTTTCCAGGATTAATGGATAGCTTTCTATCCCAGTCCAGATTATTGAATTTTCTAGCAAGCCCTTGATAAACAGAAGAATCTCTGCCTTTTATCATTCCGATATACGCGACTCTTCCGAAAACAACATCTTCCAACTGAGCATCATCACGACCATATTTATCAATGAATTTTTTATTTGCCTCAAGCGAACCAAAGGACAATGAATGAACCATTGCCTTTGTTTCTCTTATATATCTCCTATCAATATTTATTTTCTTATTTACCTTTAGCCCTGTAACAGTTTGCCTTTCTGAAGAGAATTGAATTCTGGTTTTTCTTTCATTTAATGAAAAACCATTTTCCTCAATGCAGCGAACAATTTTGCTTCCCACACTCCTATTCTTAAAGTCAAATAGCTCGGTATCTTTCTTGGATTTAAATGAGAATGTAATATCATCAGCGTACCTAGAATAATGGGCCCGATTTTTCTTAGCCATTAAACTTAGTTCTCTATCCATCCTACGGCTTATCATGTTGGAAATAACTGGAGAAGCAGGAGATCCTTGAGGCAAAACCCCATCCAGACAACAAATATGGGCTATCAAGGTTGCTGTATCAGCACGCAAGCAATAAGGCTTCGCTATTAGCACCCCCCTTACGCGACCAAAATGAATAGTGCCAAAAAAGTTTTTTAAGTCAATATTTGCCACAACCTTGCGCTTTACGTGCTTCTTTGCATTATAAACGATGCCTCTTTCTTTTATATATGCAGAAGCCGAAGGATGAGGGCTATACAACTCGTCAAGCAAAACCTTGAGTCTATCTTGGATTATTTTCAGACGACCTTCAGGCGCGTTAATGGTTCTTTTCCCACCATCGCTTTTCTCTATCTCAAACTCATTATAAAAACGAGAAACACCAAGCTTATACACAGTGTAATTTAGTTTTGGAAGAGTAGTTCCCAAGGAATGAGCCAAAGCTCTTGGCGTTGTTTTTGAAGATATCATATGAATAGAGCCCGAACCCAATTTCACATTTCGCACTGAGACACTTTGGAATCAACGTCAAGATCGGCAAGCTGAGCCAGCGATATGGGCTAACCTCATTGTCATTTAGCGGCATTTTTCTCCGCCAAGATAAATTTGGGCCGGGCGAAAATATCATGCCCGCAAGCAAAAAATCTGTCAATCAACCTACATGTCAATTTAGAATGCGAACTTTATCGAATCCTATCTTTAACCTTGTATGCCATATAGCCATCAGCCTCCAACCAGTACTCATCCACAAAAGGGAAGACTTCTTTCTCTAATGGCATCCACGCGTTTAGGTGGTGAGCCAACAAAAGGCCATCCCCCTTGCTACGTGTGATAAATGGATGAACATGAGCGGCGATCAAACCGCTAATCACTCCATACTCAACCCTAATAAAGCGGTCCGTCAAAACTGAAGCCCCATTTGCATTTTTGACGGCAGGACGATATTTGAGATTAGTCGAGATGGCCTTTCCGCTATTTCGATCAACAGTAACGACCTGAGGCCCAATCGGATACACAGACTCAAGAGCCATTGGATAACCGGAAATTCCATCACCCCCCCCCGAACCCAGGAGGCACGAATTAACTGCAATCACATAATGGTCCCCGATGCCAACAATATCATTAGCCCTATACCTTGAATGCATCCTCCACTTCTGATCAATCGAAGAGGTCCATCTCAGCAAAATCTCTTCATTAGGGAAATCGACAACTTTAACCTCACTCCTATTTTCCCCATCAACGAAAGGGTTCAAATACTCTTCAGGAAGCCTGTTATCACCAAGGCCGGGGCTAGGAACAACAGCCTCAACCCAGCATTTTTTACCCCCAATAGTCACACAAAAATCAGGCCCCTCATCCGCCGAGGATACCTCGAACCCATTTTCCAAAAAATAACACCCCAAATACATTTCCCAATATCTAGAAACCAGCTTCTCATTATCCCCTGATGTAAACTCACTCACGAAATGAGCATCAGAAAGATGTTTAAAAATCGACCACTTTCTTTCTAAATCGCGGATAACCTTATCCGCATCTTCCTGATTAAAACCAGCTGTTATTGATTTCATGAACTTCGTGATTTCACTCATATCGATCCTAATGCGATTTAGCTATCTTTAGACGCCATACGATAGTGCGATCGGGAAATAGGGGACACGCACACCTTTAGCCACAATCATTCCCCACAACCTCCGCCGCCATCACCACCGCTACCGCAGTCGGAATCGAACGCTCCGCCTACAGCAATAGCAAAGAGACCTGCCACAGGTCCCAAGCTAGCCCCTTTCCCCAGGGCCGCCGCCACAACCTCTCGCATGTCCGCAATCTTTTCTTCCGTGAACACAGCCGGCTCCAACGCCTTTTCATCACAGAATAACAAGCATGCGTACTCGTCGTAGTGTTCATTCAACCCAAGATCGCTCACCGTTCGCTTCACTTGGGCTGGCGTGTAAGGAGGCGAGCCTCCATACCGACTCGCAAGCGCCTCGGGCAGTAACCTTTGGTACTTATGAATAGCAGCATCCCTTCTGCTCATCTGCCTTTCCTCCGGAAAACAGTGTAATCACCGTTTCAGAATAGCAAATCCAGGGAACTGATGAGCCAGCCGGAGGAAAGGGGAACGAGGAAAGAAGGGGCAGGCACATATTTAATCAGCAAAAACATGGCCTTATCGTTACCCTCAGGTCAAGACCCACGGTAACAGGCCGCGCAGGTTTGCCGGTTAGATCCATAAGGCCGCCCAGCCTATAATCCGCCCCCAAGAGAATGCAACGCCCACAAGGAGTCGCCCATGGCAGCGAATGAACCTCTCTGGCGGCGGCCACGCCATTACATGGATGCCGATGACGCCCACGATCATGTGCATTGGGTCGAGCTGTTCTTCGATCTGATCCATGTGGTGACGATCTTCATTCTGGGGAACTACCTCTCCCACCACATGGATTGGCAGGGCTTCTGGGTATTTACCGGGCTGTTCCTGGCGATCTTCTATGCCTGGGCGGACAGCTCCGTCTACAACTCCCTCTACATCTCCACGGATATGCCCCATCGCGCCGCCATGGCGCTGCAGATCGTCACCATGATGTTCATCGCCGCGGCCATTCCTGATGTGACCGGCAAGGGGTGGACCTATTTTGCGCTGGGCTACGCATTGAACCGAGCGATCACCGCCTATCTGTACTGGCGGGCGCGCTGTGTTGGCGATGCCACCGATACGCTGGCACACGAGCAGGGACGGAATTTCTTTGTGCTGGCCGGGCTGTTCGCGCTGTCCGCGTTTTTGCCCAAACCCCTGGCCTACTGGGTGTTCGGCGCCAGCGTTGCGCTGATCCAGCTGCAGTACATGCTGCCGCGAGTAGGGACGCTGCGGTTCGCCCGATTCGTCCCGCGACTCGGGCATATCTCTGAGCGCTTCGGCCTGCTGATGCTGATCCTGCTGGGGGAAGGCTTTTTCAAGTTGGTGCTGACACTGGCCGACAAAGGGGTCTACAAGATCGGCGCCGGCACCTTCTTCAATGTGGCCATGGGCGGCCTGTCGCTCTTCGCGCTGGCCTGGGTCTATTTCGACAGCGCCGGCAACGCCAAACCGAAGAGCCGCGACATCGGGGTCCTGGTGGGGTACTGGCTGGCGCACATTACCATCCTGTGGAGCGCGGTGACGATTGGCGTGGCGCTGGCCGGCGAAGTCTATGTCGGTCTACTGGAGCCCTACCCGACGGGCTACGGCGCCCTCGGCTCGGTGGGTCTCGCCGTCTTTCTCGCCGCGCTATGGATACTGCAGCGACTCGTGACGGAGGACAGCCATGCCTGCCGCGGTCACAGCCCGGCTCTGCGGCTATTCGGTATTGTCATGGCCCTGGTCGTGCTGGCCGTGCATCCTTTCGTGCCCTCGATTATCGGCAACCTGCTCTGGGGGCTGGCGCTGTTCTCGCAAATTGCCGTGCCGCTTTATCGGGCGGCACGTGACATGCCGCATTTTGAGCGACAATAGCGTGTTGCTGTTGCGGTATAACAGCACATAGAACCAGGCTCAAGTTTACCCAGAGTCCAGTGCTCTACCTGGCTCGCGCCACAATAAGTCACACGCATACATCACGAGAACGCCCCAACGAAACCCGGGGCTGCAAGCACCCTCTTGCAGCCCCGGCGGGCCTTGCTGATTCATACGTGTTCCCGGCTAACGGCAACTGCTAAGGTTGGCTCATCATCACAACCCAACAGAACAAGAATGCCGCCAGCCCCGCGACTCACCATCAACCCCCGTGCATGGATGGCCAGGAGAAAACAACACCTGACCTTTCGCCTGATCCTGCTATTTGTCGCCCTGCGTCTACGCTGGCTGGCATGGCGCGACCCGGCGTTTCGCAAGGATCTGCAACGACGCAATATCATAATGGTGTGGCGCACCCATGACGGGCGCATCGCTCGCTGGTTTCATTTCAGCCCCAATCGCGTTCGCAGTGGTTCCGGTTTACGTGAGCGCTGTGATATTGCCGTGCGCTTTCAGGATGCCGACTATGGGGCAGCCACCCTGATACAGCTGCTGGATAATCAGCGGCTGTTCTTTGTCGGCATGCGTCAGGGGAAGATCCGACTCAATGGCAATATCAAGGGGCTGCTCTGGTTCAGAACCGTTTCTGAATACCTGGTCCCCGGCGGCGTACAGATATGGCGACCGCGAGCCAAGGCTCGGTGAGAAGACAGGCCCCGCAGTAATTAGGCGGCCCCGAAAGAAAACCGAGCTCAGCTATCGTTGCGGTCCTTATTTCTCTTCATGCCCTTCCAGCAACTGTTCAAGGAAGGTATCAATTTCCGCTTTAAGCTGTTTATCCTCAATCTTGTTCGCGCTTACCTGCGCACTCTCAAGACTCTTGATCGCAGCCTCATTCTGCCCGAGGTCTGCCTGCAACTTCGCCATGGAAAGGCCGATTGACGAGAGGTGGTCTTTGGCATTGATAGCCAGTGCCTTCCCCCGGGCTTTTTCGTACACCACCAGCGCAGCCTCCAGATCTTCGGTGAAGTCCGCCAGCGTTTCCCACTGCTCGGGGTGATCTTTTTCTGTGTTTTCGTTATCGGTACAAATGGCCTTCAGTTGCCCATAAAACAAATCGAACTCCGCTTGATCGTCTTTTCTGGCAGCTTCCATGAGCTGTTCAGCCAAGCTATAAACGGCCTTGTATATTTTGGTGTTAATCATTTTCTTTACTCAAAATGCAGAAACGAAGGCGGGGCCCCTGAAATACAAAAATGGCACCCCACCGTGCAAGCAATCACTGATTAGCCAATTCAACCCAGCCGCAATTCCAGCCTCTTTCCGATCCCCCGCGCTGCCTTGACCATGGTTTGCAGGGTGACACTGGGATTCTCCGCATCCAGCAACCTGTCTAGCTGGGAGCGGCTGGTATGAATGCGTTTGGCAAAGGTGGCTTTACGCACATCATTGGCTACCAGGTAGGCGGCCACTTCGGATGCCAGTACGCGCTTGATGGCAATGGCTTCGACTTCATCGAGCACCCCCTCTTCTTCGAGGAAGCTATCAAAGCTGCTGCCCAGGTGTTTATTTGCTGCCATGTCGACGACTCCCTTGATACTGCTTCAGTCGGGCTTTTGCCAAATCCAGGTCCTGTTTCGGTGTTTTCTGGGTCTTTTTGATAAACCCGTGCAGCAGAATCATCTTTGAACCGATCACCGCGAACAGTACGCGAGCGATACGTTTGTCACTGATGTTGGAGCGCACTTCAGAAACCGGGCCGTCCAGATTCTTCACCAGACTTTGCGGGTGGTAGTCACGTGGCCAGCCGAATTCGATGGCCTTGATGTCTTCTCCAATAATGCGCTTGTCCGGATTGCCCAGGCCGATCAACCACTCCCTAACCGGCTCCGAGCCACCTTCCGTAGCGAAGAAATATGCTGAAATCCTTTTCATGACCTGCAAAGTACCAAAATTGGTACTTTGTGTAAATCATGGCACGCAAGGCGCAATAACAGGGAGGGAGGAGAGGGGTAGCGTCAATAAGAGCACCGGAAGCAGGGCAAGCCCCTTTGTCCTTGGCTTCTCCCGTAGGAGCTTGCCTTGCAAGCGATGCCCCCATTGCCAAGGCGCCTGGCTCCTACAAGGGGCGCTCACCCAGCCCTCTACTCGCCGTAATGCGCCCGCACCGGCCCGGACAGTTTGCTCGGGTGCTTCGGGGTGGCGCTGGCGAAGTGGGCATAGATCTGCTGCAGATCGGCTTCCATATCGTCGCTGGGGTAAATCACCACCGGGAAGGAGAAGGTCTTCGCCTTGTAGTCCGCCAGGGCCAGGATGATCGGCACATTGGCCTGCTTGGCGATGTGGTAGAAGCCCAGCTTCCATTGCTCAGCGTTGCTGCGGGTGCCTTCCGGGGTGACGGCGATCAGTAGTTTGTCGCGCTGGCGGAATTGCGCCACGGTCTGCTCGACCATGCCACCCGCCTTGCCGCGTTCAATGGGCATGGCGCCGAGCTTGCGCAGCAGCCAACCCAGTGGGCCCTTGAACAGGCTGTGCTTGATCATCACGTTCACGTCCTGCTGCAAGGCAGAGCGGCTGACCAGAGCCAGCACACCATCCCAGTTGGAGGTATGCGGGCCGCCGGCGATCACGGCCCGGTCGATGTCAGGGAAGGGCCCCGCCCGCCAGCCGGTGAGGCGCAACAGGGTCTGGGCGACCCGCTGGCCCAGGGGAACTCGGCGCTTGCGGCCATCCGTGTGGTGACTCATTAGGTGCTCCGCTGTGACAAAGCGGGAGTATATCGGATTAGCGCCCCGCTCCGGTGGCTGTCACCCGGTCTGACTGTCGGTAGTGAAATTTAGCTGGACAGGCGCTGGCGACCCCTGTAACGTAACCAATAGCTAAAAAATCACGCTTGAATCAAGTACTACATTTCGCTGTTTTATTCGTATAACTCGTCCTGCAGTCCACAAGTCCAAGTTCCGTTTTTCAGCTACACAAGCCTTAACCGGCGAAACATCATTATTTTCAGGATTAGTATTATGTCTACAGTGAAAGGTACCGTTAAGTGGTTCAACGAAGCTAAAGGTTTTGGTTTTATCGAGCAGGAAGGTGGTCCGGATGTGTTCGCACATTTCAGCGCCATCACCGGCTCTGGCTTCAAGACTCTGGCCGAAGGCCAGCAAGTTGAGTTCACCATGACTCAAGGTCAGAAAGGTCCTCAGGCTGAGAACATCGTCGCTCTGTAAGCGATCGTTCCGGTAACAAAAAAGGGCGCATCCTTCGGGACGCGCCCTTTTTTTATGTGCTTTTTCGCCTGAACCACCCCAGACCAACACCCTGTCGGAGCCATGCCTGCATGGTGACTGGGCTGACATGCCTGCGACAACTCCCCCCCCTATCAGCTTTCCTGATGCCAGCCATAGGAAACCAGCATTCCTGTCATAAATGAGTAACGTCTATATTTTTCTGGTGCCTTGCGAGAAACAACCAAGAGGAGAGCACACCATGAGAATAAAGACTGCAACACTGGCGGCCGCCATTGCCTTCGCCGCCTCAGCCACCCTCACGGCCAGCCCCATTGGCCATCCCCATTATCAGAAAAGTCCCGCCCGCTCCCCCATGGCCAGCCCGTATTGGTGGCCGGAAACCCTGGACCTTCGCCCGCTACGTCAGCACGCTGAAAAATCCAGCCCGCTGAACCCCGACTTCAACTACGCCGACGCCTTTGCCGAGCTGGATCTGGAAGCGGTAAAAGCCGACCTGCGCAAGATGATGACCGATTCCCAGGACTGGTGGCCCGCGGACTACGGCCACTATGGCCCGCTCTTCATCCGCATGGCCTGGCACAGCGCCGGCACCTACCGGATTCATGATGGTCGCGGCGGCGCCCGTGGCGCCCAACAGCGCTTCGAGCCGCTCAACAGCTGGCCGGACAACGTGAGCCTGGACAAGGCCCGCCGCCTGCTGTGGCCGATCAAACAGAAATACGGCAACAATATCTCCTGGGCCGACCTGATGGTGCTGGCCGGCACCATTGCCATGGAAGACATGGGCTTCGAAACCTATGGCTTTGCCGGTGGCCGCGTGGATGACTGGGAAGCAGACATTACCTACTGGGGCTCGGAAACCGAATGGCTGGGCGACGAGCGCCACAGCGGTGACCGGGAGCTGGAAAAGCCTCTGGCCGCGGTTCAGATGGGCCTAATCTATGTGAATCCGGAAGGCCCCAATGGCAAGCCGGACCCACTGCTGGCCGCCGAGGACATTCGCCAAAGCTTCGGTCGCATGGCCATGAATGACGAAGAAGTGGTGGCCCTGATCGCCGGTGGCCACACCTTCGGCAAGGCCCACGGCGCCCATAAGCCGGAAAAATGCTTGGAAGCCGAACCTGCCGCTGCTGCCATTGAGGAACAGGGCTTCGGCTGGAAAAACAACTGCGGCACCGGCAAGGGTGCCGACACCATCACCAGCGGCCTGGAAGGCGCTTGGTCGGTTGACCCGGTGGCCTGGACTCACCAGTACCTGGACAACCTGTTCGGCTTCGAGTGGGTGCAGACAAAGAGCCCGGCTGGCGCCACTCAGTGGATCCCCGCCGATGGCCAGGCCGCCAACCTGGTGCCTGACGCCCACATTGAAGGCAAGCGCCACGCGCCGATCATGTTCACCACTGACCTCGCCCTGAAAGAAGATCCGGCCTACCGGAAAATCGCCAAGCGCTTCCATGAAAATCCGGAAGCCTTCGAGGACGCCTTCGCCCGCGCCTGGTTCAAGCTGACCCACCGTGACATGGGGCCCCGCGAGGGCTACCTGGGCCCGGACGTCCCGTCTGAAGCCCTCAGCTGGCAGGACCCGATCCCCGAGGTGGACTACAAGCTGATTTCCGCCGGGCAGGCCGAGGATCTGAAAGCACAGATCCTGGAGTCCGACCTGACGGTACCGGCGCTGATCCGCACCGCCTGGGCGTCCGCGTCTACCTTCCGTGGTTCCGACATGCGCGGTGGTGCCAACGGCGCCCGCGTGGCCCTGGCCCCGCAGAACGACTGGCCGGTGAACAACCCGGACGAGTTGGACAAGGTATTGGCTACCCTTGAGGAAATCCGTGCCGACTTCAATGAAGGCGGCCTGTTCCGCAGTAGCAAGGTATCCCTGGCGGACATGATCGTGCTGGGCGGCGCCGCTGCCATCGAGAAGGCCGCTGCCGATGCCGGTTACGACATCGAAGTGCCGTTCACCCCGGGTCGCGCCGACACCACCCAGGAACTCACCGATGTGGATTCCTTCGCGGTGCTGGAACCGAAAGCCGACGGCTTCCGTAACTACTTCAGCAAGGACAGCCGCCTGGCCCCCACCGATGCACTGGTGGACAAGGCGGACCTGCTAACCCTGAGCGTGCCGGAAATGGCAGTGCTGGTAGGCGGCATGCGCACCCTGGGCGCCAATGCCGACGGCAGCAACCACGGCGTGTTCACCGACAAGCCGGGCACCCTGAGCAACGACTTCTTCATCAACCTGCTGGACATGTCCACGAAATGGCAGCCGTCCGCAGAGAATGAAGGGTTGTATGTGGGCCTCGACCGCCAGAGCGGCGAACAGAAATGGACGGCCACCCCGGTGGACCTGATCTTCGGCTCCAATGCAGAACTGCGTGCGGTGGCCGAGTACTACGCGCTCAACGATAACGATGACGTGTTCGTGCAGGACTTTGTCGACGCCTGGACCAAGGTCATGAACCTGGACCGCGTACGCTTCTGATCTGCCCTGCAACGCCGGCAGGCCCACAAGGCCGCGCCGGCACTCAGAACCCGACGGCGGCGCCACAAGCGCCGCCGTTTTTTTGTTATCCCTCCCCGCGCTTTCTCAAAAACTCCTGCAGCATGCTGTAACTCAACCCCCAGATGCAGTAGCCCTGATAACGGCAACAGGGAAACGTCATTTTCCCCACCGGCGTGCGGATCTGCAGCGTGGAACGGTGTGCCGGATTGCTCAGGTAATCGAGGGGAATCCAGATGCCTTGTTGTGCTTCATGGTTGAGCGAGACCCTGTGATCGCCCTGCCAGGCAAACACATGAGGCGTCACCACCATGGGACTCCAGCGGCTGTGGTGGCGGGTGAGCAGATCCGACAACCGCGCCTGATACTCGCCCTGGCGAAACAGATCCAGCCCGGTTTCCTCCAGGGTTTCGCGCATGGCGGTGTGGCGGCTGGAGGTATCGCTGCGCTCCAGGCGTCCGCCGGGAAAGGCCATGTCGCCGGACCAGGGGTCGCCATCGCGGCGGGCCCGCTGAATAAAGAACAGCTCCCCATCACGCGAACGGGGCCCGCGGTAGATCAGCGCCACCGAGGCACGGGTAACGTGGCGCCGGAACGGCAACTTTTGCGGGCGATATTTTTGTAGCCAGCTCAGGGATGGCATGACGGCTCACGGTAGCAATAACTCCACGTAGAATACCATCAGGATCAAACATCTGCCGTTGGAGCCTTGTTCACAAGGCGAATGATCCGGCATCAATCAAACCCCTTTCGCCTTGTGAACAAGGCTCCAACAAAAAAAACGGTGCGCTGTTTCCAGCGCACCGTTTTAACTGACAAGCGATGGATCACTTCTTCAGATCAAAACGATCCAGGTCCATCACCTTGGTCCAGGCGGCCACGAAGTCGTTGACCAGTTTCTCCTGACCATCGGCACAGGCATACACTTCGGCCAGGGCCCGCAGGACTGAGTTGGAACCGAATACCAGATCCACCCGGGTTCCGGTCCACTTCACCTTGCCGCTGTCGCGGTCACGACCTTCGAACGCTTCTTCATCGCTGGAGGTAGCTTTCCACTCCGTCCCCATGTCGAGCAGGTTGACGAAGAAGTCGTTACTCAAGGTGCCCGGCTTGTCGGTGAACACACCGTGCTGGCTACCGTCATGGTTGGCGCCCAATACGCGCAGACCACCCACCAGTGCCGTCATCTCCGGCGCAGTCAGGGTGAGCAATTGCGCCCGATCCACCAGCAGGTGTTCCGCACCGATGCTGAACGGGCCTTTCTGGTAGTTGCGGAAACCATCCGCCGCCGGCTCCATGGGCTCGAAGGACGCCACATCGGTCTGCTCCTCGCTGGCATCGGTCCGCCCCGGAGTGAACGGCACGGTGATGGCCTGCCCGGCATCCTTGGCGGCTTTCTCGATACCGACACCGCCGGCCAGTACGATCAGATCTGCCAACGACACCTTCTTGCTGCCGCTATTGAAGTCGCTCTGGATGCCTTCCAGGGTCTTCAGCACCTTGGCCAGCTGCTGTGGCTGGTTTACCTCCCAGTCCTTCTGCGGGGCCAGACGAAGACGGGCACCATTGGCGCCGCCACGCTTGTCGCCACCCCGGAAGGTGGAAGCAGACGCCCAGGCAGTGGATACCAGCTCAGCCACGGACAGGCCGGACTCCAGGATCTTGCTTTTGAGAGCAGCAATGTCCTGGTCGTTGACCAGCTCATGATCCACGGGCGGCACCGGGTCCTGCCAGATCAACTCTTCCTTGGGCACTTCCGGGCCCAGGTAGCGATCACGGGGGCCCATGTCACGGTGAGTCAGTTTGAACCAGGCACGGGCAAACACGTCGGCGAATTCCTCAGGGTTCTCATAAAAGCGCCGAGAAATCTTTTCGTAGTCCGGATCAAAACGCAGCGACAAGTCCGTAGTCAGCATCATCGGCTTGTGCTTTTTGCTCTTGTCCTGGGCGTAAGGAATAACCTCATCTGCGTTCTTGGCTACCCACTGCTTGGCACCCGCCGGGCTGGTGGTCAGCTCCCACTCATAGCCAAACAGGTTTTCGAAGAAGTAGTTGCTCCACTGGGTAGGCGTCTGGCTCCAGGTCACTTCCGGGCCGCCACCCATGGTGTCGTCGCCCTTGCCGGTGCCCACCGGGTTGCGCCAGCCCATGCCCTGTTCCGCCAGGCTTGCCGCTTCCGGGTCGGGACCGATTTTTTCCGGGTCGCCCGCACCGTGAGCCTTGCCGAAGGTGTGACCACCGGCGATCAGCGCGACGGTTTCCTCATCGTCCATGGCCATACGCGCAAAGGTTTCGCGGATGTCATGGGCCGCGGCCTTCGGGTCCGGGTTGCCGTCCGGGCCTTCCGGGTTCACGTAGATCAGGCCCATCTGTACCGCGGCCAGCGGGTTTTCCAGGTCGCGCTTACCGGAATAGCGCTTGTCGCCATCCAGCCAGCCCTGCTCGGCACCCCAGTAGACGTCGTTGTCCGGTTCCCAGGTATCTTCACGGCCGCCGGCAAAACCAAAGGTCTTGAAACCCATGGATTCCAGCGCCACGTTACCGGCCAGAATCATCAGGTCGGCCCAGGAAATCTTGCTGCCGTACTTCTGCTTGATCGGCCACAGCAGGCGACGGGCCTTGTCCAGGTTCACGTTGTCCGGCCAGCTATTCAACGGCGCAAAACGCTGCTGACCCCGGCCGCCGCCGCCACGACCATCACCGATGCGGTAAGTACCAGCACTGTGCCAGGCCATGCGAACAAAAAGACCACCATAGTGACCGAAATCCGCCGGCCACCAGTCCTGAGAGTCGGTCATGAGCGCATCCAGATCTTTCTTCACCGCAGCGAGATCAAGACTGTTGAATGCCTTGGCGTAATCAAAACCTTCATCCATGGGATTGGACTTGGCGGAATGCTGATTGAGAAGGTCCAGACGCAGCTGGTTGGGCCACCAATCCTGGTTGGTCATCCCCCCACCTGCTGCGTGGTTAATCGGACATTTACTCTCTGTCATAGCGCTCTCCTTCCTTGTAGGTGGGTTCGGCGTATTTGTTACTCTGTTGTAGTCCTTTTGATGCCGGATTGGCCAGTTTAGTTTGCCAAATGAGGTGATAGTTTTTATTAAAAACGAACGCAAGTGCGTCAATACAGGCTTTCCCCGGCTAACGTTCCCGCATTAGATGCGCCACTCAGCACTTACACAAATAGTGGCATATCGATTAAAATGGCAGTTGGACTACAAAAAAGGGGAAAGGAACCAATGAAAAAACAATACCTGCTTGCCATGACCGGCGCGCTTTCAATTGCCGCCCTGTCAACACCTGCCATGGCTGAGACCGGCCCTGGCGGGTTTTACGCTGGCGCAACGCTCGGTTACCAGACCACGGATATGGACTGGAAAACCAACCTAACACTAGCCCCCAACGGTAGTGTTATCGCTCCCTCATCAGACACCACCGAATCACTGGATGATTCCAATGCCAGCTATGGCCTCTTTACTGGCTATAACTGGGTGGTTGGTCAGGGGAAATGGGTGCTGGGCGCGGAATTCTCCGCGGTGCAGACTGATGCCAGTGACGAGATCCGCAATCGTATCCCCGGGCTGGGAGACCCCAACTCCAACCCGACCAGTTTTTCTGAAGTCGAGACTGACGACTTGGCGCTGGGCCTTAGCCTTCGCGGCGGGTACATGCTGCATGACAACACCATGGTGTACAGCAGCCTTGGCGTATCCCAGCTTGAAGTCGAAACGACCAGCACCTGCCCGGCCGACACCAACGTTTGCAACCCGTCTGATGGATTTCAACGTTTCAGTGATGACGAACGCATGGACGGCTGGACACTAGGTATTGGGGCGGAACATTTCCTCTCTGATAACCTGGTTCTGAGAGCAGAATATCGTTACACCGATTATGGCGATTTCGACTTTACTGCCATTCCCGCCCAAAGCGGTTCAAGTTTAGGAGCAGACGCGACAATTGAAGTCGTCCGGCAAACCCTTGAGCTTGGTGCCGCTTACAAGTTCTAAACCTCTCCTCGCTGCTTTCTAGCAGCGGTATGGGCCCCTCCAGCAATCAGGACGGGGCCCATCTTTTCTGCCTTCCCTGATTTCGCACATAGTCAGAGCACCTTTGCTATGCTGCCAATATCGTATTGGCACAGGGATCCCCCATGGAATCGACCACGCCCAACCAGCCCCAGCGCCTCGGTGAAACCACGCGCATGCTGTGGAACGCCCGTGGCCGCTACAAGCGGGTACTGGCCACTGCCGCCAGCCTGCAGAAAGTGGTGTGGAAACATCGCAAGGTGCTGGGCAGTGGCGATGAGCAGGCGCTGCAGCCTCTTCATGAGGATGTGGCAGCCAGCCTGGCCACCCTGTTTCGCGACAACGGCGGCGCCTGGATCAAGTTTGCCCAGTTTCTCAGTTGCCGCCCGGACCTGTTGCCTGCGCCCTATATCGACGCCTTTTCCCACCTCCGGGAAAACGCGCCGAAAGCCCATTTCGATGACATCCAGCCCTGGCTGAAAGCCCAGCTTGGCCATGACTGGGCGGACTCTTTCAGCGCCTTCAATATCATCCCCATGGCCGCGGCTTCCATCGCCCAGGTACATAACGCCACCCTGAAATCCGGCGCCGAAGTGGCCGTGAAACTGCAGCAACCCCGGGTCAGCCAGGAGTTTTCCGAAGATGCCGCCGCGCTGCGATTGCTGGCCAAGGCGCTGAAACCACTGCTGCGCGAAGTGGATGTGGAACAGATCATCAACCAGCTGATCACCACCACCGAACGGGAGCTGGATTTCCGACTGGAAATGACACACATGCAGGATTTCAGCGAACTGCCACACCTGCCGGGCATCAAGGTGCCGCGGGTCTATCCGACCCTGTGCAGTGCGCAGATGCTGGTAACGGAGTGGATCGAGGGGAAGAGTCTTTCCACATTGTTGCGTGAGGACGAAGAGCAGGCCAGGCCGCTGCTGGAGCGTTTACAGGCCAGCATGATGCAGCAGGTGCTGGAGTTCGGTCTGTTCCATGCAGACCCACACCCGGGCAACTTTATCGTCACCCCGGACGGCGATCTGGCGGTACTGGATTTTGGTGCCGTGGAATACGTGGCCGCCGAGGATCGCCAGCACTACACCGCCTTGTTGATGCGCTTGCTGGGCATGGGCGACGGGCCACTGCTACCCCTGTTCGAAGCCGCCGGCTTTGGCGGGCTCACCGAGGAGCGGCTGGAAAAACTGTCGGCAGCACTGGTCTCTGCCCGCCATGATACCGATGCCACCCTGGCGGATAATCTGCGCACCCTGCTGGATGAATTCCGTCGCCTGCGCTTGGTGATGCCGGACTCGTTCGTGGCTATGGTGCGGGTGCTGATCACCGTGGGCGGTCTGATGACCCGCTACCAAATTCCGTTTTCCTGGGGTGGTTTTGGTGCTCGTTAAACCGATCGCTGCGATGCAGTTCGCCTGAGGCGAACTGCACCGAAAACGGCGCCAGTCGTTACTTGATCATCTTCTTGAGCATGTTCACCTTGTCCTTGTAAGGCGCGTAGCGGAACTTGATATCGAACAGGGTGGTGGCCTTGAGGATGCTGCGCTTGTGGGAGAAGGCATCGAATGAATTCTTGCCGTGATAGGCCCCCATGCCGCTTTCACCCACGCCGCCAAATGGCAGGTTGGGATTGGCCACATGCATGACCGTGTTGTTGATACAGCCGCCACCGAACTGGGTGTTGTCCAGCACTTGGCGCTCCACCTGATCGCTACTGGTAAACAAATACAACGCCAGCGGATGTTCTGGCAGTTTCTTCAGGTTGACGATCAGCTCTTCCAGGGTGGAGTAGGTCAGCATGGGTAACACCGGGCCGAAGATTTCCTCCTGCATGATCGCATCATCCATGGAGACATCTTTCAGAAGGGTCGGCGCGATGTAACGCTGCCCCGCATCGGTCTGACCACCCACCAGCACCTTGGCCTTGTCGATCAGTGCGGCCACCCGATCGAAATGCCGATCGTTGATCATGCGACCCAGGTCCGGGTTCTGGCTCGGTTCATCACCGTAAAACTCGCGCAGGGTCTCCACCATTTCCTTTGCAAAGGCATCGCGGATATCCGCATGGACATGAACATGATCCGGCGCGATACAGGTCTGTCCCACGTTGAGCATCTTGCCGGAGAGAATACGCCGGGCCGCCACTTTCAGGTTGGCGTCCTTGTGTACGATGGTGGGGCTCTTGCCGCCCAGTTCCAGGGTGACCTTGGTAAGATGCTTCGCGGCGGCCGCCATCACGATACGACCGACACGGGGGCTGCCGGTAAAGAAAATATGATCGAAGCGTTCTTCCAGCAGCGCATTGGTCACTTCGGTGCTGCCCTTGAAAACCGCCACGTATTCATCGCTGAAAAACTCCTTGATCATTTTCTCGATCACATTCGCCACGGTGGGATTCAGTGACGACGGCTTGAGAATGGCCGTGTTACCGGCAGCGATGGAACCGATCAGAGGCTGAACCAGCAACAGGAAGGGGTAGTTGTAGGGACCGAGCAAAAAAGTCACCCCTTGCGGCGTGGACTCGATGCGGCTACGGCCGGGCTGGGCCCACATTGATGTGCCCACTTTTTTCGGCTTCATCCAGCTTTTCAGATTTTTCAGGGTGTGCTTGAGATCTTCGATGGCGGTGCTGATCTCGATATAGGCCTCGAATGGCGGGCGGCCAATATCCGCCTTGAGCGCATCCTGAATTTCTTCCTGATATTTCACGATGGCGTCTTTCAATTTCGTAAGCTGGCGCAGCCGAAAGTCATAGCTGCGGGTGGCACCGGTTTCGAAAAACCGCCGCTGCAGCTCTACCGCCGCACCGGCCCAGCTTTGTGACTGCTTCAGGTTTTCACTGTCCAATACCGCACCCATGACTCGCCTCCTCGTTATTCGCTTAACCGCAAGGGTTGGGGAAACGAGTGTTCCATGGGTAGCGCCCCGGCTCTATACAAAGCGGGCAATCAACCTGACCAAAACAATCAGAAAGTGGCGAAAAAAGATATTTTTCCTGTCACTTAAACAAACAGGACATACATGTCCCGCTTCCATATATACCGAATGGTTTTTGTAGGAGCTATGCTTGCATGGCGAACCGCCGAAGGCGATCAGCGCAAACCAGTTCGCCATGCAAGCATAGCTCCAACGGAACGAGGAAACGCTACGCCAGCCAGTCCACGATGCGGTCCATGGCGGTGGTGCAGTTGCCGCAATACTGCCGCAGGAAATCATCACCGAGGGATTGTTCCGCCGGCACCGTTGCCGCCCCCGCCAGCGCCGCCTGGCCATCGAAATCCACAAACGCCTGACGCAAGGTCAGCTCCCCGGCCGGGCGGCCGAAGGCTTCCCCGGGCAGGGTGGCAACGCCGGTGTCTTCCAGCAGGGTTTCGCACAGGGCGGTGCTGTCGTGAATCTCCCGCTGTTGCAAGCGCTCTGCCAGCGGACTGAAATCCGGAAACAGGTAAAAGGCGCCATCGGGCATGGCAAGATCCAGCCCGGCCTGCTGATAGGCCTCCACCTGATAACGCGCCAGCCCTTTCAAAATACGCCGGGACTGTAACAGGTAGTCGTCAATGTCGGCACCGCCCTGAAAGGCTCTCACTGCCGCATGCTGAATCGGTGCCGCCACCGAGGTATAGGTTTCGCTGGCCACGGTGGCCATGGCATCGCGCAGCCAGGACAGGTTGGGCGGAAAGGCAAAGGCACCCAACCGCCACCCGCCAGCACCACACCACTTGCTCAGGCCGTCGCTGATGATGGTGCCTTCCGGGTAATAGCGGGCGATGGAGCGGTGCTGCCCGTCGTAGCGGGTGCGGCCGTAGATTTCGTCACTGAGCAGAATCAGTCGGTGGTAGCGCGCCACCTCGGCGATGTCACGCAGCTCGTCGTCGGTAAAGGTATAACCATGGGGGTTGGCCGGATAGTTGAGGATCACCAGCCGGGGACGACCCGGATCACGCTGACACAGGGCATCCAGACTCTTGGCACTCAGTTTCCAGTTATTGTGTCGGTGGGTGGGCAGCCAGTGCACTCGACGGCCTATGATGCTGGCCTGGGGCGCATAGGACACCCAGCTCGGGGTGGGGATCACCAGGTCTCCGTAGTAGACCAGTTGCAGGATGAACATGAGCTCCTTGGAGCCCGGCCCAATCATGATGTCTTCGCCCCGGAAGGCCACATCGTGCTCGCGGTCCAGATGGCTGGCAATGGCCTCCTGCAGCGCCGGCAGCCCTTTGACCGGCAGATAATCCTTCTCGCCGGCAAACTCCCGCAATGCCTCCACCACCGAGGGCGGCACCGGAAACGGCGACTGACCCAGCCCCAGCTTATAGACCTGCCGCCCCTGCTGACGCAGGGCATTGCTGCGCTCATTGATCGCCAGAGTGGCAGACACCCCCATGCCTCGGACATTCAGGTTGAGGTGTACATCGGGCTGAAACGGCATAATCGAAATCCCCCTGAGCAAGACAGCGTTCTTTCGACCCTACCGGGTTGTCACCGGGCTGCAAAGTGCACAGGCCCGGTGACGGCAGCAACAACGGTAACAAATAAACTGCGGATCAGACCTTCAGATATTTCGCCGCCTTGGCATCCGCTTTTTTGGCCAGCGGTTTCAGCTCGGCTATTTTTTCACAGACCGCGTCGCACTCTTCCTTGCTGAGCGCATGGCCATCCACCGCCTTGTGCAGCTGGTGCATGTAGTTATCCAGAATCGTCAGTACCGACAGGTGCACCAACGGAGCAATGGACGACTTCTTCTGGGTGATGTGCTGTTTGCGGTGGGCCTGCTCCCAGCGTTTTTCGAATTCCTTGTGGCTCAATGTCATGACAACCTCCCTGTTCAGAATGTGAGTTTATTAACGCTGATGCTATTCAGCCCCAGCTCACCGCCGCTGATGCCCTCCAGGGCAACCGGCAGGCTGATGTCGTTGAGCGACACCTTGCCCAGGGTGGCACCGAGCTTGGCATCACTGAGCGTCATGCTGCCCACGTTCAGATGCACCGTGGGGGTGACAGCGATGCTCACCTTGAGGATGCCCAGATCCACGCCCAGGGATTTATCCGAGGCAGTGGCGTCCACATTGAACGCCTGGCTGGTGGCCGCCGGCATGGTCACGGACGGGATGCTGATGTTTTCCAGGCTGGCGCCAGGCAGGACCAGCTGTTCGGTAGGAGCTGCCCGATTCACCCGCAGGGCTTCGCCGTTCGCCCCCGGCACCGACAGGGAACTAAGCGACAACTCACCGATGCCCATACCGGACACGGACAAGCCGGCGCTGGGCAGGCCCAGTTTATCCAGGCGAATGCCGGAAAGATCCAGGTTTCCCAGGTTGAGCTGGTCGATGGGTTTCATCTGCGCCACCAGGCCGGGAATATCAATGGCCGGAATCTGCAGGTCGATATTACCCAGGTCCGGCACTGTGATGGTGCCCAGATCCACCGGGACATCCAGGCTGCCCATATCCTCGTTGCCATCCCAGCTGCCTAGCCAGCCCAAGTCAATTTTCCAGTCCAGGCGGAACCCCAGCTCGACAATGGTACGCACCTGGTTGAGCACGGCTTTGGCGCTATCCACCGAGGCCTGGGTATTTTCCACGTGTAGATTGCCGATGCTGGCACTGCCCAAAGTGACCTTGTCCACGCGCAGGTTACTGAGCGTGCCGTCTTGCACGCTGACTTGATCGATGGCGATTTTGCGGGAAACCTGGGCGCCAAGAACGCCCAGGCGGGTAAGAAGATCCCGGGAAACCGGGAGAGAATCCAGCAGGTTGTCCGCAGACAACCGTTCCTTTAGTGACATGTTTGCCTCCTGGCAGGGTTGAGTTCGCACACTCCGGTGTGCGCTCATACTCTAACCAGACAGGCATTTATTGCATATAAAGCGAGCGTACCAATTTGCCGGTCGCCTCACTCCCGGTTAATCCGTCGGCGGAACTACCTGTACCGCCGGAACGGGCTCCTCTGGTGTCTCCCCTAGCGGCAAATAATCCTCTGACTCCGGTTTGCGCCAGTCGGGGCATTCCGCGGCTTCCTGCAGATCGGCCTCGGCTGCCGCAAACGTCTGTACCGACTGCGAAGCGGGAGGGAGATGGTGATAATCACTCTGTGGCACCTGAATGGCATTGAACCAGCCATTGGGAATCCAGTTGAAATCGGGGCTGGGCAGGATCTTGCCGTTGAAATGCCCACCACGGGAAAAGGCGCGCAGAATATCGTAGGTGGAATTCATGCAGTTGCGACCGAACAACTGGTACGGCTGGGCGCTGACCCAGGCCATAACACGCAATGCCGCATCAGGATCGGGCCATACCTGACTGGTCATGGTCAGATATTTGAAATAATTATACTCCGCCCCATGATGCACCATGTTGGCAAACACTTGGGTGGCCTGCCTTTCTCCCGACACTCTGCGTGACCAGAAGCCGTTCATGCCATTTCCGTTGGCCCAGCCGTCACCTTCCACGGCTCCCACCATCCACTGCCCATCCGGCAGTTCAAATCCCCACCCCACATGCCCCAGCAGAGGCTGGCCGGCTAAATCCGGGCGTTTTGGACACAGCACGACGATTGCATTGGCTTGACTCATTACGTTCCCTCGCGATCTTTATGGTGTTTTTTTTGCCGTTCTTCCTGAACGATGAAGCCTGTCGATACCCTGACGGGCACCCACAGACCAAAAAGACTATAATCGCAACCTTCTTACAACGGAATATGCTTGCGGACTTACCATGCCTTCTTTCGATATCGTCTCTGAAATTGATGAAGTGGCCCTGCGCCACGCGGTGGATAACGCCAACCGCGAACTAGCCAACCGTTTCGACTTCCGTGGCGTCGAGGCCAGCATTGAGCAAAATGGTCTGGATGTGACACTGAAGACCCAGTCGGACTTTCAGGTGCAGCAACTGGAAGAACTGTTTGCCAAGGCGGCAGTAAAACAGGGTATTAGCGTGGCCGGCGCCGATCGCCCGGAAAAACCTGAGCACAGCGGCAAGACCTTTTCGTTGACACTGACCTTTCGCCAGGGGATTGAGCAACCCCTCGGCAAGCAGATCGTAAAGATGATCAAGGACAGCAAGCTCAAGGTGCAGGCCTCTATCCAGGGCGACCAGGTGCGAGTAAACGGCAAGAAGCGTGATGACCTGCAAGCTGTGATGGCCCTGCTGCGCGAATCAAGTATTGAAACGCCACTGCAGTTCAATAATTTCAGAGACTAGGTACTAATTGTAGGAGCTATGCTTGCATGGCGAATTCGGTGTTGGGAAAGTTCGCCATGCAAGCATAGCTCCTACAGAGGCTGGCGAAGGGCTCGCTGGCTCAAGGACCAATAACAATAATCAAGGAGACTTCATGTCCGCTTCTTCGCACCCGGCAGTGCCACGCCTCAACCTGCTCTGGTTTACCGTGCTCGCCGCCCCCATGATGATCGGTATCGCCATCGCCCTGATGATCTGGTTCGGCCAGTATCAGGCGCCCATGGATCTGGTACCCCAGGACACCCTGCGCATGGGCGCGCTGGGGGCCATGGCACTGATGCTGGTGGTGGCAAGACCGCTGCGCAACCTGCTGATGGCTCCGGCAACCATTGCCCAGCGCCCCCTGCAAGGCAGCACCCCAGCCAACGACGGTGAGAAAGCCGCCATGCAAGTGCAGACCAGCATGTTCATTCTGTTGGGCCTGATCGATTTTGTTGCCATGATCGTTATCGCCTTCTGTCTGATGCAGGCAGATGCCCACCTGGCCATTTTGAATGGCGTATACAGCCTGGTATTGGCCTTCATCACCAAACCGGATTTTGCTGCACTAATTGAGCAGACCCGGCAGCAACTGAAACGCTGATCGAAGATCGCTCCACGGGTCATTGCGACCCGTGCCTGGGGCCGAACAAGCAGTTGATGATTCAGACTTGCCTTCCTATTGAACACCTCGCGACATGAATTGTTAATGAACACCGTTTAACAAAATCTCTTCAATGCCCTACAACTGTTCCCGTGATTGATAACAAGGAGAATCATCATGGGTTTCAGGAACGGATTTACCCGTTTGTTGGCCGGCCTGGTCCTGCTGTTGGGCAGCATGACTACACCGGCCCTGGCCACCGGGTTGATGACGCCAGCCAACAGCAGCCTGCCACCACTGCAGATCCGAGAACAACATGTCACAGTGGACGTGGAAGACGGCTACGCCATCACCGAAGTGGAGCAGGTCTTCCACAACCCCAATGATCAGGATCTGGAAGCCTATTACCGCTTCCCGGTCCCCGAGCGCGGCACCGTTGCCGAATTCACCGTGTGGATCGACGGCAAGCCGGTGATCGGCGAAGTGCTGGAAAAACAGCAGGCCCGCCAGGTCTACGAACAGGAAAAAGCCGCCGGTCGCGAGGCAGGCCTCACCGAAAAGGACAGCTACCAGGCCTTTGATGTGCGGGTACAACCAGTGCGCGCCGGCCAGGATACACGGGTACGGCTGGTCTATATGCAGCCCGCTTTTGTGGATACCGGCATCGGCCGCTATGTGTACCCGCTGGAAGAAGGCGGCGTGGACGAGAAGAAGCTGGCGTTCTGGACCGCCAACGACAGTGTGGAAGAACACTTCAGCTTTACCCTGAACCTGCGTAGCGGCTACCCGGTGGACGCCCTCCGCCTACCCAAGCATCCCGAGGCGCAGATCCAGCAACTGGACCCACAACAATGGCAGGTAAAACTGGATAATCGCGCGGCCACCGTTACCAGCAAGGAAGACGAAAACAGCGAAAGAGCGAACTTCGCGCCCCCGCCCGCCAATGGCCAGCCGACCAATGCCTTCACCCTGAATCAGGACATCGTCGTCTACTGGCGCCACCAGCAGGACCTGCCCGGCAGCGTGGACCTGGTAGCCCACAAGGCACCGGGCAAGGACCGCGGCACCTTCATGCTCAGCATCACCCCTGGTGATGATCTGCCAGCCATTAGCACCGGCAGCGACTGGGTGTTCGTGCTGGATGTTTCCGGTTCCATGAATGCCAAGCTGGCCACCCTGGCGGACGGCGTCAGCCAGGCCCTGGGCAAACTGCGCGGCGGAGACCGCTTTCGCATTGTGCTGTTTGATGACCGCGCCGAAGAACTTACCAACGGCTTTGTAGATGCCACACCGGACAGCATTCGTCGCTACACGGACAAAGTCATGCAGCTCAAATCCCGTGGCGGTACCAATCTGTTCGGCGGCCTGAGCCTGGCCCTGAAACCGCTCGACGCAGATCGTCCCACCGGCATCGTTTTGGTCACCGATGGCGTAGCCAACGTGGGCAAGACCCAGCAGAAAGATTTTATCGACTTGCTGGAAAGCCACGACGTTCGGTTATTCACCTTTGTCATGGGCAACAGCAGCAATAGGCCCATGCTCACCGCCATGACCGATGCCAGCAACGGCTTTGCTATCAGCGTCTCCAACAGCGATGACATCGCCGGGCAGATTCTCAACGCCACCGCCAAGCTCACCCACCAGGCCATGAACGACGTGGAGATCGATATCGACGGCGTGCGCACCGCCAACCTGCAACCGCAACGTATCGGTAGCATCTACCATGGCCGTCAGATCGTGTTGCTCGGCCACTACTGGGGTGACGGCCCGGCGAAAGTCACCCTGCGTGCCAACGTGGGTGGCCAGGACAAGCAATACAAAACCCGTTTCGACTTCCCCGCCACCGGCGGCGATAACCCGGAGCTGGATCGCCTGTGGGCCTACGCCACCATTCAGGGCATGCAGCGGGAGATCAATTATTTCGGCGAAGAAAAGGACCTGCAGCAAGGCATCGTAGACCTGGGCCTGGAATACGGACTGGTCACTAACTACACCTCCATGGTGGTGCTGCGCGATGAGGTGTTCGCGGAATACGGTATTGAGCGTCGCAATGCCAAACGTCGGGACATCGAAAAACTGGCCAAGGCCCAACGCCAGACCAAGGCGCCCACCAGCAACCGGGTGGACCAGGCACAGCCCATGTACACCAGTAACCAGCCTTCCTACAGCGGCGGCGTGGCCGGGAGTGGCGGCGCCTTCGGTATCAGCGCACTACTGCCCTTCCTGATCCTGCTTATCGGCGGCGGACTGCGACGAAAACCCGACAACTCGGAGAACATTTTATAAAGGTGAGTTATCAGAAAAAATAATGCTGAATAAAGTCAGGCTCATTGCCCGGATGCACAGTGAAATCTTTCCGGTCAATGAGCAACAACGCAGAATAGTGGCGGCGAAAAACGCTTCTACGCGCTTAATCCAAGCGCCACTTCCAGGTCCGCCGCTGCCTGCCGAATGGCGCAATTCTGATCGTAATCACGATACTGATCCGCAAAACGTCTCGCGCTTTCGCCATAGCCAGGATTCGACATGATGGCATTGATCCCCGCAGCAATGCGTTGAGGCTGGTCGAGAGTAGCGATCTCCCCGGCTCCCATGGTTTTGATTCGGCGGGCAAACATCAACTGCTCCATATACAGAGGTATCTGCATAGTCGGAGTACCTGCAAGCATGAACATGGCGGTGGAGGAATGATTGCCATGAAACACACCCAGAGAGGACTGCTCAGCCAGCTTCTTGATATCTACCAACCCATCAAGAAAACGACACTTTTGGTTTTCGAACGGAGCCCGGAATTTACCCTCAACACCAGGGCAATACACCAGGGTCGGCAAACCGGTTCGACTTAGCATCGCAAGGACTTTGTCGACCCCGGGGCGGGCAGTCAGATAGGCAAAAATCCGCTTCCCCTCCCCTTTTGGCCAGCGCGGTGAAATTGGAATCGACGGTACCCAGACGCCACGGAAAATATCATCATTGTCACGGCAGAAATGATCCAGCTCGCGAAAACTGGTCAGTACGTTCAGGCAAGATAGCCGATAGAGTTCAGAAACATGCTCAAGCGCAGGTCGACTATCACCAATAACGGTGTTTATGCTGTCCAGCAACATGACATCCTGATGTCTTCGCTGTTTTTCAGACAACTTGTTGCTGATAACCCCGAAGGGCTCCTCCTCGGCAGGAGGACAAAAAAATCCATTGCCCTGCAAGGCAAACGGAATACGTTCCATATAACAGGCAATCATTGCTGATGGCGCGAATTCCAATAGTGCGGCATCCGGCTGCAACGCGCTGAGAAGGCTGCGCCACCCGGTAACCGTAGACATCAGTTTTTCGGGATCCCGAAATCCGATATTACCCAGCAATTGAGAGTAGCAATCGGTGCGAGTCATTTCCCAGGGGCGGTAGGTCACTTGAGGAGTTTGCAACCAGACAACATCCAGACCTTCCAACGCGCGCTGTGCCGCAGAGACATCTCGCACGATGAATGTCAGTTGATGTCCTTTTTCCAGTAAAACTTCAGCAAGCATGCGCAGTGGCATGATATGGCCCATGCCATGCCCCAGCTCCCAGCCAACGACCAGATGCGCCATCTTTTATCACTCTTCCAGCAAGGTATTGAAAAGGCGCAGCGCCAGTGAATCTGGCACCGTTACATGATCCCAGCGAACCCTGTCGCCTTCGCGAATGGTATCGATCAGCTGGCAATCCTGCAGCAACCCTATCGGCACAAAATCACGATGTTGCTCAAAGGGAAAGGTCTCGCCCCGGAACGCAAAACTCCCCAAGGCTCGCGTCACAATGTCTCCAGCTTCCATGTCGGCCTTTGCGATCGCACACACTCCGACAGAGGGTTTTCTTCCATTATTCAACAGGGGTTGCCTGCCATTCAGAACGGCCTCTATCGTTCCCACCATTTCCAGATGACAAAGGTGAAAGGGTTGCAGCAAAAAGTAGTAAGGCCCATCACCCAACTTGAGATATTTGAGAAAGCGCTGTTGTTCCGCATCATGGCGTGCAACAACAAACACCCCGGCAGGACCACCGGCATTAAGCACATAGTCACTCACTGGCCCGGCTTCGTGCTCTTCTGCCATCTCCGCCAGCTGCTTTGCCGCCGCCTCCAGGTCGGGGGAATCCGGCCCCATCATGCCCGAACGGAGCAGATTTGCGCCCAGCCCATTGGCCACCAGAGCCTGTTCAATCTGAATCTTGGTGCCATCGGTAAAGGCGGTGACCTGAGGAAGGCTGATCCCCTGCTTTTCTGACCAGAAAACCATATCCTCACGGGATGGTTTCGTGTTGAGAAACCCTTTGATATTTCCGAAGACCACCGGCCGAAATCCCATGGCCGTCACTTTTTCATTCAGTGCTGCCAAACTGCCCGGCTGGTCCCCTTCCGCTTCCGTGAGATAGCCCGTGTCCACAAAGGCACTGCCAACAGTAACGTGAAATTCCGAATTCATGGTGACAACAGGAATCCCGCGTTGATGCGCGGCAGCGACAATCTCACTGGCAAGCAAGACATCGCCACTGCATTCCACCAGCAAGTCGCAGCCTGAAAGAAGCTTTTCACGGTCATTAGTAAGAACATCCGGGAATGGATGCTCTACCTCGCGCACCGGGCGGCGCGTATATACTTGGCTGACCTTCAGCCGGGGATGCCGTTCCAAGGCCAAAGCCAGGCCGACTCCGATAAAGCCAGTGCCGCAAATAGCAATAAAAGACATGGATCACTCAACCTATTAGCGTTTGCTTCATCATGCCTGAGACGAAAAAAAAGCGCCCGGGCAAAACCCGGGCGCTTCTATTTGAGGGACCAAGGCTTAGCGACGGCGGCGACGCAGCCCAAACAGCATGCCCATCAACACAGCAGCGATACCCAGGGAACCGCCGTTAGAAGAAGACTCTTCCGCAGCAACACTGTCATCCGCGCTAGTATTGCGGAAATAACGAATGCTTTGCGAGCCTTCCAAAGAAATCCGTCTCTCAGACTGTCTAGGCTGGAGTTCTGGCTCAGACATATTCAACTCTACGACAATCAGATCATCCTTGCCGTCACCATCCATGTCGGCAAAGGTGGGCGCAGCCCAACCGGTGGAGGTCACATCCAGACTGCCGGACGTATCTTCGACCTCGACAAAATCTGCCGTGGAGGCCGTGCCCTCGTTGATGAAAAGGCGTAGTGGTGCAGCGGAAACAGTGCCCATCACCAGATCCAGATCACCGTCGGCATCCACATCGTGAAGGACAGCCGGGGCGCCGTAATAGGGCGCCGTCAAGGCACTGGCTTCCACCAATGGGCTGTTGGCACCAAGATCCATGAAAGTATAGGGGGTGGTTTCGACAGTCATAGACGTATTCATGAATACGCGCAACGTATCTTCATCCACACTGACGATGTCGATCTTGCTATCGTTATCAAGATCCCCGGCAGCAAAGCTTACAGATCCACAGCCAGCGTAGGCGGCGCTCGGTGCCAGCACATTACCGTAAAACGGATTGGCACTGGAGCCATACCCACCACCACTGTACGTGAACGGATAATGGGTCACACCGGTGACAACCCCACTTTCATCGCTCTCAACTTCGGCGAAAGAAAGCTGGGCGCTGCTATAGGCGCAGTCCTGCCCACCGAAGAAATCCAGATCACCATCACCTTCCAGGTCAGCAGCAGACACCGGGTGGCCATAATAGCGGTCATAATCATCCGCAAAAGGGCTCACTGCGATGTCCTGACCCGCATAACCGGGGCCGGCATAGCTCACATCAGGGACATGAGAAAACTCTGGCGCGGTTGCACTACCGATATTTTCCCAGACACTGGTTCCGCCATAGTTATATGGGTAGTTGTCATTCTGATAATTATGGAAAAGCACAGCATCTTTATCGCCATCATTATCCAGATCCATCATCACCAGCGACGGGTTTTCACCGGTGGACGTAATAGCGTCAAACGGATTGGCTTCGGTCACTTCCTCGAAAGCGGCGTTAGCGACCCCGACAAGGCCGACGGAGGCTGCGACAGCCACGGCAAGACGGCGACGTTGAAATTTCTTCATGAATATCTCCTTTTATGTATCCGATAAATAACAACCCGGCAGAAACCGGGCTGTATAGCGTTAACGCCGACGACGACGCAGCAGCAACAAAGACAGCCCGATAAGCAATCCACCGACAGCACCACCTGACGAGCTGCTGCTATTTCCTGTGTTATTTTCGTTCGCCGTAGCACCAGCGCCATCATTCAGGAACAGTCGATAAGACGCAGCTCCACTGGCCTGCTGTTCAGCAACGACCAGATCGTCATCATTGTCGTTATCGATATCGGCCATCACCGGGGCGGCATAAATGTCGGTGGATACGTCCAGGGAGGCGTTAGCTTGTTGCTCAAACACGGCCATGCCAGCAGTGCCTGTGTTCACGAACAAGAGCATATCCCCGGGTCCGTTACGCACCCCCACGATGACATCCGTATCGCCGTCGTTATCCACATCGCCGGCGGCCAGAGGGGCGCCGTAGTGTTCTGAATGATTCAGTGCAGGAATATCATCCGGGATACCCATATAAACGCTGTTGGAAGCACCCGCATAAAAGGGGTTATTGCTGCCGGTGAGTTCATTCAGCTGAACCACGCCATCGATACTGCCGTTATTCTGATAGACACGAACAAACTGGTTATCCATGACGACAAGGTCCATATCGTCATCACCATCAATATCCAAAGGTACCGCTGAGGCATATCCGCCGTATTCGTCCAGATAAGGCACCAGGCCCTGGCCGTAATAGGGACTGTCAAACCAGTAATACGTGCCGTTGTGGTAGCCGTCGGCCAGGCTAGTGGCTACGCCATAGGCATCCGTAGTCGTGACCCCAAACCACATTTCCACGCTAGAGGTGTTGGAACCGCCAATAAAGTCGGCATCCCCGTCGCCATCCAGATCGCCAGCAGCCACCGGGTGGCCATAGGAGCTATAGGTCCAGGAATTCGCAAACGGGTTTACCTCGAAGGTATCACCACCGTAACCAGAGATGGGACCGTCGGCGACCTGGGTGAATTCGGCACTCTGGGCAGAGCCGGTATTTTCATAAAAGCTGATATCACTGCCGTCATAGGGAAAACTGTCAGCGTCCGCAGCATGGAAGACAACGGCCTCGAGATCACCATCATCATCAAAATCCTGCAAAGTCAGGGACGGCATTACTGTGCCAGAGGTAATAGCATCGAACGGATTGTTTTCGGTCACTTCGGTGAAACCAGCGTATGAAGGGCTGGCAATGATGGCGAAACCACCAAGCATAGACGCACGAATAGCAGCAGCCAGCGGCTGTCGACTAAATAAAGACATGATTTTCCCCCATCAACCCCAGAGTCTGGCCGTTAATCCTTGGCCGCTTTTTTACATTTCGTCACGATATTAGGTCACTTTTCCAACAATGTGAAATGGTTCGCATAAAAACAACGGAATGAATTAAGTTCATTGCTTTTTCTGTTTCGAAAGGAGCGCCCCCAGGCGCTGACTCAACGCTGTCAGAATAAGGGTTGGAGGGACAGTCATCCCGCTGGGGAAGACACTGCTGCCAGCCACATACAGGTTTTCGGTACCCCAGACTTTCAGGTTGGCATCCACCACACCATCACGGGGGTCCAGCGAAAGGCGTGTCGCCCCCATCAGATGATGCGATCCGGGCCTCAGTGCGGTTTGCTTGTCGACACTTCCCACTGCTTCAGCAAGCTGGCGCTGCAGATCACTTCCGACCTTGATGGTGCGGCGGTCTTCAGCGGTGAGGCGATAATCAACCCTGGGCAGGGGGTCACCCAGGGCATCGGTCTTCTGGCCGGGCAGAATACGGTTTTGTCTGCTTGCTTCCTGCTCAAACAATACCTCGACCATGGTGAACTCCGAGCCCTGCGGCCCGGGTTTGAGCCCTACATGGAAAAGCGTTCCCCGGATGCCGTCATAGGCCGGGTCATGGAGCATGTCGCGGACATGCAAATGAGTCTCCGTTGCCCCTTGCGGCAACAACGCTTTCTCCCGGCGCCCATAAATCTGTTGCCCGGGATGCTCCATAAAGCCTGCACCCAGCCAATCGCTATGATTGCCCGGTGCCGCTCCGCCGTTGCTGCTGGCGCTGTTCCACAGCAGCCTGGGGGTCTGCACGCCACCACCACAGAGAATCACCGTACCGGCCTCCACCTCCAGCGGCTTGCCCTCCCGGTCGGCACATTCCAGCGCCACGGCCCGCCCGCCGCTCATGCGGATACGGCGAACCGTAGTGCGATCTTTCAGGGCAACCGTGTTCAACCCGGCCACGCGGTCAATTTCTCCGTCTTCCAGTAATCGCAGCGCATCCATCCCTTCATGGTGAACCATGCCGTAGGCACCGGCTTCGAGGTGCTGATACCCCGCTCCGGTCAACAGCTTGCGAAGCCCTTGGCTGCTGGCAATGAAAGGATTGACTGGCAAGGCCGGATTCATGGCCGGCTCGGACGGACGCACATGCAGCCATTGCTCGGCCGACTGCAACCAGGGCGTCAGGCTGTCCATGGAAAAGGGCCAGTCCTTCCCCACCCCACGCAAACTGGCAGCGTGCAGTTCCTGCTCCAGGGGGCGCGGCGAATGGCTCTGCCAGAGGTTGGTGGTTCCGCCCAGTAGTCGCTGGGTTGCCCAGCCAAAGTTATAGGCCAGGCCCCACTTGCCCGCTTCGACAGCATGCATGTCCTGTAACGCCCGATCAGGCTCTGCTGCCCCTCCTTCCAGCACCAACACTTGCCGCCCCGCCTGGGCCAGGCTGTCAGCCAGGGCTATGCCCGCAGGGCCGGAGCCGACGATGACAAACTCCGCAGAGAGTTTTCTCTGGCAACCAGAAAGCAATGCCACCGGTGACAGCGACAAACTTAGAGCCACATCGCGAATGAATTCCCGCCGCTTCATCACAGCAACGCTCCGATTTCCCGGACCATGCGGCTAACACTGTCTTGATAATCAAAATCCTGATACCGGGAGGCGGCTTTGTCGCAGGATTCCTGCATGGCGCGGCTACGCAACATTGTTTCCAGGAGAGGGGGAATGGCCTTGCCGTCTTTAACCGGGAGCATGGCACCCAGGCTGGAGCTGGCCACCCTGCGGGCGCAGGCCTCCTGCTCCTGGTGCAGAGGGAAAGACAGTGAGGGAACTCCGCCAAGCATTGCCGCAGCGGCCGTACCATGATTGCCGTTGCAAACGATCAGGTCCGCGTCACGAGTTACCGACTTCATACTTTGCCGCCCCTCCACAACCCGGATATTGGAACTTTTATGCCGGCGTAAAATAGCAGGGTCAATGCGGTCCGGAACCAGCAAAAGAGACAGTTTCAAAGCATTTACTGCCATCAGGAATCCCTCCAGTGCTGCAAACGGCTTCAGATACGCGAACACCTGATGCTGGCCGGCATCTGGCCAGACGGGACGCTCACCATCTTCGGGCACTTCCACTCCCATATAAGGAACGCCATCCCGAGGACCAAGGTGATCCAACTCCGCAAAACTCAGCAGGTATCGACCCGCAACACCGTTAAAGAGCTCGTGAAGGTGGCTCAAGGGCTGCCCACCCGAGCTGCCAATCAGTTTGTTGAACACATCCAGGTGGCGCTGTTCACGCTTGCCATTGTCGCCAACAGCAAAACCGGGGAAACACATTGGGAACTGCTCAGGGGGCAGGGTAAAACCGGTTCCCACATGGACAACCGGGATACACAAGGCTCTTGCCATAAGCAAGGCCCCGGGGCTGTGCTCTGTTATCACCAGGTCAGGTTTGAACAATGTCGCCAGCTGGCACCAGGCATGATGCCGACCCTTGAGACTCGCGTTATCGGCGAAACCATTGAGCGAAAGCAAGTCAGCAACACCTTCCGCTGGGCGCCCCAAGGGGTAGCGCTTATCAACCTGGGAGGGCGCCTGGACAATGGACTTGCTAAAAGAACCCAATACCCGACGGGCCGTGTGCACCTCCACCGCAGCAACCACCAGATCATGCCCTTGCTCTACCAGAGCCTTGAGCACTTTACGCACGGGCATCAGATGCCCCATGCCCTCACCCATTTCCCAACAAAACAGAATTGTCGCCATCCCCGCCCCCGATCATCGCCTCCTGATGCGGCAACAGAGTGGCCGGTTCCGGCTTTTCAGGCAAGCTCGTATTCCCTGCAACGATGGATACCACAATGGGCATGACCTGCTCAGTCAAGCGTCGCTATCCTGCGTTTTTGACCATCAAAGCCCATGGCCAGTACTACCCTGTCAGCGAGCAATATTTGTCCGGGATGGTTTACTCCTGTCGACCTTCGATGGCGGACAACAGCACTCCGGCTGCAATCCCCAGGCGTTTATCCAGCCGCCCGTCACGATCCGCACTGAAATCCACATCCAGTTTCAGAATGAAGGGATTGAACCGTTGCCGGTACTCCGCCACAGGCTTGTCGCCCACACTGGCTTGGTAGTGCTGCGGAAAGAAGAACGCCAACACTTCGATATAGCGACGCACCAGTGCCTTGAGCATGGAGTCTTCTTCCAGGGTGCCGATTTCCTGGCCTTCGCTATCGAGGAACGTCCAGTGGTCGCGCAGAAAGGACGACTTGAAACCCGCCCGCCGTAAGGTGCCCACATGCTCATTGTTCTGTGAATCATGCACGTCATAGGCGCCGGCAAAATCGAAAATGCTGCGGGTGGAGATACGCAGCAGTTCCTGTTCCTGGCTTTCGTCTGAATAGAGGCGGATATCCTCACGGATCCGGAAGCGCTTCATGTTGGAATATAGCGCCAGTTCTCCGGTGTCCGTATAAAGATGAAAGGCATCACCGAAGAGCCGGAAGAATTTTCGGCGAATGGTATAACGGAGGTGCTGAAAACGCGCTGCATGAGTCATGGCCTGCCTTCCCTGAGCAAAAAAAGCTACCCTACCAGCGCAAGAAACGATCACAAGCCCTCCTGTCATGGAGGGCGAACGCTCACCAACAGGCGGCCCTATGAACCCGAAATTCTGGCATCAGAAATGGCAAAACTCGGAACTGGGATTTCATCTTCTGCAGGTCCATCCATTACTGCAGCGTTACTTCGACGAACTGGCGTTGAAAGCCGGTCAGACCGTCTTCCTTCCCCTGTGCGGCAAGACCCTGGATATCGGCTATCTGCTGGAAAAAGGCTACCGGGTGATCGGTGCCGAGCTGTCTGATAAAGCCGTCACCGACCTGTTCGCCTCATTGAATCGCCAGCCGGTGGTGACCGACTGGCAAGGTGGCAAGCGTTACCAGCATGGCGACCTCTGCGTCTTTCAGGGTGACATCTTCCTGCTAAAATCCGGTGATATTGCGGCACCGGATGCCATCTATGACCGGGCTGCCCTGATCGCCCTGCCCGAGGCTATGCGCGCACGTTATGCTCGCCATCTACTGACAATCACCGACAAGTCACCGCAGCTACTTATCACACTGGAATATGATCAACAGGAAATGGATGGTCCGCCGTTTTCTGTTGGCGAACCGCAAATAAAAGCACTTTATGGTGCCGACTACTCAGTCGCCTCGCTTTCCAGAAAAATGATTCTCGACCACGAACCGGTTTTCCGGGAGCGGGGGCTGACGGCGCTTTATGAAAATGCGTTTCTTCTTGGGTGATTTTTCGTAGAGGAACAGAGAAAACCCGTACGCCTTATTCGCCGCCCCTGTAGGAGCTATGCTCGCATGGCGAACCATCCCTCCAACCCTTCGCCATGCAAGCACAGCTCCAACGAAAGCCGAAAACGCTGCGCTCTCTTTGCTGAAACGTTTTCCCAAATCAGAACGCCAACCGCGAATTACCAGGGCAACACACTGCCATCGGAATGCCAAAAGGTACCGCTGTTTTCCAGACTCAGCTCGTCCATCCGCGTGATCAGATTTGACGCCGCTTCGTCCACTGTCAGGTTACCGCTGTTGCCGGTCATGTCGGTCTGCACCCAACCCGGGTGCAGAATAGCCACGGCGATGCCGCGGTCATGCAGGTCCAGCGCCAGGGATTTGCCCGCTGCGTTCAAGCCGGCCTTACTGATGCGATAACCGTACTTCTTCCCTGAGGTGTTATCGGCGATAGAGCCCATTCGCGAGGTCATCAGGCCCACCTTGCTGCCTGGGTGCAGATGGTTCAGCAGCGCCATGGTGACCCGCAGCGGCCCCAGGGTATTGACCTTGAACTGCTGGAGCATCTGTTCAAAATCCATCTCGTCCAGGCTCTCGCTGAGCATGACCCCGGCATTGTTGTAGAGAATATCCACAGACGTATCACCCAGCGCGCTGGTCAGGTTGCTGACCCCGTCAGAGGTACTCACGTCCACGCCATCAATAATTTCCACGCCACTGTCTACCAACGCGGTGCTCGCCTGCCGACATACGGCCAAAACCCTTTCGCCACGGGCTTTCCAGTGCTGTGCCAGTGCAAGACCGATGCCCCGGTTTGCGCCAGTAATTACAATTGTTTGCGCCATTACCGCCTCCTTTCCCTTGGTATCTCAATTACTTAGTGCTATGCCCATTCAAGCACTTCTGGTGTGCATTACAAAACACTGCAACACTGGATACAAAACAACATTTTTAGCCAACATTGGCACCGCAATGAATTTTATATATTGCGCGCACTGGGTGGATCGCGCTGATACGCCCGTCATACACACTTTTGTGTTCATGGAAGAAAGGGGGAAGTACCCATGCTACATCTTTTGAAAATCCTGCTGATGAGCTCTCTGCTCATCACCCTGGCCGCCTGCGGTGGCGGCGGCGGCAGTAGCCCGGCCACCACTACGGGCAACACCAGTGAAGAAACCGGCAATACCGGGAATGAAGACGGTGGCGATACTGACGGCGAAGAAACCGGCGGTGAAGACGGTGGCGACAATGAAACCCCGCCGCTCACCGAAGAAGAGAAACAGCAGCTGCTGACTCTGATCGACACCAACAACCACTTCACCGCCTCTGTCTGCCCGCAGGCGCTGCTGGGCACCCAGCTGGGCGGCGTGATTGATGTCCTGGCCTGCGAGAACGAAGCGCTGACCAACATCTCTCTGGGTAACGACAACGTCCTCGGCCTGCTGTGCGCCGATACCGTTGCCGCTACCGACACCGACCTGCTCGGCAGTGTCACCGAACCCACTTTCCTGCCGACCTGTCTGGAAGAAAGCGTTCCCTACCTGGTGGGCACCCTGGGCGGCATTCTGGATAACAGCGGGGCCATCGGCCAGCAGCTGTGCCCCAGCGCGGAAAACCCGCTGGAGTGCGTGGTACAAACCCTCAGCAGCGTTCCAGACAGCACCCTGGCCGGCGTGCTGGGTTACCTGGGTTGCGACAACGCGCTCAACCCGCAGCTCTGCCTGACTCAGGTCGCTGACAACCTGGCCATGGGCGAGCCCCTGATCGGCACTGTGAACAGTCTGTCTCTGGCCCTGTGCCCGATTGCCACCGGTGCAAATGAATTCGCCCCGCAAGAATGTATTACCGAAGTGCTGGGCGGAGTGGGCTCCATCCTCAACCTGACCGGCGGCCTCGGCGAGCTGTGCCCGGAAGGCGCTGACCCGTTCACTTGCCTGCTGGCTGCCGGCGAGAACCTGGGCCCCATCGGCGAACTGATGGGTGAGAGCCCACTGGACCCGGCCATTCTGGAAGACCTGCTGGCCGGTCTTGCCGAGCCCGGCAACATGGAACTGCTGAGCGAGCTGCCTGCCATGCTGGAACAGATTCCGGTACTGGGCGATCTGCTGGCCGGCCTGCTGGGTAATGGTGGCGACCTGTTCGGCACCCTCAGCGACCTGCAATCCCTGCCTGACCTGCTGACACAAATTCCGGTGCTGGGCGACATCCTCAACGGTGCTGCCGGTGGCGACAGCGGTGGCCTGCCCACCGATGCCCTGAGCCTGGAAACCCTGATGGGTGCCCTGGAAGGCGATCAGCTGAGCATGGTGACCGACCTGCTGGCCGACGTGCCGGTACTGGGTGACGTGGTCAATCAACTGCTGGGCGCCGTGTCTTGCGACGCCGCCAACCCGCTGAACTGCCTGACCGACTCCGCCGGCCAACTGGAACAGTTCACCGGCCTGCTGGAACAGATCCCGCTGCTGGGTGATGTCCTGAACGGCCTGCTGGAAGCCCTTACCGGCGCCGGCAACGGCGGCGAGCTGCTGCCCGGCACCGAGATGCTCAACGAGATCCCGGTACTGGGTGATCTGCTCAATCAGATCCTCACCACCCTGCAAGGTGGCGCTGGTGGCGACATGCTCACCCCGGACCTGGCCATGCTGGAACAGATTCCGGTATTGGGTGAACTACTGAACGGACTGCTGGGCGGGCTGCTTAGCGGTGACCCCAGCGGCCTGCTGGACAGCATCATGGACCAGGACGGCAACCTGCTGGACAGCGTATCCGCCCTGGTGGAAGAACTGCCGCTGGTCGGCGACCTGGTCGGCAACCTGCTGGTGTCCCTGCTGGGTGAAGCCGAAGCCAGCAGCCTGCTGGCTCCGCTCAACGATGCCCTGACCACCATCCCGGTACTGGGTCCGGTACTGGGCGGCCTGCTGGGTCTGCTCGGCTAATACGTTATCAAGCACCACAGAAAACGTCCCTTTAATGGGGCGTTTTCTGTTTCTGCCCCGCCTCCCCCCCTTTCCTGTCACCGCGTCTTTGTTACAGTGGACATCCACTTACAGAAGGATGCGAATCATGACCATTGCAGTCGGCGATACTCTTCCTGCCCTCACTATCAAGACAAACGGTGCCAAAGGCCCCGAAGACCTGAACACCAGTGATTTTTTCAAGGGCCGCAAAGTGGTTCTGTTCGCGGTACCCGGCGCCTTTACCCCGGGCTGTTCCAACACCCACATGCCCGGCTTCGTGATCAACGCCGATGCCATTCTGGAAAAGGCTGACGCCATCGCCTGCATGGCGACCAACGACGCCTTCGTCATGGATGCCTGGCAGAAAGACCAGAACGCCGAGCACATCACCATGCTGGCCGACGGCAACGCGGAATTCGCCAAAGCCCTGGGCCTGGAACTGGATGCCACCGGCGGCGGCATGGGTATCCGCAGCAAACGCTTCGCCCTGATCGCCAACGATGGCGTAGTGGAGTACATCGGCGTGGATGAAAAAGGCGTGGACAAGAGCAGCGCTGAAACCGTGCTCGGCCAACTCTGAGTCGAACCTCAAAATACAAATACCGCGTCCAGAGGTTGGGCGCGGCCAGCAATCTGACCAGCGCTTATTGCCGGTGAATTCACAACGGCGCCACAGGTTTTGTGCTAACAATGGAAGCGTCTACGGCAAGGACAAAGCACAATGAGTATCCTGCAACTGCCCCATGCAAAACCCGAGGCCATCCTCATCGACTGGCATGCCACCCTGGTGGATACCCATGATGCCATGTACCACGCCGTGGACGATGTACTTCCGCATTTGCGCGAACTGGATCTGTGGGACCGCCTGCTGGACCCGGATGATTCCAAAACCATCGAAGATGCCAAACTGCTCATTTATGTGAAAGACAACAAGCGCCTGCACCCCAAGATCGTTGCGCAACGCAAGATTTCCCGCACCGATATCTTCGAAGTGCTGTTCGGCAGCGACCAGGACGCCAAAGGCCGCGCCCACCAGGCATTTGACGAGGCCTATAAAAAATACGTAGCCGAAGTGTTCCCGATGGAAGTAGACATCCGCGAACAACTGGAGCGCATCCGCGCCATTGGCGTAAAGGTCGGTCTGATCTCCAATCGCAAACGGGACTTTCTCGAACATGAACTGGCACTGGTGGACGGCACCGGCTGGGAAGATTTGTTCGACGTGGTGGTGTGCGGCAGCGATGTAAGCAAACGCAAGCCGTCCCCGGAAATGCTTCTGCTGGCCATGGAAAAACTGGGCATCTCACCATCGGAAAGTTGCTGGTACGTGGGCGACAGCACCACCGACGTGATCGCCGCCAAGGAAGCAGGCATTACCTCCATCTTCTACAACGGGGCTGGCTGGGATCAGGCCTGGCTGGACAAGATCTTCCCCAATACCGTCAAACACCCCCACCGCCCGGACTCAGTCGTCGGCAGCATCGCCGAACTCGCCGACCTGGCCCGCCACCTGCTGGCCCAGCACAAGCGTGTCGAACGCGCACGGTAACCTCGATTCAAAGGCGGCTTTACCACAGAGGGCACAGAGTCCACTGAGGATAAGACCAGAATCTTCACCCGAGACACTCCCCTCCCGTAGGAGCGCAGCGAATAACGTCGCTCGCGGCGCGATTCCACACCAAGGGAAAAACGTCCCGTTTCTGTCCCCGTTGGAGCCTTGCTCGCAAGGCGGATCGCTCGGCCCCTTCAACCCCCTTCGCCTTGCGAGCAAGGCTCCAACACGAACCGTTCCGCCCACCCTGCCCACCGTGGTACAACACGGACTCTGCGCAACGCCGCAAAACAACAATTGGCCCCTTCGCACAGATCATAAATGGTACGATCGTGCATCATTTAATCGGGAGAGCCCCATGGCCAGCAAACACCTGCACGCTTTCAGCGACGACGCCCTCGGAAACGACGACGCCACCGCCCTGGCCGAGCGGCTGCGCGGGGGCCACGTCAGCACCCGTGAAGTGACGGAAGCGGCCATCGCCCGGCTACAGCGGGTGGAACCCTCCCTGCACGGGCTCACCCTGGACACCTTTGACGCCGCCCGGCAACGGGCGGAAAGCAAACGCTTCAACGGCTTCTTCGCCGGCGTGCCCAGCCTGATCAAGGACAACCTGGATCTGCGTGGCCTGCCCACCGGTCACGGCAGCCGCGCCCTGGGCCATGCCCCCCTGAAGAAAACCAGCGGCATCGCCAAACAGTACCTGGCCCAGGGCTTCAACCTGCTGGGCAAGAGCACCCTGCCCGCCTTTGGCTTCACCGCCAGCACTGAACAGGCAGGCGTGCCCGCCACCCGCAACCCCTGGCACACCGATTATTCCGCCGGCGGCTCCTCCGGGGGCAGCGCCGCCCTGGTGGCCGCCGGAGCCGTGCCCATCGCCCATGGCAACGACGGCGGCGGTTCCATCCGCATCCCCGCCGCCTGCTGCGGCCTGGTGGGCCTGAAGAGCACCCGCGGGCGATTCATCGACCAGGAGGCCGCCAAGGTACTGCCGGTGAATATCGTCAGCGATGGCGTACTCACCCGCAGCGTCCGCGATACCGCCCACTTCTTCATGGAAGCGGAGCGCTACTACCGCAATCGCAAGCTCAAACCCATCGGCCAGGTCACCGGCCCGGCCAAGCGGCGGCTGCGCGTGGGCATGATGATCGACTCTGTCACCGGCGACGCCACCTGCCCGCAGACCCGCCGCGCCGTGCAGGACACCGCCCAGCTGCTGGAAAGCCTGGGCCACACCGTGGAAGAGGCCCGCATCGACCTGCCGGCCCGCTTCGTGGAAGACTTCCTGCTCTACTGGGCCATGCTCGGCTTCCTGGTCAGCAAGGGCGGCAAGGCCCTGTTCCCGCAAGGCTTCGATGCCGGCCAACTGGACCCGCTCACCCGTGGCCTGGCCGACTATTACAAACAACGTTTTCTGAAAACCCCGGCCATGCTTCGCCAGCTGCGCCTGGCGCGACAACGCTACGCCGAGGCCTTTGCCCAATACGATGTGATCCTCAGCCCGGTACTGGCCCACACCACCCCGGAAATCGGCTATCTGGGTGCGGATTTGCCCTTCGACACGCAACTGGAACGGCTGCTGCGCTACACCACCTTCACCCCCGCCAACAACGCCTCCGGCGGCCCCGGCATCTCCCTGCCCCTGGGTCAGACCGACCAGGGCCTGCCCATCGGCGTCCAGCTCTCCGCCGCCAACGGCGAAGAGGCCTTATTGCTGGGCCTGGCCTTCGAACTGGAAGACGCGCAGCCCTTCATCCGACTCGACCAACGCTGATACACAAGCCAACCCAATACACAAAAGGATCATCATGACGCTGCCGTCCACATTCAATCGCAACAGCACTGCCGACCAAGTGCTGGAAGGAAAGAACCTTTCAGGGAAAATCGCCATGGTGACCGGCGCCAATGGCGGCATTGGCTATGAAACCGCCAGATCTCTCGCCGCTGCTGGCGCCCATGTCATTCTTGGCTGCCGAAATCCCAGGCTGGGCGAGGAGGCCTTGGCGAAGATTCGCCTTGCCCACCCCAACGCCCAGGTTGAACTGGTCTCTCTGGACCTTGCGGATCCAGCCAGCATTGCAGCCTGCGTGGAAAGCCTGTCAACGCGTAACGACATCTCCCAGCTGGACATACTCATCTGCAACGCCGGGTCCATGTCGACCAAATACCTGCTCACCGATCAGGGAATCGAGCGAACCG